>Ga0316603_10000633_pt1 | contig 17684 bp, 11 predicted proteins | sample OWC_soil_day10_n_FD_207649 | JGI IMG/M metagenome (GOLD analysis project Ga0316603, IMG submission 207649) | Wetland soil microbial communities from Old Woman Creek delta, Ohio, United States - OWC_soil_day10_noCT | ecosystem: Environmental > Terrestrial > Soil > Wetlands | place: USA: Ohio... | reverse complement strand
AGGACGCACGGCCGGGGGGCTGGCCAGGAGGTCAGCGTTGCGGCCGGCGGGGGCCAGCCGTCTCACCGTTTCTTCACGGATTCGGCATGGGAATCCAACCCCGCCGCTATAATCTGCAGCCGGGGATTGTGTGCTCTACCTGCATTCGCCGTCTTCCTGGCTGCGGACCTCACGCCACCTCCTGGCGGGCTTCCTGATAGTGACTCTGGGGCCCGCCGGCGGCCTGGTCTGGCTGGGCTGGAAGCTGCTCGACCAGGAGAGGGATCTGGCGTCCCAGCGGTGGCAGGAGCGCCGTGAGCGGGCCGCGGACCTCGCGGTCAGTTCGCTCCAGCAGCAACTCGCCGCCGCTGAGAGTGCGCTGCTTGGACCCAAGCCGGAGCCGCCCGGGGAAGATGCCGTGACGGTCGAATTCTACCGCCGCGGCCTCACCACCATTCCTGCTGACAGGCTGCCGTTCTGGCCTGTCGCGTCCGTCCTCCCCGAGCCGCCTTCGGAGCCGTTTCTGATTGCAGAACGACTCGAATTCCAGAACCAGGACAGCGAGGGCGCCATCAAGGCTGCAGTCCCGCTGACCCGTGCACCGGATGTGCGCGTCAGAGCAGGCGCGCACCTGCTCCTGGCCCGGAACCTGCGCAAAGCGGCCAGGCCGGAGGCCGCGCTCGCGGAATACGGCGAGCTGGCCCGCTCGGCCGGGGTTGCCATCCGCGGAGTTCCGGCGGAGCTGGTGGGACGGCGAGCGCGCTGCGTCCTGCTCGCCGAACTCGGACGGCGGGACGAACTGCGCACAGAGGCGGCTTCTCTGTACGACGACCTCGACGGGGGCCGCTGGCAGATACCGCAGGCCGTCTACGACGTCCATGCCCAGGAACTCGCAGACTGGCTCGGCCTCGACCGAGCTGCCGACGCCGCGGACTATGCACTGGCCCAGGGCGTTCAGTGGCTGTGGGAACGTTGGCAGAGAGATCGAACGAGGACGGGGCGGGCGTCCGAGATGTGGCAGGGCCGTCGGGTGACGCTGGTGTGGAGAGGCGATGACGCGCGGCTGTCTGCCCTCGTTGCCGGTCCTGACTACGCACGGCGGCACTGGCTTTCGACGTTGGAGGCGGCGCTCCCATCCGGCGACGTAGAAGTGGCCCTGGGAAGCGACGCCTCGCCTCCGGGCGCGACTGTCGTCAAACGGGCAGCTTCAGACACGGGACTGCCATGGGCGCTCGTCGTCACGAGTTCTGACCCGCACGCCGATCTGGAGGAGTTGGCTGGCCGCAGGCGGCTGCTGCTCGCCGGCCTCGGCCTTCTGGTCGTGCTGATCGGCGCCGGGGTCTACTTCATTGCCCGTGCGTTCGCGCGCGAGATGGCCGTGGCGCAATTGCAGTCCGACTTCGTCGCGGCGGTCTCGCACGACTTTCGCACGCCCCTGACCTCGTTGCGCCAGTTGAGCGAAGCGTTCAGCGGGGACCGCCCGCTCGAAGACGCGCGTCGGCGGCAGTACTACCAGGTGCTCGAGCGGGCCACCCTGCGTCTGAACGCGCTGGTCGAGGGCCTGCTCGACTTCGGGCGCATGGAAGCCGGGGCCAGGGTCTACCGGATGGAAGGCCTCGCGATCGCGGACCTGGTCTCCTCGGTGGTGGAGGATTTCCGGCGTGAGGCTGACCTGCGCGGGTACCAGGTGGAACTGCACCGCAACGGGGATCTTCCCGAAGTGAACGGCGACCGGGAGGCGCTCGGGCGCGCCATCCGGAACCTGCTGGACAACGCGATCAAGTACTCCCCGGAGTGCAAGACGGTCTGGGTGGACGTGCAGCATCGCGATGGACGGGTCGCCATCAGTGTGCGTGACCGTGGGCTCGGCATCCCGCCCGCGGAGCAGAGAGAGGTGCTGCGGAAGTTCGTGCGCGGATCGTCAGCGGAGCGGGCCGGTGTGAAGGGGACGGGCATCGGCCTGACGATGGTGCAGCACATTGTTCGCGCCCACCACGGAGAGCTGCAGGTGGAGAGCGTTCCGGGCGAGGGAAGCACGTTCACGATTCTGCTGCCGCTGGAAGAGAAGGGGCCAGGAACCAGGGGCCAGGGGCCAGGGTGGGGAATGCCCGAGCATCGCAGCCCTAGTCCCTAGGCCCCGGCCCCTAGTCCCTACAGACGGGAGAAGCCATGGCCCGCATCTTGGTTGTGGAAGACGAACCGGACATTGCGCTGCTGCTGCGGGACGACCTGGCAGCGGAAGGGCACCAGGTCGATGTCCTGGCCGACGGAGACGCCGCCGTCAAGCGCGGCAAGGAGCCCGGCCTCGATCTCATCGTGCTCGACGTCATGCTGCCGCGGCGCGACGGCTTCGATGTCTGCCGTGATCTGCGCCGCGCCCGGGTCCGCACCCCGATTATCATGCTGACCGCCAAGACGCATGAGGCTGAGAAAATCCTCGGCCTGGAACTCGGCGCCGACGATTACGTCACCAAGCCCTTCAGCCCGAGGGAGCTTCATGCGCGGATCAAGGCGGTGCTGCGGCGCGTTGAGGGCGTGACCGAGGAGGTCCGGCGCATCGGGAATGTGGAGATCGACTTCGCGCGTGGAGAAGTGCGCCGGGACGGAAAGCCCGAGGACATCACGCCCCTCGAGCTCAGGCTGCTGGCCACCTTCATCCGGCACAGCGGCCGCGTGCTGAGCCGCGACCAGCTCATCGAGGAGGCCTGGGGGGTGGGAACGTACATCACCGACCGGGCGGTGGATGCGCATATCGTGAACCTGCGGCGGAAGGTGGAGCCGGATCCGGCCAGACCGCGCTACCTGGTGAGCGTGCGCGGGATGGGGTACCGATTCGACGGCTGATTCTTCACGGACTCTTCACGGTCGTCTCGCGAGGATCTGGCGTCGGCACGGTTACCCTCGGGGCAGGAGGTGCACGAACATGCCGGCCAGACGAATGGTGATGATCGTGGCGGCCGCACTGGCGCTCGGCGCGGCGGCCGGTGGGCAAGTGTCCGGACAGGCCGAGACCCTGCTCCAGAAAGCGATCCAGGCGGAGACGGTCGACGGCAACCTCAAGGCTGCCATTGGCCTCTACGAACAGGCCGTCGCCGCCGCTGGCAGCAATCGCCCCGTGGCGGCGAGAGCCCTCGTCCAGATGGGCCAGTGCTACGAGAAGCTGGGCAGCGCCGAAGCGCGGAAGGCCTACCAGCGGGTGGTGCGGGACTTCGGTGACCAGGCCGAGCCGCTCAAGGCGGCGCGCACCCGGCTCGCTGCGCTCGTGAAGGCAACCGAAGCGGGCGCGGCCGCGCCGAGATTCCGGAGGCTCGAGATCCCCGGAAAGCCATCCATGAACAGTGCGGCCATGCTCTCCCCGGACGGCACGCGCTTCGCTTTCGTCGCCGAAGGCAGCATCTGGACCGTTCCGGTTTCGGGAGGCGTTCACCCGGACATTGCCGGGGAGGCGGTACGTCTCACGAAAGACATGCGCGCCTGGGAGGCCGGCAACTGCACAGTCGCCTGGTCTACAGACGGCCAGTGGATCGCTTTCCGCGTGCGTCCTGATCACTCCGTGTACCTCGTGCCCGCATCAGGCGGGGAGCCACGGCGCGTGGATGGAATCGGACCGGCCCCAGGTGGAGCCCAGTCGATGCGTATCAGCGTTTCCCAGTCGGGCAAGAGGATCGTCTTTGCAGCCGGACCAGAACTGTCCCCGAGCTTGTTCATGATCCCTGGCGAGGGTGGCCGTCCCAGTCGGTTGGTGCCAGAAATCGCACTGGAGCCGGCTTTCTCGCCAAACGGCAGGCTGGTTGCCTATGTCAAAGGAGAGCGAACAGCTGGCGGCCGGCTCGCATCGATCATGGTGGTCGCCGCAGATGGAGCAGAGCCGGTATTAGTTAGTTCACTGCCCGTAGACGCTTCCACCGATAGTCCCACTTGGTCGCCCGATGGAAGGATGATCGCCTTTCCCGTCGCCGCAGAAGACAGTGGGGCTTTGTGGATTGTTCCCGTTTCGAGCGGAGGCAAGCCGGAGGCGGAACCTACGAAGATCGACTTGAAGCCCATCGTTACGGCGACGTTGCACGGGAAGTCCGTTCGCAAGTTCATGGATCCCCTGGGAGGGTGGTCTCACAAGAACGAGATTGCCCTCCTCCTCGAAAGTCCAGAGGACTCGGCAATCTACAGAGTACCGGTCGCGGGCGGTCGAGCCACCCTGATTGGGCTCGAGGGGCGGGAGCCAAGATGGTCTCCGGATGGCAAGCGGGTCTATTTCCGGGGAAAGACAAACATCGAATCGGTGGCTGCGGAAGGCGGTGACGAAAGACCCGTTCCGATTGGCTACAAGATCCCGCTCACCGTGTGGTTCCCGTCGGGGTCGAACGAGGTCTCGAGGGACGGCAAGAGCATCGTGTTTGCGGGCGGCTATCACAAGAGTGAACAGCATCCAGGTCTTTCCGGCATCTTCATCGTGCCGTCCGAGGGTGGAGAGGCACGACAGATAGCTGTTCCAGGGGACGGCGTTCCACTAAACCCAAGCTGGTCTCCAGATGGCAAATGGCTTGCGTACACAAACACAAACTCGATCTGGATCGTTGCCTCCGAGGGAGGGTCGCCTAGGCAACTCACGACAGCCGCCGATCAGGTGGCAGAGAATGAGCTGCGATGGTCCCCGGATGGAAAGACGATCGCGTATTTCGGTGCCGACAAGACCTTGCGATTGACTGCTGTCACAGTAGGACCATCGCAAGTGCTAACCAGGATTCCCCTGGCAAACTACTTCCTCGGATTGTCCTGGTCTCCGGACGGATCCAAGCTGGCTTACACCACGATCGAGAAGGCCTGGATCATTTCAGCTTCCGGAGGCGAACCGCGAGAGATCCCCGTGGGCTTCGAAGGCAGAATGACGCAGATCGATTGGTCGCCTGATGGCCGGAACCTGGTCTTCATGGGGGCTACCGGCGGTGAAGAAGAGGTCTGGCTGATGAGCGATTTCCTGCATCTCGTGAAGGCAGTCCGCTGATCGGACTGCCTTTCCCCTCCTCGGTAATAGCAGGCAAGCCCCTCGTCCGGGCGGGTCGCAACGGCGCCACCTGCCGCGTTCGGCCAGGAACCGTCACGGACCGGAGGAGTCGCCCTCGCCGACCGGGCGCAGCGGAAAGAAGTGACCGCAGCCGTATACTTCCCCCGTGCTGCCGCTTCGCCTGCACGATCGAGCGGTCAAGACGGTGCTCCGGAAGAGCCGGCTCGTGGATCCCTGGTTTGTCGGCAAGTACAGCTTCTCGCCGTATCAGGCCTGCGCGCACGGCTGCAGGTACTGCGACGGCCGCGCGGAACGCTACTGGGTCGATGGCGAGTTCGACCGGGACATCGTCATCCGGCGCAACGCGGCGGACGTCCTCGCGCGCGAGGTGCCGAAGCTGCGCGAACGCGGCATCGTCTTCGTCGGGTCCGGGATCAGCGACGCCTACCAGCCGCCGGAAGCGGACGAGCGCCTCATGCCGGCGTGCGGCCGCGTGCTGGCCGGCCATCGGTTGCCGGTGACGATCCTCACGAAGTCGAGCCTGATCGCGCGCGATCTGGATCTCTGGTCGGAGGCGAACGCCGCCGCGGGCTTCGTGCTCATGGCGTCGCTCGTGACCCTCGATGACGGGCTGCGGGCGATCGTGGAGCCGGGCGCCAGCCCGGTAGAGGCCCGGCTCGAGACGCTGCGCGCGTTCAAGGCGCGCGGGTGCGGCGTCGGCGCCGCGGCGATGCCGCTGCTGCCGCTTCTCACCGACAGCGACGCCGAGCTCGACGCGCTGGCCCGGGCGCTCGCGCAGGCGGGTGTGGACTTCGTGCTCGTCGGCGGCCTCACGCTGAGGCCCGGGCGGCAGAAGGCCGCGTTCTTGGACACCCTGCGCGGGTCGTTCCCGGACCTCGTACCGCACTACGAGCGGCTCTACGGTGAAGACCGCCCGTCGGGCGCGCCGCGCCGCGAGTACGGCGAGGACGTGCAGCAACGAGCAGAGGCGGCATTCGCTCGGGCCGGCCTCGTCACCGTGCTCCCGCACCGTCTCTACCAGGGTCGGCTCCCCGTGTACGACGAGGTGGACGTCCTGCTGCAGCAGATGGGGCGGCACTTCGCCCGCCACGCTGACGCGCTGCGACGGCTGGAGGGTGCGCGCCGGCGCTACCGCGAGTGGCTGCTGTCACGCAAGGACGCGCTGGCGAGGCGTCGGAGCCTGCGCGAGGCCGACGTGACCGCCGAGCTGACCGCGCTGGCGGCGTCGGACGCGTGGGCCGCGTGGCTCGGAAGCGACAAGCTCGCCGCCTTTCTCCGCGAGGTCATCGTCGATCGACGCGTGTTTGACGAGAGGACGCGCCGTCTGCGCGAATCACCCGGCGAGCCGGGACCAGCTGCCGCAGCCGCCACATAGGGGACCGCGAGTCTTGAGCATGACAAGGGGCGCAGGCGCAGCACCCGCGGATCGAAGCGACAGAACGACATTTGACCGTTGTTTGACGGAGCTGTGACACTGGACGACCGGAAGACGCTAGAATCGAGCCCGGAAGGGTGGGCTTCAAGACAATGGCCCGCGACCTCGGCGGAAGAAGCGCCAGGCTCAGCGCCCTGTTTGTGGCCGCGATTCTGATTCCCGGCTGCGTGCTGGCCTATTTCAGCATTCAGAATGTCGGCAGCCAGAAGGAACTGGCAGAGAAACGCCTCCAGGAAGAAGAGGAAGGGCTGGCGGCGGAACTCGGCACGTTTCTCCGGGATGACCTGGTCAAGACCGCGACAGCATTCTTCACCGCCGCCGATGGGGCTAACCCCGACCTGCGGACACCTGCGCTCCCGGCAGAGACGCGATCCTACGTTGCCCGCGCGTTTGCCCTGGACGCCGCCGGCGGTTTCCTGTGGCCACGCTACGTCGAGGTCCGTGCTGCCGAAGAACCTGCGCCGGAATCCACCCGCGCCCTTGCCCTGCTCTCAGGCGCCGAGACAGCGGAATTCCGCCGCAAGAACCTGGATGAGGCGGCCCGGCTCTATCGAGAGGCGGCTGGAGCAGGCCGGCAGCAGGCGACGCGCGCGGCTGCGACGAACGGCCTCGCGCGCGTGCTGGCAAGAGGCGGACGAACGGAGCAGGCGGTCTCCCAGTACGAGCTGCTGCTCGAGCGCTACGGCAGCCTTCGAGACCAGGATGGCGTCGCCTTCGCGCGCTATGCCCTCCACCAACTGACGCGCATTCGCGCTGACGATCCGGCCGCCGTGGCCCGGCCGCTCTCTGTCTTGCTCTCGCGCGTCGAGAGCGGGGAAGAACCTCTCACCGACCAGACGGAACCACTACTCCAGGACGTGGAGGGCTGGCTGAAGCAGAACCCGGGCGTTGCGGCGGCGAATGCGCCCATCTCCCAGGTCATCAGCACCCTGCGAAGCCGGCTGGACTTTGTCACCCGCGACGCGAAGAGCATCGAGTTCTTCCGCTCTGGGAATCCTGCGTCGTTTCCGATGCCCGATCTGGGATCCTCCGGCGCCGTGGCTGGCGAGGTTGCGGGGAGCCCGAGGCTCTACATCGTCCGGCGGATTGCCCACCGGCCAGGGGTCGTGGGATTCGAGGTCAAACTCGAACGCGTGCGGGCCGTGCTGCTGGAGCGAGCCGCCCGAACGCCCACGAGTGTCCCGGTGGAGGTAGACATCCTCTCCCGAGGCGACGCGCACGCCGCGGCCGGGACCGCGGCCGTTCTGCGGGATCTCAGCCCGCTCGTGCCTGGGTGGCGGGTGAGCATCCGGCCGCGCGACCCGGCAGTCATCTCGAGGTACGTTCTGCACCAGCGCTGGATCTATGGGACGACGCTGGCGCTGCTCGTGGCGGGAATGGTGCTGGGCGTTGTCCTGGTCGTGCGCGACCTTTCGCGCGAGCGGCGGCTGTCACAGCTGCGAACCGACTTTGTCACTAACGTCACGCACGAGCTGAAGACGCCGCTCACCTCCATCCGGATGTTCGCCGAGACGCTGCAGCTCGGGCGGGCGACGAACGAGGCTGAGAGGCAGGAATCCCTCGACGTGATCGTCGGCGAGAGTGAGCGGCTCACCCGACTCATCAATACCGTGCTCGACTTCTCGAAGATCGAGCGCGGGCAGAAGGAGTACCGGATGGCGGAGGTGGACGTGTCGGAGGTGGTCCGCTCCGCGATGAAGACCTTGAAGTACTCGCTGGAGGACAAGGGGTTTGCGCTCGACGCTGAAATCGAGCCTAACGTGCACGCCACAGCCGATGCCGACGCCCTGGAACAGGCGATCCTGAATCTGGTGGACAATGCAGTGAAGTACTCTCGGCACACGCGATGGGTGCGCATTGGTCTGTGGAGCCAGGACGACCTTGTCTTTCTCCGCGTGTCGGACAAGGGAATAGGGATTCCGGAAGGCGAGAAGCGGCGCATCTTCGAGAAGTTCTATCGCTCCCGCACGGGAACCGACGGGGACGTGGGCGGCGCGGGTCTCGGGCTGACCGTCGTGCAGCACATCGTCGGTGCCCACGGGGGCCGGATCGAAGTGGAGAGCAAGGTCGGGGAGGGGAGCAGTTTCACCATCGTGCTGCCGGTAATCAGGGATCAGGAATCGGGGCCCAGGGGCCAGGAAAGGACAGCGCTATCGATCCTTGAATCCTGAATCCCGATCGCCGCATGGTAGGGGCACAGCACGCTGTACCCCACCCTGAGAGGGTATGAACCGATGCCGTGCATTCTCGTGATTGAAGATGACCTGAAGATCCTCCGCGGCCTGGAGATGAACCTCAAGTTCGAAGGCTACACCGTTCTGGCCGCGACCGAAGGGCACGAAGGGCTGAAGAAGGCCCTGGACGAACCGGCCGACCTTCTCTTGCTCGACTTGATGCTGCCGGGGCTCAGCGGCTATGACATCTGCCGGAAGGTCAGGGAGCGAAAACCGGACCTGCCCATCGTGATGCTGACCGCGAAGGGGCAGGAGATCGACAAGGTGGCCGGGCTGGATCTCGGTGCCGACGATTACGTGACCAAGCCTTTCGGCGTCTCGGAGCTCATGGCGCGGATCCGGGCACTGCTCAGACGGTGCGAGGCCAGGGGCAAAGGACTTGAGCAATACTCGTTCGGAAACGTGATGCTCGACTTCAAGAAGTACCAGGCCGAGGCTGACGGGAAGGCAGTGGAGCTCACCGCCAGGGAGTTCGATCTGCTGCGTTACTTGATCGAGCACGCCGGCGAGGCCGTCCACCGCAGCGACCTGCTCGACAAAGTCTGGGGGTACGACGTCACGCCGACAACCCGGACGGTGGACACCTTCGTGCTCGACCTGCGCAAAAAGCTGGAGGCCGATCCGTCCCGTCCGGAGCACATCCTGAGCGTCCGGGGGGTCGGGTACAAGTTCGTGCCGTGAAGAGAGCGAAGTTTGACGCACGTCTTGCCGTGTTCTGACCCGCCTATGACAAGGCGGATTCCGCGAGTCGGTATCCTCACCTCAGCGTGAAGTGAAACATGAGGGAGGAAGATATGCGCACCCGATCCCGCTCGATGGTCGTGCTACTCCTCGGCTGCCTGCTATGCGTTCCAGTGCTGTTGCAGTCACAGAGCGCGACAGCGCTGTTTGATCAGGCTCTGCTCAAGGAGAACGCCGAGGGAAGTCTGAACGAGGCCGTTGCCCTTTTCAGCCGGATTGCCAACGACAAGACGGCGGATCCTGCGATTCGCGCGCGGGCGAAGCTGCACGTCGGGATCTGCTACGAGAAGCTCGGGGACGCGCAGGCGCGCGGTGCCTACGAGCGGCTGATTGCCAGCTTTCCTGCCCAGACGAGCGAGGTGACGGCCGCACGCGCGCGCCTGGCTGCGCTGAAGGCCACCCTTCGCGAGGCTCCCTCACTTGCCGCGCTTCGCCTCGTGTGGAAGGGTCCCGAGATCGAACTCATGGGGGCGCCTTCACCGGACGGGCGCTACATCTGCTACACCGACTGGGACACTGGCGACCTGGCCATCCATGACCTGACGACGGGCGAGAACCGACGGCTCACCGGCCAGAAAGCCTGGGATGGCACTTTCGCCGAGAACTCGAGGTGGTCGCCGGACGGCCGGCAAATCGCGTACACCTGGGAAAGAGGCGAGACGGCGGAGGTGCGCGTCGTCGGTCTCGACGGGGCGCCGCCGCGAATCCTCCTGCAGGGCAAGCAGTACCCCTGGGCAACCGTTGAGGACTGGTCCCCTGACGGCCGGCAGATTCTGGCGAGGCTCTACCCGGGGACCGGGGGCTCGGAGTGGCTCACGAGCGATCTGTCGCTCGTGTCCACCTCCAACGGTTCCGTGCGCCGGCTCAAACAGATGAACCGCCCGTCGATAGCGTACTACTGCTACATGAAGTTCTCTCCTGACGGCAAGTACATCGCCTTCGACTATCAGAATGTCAGCGCGTCCTCCCCCGACAAGGACATCGTGCTCCTCTCCGTTGACGGGGCAGTCGAGACGCCCATCGTGAAGCATCCTGCCGATGATTATCTGCTCGGCTGGGCCCCCGACGGCACCAGCATTCTCTTCGCGAGCGACAGGACAGGGGCCATCGATGCCTGGGTTCAGCCGGTTGCCGGAGGACGACCTGCCGGCGAGCCGCGACTCGTCCGAAAAAACGTCGGGGCGATTTCGCCGCTCGGATTCACCCGCGATGGAGCGTTCTTCTATGGACAGGGCGCGGGCCTGCGGAACATCTATGTCGCCACGATCGATCGGACACAGAAGGCGATGACCGCAACGTATCGCAAACTGGAGCTGCCGTTCGAAGGACGAAACGACACGGCGGAGTTCTCCCCCGACGGGAAGCGCCTGGCATTCGTTCGCGCCTCTCATCGGAGGGCCGGCGACTCCGGAGAAGTCTCGAGCAACTCGATCTGTGTTCGCTCACTTGACACCGGGGAAGAGGTCACACTCCCGCTCAATCTCCGGGCCCCGTGGTTGCGGTGGTCGCCGGATGGTTCCTCGATTCTCGTCAACGCATACGACTCACAGAAGACCTGTGTGCGTCGTGTCGACCTGGTGAGTGGGACCACACGGGAGCTCTTCCCGACCGACAAGAACATCCGCGAGGAAATGCACCTGTCGCCGGACTGGTCACCCGACGGTCGCAGCGTGTATTGCGTGGTCTGCCGCCTTACGACGGGAGCGCTCGGATGCAGCATCGTCGTCAAGGATCTGGTGACGGATCAGACAAGGGTCGTTCAGAAGGAGGCCTCTGCATTGCCGGTGATCTCTGTTTCGCCGGACGGGAGCCTGCTGGCGGCCTACGAGCTGGCGTTGGGCGATGCGAGCAAGGGCAGAGAAAGGCGTGGAACGCTCAAGGTCATCTCCGTGAAGGATGGAGCCGCGCGCCAGATTGCCGAGTTCGTGACCGCGTTCAACGGACCGGTCATGCCGAGGTGGAGCAGGGACGGGCGATACGTGTACTTCCGGGGAAGACAGCCAAACGCGGAGACGTGGGACATCTGGTATGTGCCGGTAGAGGGAGGAACGCCGGCGAGGCTGGGCCTGTCCTTGTACGGCATGAGCGACATGAGCCCTCACCCTGACGGCGTGCGGATTGCATTCTCCTCAACGGGACCGACAGCTGCGAGCCCGGAGGTCTGGGTGATGGAGAACGTGTTGGCCGTGGCCAAATAACCGCCCGCGGCTGCGGCGCGCCAGACCAAGAAGTAGGAGGCATCGGCCGCACAGAGGGTACGTGAGCTGGACGTGCATGAGCTGGGAGTGCATTTGACACTCGTCAGGGTCGGTGTGATACTCGTAGTTTCCTCGCTCCAATATCATATCCCGCGCCAGCAGAGGCCTCGGTGTGCGTCCTCGGCGGGGTCCCTCGCCTTCGGGCAATACCGGGCTGTGCCGAGACGCCCGTCGCGCTGCGAATAATCAGGATCCGGGTTCAGTCTGACTGGAAAGGACGCGCTCAGCTCGAGCAGGCGCCCGGCCCAGCGCTTCCAGGCGCTGCCGCGCGCGTGGACTTTCCGCCAGACGCTTCGAAGACGCGACAACAATGCCTCGGGGGCGATTGCCTCAGGAGACGAGTGTGGACAAAGCAGATGGAACGGTCACTGAGCCAGCGAAAGAGCGTGCTCCGCGGCGTTGGCTGCTGCCTCTCGCCGGTGTAGTTGCCGTCGCAATCGGTGTCACGCTGGCCCTGAATGCCGGCGGTTTGCGAGACCGGTTCCTCGGCGGTGGCCGACCCGACATCCACGCGATTGCGCTCATTCCCTTCGAGAACCCTTCGAATGATCCGGCGCAGCAACATATTGCCGACGGATTGACCCAAGCGGTTCTCATGGATCTTCAGCGGCTGCCGGGTGTCCTCGTGATTGCGACGGCGTCCGTGAGGCAGGCTCTCAAAGGTGGCGCGCCAATGCCCGAGGTCGCCGCGAGGCTGAACGTTGACGCCGTTCTGCAAGGCTCTGTACTGCAGTCGGCCGGCCGGCTTCAGATTGCGGTCAAGCTCTCCGAGATGCCCGTCAACCGGCAGGTGTGGGCCCAGACATACGAACGCGACCTGGCGGAGATGCCCCGGTGGCAGGGCGAATTCGTTCGCGACGTCGCTCGCCAGATCAACGCGCCGCTCGGAGTGGAAAGCGAAGCCAGCCTGACGTCTCGGCCTCGTGTCGATGCCCATGCCTACGAGGCATGCCTCCGCGCCCTGACGGTTCCCACGGCAAAACGGGAGGTTCTCCTGAGGGAGGCTGTGGGGGCCGACCCGCCGTACGGTGCGGGATACGCGCTGCTGGCCGAGATCCGTCTGGGACGCAACATGTATGCCCTCTTCTCCCCCGCGGAGAGCCATCCCGAGTCAAAGCAGATGGCACAGAAGGCGCTCACCTTCGAGCCGGATTCGGCCGTTTCTCACAACGTCCTGGCGTCGGTCGCCGCCGAGTACGACTGGGATTTTGCCGGGGCCGAGACACAGTTCAAACTGGCGACCGAAATCGCACCGAGCCGGCCCTGGGCGCACCACATGTACGCGCACTTCCTGCTCGCGATGGGCCGGTTCGAAGAAGCAAGGGCCGAGACCGAGCGGACCATCGACATAAACCCTGCAAACGCGACCACCTTCGACTGCGTCAGCCGTCACGACATCACGGTGGGCAACTACGAGCAGGCCGAGAAGCGCGCCAGGCAGGCGTTGGAGATGGGCGCGCCCGAACAGCTCGCGCGCCTCACCCTGGGCTGGTCCTATCAACTCCGCGGACGGCACGAAGAGGCAATTCACGAGTTCCAGAAGGCGGTCGTCGGGTGGAACGACGCGGTGTTTCCTACCGCCACCCTGGGCCACGCCTACGCGGTGGCCGGGCGGCAAGAGGCCGCCCGCGAGGTGCTGGGCCGCCTGCTCGAACGCTCCAAAGCCGGGACCGCCTACGTCTCGCCGTACGAAATCGCCGTCGTCTACGCAGGTCTCGGTGAGAAGGATCGCGCCTTCGAATGGCTCGAGAAGGCCTTCGAAGATCGCGCCACCCAGCTTGTCTACTTCCGCATGGACCCCCGGATCTGGAGCCTGACGGACGACGCTCGCTTCCAGGCGCTGTTGGACCGCATGAACTTCCCGAAAGACGCACGGAACCGATGACAGGTCGGACATGAGAGACTCTACAACCATCCCTGATCGGAGACAGGGTCGCGTGGCCCACCGCGACGACACCACAACGCTGACAGCGGACGGAGACATAACGTTCGACGGGCCGGCGATGGGACTGGCTCGGGCGGACGCAGTAGACCGCGCGCAGAGCCACGTTCATTCCTGCGAGTTGCCGAGTATGCTACCGATGGTTAGCACGACGATCTCGCACTACGAGATCCTCGAGAAGCTCGGCCAGGGAGGAATGGGCGAGGTCTTCCTGGCTCACGACAGTTCCCTCGACCGCAGGGTCGCCGTCAAGTTCCTGTCCGACGAGTTCTCGCGCGACCCGGAGCGGCTTGCGCGATTCAGCCGAGAGGCGAAGATCCTCGGGTCGCTCAGCCATCCCAACATCGCCGCCGTGCACGGCCTCGAACAGGCCGGGGACCGGCGGTTCATCGTGATGGAGCTGGCGGAAGGCGAAACGCTGGAGAAGCGGCTCGCAAGTCGAACGCTGCCCCCCAAGGAAGCGTTCGAAATCTGCCGCCAGGTCGCGGAAGGGCTCGAGGCAGCGCAGGAGAAGGGGATCGTCCACCGCGACCTCAAGCCGTCGAACGTGATGGTCTCCTCCGACGGCAAGGTCAAGATCCTCGACTTCGGCCTCGCCAAGGCGCTCGACACGTTCCCTTCCGGCGACCTTCGGCAGACGCTGACGATGGAGGCCAACGCGACCCTGGAAGGCACCATCGTCGGCACGGCGCCGTATATGAGCCCGGAGCAGGCGACAGGCCGGCAGTTCGATACCCGCACCGACATCTGGTCGTTCGGATGCCTGCTGTTCGAGCTGCTCTCGCGAAGGCGGGCCTTCCCGGGCGAGACCGCAATGGAGGTGCTTGCCAGGGTCCTCGAACGAGAGCCGGACTGGAGCCAGTTGCCGGCAGCGGTACCCGAGAACGTCAAGTGCCTGTTGCGGCGGTGCCTGCAGAAGGACCAGCGCTCCCGTCTGCACAGCATCAGCGACGCCCGCATCGAGATCGAGGACACGCTGGCGGGCCGGATCCCTGGTGCGGTGACTGTACAGGTGACGCGCAAGCGCACCCTGGCTAGCGCGGCCGCCGCAGGCCTGCTTCTCGGTGTGATCGCGACCGGCCTGTGGGCCCTGTCCAGGACGGTGCCGCCGCTCCCGCTGGAATCAATCCGCTTCAGCTTCGACCTTCCACCCGGTGCCCCGCTGATGCCCACCTGGAACGGGCAGATCGCCTTCTCCCCGGACGGCCGCACGCTTGCCTACTCGCACGGACCGGCGGACGCGCAGGTGACGTCGCTGCGGCGTTTCGGCGAGCTCGATGGAAGGCCGCTTCCAGACGCCCCCGGGATGAGCGTCCCGGTGTTCTCCCCCGACGGCCGCCACGTGATCGTGATGGATCCGATGGCGTCGGCCTTGAAGAAAGCCGCCATTGGAGGCGGGGCGCCCGTCCTGTTCGCGAACTTCGACATGGCGTTCCGTGGGGACTGGGCGGCGGACGACTTCTACTACTGGACCACTCACTACTTCGGCCCGATCGTGCGCACCAAGGCCAGCTCCGGCGGAAGCGTGGAACCGGTGACCGCGCTCGACCTCGAGAAACACGAGCGGACCCATCGGCACGTACAGGTGCTGCCGGGCGGCAAGGCGATGATCTTCACCGTGTCGACCGGTGGCATCTCATCGTTCAACGACGCGCACATAGACCTCTTCACATTTGCCACCAAGACACGGCAGACCATCGTCCAGGACGGCTTCTCGCCCCGCTACTCGCCATCCGGCCACATCGTCTATGCACGCGCCGGCAAGCTCTACGCGGTCCCATTCGACAATAACGCCTTGAAGGTGACAGGCCCCGAGTTCGAAGTGGTTGACGGGGTCTTCATGAGCACCAATTCCGGCTCGGCGCACTTCGACATCTCTCCGAACGGGAACCTCGCCTACGCGGTGGGCAAGGCCGAAGGCGGCATGCGCACGCTGGTCTGGGTTGACCGCGCGGGCAACGAGACGCCGCTCCCGGATCCGCCCTTCACACCGCGCTCGTACCTGTTCCCGCGGATCTCGCCGGACGGCAAACGAATCGCCTTCGAGGTCGAAGGGGTGAACCACGATCTCTACACCTACGATGTCGAACGCGGCGTCGAAACTCCGTTCACGACCGACGGCGTGAGCCACGCTCCCGTGTGGACGCCGGACGCCAGCCGCATAGCGTTCCGCTCGTGGAAAGCCGGAACCATGACGATGTGGTGGATGCCGGCGGACTTGAGCGGCCCAGACGAGCGCCTGACGATGGTCGGAGCGCGGCAGAGCGTCGTGTCCTTCTCGCCAAAAGGGGACTACGTCACGTTCAACCAGATGGAAACCATGGGTTCCGGCGACATGGGCATGATGGGTGGCGAGCTTGAGCTGGGCAGTACTGGCATCTGGGTCCTGCCGATGAAGGGTGACCGCACGCCACGGCGGTTCTACCCGTCCAAGTTCATCCAGGGTTCGGGACGGTTCTCGATGGACGGCAAGTGGGTCGCCTACTGCGCCAACGAAGGCGGCGGCAATGAGGTGTACGTTCAGCCGTGGCCAGGGCCGGGGCCGAAGGTGAAGGTCTCGTCAGGGGGCGGCACGGATCCCATCTGGAGCCCGACCGGTAAAGAGCTCTTCTATCGGAACGGCGACAAGATGATGGTAGTCGCCGTGAAAACGCAGCCCACCTTCGACGCGGGCAGACCGACAGAGCTATGGGAGCGACATTACTCGCACGGGCTGAGCTCGTCTTGCGGCCCTCCGGGTACCTCGGAAGGCAACTACGACGTCAACATCGACGGCCAGCGGTTCCTGATGGTGAAGGACGTCGATCTTGACGCCCAGTCCACGCGAATCGTCGTCGTCTTGAACTTCGCCGAGGAACTCAAGGCCAGGGCCGTCGAGCAGCAACGGCAGCAGCCGCAACAGGAAAAGAAGCTTCGGGCGTCCCGCAACTAGCGCCGGTCGCCTTCGCGTAACCGCACGCCCACGCGCTTGCACACTCTCAGGAGCACGCGCTCACCGCACCGGGGGCCGATCGGGCGGCACGCCTTCTGGCCCCACGTCACGAGGTCCTCGGAGGAGAACGCGTCCATGAATGTCTGCTTCAGATACTGCCTGTTGATGGCCCGCTTCTGGCCAGGCGTCAGGCGGCTGTCGTCCAGCAGCTGCGTCTGTGTCTGGGCGTCCGGGGGCGGCTCCGGTCCCCCAGACGCGGTCGCATGAGGGACGTTCGGTTAACGGCGCGTGGCGCCCCCCTCAATATGTCTTATCGTCGGACCTTAACGATCCCGACCCTAAGAATCGTCTAAACAACGGGGTCCACCTTGCCCCGGCACAGCGAATAGGGAAGTAAGGGAGTGCCGGCCCCTCGATTCAGTCCAGACGGCGGCACCCCCATCGCACGCGAGCGCGATGGTGCTGTCGCGCCTTTTTGAAGGACCAGTTCCCGGGCTGGGCTGGGCCTCAACGAAACAGATCGTCGAGGGCGATGGACAGACCTGGCAGGAGCGGAGTGCTCAGCGTGTGAACCTCTTCGCGTGACGATTCGGCGGCGCGCGTGAACCTCTCATCTTCGCGCCGGCACGCTTTCACGGCCTCCAGTTCCGGATCGACGATCCAGTACTCGCGGACGCCCACCCGCTCATAGAGCTTCCGCTTCACCACCTCGTCGGTCCGGCGGCTGCCGGGCGACACGATCTCGATCACCAGGTCCGGAGCGCCACGCACCGGATCCCGGAGGATCCCAGCGCGCTCGTTCGAAACATACAGGAGGTCGGGTTCGACGACGTCAACGTCAGTGGGCACGACGTCGACGGGCGCGTAGAACACCTGGCCGAGTGAGTGGACTTGCAGATAGCCGTCAAGCACGCGGAACAGGCGCTTCGAGATCTCCTGGTGCCGGAGGCTGGGTGTAGGCGTCACGTAGTGCTCCCCATCGATCAATTCGTGCCGCCGCCCATCGTCCGGGAACAACAGGTAGTCGTCGTAGGTCAGCTTGGTCGACGAGACCTGTGCCGGCTGCATGTCATCCTGCCTGCCCATGGGGCGATTCTACCCTTCGACCCAGTTGTGCTGCCACTCCCGGTTGCAGCACAC
>Ga0316603_10000632_pt1 | contig 17690 bp, 8 predicted proteins | sample OWC_soil_day10_n_FD_207649 | JGI IMG/M metagenome (GOLD analysis project Ga0316603, IMG submission 207649) | Wetland soil microbial communities from Old Woman Creek delta, Ohio, United States - OWC_soil_day10_noCT | ecosystem: Environmental > Terrestrial > Soil > Wetlands | place: USA: Ohio... | reverse complement strand
GGCACGATGTAGAACGCGCGTTCGTCGACCAGACGCGTGATGGCGTCGATCTTCCCGTAGTGCTCCATCAGGTACCAGATCGTGTAGAGGCAGACTTCGCCCCCCTGGATCTCGTTCCCGTGAATGTTGGCCTCGATGTACATCGCCGGCTTCGCCGTGTCGGCGCCGGTGTCGGGGTTGTTGATCACCATCAGGGCGATGTCGCGGCCGCCGACGCTCTTGCCGATGGAGGTGTACTTGAGGAACTTGGGGTAGGCCTTCTCCAGCGTCCGCATGTCGGCCTGGAGTTCGGCCACGTCGTGCCAGCGGTTGAAGTCGAGCTTCACCTTGTAGGTCCGTTCGGACGACGGGGCCGCCGCCCAGTCCTGGCCCGGGCGCGCCGGTTGAGCCTGGGCGGCCGGTGCGCCGCCGGCCGGCTTCCCCTGCGCGGACATGCTGGCGGATGCGGGCACCGCCAGTGCCGCCAGCAGGGCCAAGGTCGCGGTGAATCTGATGGTCCGGGTCATCGTGGGTGCTCCCTGATGTGCAGCTGGTGGTTACTTGAGCGTCAGGGTGGCCGTGTCGGAGCCGCCCTTCTGTGACACCGCTTTCAGCGTCACCGTGGACCCGGGCTTGCCCGTGATCACCCATTCGTACGACTGGCGGTTGCCGGAGCCCGCCAGGGCCGGGACGAAGCTCGTCTTCTCCGAGCCCGTGATGATCGATTCCGGCGGCACGCCGAGCTGGACCATCACGGGCCTGACCGAGCGCGCCGTCACGCCCTGGGCGAGGGCGGTCGGCAGGTAGCCGGCGTTCTCGACCTCCGCCTTGACGCGGTAGATCCCGCCGCCGAGGGCCGTCACCTCGGTCTTCGCGATGGCCACGCGCGCGAAGAGCGACGTCAGGTGCAGCACGAACCTCGCGTGCGCCGCGCCGAGGTCCGCGATCTTCGCTGCCGGCGGGTTCACCGTCACGTAGGGTTTGAAGCCGCCGATCTCGACGTCGCCGAGCGACGGGTGCTTGAACGGCGCCCAGGCCACGAACCCGTCCACCTTCTCGCTGTCCATCCACTGGAGGAGACGCAGGTCGATGCCCTCGCCGATCTCGCCCTCGGCGCCAGCCCCTCCGCCCGGCCCCGCGCCGCGGCCTGCGCCGCGCTGGCCGAACGAGCCGGCCGCGCCCGCCGTGCCGGGCGCCCCCGTGGCCATGCCGGCGGGCCGCGCCGCCTCGCCCGGCGGAGCCGCGCCGCCGCCCGGACCCGCCGGCCTGCCGCTGCCAGGCAGGCCCCAACCCGGCGTCGAGAACGACGGCACGCCGTATTGGTAGTAGCCGTACTCGAAGAACGCGCCGGCCGGAGCGCGGACGAACCCGTTGGCACGCAGGCCGGTCAGTTCGCGGTACTTGGCGCCGATCGCGTTGAAGTACTCGAGGTCGGCCGCGTTCACCGTCGTGGCCGGCTGGATGCCGCCTCCGCCGCGCCCCGTCGCCGGCGTCTGCGCGCCGCGCCCGGCGCCGGGACCGCCCTCGTCGCCGAACACGAACATCCCGCCGCCGCGCCCGCCGAAGCGGCCCATGGCGCCGCCGAGGTCAGGCATCATGCCGACGCGCCGGGCCGGCGCATTGGCGCGTTCCGCGAAGTCCGCCAGGTTGAGTCCCGCCGCCGCGGCGGGCCGCCCGCCTGCCGCGATCAGGTTGTCGCTCTCGCCGAACGTGAGGATGGCGGCGATGTTGCGGTGTGCGAGCACGTAGTCCAGGAGCGCGCGCGTCTCCGCCTCGCTCGCCATGTAGCGCCCCGCGTCGATCGCGTAGTACGGGTACTGGTGCATGAAGTTGCGGTTGAGATCGACGCCGCCGGGGCCGTCCTCGTTGTAGAAGCCGTCGCCGTCGTTATCGAGGCCCTCGGTATAGAGCGCCCACCCCCCGGACTCACCCTTCGCCGGGTCGGCCCGCTTCATGAGGCGCGCGTCCTCCGGGCTCACCATGTAGGGTCCCTTCGGGTCCTTCACGCGCATCACCGTGACGACGCCGTCCTTGTTGAGGTCTTCCGGGCCGTCCTCGTCGATCCGGCTGTCGTTGTCGGCGTCGAACGGTGTGCTGTTGGTGCGCCGCAACGCCTTGACCGGCGCGAACATCTGCTCGGCCCCGTCCGCGTTGACGCGCGGCACGACGTAGACGACCGAACGCTCGAGGCGCTGCTTGACGGCGGCGTCGGTCGCATACCCGCCGAGCAGGAAGTCGACCGCGTAGAGGGCCAGTTCGCTGCCGATCACGTGATCGCCCTCGAAAGCCGCGGCAATGAGCAGCCCCGGCCTCGAGTCCGCCGGCGGGCCGGTTTGCTTCGCGATCTCGACGGCCCAGATGTCGCGCCCTTCCCTCGTCTTGCCAATCGAGACGAGCTTCGCGAGATCGGGATGGGCCGCCACGGCGGCTTTCAGCGCGGCGGTGAGTTCGTCGTACGTGTGATACCGCGTGAAGTCGGCCGCGGCCGCGTGCAGGGGACGCCGGCCCCCCGAGGCGGCAGCGACGGCGGCGGCACAGAGCAACGCGACGCCGAGGCGCGAACGGGTCGTGCGCACGTGGATCCTCCTGGGAGATGGGCATCGGGCGGCGAGGACGGCGCCGGCCCGCACTGGCCGAAGGCTACCACAGCGCATCGCATCCGGCGCGGCCGATTTGCGCGGTAAACGTGCCGCGCCGGCCGTCGTAGGTACACCCGGACTGGTGTGCGGGAGGTCTTCATGAAGCAGCTCGTTCCGGCCCTCATCCTGATCGCGGCGTGCGGCGCCGCGCTCGCGCCCGTCAATGGACAGAGCCCCGCCGCCCCGGGCAGCCTCGACGCGCGCGTGAAGGCGTTTCTCGACGCGAGCCGCTACAGCTGGCGCGACATGAACGTGCCCGAATCGGACGGGCAGCTGCTGCACGACCTCGTGGTCAAGGGCGGGCACACGCGCGCGCTCGAGATCGGGACTTCGACGGGCCGGTCCGGCATCTGGATCGCGTGGGCCCTCTCGAAGACCGGCGGCAAGCTCATCACGATCGACATCGACGAAGGGCGCCACGGCGAGGCGGTGAAGAACTTCCAGAACGCCGGCGTGAGCGCATTCATCGACGCGCGCCTCGCCGACGCGCACGACCTGGTGCCGAAGCTGGCCGGCCCCTTCGACTTCGTGTTCATCGACGCCGACAAGGAGTGGTACACGAACTACGTGAAGGCCGTCATCCCGAAGCTCGCGATCGGCGGGTGCATCGCGGCGCACAACGTGTACCAGCGGCGGGGCTGGCGGGGCGGCGGCATGACCGGCGACTACTACGAGTACGTGTCGGGGCTCCCGTTTCTCGAGACGACGGTCACGCCGGGCGGCGTCGCGATCAGCTACAAGAGACGGGAGAAATAGGGCGACCCCTCGGGATTCGGGGTTCGGGACCCGGGGTTCGGCCTCCTGCTGCACGCGGGCGGCCGTCTGAAGAGGCCCGACGGCCAACGGCCGTCACGTGACGAGGCTCCTGCCGTGGCTTCGCAGCACGTGCCCGGTGTGCGAGGCCGCGCACGCCACCACGGCCTCGGGCGTTCCCGCGGCCACCACCTGGCCCCCGCCCGGGCCGCCCTCCGGGCCGAGATCGATCACCCAGTCCGCGCGGGCGATGACGTCGAGGTTGTGCTCCACCGCCAGCACCGTGTGGCCCGCGCCGATCAGCCCGTCGAACACGCCCAGCAACTGCTCCACGTCATCCGGGTGAAGTCCCGCGGTCGGCTCATCACACAGATAGAGCGTGCGAACCGCGCCGCCGCCGGCCAGCGCGGCGGCGAGCGCGAGGCGCTGGCGTTCGCCGCCCGAGAAGGTGCGTGCCGGCTGGCCGATGCTCAGGTAACCGAGGCCGACGTCCTTGAGGGCATCGAGCCCCTTGGCGATTGAGGCGGCCGCGCTGCCGTCGAGATCCGCCGCCCACGCACGGGCCTCGCCGGCGTTCATGGCCAGCACGTCCGCGATGGAACGCCCCAGCGAGAGGCAGGAGAGGACGGCCGGCCCGTAGCCCGCCCCGCCGCAGTCCTCGCACGTCATCCACACGTCCGGGAGGAAATCCATGCTGACGCGCGTCTGGCCGCGGCCCTCGCAGGACTCGCACCGGCCGCCAGGCCCGGCCGTCGAGAAGTCCTGCCTGCGCAGGCCGAGCGCCTTCGCGGCGGGCAACGCCGCGAACACGGCACGGATCGCGTCGAAACACCCGACGTGCGCGGCGGCATGGCTCCAGGGCGACGCCGCGACGGGGGCGGATCCCACGGCGGCGATCGCGCGGAACGCCTCGTGGAGGATGAACGCGCCGCAGTTGACGGCGGTGCCTGTCTCGACGGCGCCCGGCTGGAGCGCACGCTCGAGCGACGGCGCAATCACGTCGAAGACGAGCGACGACTTCCCGCTGCCGGACACACCCGTCACCGCGACGAGCCCGCCCGCCGGCACCTCGACGTCGATGCCCCGGAGGTTGTGCGCCGCGGCGCCCCGCACACTGATGCCGGGCGCGAGCGCCCGCCGTGCCGCGACTCCGCGCCCAGCGCGCCCCGCCCCGAGGTGCGGGCCCGTCCGCGAACCCGCGCACGACGCCACCTCAGCGGGCGCACCCGCCGCGACGACCCGCCCTCCGTGCGGTCCGGCGCCGGGGCCAATCTCGATCACGTGATCGGCGGCGGCGATCACGTCGACGTCGTGCTCGACCACGACGACCGTGTTGCCGGCGTCCCGGAGGGCGCGGACGAGGCCGAGCAGGCGGGTGGTGTCGCGGGGGTGCAGGCCGGCCGTGGGTTCGTCGAGCACGTACGTGATGCCGGTGAGACCCGTCCCGAGCCCGGCGGCCAGGCGCACGCGCTGCGCCTCGCCGCCGGACAGCGTGGACGCCAGCCGATCGAGCGCGAGGTAGCCGAGCCCCGCGTCGTGCAGGCTCGACAGGCGCCGTTGGACGTCGAGTCTGACGCCGGCGCTCAACGTCCGCGCGTGATCGTCCGCCGGCTCATGGCCGTCGTGCACGCCGGCGAAGAACGCCAGGCTCTCGTCCACCGTCTTCGCGAGCAGTTCGTGGATGGCCGTGCCGAAGGCGCGCACGGCCAGCGCTTCGGGCACGAGCCGGCCGCCGCCGCACGCGCGGCACGGCACATCGACCATCAGCAGTGCCAGGGCGTCGCCGCGCCTGCCGGCGTGCCTGCGTTCGTACTCGAGGCGGACCAGTTCGAGCAGGCCCGGCCAGCCCGAGGTGAACCGATGCGATCCCGTTCGCGCCCCGCGCCGGTACCGCCACTCGACGTCGAACACCCGTGCGCCGGCACCCCGCATGGCGACCTCCCTGGCGCCATCGGCGAGGGCGTTCCACGGCAACGAAAAGTCGAGACCGAGCGCCGAGCCGGCTGCGGCCAGCGTCGCCACGTGCTGTCCGTCCGGATCGCCGTAGAACCGGCCCGCCTTGTGACCCGCCATCGCGCCGCCAGCGAGGGACTTCGAAGCGTCCGTGATGAGCTTCTGCGGATCGCATTCGACGGTGTGGCCGAGGCCGCGGCACTGCGGGCACGCGCCGGCTTCCGAGTTGGGGGAGAACAGGGACGCCGTGAGCGTGCGCGCGCCCTCGAACGCGCACGACGGGCACCGCGCTCCGTGCAGCCCCGAGCCGCAGCGCGGGCAGTGCCGGCGTCCCAGCCGGGAGTAGAGCAGGCGGTAGAGATCGTGAACCTCTGTCAGTGTCGCCACGGTCGACCGCGGGTTGCGGGAAGGCGCCTGCTGGCGGATCGCCACGGTCGGCGTCAGGCCCGACGCGCCGTCGAACCGCGCGTCACCCTCCTGCTGCACGAAGCGCCGTGCGTAGGTGGAGAAGCTGTCGGCAAACCGCCGCTGGCCTTCCGCGAAGATCGTGTCGAACGCCAGCGACGACTTGCCGCTGCCGGAGACGCCCGTCACGACGGTCACGCGGTTTCGCGGGATGGCGACGTCGACGTGCTGGAGGTTGTGCGTCGAGATGCCGGTGAACCGAATCGGTTCCGCCATGCGGGCCAGGCGCGCCGAGGCCGCGTCGGGACGCTCCCTTGCCGCAGCCAGCGCCCTGGACTCGACGGCTGGAGCGAGCACCTCGCGCAGCGCCGCACCTGTCACCGACGACTCCTCCCCGGCCACCGTCTCTGGCGTGCCTGCGGCCACCACGCGTCCGCCCCGTGGCCCGCTGCCCGGTCCGAGGTCCACCACCCAGTCCGCCGACTTGACGACGTCCAGATGGTGCTCGATCACGATGGCGGTGTTGCCGCGACCGACCAGGCCGTCGATGGCCGCCAGAAGCCGCTCGATGTCGGCGGGGTGAAGCCCCGTCGTCGGCTCGTCGAGGATGTACAGCGTGCGGCCCGTGCCTGGCCTGGAGAGCTCCGCGGCGAGCTTCACCCGCTGCGCCTCGCCTCCCGACAGCATCGTCGCCGGATGGCCCATCCTGAGGTAGCCGAGTCCCAGGGCGGCGAGCGACGTCAGCACGCGGGCAATCGGCGGCTGGTCGCTGAAGATCGCGATGGCGTCCGCGACGGACGTCTCCAGCACGTCGTGAATGGTCAGGCCGCGGCAGCGCACCTCCAGCGTGCTGTCGTTGAACCGTCGGCCATCGCACGTTCCGCAGGTGACGGCGACCGTGCCGAGGAACTGCATCCCGACCTGCTGCACCCCGGCGCCCTCGCAGGCTTCGCAGCGGCCGCCGTGCACGTTGAACGAGAACCGTCCCTTGCCGAACCCGCGGCGGATCGCGTCGGGTTCGGCGGCGAACAGCGCGCGCACGTGATCGAACAGGCCGGTGTACGTCGCCGGGTTCGACCGGGGGGTACGGCCGATGGGGGACTGATCAATCTCGATGATCTTGTCGAGGTGACCGGATACGCGCAGGGATGCCTGACCGGCAGGACCCTCCCGGCGCAGCAGGCGCCGCGTTTCCTCGACGAGCGTCGACTTGCCGGCTCCGGAGACCCCGGTCACGAGGTTCAAGGCGCCGAGCCTGAAATCCGCGCGGACGCCATGGAGGTTGTGCCTCGTGACGCCCTCGACAGTGAGTGAACCGGAGCCCTCGCGCCGCCTGGCCGGGATGGGGATGCGCTCCGAGCCCGTCAGATATGCCCGCGTGCGGCTCGCGCTGAGACGGTCGCCCGTTTCGGGCTGAGTCGCCCCGACAAACGTCCTGGCCGGTCCGCAGAACAGCACCTCGCCCCCGGCCGCGCCTGCGCCCGGTCCGACATCGACGATCCAGTCGGCCTGCAGGATCGCCTGCTCGTCGTGCTCGACGACGATCACGGTGTTGCCGCGGTCGCGCATCCCCCGGATGACGTCGAGCAGTTGCCCGGTGTCGTGGTGGTGCAGGCCGATGGACGGCTCGTCGAGCACGACGAGCACGCTCTGGAGCCCGATGCCCGCCAGCGCCGCCAGCCGGACCCGCTGTGCCTCGCCGCCGGAGAGCGTGGTCGACTCGCGGTCGAGCGTGAGGTACCCGAGCCCGAGGCGCTGCAGCGTGTCGCACCGCTCGTCCACCTGCCGCTGAACCTCCTGGAAAAGGTGCCTGGCACCATTTCCGGCTTCGGCGTCGAAGAAGCGCCTCAGGTCGTCGATCGGCAGCGCCGCGGCCCCGGCAATGCTCATCCCGCCGAACGTCACCGCCAGCGCCTCGGGCCTCAGGCGTGTGCCCTGGCACGCCCGGCAGGGCATGGAGCGCACGAATCGCAGGATGTTGGCATTCCGCTTCTGCCGGAGGATCTGCTCCATGACCGGCAGGATGCCCCTGTAGACGCCCTCTTCCCTCGGCTTCGCGGTGATGCCCGTCCACCGCATGCGCGACTCGAGCGGGTGTTTGCCGTAGGGAATGCGGATCCGATCGGAGCCGTTGAGGATCACCTCGCGCTGTCCTGGTGTCAGCGCGTTCCACGGCACGTCGACGGAGAACCCATGCGCACGGCACACCTGGTCGAGCACGTCGAGCGTGACCTGCGAGTAGATCAGGTAGCCGGCCGGTGTCGTGATGCGCAGCGCCCCGCCGCGGACGGTCTTCGACGGGTCGGCGACGAGCAGGTCGGGGTCGAGGCGGTCCTCGACGCCGAGCCCCTTGCAGGCAGGGCAGGCCCCGTGCGGCGAATTGAACGAGAACAGCCGCCGCTCGAGGCGCGGGCCGCCGGCGCCGGCGGGGGCCGACCCGAGCCGCGCCCAGCAGAGCCGCAGCAGGTCGTACAGCCCGGTCATCGTGCCGACCGTCGACCTCGGATTGCCGGCGGCGGTGGATTGTTCGACGGCGACGGTAGGCCAGAGGCCCTCGATCTCGCGGGCCTCGGGGCGGGAGAACGTTTCGAGGAACTGCCTGGCGTACGACGAGAACGTCTCGAGGTACCGGCGCCGTCCCTCCCGGGCGATGGTGTCGAACGCGAGCGAGGACTTGCCGGAACCCGACACGCCCGTGACCACCGCCAGCGCGCCATGCGGGATCCGGACGTCCACCCGCTTCAGGTTGTGCTCGTGCGCGCCCCTCACGACGATGGCGTCGAGGGCCGCGACCGACGCGTCGCCGGCAGTCAAGGGTCTCGCTGAGGACGACACGTTCCCTTTCCACGAAACGGTGACACTTTCCATTCCGGGAAACGGAAAGTGTCACCGTTCCGTCGAGCGGCTATGATGACAGAAGTGGAGGGTTCCGTGGTTCAGATCGCCCGCCGTGCAGGGCCCATCGCCCTGGCCTTGGCCGTCGCGTTCGTGTGCCTGATGCCCCTCTCCGCCCAGGACCGGCCGGTCGTGAGCGGCGCGACGGGCCGCGCGCTGGATGACTACCTCTCGCGCCTCGAGCCCTTCGGGTTCACGGGAGGGGCGCTGGCGGTCCGGGGCAAGGAGGTGCTGCTCAGCCGTTCGTACGGCATGGCGGACCGGGCGCGCCGCGTGCCGCTGACGACGGAGAGCGTCTACAACCTCGGCTCCATCACCAAGCAGTTCACGGCCGCGGCCATCCTCACGCTCGAGATGCAGGGGAAGCTGGCCGTCGCGGACCCCGCCGGCAAGTACCTCGACGGCGTGCCCGCCGACAAGGCGGCCGTCACGCTGCACCATCTGCTGACGCACTCCTCCGGGCTCGACTCCGACTTCAGCGAGTCCGACTACGACCCGGTCGGCCGCGAGGAGTACGTGCGGCGCGCGCTGCAGTCGACACTGCGCTTCAAGCCCGGCGAGGGCTACGAGTACTCCAATGCCGGATACAGCCTCCTGGCGGCGATTGTCGAGAAGGTGTCGGGACAGCCGTACGAGGTCTACCTCACGGAGCGCGTGCTGAAGCCGGCCGGGATGCGCGAGACGGGGTACAAGCTGCCGAAGTGGGCGCCCGAGCGGATCGCGCACGGGTACCGGGACGGTGAGGACTGGGGCACGATCCTCCAGCGCATCCAGGAGCCTGACGCGCCGTACTGGACGCTGCGCGGGAACGGCGGGCTGCACACGACGCTCGGCGACATGCTCGCGTGGCACCGGGCGCTCGGCACCGACGCGGTGCTCTCGGCGGCGGCCCGGGAGAAGTACTTCAAGCCGTACGTCGCCGAAGGCCCGCGCGGGCTGTCCCACTATGCCTACGGCTGGGCGGTGAGCAAGAGCGCGCGCGGGACGACCGTCGTGCAGCACAACGGCGGCAACGGGATCTACGTGGCGGAATTCGTGCGCTTCCCCGACGAGGACGCGATGCTGTTTGTCACGTCGACGGACACGACGGTGACCGCCACGCCCGTGGTCGAGGCGCTCGAGCGGATGCTGTTCGGCGGCACGGTCGTCCACCCGCCGCGCGTCGTCGCGCTCGAGCCCATGCGCGCGGCGTTGCTGACGGGGGAGTGGCGCCTGCCGAAGGGCGGCACGTTGGCCGTGGCCGCCGACGGCGCAGCGATCGTGGTCAGGCCTCTGGGAGAGGACGCCTTCGCCGCGCTCGCGTCCGCATCGCCCGCGCAGGCGGCGCACATCGCCGACATCTCGACGCGCACGGCGGCCATCGCGGCGAAAGCCTTTGCCGGCGACGTCGCTCCCCTGCACCAGGCGATGGGTGGCGTGATCCCCCTGGAGCAGGTGCGCGCGCAGGAATCCGACATGATGCGCGACCGCGAGAGCCGCCTCGGCAAGTTCACCGGGTCGGCCGTTGTCGGCGCGTTTCCGCGGGACGAGGAGTCCGTGCGCGTCTTCGTCCGGCTCGATTTCGAGCAGCGGTCGGTCTACAACGTGTACCTGTGGGGACCGCGTCGCATCCTCGGCCTCCGCGGCATGCCTGGCCCGCCGCCGCTGCGCTACCTGCCGACGTCCGACCGGGAGTTCGCGCTGTTCTCGCTGGACGGCGGCGGCATCGAACGCCGCCTTCGCGTCGTCGAGCGTGACGGAGAGATGCGGCTCGTGGCCGGCCCGCCGGACGCGCCGATCGAGGCGACGAAGGTCCGGTAGCAGCCGGGGCAGGCGCGGCCTTCACCGCGCCGGCATCCTGACGGTGCGCACGTCGAGCACGCCGCCGGTGGAAGCTCCCGTGGCCGCGCGGAACATCACCGTGATTCCCGACTTGCCCTTCACCAGCGCTTCCGGCAGCGCGTAGGCGATGTCGAACGTCTCCGTCGGATGGTAGGACATCGTCTCGGTGGCGATCTTCTCGCCGTCCACGAGCACGTCGTGCGCGCGCCGGCGCCCCTCGCTTCCGCGGTAGGTACACACGAGTGAGACCGGGCCGGCGCCCCCGAGCTTCAGCTCATAGCTGAACCACCCGTCGCGCGCGTCACGCCACTTCCGGCCTTCCAGGAACCCCTCACTCGTGCGTTCTCCCTTGTAGGCGTGTTCGCGCTCGCTCTGCCCGCTGCTCACATCGACGACGTCGATCGTACTGCGCTCGATGATCTGCCGTCTGCCCTCGGTGGCGGCGACGCCGGCCTTCCGTTCCTCCCATTGAGCCGGGGTGAAGAGCCTCCAGTAGACCGTGTAGCGCTGGTCCGCCGCCCTGAAGAACGGCACGAGCGTCACGTCGCGCGGCTGCGCCAGGCCTTGCGTGCGGAACGTCAGCGGCGCGCCTGGCACTCTCGCGATCGCCCCGAGCATCCTCGCCGGGTCGCCCACGAACGCCGGGACGGCCGGCGTGCGGAGCTTGCCGAGCGGAGGCGCGCTCGGGCCATAGCGGACGGGCGCCGTCAGCCCCTCGCGTCCGAGATCGCCGGCGAGCACGATAGGCCCGTAGAGGACGGCCGAGAGGGACGGTTCGCCTGGCAGCGACTCGAAGCGGAGATGCAACGGGATTCTGACGTCGATGACGTCGCCGTCTCTCCATTCGCGGTCGATGGCGACATAGCCGCCGCTCGGCCTGGCAGCGGCCGTCTCGCGGCCGTTGACCAGGAGATCGACCCCCGCCGCCGCCCAGCCCGGGTACCGCACGTTCAGCGTGAATGCGACCGGGTGCTCGACGCGGACCGTCAGCCGCGTCGCGTCGCTCTCGGGAAAGCGGGTCTCCTGCCTGACGCGGATGCCCCTGGCGCGCCAGTTCAACTCGGAGGCGATGAAGAGGTTGACATACAGGGCTGTGTCATCGTGGAAGTAGATTGAATCCGCGTACTTGGCGTGGTTCTCCATGCCCGTGCCCACGCAGCACCAGAAGGACTGGTCCGGCGTGGAGTAGGTCTTGAACGCGCCCGGCTTCAGGGGGACGTAGTAACACAGCATCCCCGTTGCCGGGTCCTGCGACGCGAGGATGTGGTTGAACAGCCCGCGCTCGTAGAAGTCGGCGAGCGCCGCGGACGGCGCCAGGCGGAACAGTTGGCGCGTCAGCTTGAGCATGTTGTAGGTGTTGCACGTCTCCGTACTGCTCTCGCCGAGATGCCGCGAGAAGTCCGCGACCGGGAAGAACGACTCGTCGTCCGTATTGCCGCCGATGACGAACGAGCGGTGCAGCGCCACGCGCTCCCAGAAGTACGCGGCGAGATCGTAGAGGCGGCGCTCGCCGGTCAGCTCGTACTGCCGGACCGCGCCGATGATCTTCGGGAACTGCGTGTTGCCGTGCAGCCCGTCGAGCCGGTCCTCGCGCCGTTCGAGCGGCTCGAAGACGGCCTTGTGGTTGAACGCCCGCGCCATCCGGAGATGATCCGGGTCGCCCGTGACGGCGTAGAGGTCCGCCAGCACGTCGTTCATGCCGCCGAACTCGGTGCCGAGCATGCGCTGCTGCTGCTCTTCGCTGAGCCGGTCCATCCGGAACCGCACCCAGGCCGCCATCTCCGTGACGACGGCCAGCGCCTGCGCGTTGCCGCACTGCAGGTGGACGTCGAGGAGGCCGGCCATGATCTTGTGCAGCGTGTAGTACGGCGCCCACACGCGCTGGCGCGTCTCGACCCGATCGATGAGCTCCTCGGGGAAGGCCGACAGATACCCGGGGCTGAAGCCCTTGGCGGTGAGCGCGGCCTGCGCCTTCGCCAGTTCCGCCACCATCGCGTCGGCGCGCTCCTTGAACCGGCCGTCGCCGGTGCTCGCCCACATCAGCGCGAGCGCCGAGAGGTAGTGGCCGACGCTATGGCCGCGCAGTTCCACGTCGGGCGCTTCCCATCCGCCGAGGGGCGCGGCGGTTGACGGCAGGCCGGCGGTCACCCTGAAGTTGTGGAGCAGCCGATCCTGGTCGAGCGCGAGCAGGTACTGCTGGTCCCGCAGCATCGCGTCCTTGAACGGGCCGTCGAGCAGCCGGACGTCCTTCAGGTCGAAGTCCTGCACCTGCCGTGCCACGGCAGGCGTCACGCGAGCCGGCGCGCCCTGATAGACCGTGGCTGGCAGGACACCCAGGCCGATGGCCACGCTCATCATGATTCCGGCGGCGGTGACGAAGACGGCGATCCTGTTCACGGTATCCTCCGCTACTTCCTGGCGTGCACGGTATGGCGGCTCACGTCGACGCCCGCGTCGGTCGTCACGATCACCTCGAGCCTGTCCGGCGACACATTCACGCGCGTCCGCGTGTTCGAGCCCTTCGCCGACCCGCCGCCCACGGACACCGGAAACGTGTTGGCGCCGGCCGCCGGCTCCACCCAGTTCGCGCGGTGCGTGTGGCCCGCGATGTGAAGGTCGAGGCCCGACCCGCTCAGGATGGCGCCCCAGCGCGCCCGGCAATCGGCCGGACCGTGGCCCTCGACTCGCGTCCTCTCGTCGCCATAGAACGGCATGTGGGCGACGAGCACGCGGAACCTCGCCTGCCGGAACGCCGGGCTCGCCACCTCCTGCGCCAGCCACTCGGCTTGCTCCTGCCGGTAGTCGTCGAAGCCGGTCAGCCCGCTGTAGGCCCAGTGCCCGTCTTCCTTGTCCTCGCCCGTGTCCATGACCACGAAGTGCACGGGTCCGTGATCGAACGAGTAGTAGAAGCGGCCCTCCGGCAACGCCAGGTAACGCCCCAGGTCCCGCGCGAAGGCGCCGCGGGTCTCATGGTTGCCGCGCACGAGCAGCAGCGGCACGCGCGACGCGAACAACTCGGAGGCCGGCTGCAGGCAGCGGCCGAGCACCTGGTCCTCGCTCTCGAGGTGGCTCAGCGAGTCGCCGTTGAAGAAGACGAGGTCGTAGGGCCGGTCAGCGGCTCCCGTCATGTGCGCGCGCATCGTGTCCACGGCCTCGTGCAGATCGTTGAGCACCAGGAACGAGTACGACGGCCTCGCCGGGCCCATCGTCCGGAACGTGTAGAGGTCGCTGCGCGCCATGGGGCCGTAGTCAACCCTGTAAGGCCCGAACGCCACGATGGGGCGGGTGACGATGCGGTAGGTGTAAGGCGTGTCGGGACTGAGGCCCGTGAGCCTCACGCGATGCACGCGCGTGTTGGCCTCGATGAGGCCGTCGCGCACGGGCAGGACCGTTGTCGGCGTCGTCCCGTCGCGCCCGTATTCGATCCAGCCGGCCGCGTTCGGCTCAGTCACCCACATGACGGTCATCGACGAAGGCCCGGGGTTCTGCAGGTACGGCCCGGCCTGGATCGTGGCGGCCGGCGCGGGACCAGCCAGGATCGGGTCGCGCGGCGTGCCGGTGACGGCGATGTCGGGAACGGCGGCTGTACCGGCACCGGTCTCGATCCTGACGCTCTGCCGGACGACGTCGTCGCCGGCGCGCAACTCGGCGCGCCACGCCACCGCCACGGCGCCGTCCGCGCTGGTGAACCGTGCCGCGATCTGCTTGCCGGGCCTGAGCACGGCCGACCCCGCGGGCGCCGCCGCAGCCGGCACGTCGGCAATCGACGGACGTCCGGCCGGCGCGAGCGCTGACCCGGCCAGGAGCGCGCCGTCCGGCAGCGTGATCGTGAAGGCCTCTCCCGGCTTCGGCGCCGCGCGCCCGCCGAGACGGTCGAACACCGACGCCAGCCGGATGCCTCCCCCAGCGGTCGACCACGTGACGACGACGGACTCGTTCGCGAGCCACCAGGAGGTTCCTTCGACCGATGCGTTGACCGAGCCGGGTTCGAACAGGATCGCCCGCGCGTCCTGCGCCACGAGCGGCGCGGGAGCCTGGCTGATCAGAACGAGCGCAACGGCGGCAGCGGATGGGCGGAATCTCGTCACGATCGTCATGTGTCCTCCGTGAGCGCGAGGGCTATGCGGGATGGACGGCGGTCCTCGCCGTCCTGGACGCGCTGAACAGGAACAGGTTCGACGCGAGACGTCCCGTGATCTGCGCCACCGATCCTGCCACCGCACCGACCATGCCGAGCCAGCCGATGCACACGAACAGCAGCAGGGCGATGCCCGCCACCTCGACGGCCGTGGCCACCGTGATGACGCGGGTCTGGCCGTTCAGGATGAAGCGCGACCGCTGGTAGGACAGCCAGTACTCCATCGCCGGCAGGAGCACCAGCAGCCGCGCCGGCAGGAGCGCGAACGCGGCCAGGTCGGGCGGCAGGCCGGACACCCGCTGGAACCAGACACCGGCGAGCGGCGTGAAGAGCACCAGCCCGAGCGCGACGGATGCGGCCGAGGCGAGGAGCCGCAGCCCACGGGAGATGTCCCGCCGGTGCTCGCCGCCGCGGCCCATGAGCGCTACGCCCACCTCCTGGAACGCCACGCCGCCGCTGCGGAACAGGAACACGAGCGACTGCACGACGGGCAGCACGGCCAGCGACTCGATGGGCGCCCGGCTCCGTCCCATGAAGAACGTGAGCAGCGGGCCCGTGATGAGCGAGATGATCGACGTCAGGGCGAGCGGGTAGTAGAAGCGGAAGATGCTGCGCTGCGTCAGCGCCGCGGCCCCTCCGGCGGCCGCGTCGGGCAGCGACGCGATCACCCGCCGCGCCATGAGGCGGCTGGCCACCGCTTCCACCAGGACGCCGGTGACGAGCGCCGAGGCGCCGATGCTCGCGCCGTGGAGCGGGCTGGCCAGCGCCAGCACCGCGGCGGTGAGGGACATCGACGTCAGCCTCAGCACGGTCCCGTACGCGACCCGGCGCGCCAGGCCGTGGCGGACGAGCACGCCCTGGTAGAATCGCCGGTACCCGATGGCGGCCGGCCAGGGCACGAGGATCGCCGTCGCGACGTGCACCAGGCGCGCGATGCCCGGCGGCAGTCCCATCAGCGTGCCGGTGACCACGTCGAACACCGGCGGCAGGATCCCGACCAGCATCACGGCGGTGACCGCCGCGTTCATCCGGTAGGTGAACCTCCGGAGCGCCAGGAACGACGGGCGGTCGCTGACGAGCGAGTTCGCGGCCGTCAGCAGCATCATGATCGGCGACTCGACCAGCCAGGCGAGCGAGAACGCGACGCCGTACGCCGCGAGGTTGAACGCCGCCTCCGGCATGCGCGCGATGATGGCCGCGACGTACGGGCCTTCGGCCGCCATCATCAGCCACGTGGCCGCGAGGGGAAGCCAGAACCAGAGGATGGTGGAGAGGGCCAGCCCGCCGCTGGGCGGGCCGGCCTTGGGTGCCTGCATGATCCGGATCAACCGACCGCCGGTCACTCCGGCGGATCTTGCGCCGGGCTACTTCACGACCTTCATCGCGACCGGATCCCACTGGATCGCGCGCTTCTCGTAGTAGCTCAGGTTGCACGCGAGCGCCGGGGCGGCGGCGCGATAGCCGAACACCGGGTCCTCGACCACCTTGCCTCCCGTGCGGATGGCCCTGAACCAGTTGCTGAAGTGGTCGTAGTGCGCGCCCTTGTAGCCCGCTTCGGCGCGGTAGACGATGTTGGCCGCCGGCACGATGTCCTTGCGGGCGTCCGGTTCCGGGTTGGCCCTGAAGTCGCCCTGGGTGGCCTTGAGCGGATCCCACGTCTTCTGGTACTTCAGCGTCACTTCGTTGTCGAAGCCCACGTCCATCGCGCCGCCGGTGCCGATCAGGCGGAGGAACGTGTTGCCGGACGTGCCGTCCACGAAGTTGACTTTCAGCGAGAGGTTGAACGGCGCGTGCGCCGGCGTCTCCGGGTAGTCGAACATGCCGAGCATCACGTCCGGCACGTCGCGGCCGTCCTTCCAGAACCGCAGGCCGCCCTGGGACATGATCTGCGTGGGGCCCATCGAGCCCGTGATGAAGTGCAGGCTCGAGAAGAGGTGCACGAACAGGTCGCCGCAGACGCCGGTCCCGTAGTCCTTGTAGTTGCGCCACCGGAAGAACCGGAGCGGGTCGTACGGGCGCTTGGCCGTCGCGCCGAGGAAACGGTCCCAGTCCAGGGTCTGCTCCGACGCGTCCGGCGGAATCGCGTACTGCCAGGCGCCAGACGGGCTGTTGCGGGCCCAGAAGCCTTCGGCGTAGATCAGCTTGCCGATGGCGCCGGCTGCGAGCAGTTCCTTGGCTTTCTCGTTGCTGAGCGAGGACATGCCCTGGCTGCCGACCTGCAGCACGCCTTTCGACGCCTTCTGCGCGGCGATGACGGCCTCGCCTTCGCCGAGCTGCTGCACCATGGGCTTCTCGAGGTACACCGACTTGTTCCTTCCAAGGGCGTCCACGGCGATTTGCCTGTGCCAGTGATCGGGCACCGCGACGATGATGGCGTCGATGTCGGGGCGGTTGATGATCTCGCGGTAGTCGCGCGTCGTGAAGAGGTCCTGGCCCCAGCGCTTCTTCGCGTCGGTCATCCGGCCGTCATACAGATCGCAGACCGCCACGAGCTTGACGCCGGGCACGGTGATCGCGGTGGCCGTGTCACCGGTGCCCTGGATGCCGGCGCCGACGAGCGCGAGCTGAATCTGATCGTTCGGCGACGCCGCCTGCTGGCGGTCCGGGATGGTCTCCTCGCGATCGCGGGAAGCCGCCGACATCGTGACGGTCGCGGCGGCGGCCGCGCCGCCGGCCAGCGTGCCGATGAAGCGGCGCCTGGTGGGCTGGGTGTTGCGACTCATGTCGATCCTCCGTTGACGTCCTTATTGAGACTGGAATGAGAAAAAGTGCCTGACCCCATTTCCGCGCGGGGCCGATCCGGATGGAGTCTAGCACGGACGTCGGGCAGCCCGGGACCCGCGGCCCGACCGGGCCGCCTGCCGTGCCCGCGCGGCCGAAGTGGGGCGTCGAACAATCAGAGGGGAAACTCCGTCCAACTGGCGTGTCGCGGTGTGTCGCCGCGCCCGGAGGCTGCGTGGGCCGAACACTCCTGAACATCCTGCTGATTGCGGGATTCCTCGCCGTGTCCGGTCCCGCCAGTGGCCAGACCCCGGCGCCGGCCGCGAAGGGCGCACGCCCCACGCCCCGCGTCAGCGCCGTGCAGACGACTGGGAAGATCGCCCTCG
>Ga0316603_10000631_pt1 | contig 17700 bp, 17 predicted proteins | sample OWC_soil_day10_n_FD_207649 | JGI IMG/M metagenome (GOLD analysis project Ga0316603, IMG submission 207649) | Wetland soil microbial communities from Old Woman Creek delta, Ohio, United States - OWC_soil_day10_noCT | ecosystem: Environmental > Terrestrial > Soil > Wetlands | place: USA: Ohio... | reverse complement strand
ACGTCCGGGAACGACAGGGTCACGCTCCCTTCCTTTTTCGACACCTGGTACGCCGGGTTCCCGGCCGTCGCGATCACGACGTTCGACGACGCGGGCAGGTCCTCGAGGTCGATCCCGAGGATAGCCGGGCCCTTCGGGGGTTCCTTCCCCTCCTGGAACCGCTCCACGCTGGTGACCTTCTCCTCCGGGCCGCCCCCGACGGAAAGCGAGAGGACGCCCCCCTCGGAGTTCACGATGAACGGCATCGGGCGATCGCCCGGCGTCTCCACGAGCAGGCGAAGCTTCCTGTCCTGGGCGGACATCTTGACAGCCTTCACCTGCGGGGTTCCCACCGGGATCTCGGAGGCCGCCGCTCCCTGCTCGACCCCCCAGATGTCCACCACGATCCGGAAGGGGTCGTCCAGCTTGAAGGAGTTGTAGTTCTCGATGGCCCCGTCGACTACCGCCTGGATCGTCGTGCTGTACGGGGATTTGGTGACGGTCACTTCCCGGATCCTGGCGCCCTTTCCCTCCGCCTGCTGCTGCGGCGCCGGCGTCGGGGCTTCCGCCGCGAAAGCCGGAAGGGCGATCGCGCAGGCGAGGATGAGCGCCGCCATCGGGGCGCGGGACCGAAGGCTCCGGCCCGTGGGCCGTAACGGGATCATCATTATTTTCCTCCTGCCGTGGTGAGCTGCAGCGTGTTCTCCCTGAACATCTTCTCCCCCTGATATCCGGAGTACTCCTCGCGCACGAACAGTTCCTTCTCCGTGATCCGGGTCACGACGCCCCCCGCGCGGCCGATGCGGGACCCCGTGGTGACCGAGTATCCCTTCCCTTCTGCGTCCTCGACGAGCGCTTTCGGGCCCTTCTTCGTCCACAGGATGCCCACCAGTTTCAGCTCGCCCAGCTCGTACCGCTGGATCGGCGGAACGGCGGCCAGGTCGTTTTTCCCGCGTTGCGGCGTCACCTCCCGTACGAAGGAAACGAAGGGATCCCGTTTCCCGCGGGGGTCGTACAGGGAGGCGGTTTCCGCCTTTTTCTGCGGTTCTTCCGCCTTCCGGGAAGCCGGCTGCGGGCTTGCCTGCGCCTTGGGGGCGGGTTTCCCCACCACCGGCTGCGGAGGAGGGGCCTCCTTGGCACACCCGGCCGCTACCCCGACGGCGAAGACGGCGGCGGTAAGCCAGGCGGGGAAATACCGCATCCGGGAGGCGGGCATCATTTCGCCGTCCCCTTCCCGCCCGCGGCGGGGGTTGCGGCGGCGGCCTGCTCGAGGAAGCGGTACGTCGTGGCGGTGCAGGTGATGGTCTCCAGCACGAGGTTGTCCCCGGCCGGCTTGGGCGCGGTGAATGCGATGTTCGACAGGTTCACGATGCGGGGGTAATGCCTGACCCTGTCCGCGAAGAGGGCGAAGCTGTTGTAATCTCCGGTCACGGAGATCGCCACCGGGATCTCCGCGTAGAATTCCTTCTTCGCCTCCCCCCCGGGGGCGAATCGGATGAAGTCGAGCCCCGACTCCTTCCCCAGGTCGGAGACGCTCTTCAGGAGGGACGGGATCTCCGCGGAGTTCGGCAGCTGCTCCAGCAGCACGGAAAGCTGCCCCTCCAGGCGGCGCACCTCTTCCTGGAAGGACTTCAGGTTCCCGGCGATCACCTCCTGCTCCTTGATCTTGCTCCGGAGGTTGGCCAGGTTGCTCTCCAGGGATGCGACCTGTTGCGACGCTTCCCGGTAGTAGAGGTAATAGTACCCCACCACGACGAGGAGGCAGAACAGGACCGCGAGGATCGCCTTCTGCTTCGTCGGTATCTTCGCGAGGTCGCCCAGTTTTCGCGCCATTCCGTGTCCTCTCCCGGCGGTTCGGCGTCAGTTGACGGGCTGGAACGTCAGGTTGAAACGCACCAGCTTGGTGTTCGCCACCCTCGTCTGCTCCGCCGCGCCGAGCACGACGTCGCGGAAGCGGCCGCTCTGTCCGAGGGAGGTCATGAAGTTGGCGATCGTATGGTTGTTCAGGGCGACCCCCGACAGGGTCACCTTTTCCGGTTGGATATTGAGGGTTTCGATCCAGCATTTCTCCGGGATCGCGGCGGAGATCGCCTCGAGGTACCTCACCGGCCCGACCCTTCCGGTCTGGAGGTTCGAGATGATGTCGACCTTCTTCTGGAGCTCCGCCTTGCGGGCCTTGAACTTCTCCACCTCGCCGATTTCCTTCTTCAGCCGCTCGATGTCGGCGTTCGCCTTCTGGATGTCGGCGTTCAGCCGGGAGATCTTCCCCGTGACTGTCGTGTGGAAGTAGAAGGTTCCCGCCAGGACGAGCACCGGAACGATGAGGTAGGTGAAGTCGACGTTGAGCTCCCTGCGCTTCTTCCGTTTTCCCCGGATGAGGTTGATCCGGATCATCCGCGAGCCTCCAGGTTCCGCAGCGCGAGGCCGATCGAGACGGTTGCGGCGGTGTTGAATTGGGAAACCACGGCCGGGTCGACGGTCTTCTCGTCCACCGAAAGTCCCTGGATCGGGTCGAAGATCTCCACCTCCACCCCGATCTTCTCGGCGAGGATCTCCTTCAGAAAGGAGGAGCGGGCCGCCCCCCCCGTGAGGTACACCTTGGTCACCAGGCGGTCCGGGTAGGTGGCGGAGAAGAAGTTGTACGAACGCTGGGCTTCCGTGGCGAGAATGGTGGAAACCGTCCTCATGATTTCGCCGAGTTTCGCCGACCGCTCCCCGGGATCCTTCTTGCCGGTCTTGTACTCCTCGGCCATCTCGAAGCCGACGGCCAGCTGCTTCTGGATCTCCGAGGTGTACATGCCGCCCCCCATGGGGACGTCGCGGGTGAAGAGGGGCACGCCGGCGTGGAGGATGTTGATGTTCATGAAGGAGGCGCCCACGTTCACCACCATCGGAACCTGCTCGTCGGAGACCGGGCGGGTCAGTTCGAAGGCGTTGCCCGCCGCAAGGGAGTCGATGTCGACGATCCGCGGGACCAGCCCTGCGTCGCGCACCACCGATATGTAGTCGTTGATCAGCTCCGTCTTCGCCGCCACCAGGAGGACGTCCATCTTCGACGGGTCGTCCTTCAGGGGGCCGATCACCTGGAAATCGATCTTCACGTCCTTGATGTCGAAGGGGATGTACTGCTCCACCTCCCACTGGATCGACTCCTCCAGTTCCTCGGCCGTGGTCGTGGGAAGCTGGACCTTCTTGATGATGACCGAGTGCCCGGAGAGGGCGATGGCCACCTCCTTCTCGTGGATCTTGAGCTCCCGCATGGCGGTCCGGATCCCCTCCACCACGGAGGAGTGGTCCATGATGGCCCCGTCGACGATGGAGTCCGCCGGCAGCGGGAAGACGCCGAACTTCCTCAGCCGGTTCTCGGCCCCGTCCGCCCGGACGTGCGCCATCTTCACGGAGCTCGACCCGATGTCCAGCCCGACCACATCCTTGCTGCCGAACAGACCCATCGATTCCCCCGTGCCCCTGCCGTCAGTCCCTGAATACCTTGTCCCGGTCGGACAGCGCAAGGCCCAGCGACAGGATGATCTTCCGCTTGGTGTCCATGCGGCACGCCATCCCTTTCTCCACCCGGTCGATCGTCAGGACGGAGAGCTTCGCGCGCCGCGCCAGTTCCGCCTTGCTCATCAACAGTCCTTCCCGTATCTTTCGGACGTTGTTGGGTTCGACTTTAATCTTTTCCGCCTCTTTTCCCGACACCGGCCTCAACCCCCGGAACCCTTCTTTGCCGCCCGTTCTGGGCCCTGGCATGCTAGGGCCATGGTATCGATATCGGATGACGTGTCAAGAAACTTTATCTGATATCCAATGAGGCATAATTACGCATAATTATCACCCCTCGATCCCGTACTCCTTCGCCTTGTAGAGCAGAGCGGGGTGGCTGATCCCCAGCAGCTCGGCGGCCTTCGGACGACTTCCTCCGGTCCGTTCCAGGGCCATCCGGATCAGCTGCCGCTCGAGCTCCCGTACCGCCGCCTTCAGGTCGGGCCGCTCCGGAGAAACCGGGATCCGCACGGCGTGGACCGGGCCGGGATCGGTCTCCCGGGAACCGGCTCCCTTCCCCCCCCACACCGCAAGGAGGGATTCCCGGGTGATCTCCCCGCCGGAAGCGAGAAGGGCGCACCGCTCCATGAGGTTTTTCACCTCCCGCACGTTCCCCCGCCACGCGTGGGCGCACAGGGCGGACATGGCGTCCTCCGACAGCCTCATGTCCGGTTTCCCGTATTTCGCGCAGCACCGGACGAGGAAGTGCCGGGCAAGGAGGGGGATGTCCTCCCTCCGCTCCCGCAACGGCGGGATGTGGATCCGCACCACGTTCAGCCGGTAGAACAGGTCGTCCCGGAACCGGCCCGACGCGACGTCCCCCTCGAGATCCCGGGAGGTCGCCGTCACGAGGCGCACGTCGACCTTGCGGGTTTCCCCTTCGCCGAGGCGCCGGATCTCCCCGTCCTGAAGGAAGCGCAGGAGCTTCGTCTGGAGCGGCAGCGGGAGCTCCCCGATCTCATCGAGGAAGAGGGTTCCCGCCCCCGCCTCCTCGATCAGGCCCACGCGGTCCGCCCTGGCCTCCGTGAACGCCCCCCTCCGGTGCCCGAACAGCTCGCTCTCAAGGAGATTTTCCGGTATCGCGCCGCAGTTTACGGCGACGAACGGTTTCCCGCGGCGCCGTCCGCCGAAGTGGAGGAGGCGTGCCACCAGCTCCTTGCCCGTCCCGCTCTCCCCCGTGACCAGGACCGTGACATCGTAGTCCTTGACCCGGCCGGCGGTCGCGACGACTTCCTCCATCGGCCGCGCAGCGTAGAGGATCTCCTCCGGGCGGCCGGCCCGCTCGATCTCCTCGCGGAGGGAGGCGTTCTCCTCCCGCAGCCGCTCCCGCTCCGCGGCCTTCCGCAGCGTCATCAGGATCTCGTCGCTCATGAACGGCTTCGAGACGTAGTCGTAGGCGCCCAGCTTCATCGCCTCTACAGCGGTCTCCACGGTCCCGAAGGCCGACATCATGATCACGGTCCCGGGGATTCCCCTGGCCGTGATCTCCCGCAGCATATCGAGGCCGCCCATGACGGGCATCCGGAGGTCGCAGAGCAGGAAGTCGAACCGTTCCGCGGCGAGGAGCTCGAGGGCCTCGCGCCCGTTCCCCGCGTTCCGGACCTCGTACCCTTCCGCCGAAAGGATCTTTCCGAGGACGTCGCGGAGGGACGCCTCGTCGTCGACCACGAGGACCCGCCCTGCCGGTTTTTTCGTCCCCGCCGTCATGTCGCCGTCCCTTCCCCGGCCGCCGGTATCACGACGTGGAACGTCGCCCCCTTCCCTTCCCCGCTCTCCGCCCAGATCTCGCCCCCCGCGCTCTCCACGATCGTCCGGGAGACCGACAACCCGAGCCCGGTCCCCTTCCCCGGCTCCTTCGTGGTGAAGAACGGGTCGAAGAGGAGCGGGAGGTCCGCCCCGGCGATGCCCGGTCCCGTATCCGACACGGAGAGCGCCACCGCCGGCACCCCCATCCCGGGCAGCCCCCTCCGCGCGGTCCAGTCCGTTTCCGGCGGATCGGAGGAGCGGCGCCTTGGCCCGGGGGCGCGCCGCGGCGACCAGTCGCCGATCCGCCGCGTCCGGACCGTGAGACACCCCCTGCCGGCCATCGCGTCCACCGCGTTGATCAGGAGGTTCAGGAGCACCTGCCGGAACCGGTCCTCCGGGATCGCGGCGCTCCCGGGGTTTTCGCACGCGAGCCGGACCTCCACCTCGCGGAACAGGTCCCGGTAGGAGAGCATCTCCACCGCCTCCCGCACCGCCGCGTCCACATCCGTCGCGCCTTCCCGCTCCTCGCCGGGGGATGCCACGGACAGGAGGCCGCGCACGATGTTCTCCATCCGCTTCGTTTCGGCGACGATCTTTTCGAGGCACTCCTCCGCCTCTTCCCGGGGCGGTCGGTTGCGTGTCAGGTGCTCCGCGTACCCGCGGATCGCCATGAGGGGATTCCCCACCTCGTGGGCCACCCCCGCGGCCAGCCTGCCGACGGTCGCCAGCTTCTCCGACCGGAAGGCATCCTGCTCGGAGCGGCGCAGGCGTTCCTGCGCCGCCAGGATGCCGTCCACCATCTTATTGAAGGAGCCGGCGAGCTGGCCCAGTTCGTTCCCTTCGGCGACCTCCGCCCGGAGGCCGTACTCGCCCCCCGCGATCTTCTCCGACACGGAAGCGAGCCGGCGGATCGGGCCGACCACCGTCCGTTCCAGCAGGAACCCGCCGAACAGGACGAGAACGGCCACGTCCAGGGCGGCGAGCGCGAGCGTGACGTTGGCGAGCGTCCGAACCTCCTCCGCAATCCCGGGAGAATGGATCCGAACGCGGATTCCGCGGGGCGGCGCATTCCCGGACCTCGCCAGCGCGACGTCGGAGAGGCGGAGAGGCAGGGTTACGTCCACGGTCGGGTAGACGGGGAGGAAGGCGACGGCCCGCTCCGCGGCGGGGGACACGACCGGCACGCCGTCCGGCGGTCCTTCGGGGAGCAGGGTGATCGCCTCCACGTATGGCGGGGCGCCGGCGAGCCCCGCCCGGGACAGGTCCAGGGGGCGGCCGCGCTCCGCGTCCCGCTCCAGCACGCGCCGCACCACCTCTCCGACGGACACCCCCGCCTCCCCGTAGCGACGCTCCAGGGTCAGTTCGATTACCTTCAGCGCGAACACGGAGAGAAGGGAGAGCGACGCAATGGCCACCAGCGTCAGCTGGAGGACCACGGCGGTGCGGACCGACAGCGGCCTTCTCAGGAGGCCCATCGGGAGGAATCGCGCGTTGACTCGCGGGTCACGAGGATTAGAATAGCAAAAACCCCTTGGGGAGGCGAATTTGGGCGCGGCCGAGAACCGTCGTCGCATGAGGATCGTGGACCGGCGTTTCCAGCTCGGGCTTGCCGTCCGGCTCCTCCTCGTTCTCGCCGCTTTGTTCGCAGCGGGGATCGCCGTTGCGTTCGCCCCGTCGGTCTACATTCTCGCCACGACGAACGACCTGAAATCCCTGGAGCCCGCCGCCTCCGAGTTCCTCGTGCTCCACAAGCGCCTCTGGCCCGCCGCGCTCCTGTCCTTTTCCGGGATCTTCCTCTACGTGATCTTCTTCAGCCACCGGATCGCCGGGCCCGTGTACAGGATCAACGCGATTCTCCGCGCGCTCATCGACGACCGGGATCCCTCCGTCGTGAAGTTCCGGGGCGACGACTACTTCCAGCCCACCGCGCAACTTCTCGAGGAGCTGTCCCGGAAACTGTCGGAACCGCGGGGAGGGAAACCCCCTTCGGGAGAGGGGGAACGGAAGTCGTGAGCGCCATCGACCGCCCCGCCGGAAACTCCCGGCCGCCGGATTCCTTCCGCCGCCGTCGCGAGATCCCGGGGTTCACGCTCATCGAACTCACCATCGTCATCTTGATCATCGGGATGCTCGCCGCCATTGCGTCCTACACCTACCGGGGGTTGGTGGCCAAAGCGAGGATGACCCAAGCGAAAACCGTGCTGGCGCACCTCTTCCGTACCGAGGCCACCTATTACGCCAATAACGACATGTACACGGACAACGTTTCCCTGCTGGACTTCGACCCGGTGCAGTACCCCTACTACCAGATCTCGGTCGTCCTGGACAACGGCGCGCAGAGCTACACCGGCTACGCGACGGGGGTCGCTGCCATGACCGGGGACCGCTGGTCCATCACTACGGACGGGATCCCTACCCAGGACAACAATTCGCCGTTCAGGTTCTGAGGATCAGCTGCCAGAAGCCGTTCCCGAGGTAGCGGGCCGCGAGGGCCGCGACGCAAAGGTACGGACCGAAAGGGATGGCGGTCTTCAGGCCGTCCTTCCCTTTCCGCATCGCCCAGATCCCTCCGGCGACTCCCAATAAAGACCCGATGAAGATGGTGAAGAGCGCTCCCTTCCAGCCGAGGAAGGCGCCGATCATGGCGAGCAGCTTCACGTCCCCGCCCCCCATCCCTTCGCGCCCGGTGGCCTTCTGGTAAAGCGTCGCAGTGGCATAGAGCACCCCCCCGCCCAATGCCATCCCGATCATGCTCTCCCGCACCCCCCCCCCCGGTAGGAACGCCAGCGCCACTCCCGCCGCCATGCCGCCCAGGGACAGCTCGTCGGGGATGATCCGGTGATCGATGTCGATGAAGACGATCGGGACCAGGAGGGAGAAGAAGACGAGATCCCGCAAGAGGTTGACCGGTTGGCCGTCGACGGCGGCGATGACGGCGAAGCCGATCGCCGTCATCGCCTCTACGGCGGGATAGCGCCAGGAGATCCACCCGCCGCACCCGGCACACTTCCCCCGCAGCCACAGGAACCCCGCGATGGGGATGTTCTCCAGGGGGGGGACCGGCCGGCCGCAGGAGGGGCAGCGGGAACCGGGGCGAACGATCGACTCCCCCCGGGGAAGGCGGTGCACCACGACGTTGAGGAAGCTTCCCACGCATGCCCCAATGACAAACAGGGCGCATACGGCCGCAGGGGACATCCCTACTTGAAATCCTTCCGGGAAAAGAGCAGGCAGGAGAGGCAGAGGACGCACGCCGCGTAACAGGCGAGGTACCCCAACGCCCAGCCCAGGACCGACAACGAGCGGAGCTCCCCGTACGCCACCTCGTTCTTCCAGTTGAAATTCTCCAGGTTCGGCAGCAGATAGAAAAGGGCTATGCCGCCCCACTTCACCACCGCGACCTTCGACTGCTTCCCCAGGACCTGGAGGTAATTCGTCAGATGGCCGACGAGGAACAGGGAGATCGTGAAGATGGCGCTCAGGACCGGCGTGGTGAACGTCGAGAAGAGGGAAGCCAAGCACGTCAGCAGCACCAGTTCCATGAAGATCCCTGCGGAAGCGATGAAGATGCCGGGCTCCGTCCTGCCGCCGTACCGATACAAGAAGTGGATGAGGAAGAGCACCGTCGCCATCGCAAGCGTCGTGAGCGCCAGCGTGAAACTCAAGCCCAGGGTCTTCCCGAGGATGAACTCGAAGCGTCGCACCGGCTTGGAGAGGATGATGAAGATGGTCTTTCGGTCCACCTCGTTGCTGACCAGGGAGATCCCGAGGAAGATCGCCATGATGACCCCGAACACGTGGATGCTGGCGAGCCCCACGTCGGCGATGATCCGGGCGAAGTCCCCGACGGAGAGGTCGGCCAGGAAAAAAGTCATGCCGATGATGAACAGGGCGAAAGCCAATATCGCATAGAGGATCTTGTTCCGGATCGTCTCCCGGAAAGTATTGGCGGCGATGGACTGTATCCGGCGGAACATATCAGGATGCCGACCCTTCCACGTCGGCGTCCCCCACCCGCTCCAGGAAGATCTCCTCGAGGTTCTTCTTCACCGGGAGGCAGGAGTGGATCGAGCAACCCGCCGCAAGGAGGCTCGCCATCCATCGATCCGCCACCCCCGTACCCGGCGCACGCATCACGAGGAGATCCCCCTGCGCGTATCCGGCGTCCGTCGGTATTCCGATCGCCGCCAGCCGTTCCGGCGGGAGGACCGGCGAAACGACCAGTTCGATGTACAGGGTCTCCCCCCCGATCAACTCCTCCACCAGGCCTTCCGCCACCTTTCTCCCCTTATGCAGCATGATGACCCGGTCACAGAGGATTTCCACGTCGGAGACGATGTGGGAACTGAAGAATACGGTCTTTCCCGCCGCCTTGAGCTCCCGGATGAGGGTCCGTACCTCCATCCGGCCCATGGGATCCAGGCCCGACATCGGCTCGTCTAGGATCACGAGCTCCGGGTCGTGCAGCAGCGCCTGGGCCAGCCCCAGCCGCTGCATCATCCCCTTCGAAAATTTCCGGATGGCCTTCTCCCGGGCCCCGGAAAGCCCCACCCGGGAGAGGAGCTCCGTGGCGCGGGTCTCCGTTTCCCCGCGGGTCATCCCGCACAGTTGCCCGCACAGGCGGAGAAACTCCGGGGCGGTGAGGTACTCGTAGAAATACGGCTGTTCCGGCATGAAGCCGACGCGGCGGCGGAATCCCGCGTTGCTCCGGACGTCCTCCCCGAAGAGGGTCGCTGTCCCCGCGTCCGGGAAGGCCAGGCGGTTCAGGATCTTGATCGTTGTGGTCTTTCCCGCGCCGTTGGGACCCAGGAACCCCACGATCTCGTTCTCGTACACGTAACAGGTAAGGTCCGACAGCACGCGCACGGGTTTCCGCCAGAAACCCACCGGGAAAGACTTCGTCAGCCCTTCGATGGCGAGGATCCTGCCCTTTGCCATCATATCCTCTTGAACACCCGAAGACGGTGAGCGGCCCGGTCGCTGCGCACTTTTCCGCCCTCATCCAGCAGATACCTCCCGCCGTTCGGCTCCTGCGGGACAGCGGCGAGGATCCCCTCCCTGACCAGATCGTGCAGTTCTCCCGGAAAGGATCCCGTCTTCTCGCGGTACCTTTCAATTCCTCTTTCCAGGATCTGCAGGTCCCGCTCGACTAGTACTTCGCGGACCCTGCGCTCCAGCACAGACCGCCGCGCAGGGTCGGTCTCCTGTCCGACGATCGCGCCCAAAAGGGCCAGTGCGGCTTCCGGCTCCCTCGCTTCCAACAGCATCCGGGACGCGATCCCCGGAAGGTACGAAGGACTCCCGGGCAAACGCGCCGCCTCGCCCATTGCTTCCCCGCCCCCCCGCGGGTCGCCGAGGGAGAAATATCGGGTGAACCCTATGTAAAACGGAAATCGCCAGTCAGCCGGGCGGTTCGCCTTCCCGCGCTCCAGGATCCCCAGCGCCTCCTTCGCGTGGTCCGGAGACTCGCCGAGCACCAGTCCGCCCAGTAGGTAAGGGATCTCGAAGTTCGGATCGAAGTTCGCCACCACGTTGAGCAAGTCGTAGAGCCTGGCGTAATCTCCCGGCATCATCCGCTTGTTCCCCGCCACCTGGACCGCCTCCAGCCAGACGATATCGGCCAGCACGTTCCGGAAACCGAAGGAAAACGAAGGTTTGCGGCTCATCTCGGAAATGATGCTCCGCCCCGCAGCAGGCCCGTAGGCCTGCTGCGGATCCAGGGATCGGACCACAAGGATACGATAGGAAAAGAACCCGGCGAGTGAGAGGAACAGAAGCGGGGCCACCCAGGTCCAAGGCGTCGGCACCCGGAGACTCCCCGACGATCGCATAACCCCTGACATCCCTAGAGTGCCCCCGCCGTTTGTTCATTCCGGTCCGGGAAGTGTAGCATACCAAAGGAAAAGGCGGCATCGCTGCCGCCTTTTCGATCCAACATTTTCCTGTTCAGATCTTGTTATTGTACCACGTCGTCGTAGCCGGCCACGTTTGCGAGAGCCCTTCCATCGTTTATCGTCCACTCATCAAGCGTCGGGTCGTTGTCGATGTTCCCCACCGCCACAACCAGGAAGTTGTTGTCGGTCCGCGAAGGAGTCACGCCTGCATACGCATACAAAGGGAGAAATCCGGCATTGTCCGGAGCGCTGCTCATGATGGGGGGATTGTTGGCAGCCTGGGCGGCACTGTTGGGGGCAACGTAGTCACCGCTGTGGTACGAGTACCGGGTCGCACCGGTCGGTGCCCAAGCGATCTGCGAGAAGTTTCCGTAGAAACTGCGTTCGCCGAAATACGCGGTCTCCGCCGTGAAGATCCCGCCGAGGTTCGTCTTCGCCTCGGACTGCTTCGACTTCGCCTGGAACCGCAGGAAGTTCGGGATGGCGATGGCCGCCAGGATGCCGATGATCGCGACGACGATCATCAGTTCGATCAGGGTGAACCCCTTCTTGCCCTTCTTGCCCCTCAGCATGCTCAGCATTCTTGTCTCCTCCTTTCGGGTCTGGAGAACGATTTTGTTGAGCTGTCCTATCGCAAGGGGCGGGCCAAAACTTTACGGAAATTCCGGAAAGGGGTTATTCGATGCTGTGCTTCTGGAGGCGGTAGCGCATGGAGCGAAGGGAAATATTCAATATTTTCGCTGCTTCCGTGCGGTTTCCGCCGGTGGCTTCAAGGGCCTTCAGGAGGTGTTTTTTCTCCAACCGGTCCATCGCCTGGTCGAGGAATACCCCCTCTTCGGATAGCAATTCCTGGATTTCGTCACCGGCAAGGGGACCCGGGATGACAATTTTTGTCACATTCGGGGGGAGGGAGCCGAGGGAAATGACGTTTTTTGTCTCCATGATGGTTGCCCGCTCGAGGATGTTCTCGAGCTCCCGCACGTTCCCCGGGAAGTCGTGGGCCAGCAGCGCCCGCATGGCTTCCCCGTCGATCCGCTCGATCGGCTTGCCGTGCTTCTGCGCGAACTTCCGCATGAAGTGGGCCGCCAGCGCCGGGATGTCCTCCCTGCGGTCCCGCAGGGGGGGGACGAAGATCTGGATGACGTTGAGCCGGAAGTAGAGGTCGTCCCGGAACCGGCTTTCCGCCATCTCCCGGTGCAGGTCCCGCTTGGAGGCGCACACGGTCCGGAAGTCGATGGAAAGGTCCTCGTTCCCGCCGACCCGCCGGAACACCCGCTCCTGCAGCGCCCGCAGCAGCTTCCCCTGCATCGGCAGCGGCAGTTCTCCCACCTCGTCGAGGAACAGGGTGCCGCGGTGGGCCGCCTCGAAGAGTCCCTTCTTGGTCTGGACGGCGCCCGTGAACGCCCCGCGGACGTGGCCGAACAGCTCGCTCTCAAGGAGCGTCTCCGGGATCGCCGCGCAGTTGATCGGCACGAACGGCTGGTCTTTCCGGTTGCTGCGGTGGTGGAGCGCCGCGGCGACGAGTTCCTTCCCCGTCCCGCTCTCTCCCAGGATCATCACGTTCGCGTCGGTGGGCGCCACGCGATCGATGAGTTCGAAGACCCCGAGCATCGCCTCGCTCCGCCCGACGATCCCCTCGTACGCCGAGGTGCCGCGGACGGACTCCCGCAGCGCCTTCCGGCGCCCGGCGTCGTCTTCTTTCCGGGCCAGCGAGGACCGGACGATCTTCCGCAGTTCCGAGTTGTCGAACGGCTTTGCGATGTAATCGTAGGCGCCGTACTTGATCGCCTCCTTCGCCGTCTCCACCGTGCCGTACGCCGTCAGGACGATCACCTGCGTCCAGGGATTCTTCTGGAGCGCGGCCCGCAGGACCTTCAGCCCGTCGTCCTCCCCCGCCATCCGCAGGTCGGTCAGGACGAGGTCGTAGGCATTCGTCCCGATCGCGGCTTCCGCCTCCGCGAGGTTCCCGGCAGTGTCGACCTCGAACCCCTCCTTCCGGAAAAACAGTTCGAGCAGCCGCCGAAGGCTCTGCTCGTCGTCGACGACGAGGACGTACTCCTTCACCCGACCCTCTCCCGGGCAGCCGGCTCTCCGACCCTCCCTTTGCACCCCTTCCGGAGGCAGACGAGTTGCGCAGTCCCGTCCCGGCGGATCCGCTCCGCCATCGCGGGGTAGCCGCAGGCGGGGCAGACATCGGCGACCGGCCTTCCCCAGGAGGCGAAGCGGCAATCCGGGTACCGGGAACAGCTGTAGAACACCTTGCCGAAACGCGAGGAGCGCTCCACGACGTCGCCCTGGCCGCACTCCGGGCACGACACCCCGACGGGGAACGGCTTGTTGTTGCGGCATTCGGGGTAGCCGGAACATGCGACGTACCGCGCCCCTTTCCAGCTCCGGACGACCATTGGCTTCCCGCATTTGTCGCAATCGACGCCCGCCCCTTCCGGGGGAACGATCTCCACCTTCCCTTCCGGGGTCTCCCGGAAGTCGGCTGTGTTGCGGCAGGCGGGGTAGTTCCTGCAGGCGAGGAACCTTCCGGCGCGGCCGAACCGGATCACCATCTCCCCGCCGCACGCCGCGCACGGGATGCCGGTGGCGATCAGTTCCTCCTTGACGGTGGGCATCGCGATTTTCGCCCGCTCCAGCTCCTCCGAGAAGGGCTGGTAGAACGCCTCCATCGCCTGCGCGAGTTCCCGCTCCCCCTCCTCGATCCGGTCCAGCTCCTCCTCCATCCGTGCGGTGAACGCGACGTCCATGACCTTTGGGAAACTCTCCTCGAGGAGCCCGGTGACGATCGTGCCCAGTTCGGTCGGAACGAACCTCCCCTCGGCCAGCTTCACGTACCCCCGGTCGCGGATGGTCTTCACGATGGCCGCGTACGTCGAGGGTCTCCCGATCCCCTGCTCCTCCAGCTCCTTGATGAGGGAGCTCTCCGAGAAGCGGGGCGGCGGCTGGGTGAAGTGCTGGGCCCCGGTAAGCGACAGGAGGGACAGGACCTCCCCCTCCGTCAGCGGGGGCAGGACGGTCTCCTCCCCCTTTTCCACCTCCGCGGTAGCCTCCCCGTTCGCCGCGGCTTCCCCGCTCCCGCCATTTTCGCCGCCCTCCGGGGGCACGCCCTTGTACGCCTCGAGGAACCCGGTGAACTTCGGGACCGACCCTCCGGCCCGGAAGAGGTACCCCCCGGCCGGTGCGCCCGGCGGGTCGCACGCGATGTCCACGGTGGTCTGCTCGAACTCGGCCGCCGCCATCTGGGAGGCCACGAATCGCCTCCAGACGATCTCGTAGAGCCGCAGCTGGTCCCGGTTGAGGACCCCCTTGAGCGCCGCGGGCGGGTGCTCCATGGACGTCGGGCGGATCGCCTCGTGCGCGTCCTGGGCGGACTTCCGGTTCCGGAACGCGTTCGGCGTCTCGGGCACCCAAGCCTCCCCGTACGCGCTCCGGATGTGCTCCCGCACGGCGGCCACCGCCTCTTCGGCCACCCGGACCGAGTCGGTCCGCATGTAGGTGATCAGACCCACCAGGCCGGAGCCGGGTATCTCGACCCCCTCGTAGAGGGATTGCGCGACCATCATCGTGCGGTACGCCTGCATCCGCAGCGACTTCGACGCTTCCTGCTGGAGCTTGGACGTGGTGAAGGGCGCCGGGGCGAGACGGCGGCGGAGTTTCTTGCGCACCTCCCGGACCACGAAGGGCCCGTTTTCCACCGCGGCCCGCAATGCAAGGGTCTCCGGCTCGCTCCGGGGGCGGACCTTGCTTCCCCCGGCCTCCGCAAGCCGCGCGGGAAACGGGGGCGGGTTGCCCCCCTCGAACCGCGCGGTCAGGGACCAGTACTCCTCGGGGACGAATGCCGAGATCTCCTTCTCCCGCCCGCAGACCATCTTCACCGCCACGGACTGGACCCTGCCGGCCGAGAGCCCCCGGCGGACCTTCGACCAGAGGAGGGGGGAGAGGGTGTATCCGACGATCCGGTCGAGGATCCGGCGCGCCTGCTGGGCGTCGAACCGGTTCCGGTCGAGGGGGCGGGGGTGCTCCATCCCCTGGGAGATCCCCTTCTTCGTGATCTCGTGGAAGAGGACCCGGTGGATCTCGGGGCAGGGTGCAGCCCCTTCCACGGCGACTTTCTTCCGTTTCCCGCCGCCGGTCGCGTCTTTCCGCACCTTCGCCCCGCCCTTCCGCTTCTTCCCCGCGTCGTCCCGGATCGCGTCCGCGATGTGCCAGGCGATCGCCTCCCCTTCCCGGTCGGGGTCGGGAGCGAGGTACACCGCATCCGCCGAGCGGGCGGACTCGAGGATCCCCCCCAGCACCTTCTTCCGGTCCTTGATGACCACGTACGACGGGGCGAACCCGTGCTTGACGTCCACCCCGAGCCGGCTCTTCGGCAGGTCTTTCACGTGCCCCATCGAGGAAAGGACCTGGAAACCTCTCCCGAGGATCTTCTGTATGGTCTTCGCCTTTGCGGGCGACTCGACGACGACTACCGACCGCGCCATTCTCCCTCCGCCGGAACGCCCGGGGTGGGCCCCGGGCGTTCGGTCTTCCTCTTATAATAGCCTCCTGCCCGCATTTCAACCATTTTCGCCACTTCCATCTCCCCCAGGCACGCCATGACCTCCTGCAGCGGAACCGCCAGGAGGACGGAAACCTCCGCCGCCGCCCGTTCCACCGACAAGGTTTCGAGGATCCTCCCGGCCAGCCGTCCCGGCGTCCGGAAACCCCCTGCCCCCAGGGCACCGGCCACGTCGTTCGCGGAGCATGCCGGGGTGGCGCCCTCCCGGAGAAGGCGGTTGCTCCCAGCCGTGTGGGCGAACCATGGATTCCCGGGGACGACGAGGACTTCGCGGCCCTGTTCGAGTGCGGCCCTCGCCGTGATCAGCGCCCCGCTCCGCTCCGGCGCCTCGGCCACGATGACCCCGCGGGAGAGGCCGCTCACGATCCGGTTCCGCGCCGGGAACCGGTGGGGCATCGGGAGCGTTCCGGGGGGGTATTCCGAGAGGACCGCCCCGCTGCCGAGGATCCGCTTCCGGAGTTCACCGTGCTCCGGAGGGTACACCACGTCCACGCCGCACCCGAGCACCGCCACCGTGGAGCCGCCGGCCCCGAGGGCGCCTTCGTGGGCGGCCGCGTCGATCCCGCGTGCCATCCCGCTGACGACCGTCCAGCCGCTCCCGGCGAGTTCCCCGGAGAGCTGCCGCGCGAAGTCCCTACCCGCCGGGGTTGGGGCGCGGCTCCCCACGATGGCCACCGCGGGTTCCTCGGGGAACGGTCCGCCCGCCCGGTACAGGACCAGCGGCGGGGACGGGATCTCCCGGAGGGCCGCGGGGTACCCGGGGGCGTCGAAGGTCAGGATGGCGATCCCTTCCCGGGCGCACCGTTCGCGGATCGCCTCCACCCTCCGGGCCGCCTGCGGGGAGGAGAGCACGGCTTCCGCCCGCGAAAGGAGCGCGCGGCGCGACGGGGAACCCACCCCCGGAAGGATGCCGTGAGCGCCTGATGTACGAAGGCGCCGAACGTGATCGGCGGTGATCCCCTCGATCAGGGAGAGGCGGAGGAACGTCTCGGGGATGGAAGGCGCGCTTCCGTTGCGATCCACGGGGGAACCCCTGTCCGGTTTTCCCCGTCAGACATCAAGGACCGTGCCGCCGCCCGCGACCCGGGGGCGCCGGGATGTACCCTACGGGGGCGGGATTCCCCTGCGGGCGGGGTCTCCCGCCCCGAAACCCCCGATGCTCTTGTACACGTAGGCGGTCGAAAATTCTTTCGATACGCGCACTACCGCGGCCCAGGCCACATCCGATCGCACCCGTTTACCGGCGATAGACGGAATCCCCCGCGCGTAGCCGGTCACGGTCACCATCCGGAAGACGTTCCCCAACGCGACCCCGGCGTCGGATCCGCGGTCCAGGTAGATGAAGTCCCCGGTCGCCATGATCTCGGTCCCGTTCCGCCCGGTGATGACGGTGCCCTCGAGCCCCTCCTCGCCCGGGACGATCTTCACCGAGGAGTACGAGGGAATCTCCTCGGAGATCAGGTCATCCCGGGTGATGTCCGCGAAGGAGTGGCGCACCCGCGCGTTCAGCTGCCCATCCCGGTCCATGCGGCCCACCTGGAGGATGCCGATGAAGAATTTCACGTAGCCGGATTGCGGACGCTCCCCGGACGACCGGATCGGGCCCCGTACCCTGTACACGCCCAGCAGCTGGCCTGCGGGGATTTCCTTGTCGAGCAGCAGATAGACGAGGTCGCCCTCCGAGAAACCGACCTTGGGATCCCTGCCGCCCCAGATTTTCCCGATCCCCGTCGGCTTCTCCCGCAGGAATTCTCCGGCCGATACGAAATCGCCCGGCGAGATGGCCAGGTAAGGGTCCTTGGGCACCGGTTTGATGGGGATCGCCGCCACCGGCACGGGGAGCGCCTCCTGGGGAGTCGCCTCCGCCGCGGCGGGAGGGGGAACGGGAACCGGAATCTCCTCCTGGATCGTGACCATAGTCGCGCTCGGCGGGAAGATCACGATCCGGTTCCCCGGGAAGATATAGTG
>Ga0316603_10000630_pt1 | contig 17726 bp, 15 predicted proteins | sample OWC_soil_day10_n_FD_207649 | JGI IMG/M metagenome (GOLD analysis project Ga0316603, IMG submission 207649) | Wetland soil microbial communities from Old Woman Creek delta, Ohio, United States - OWC_soil_day10_noCT | ecosystem: Environmental > Terrestrial > Soil > Wetlands | place: USA: Ohio... | reverse complement strand
ACACCCATGGATTTAAACTTGGCTAGGGAACTTAACCGCAGACTCTACGACTTCCTGGGACGAGAAGACATAATCATGGATCTCACAACCGCAGCATTAGGCTACGGCTTAGACTACGCGTTCACGAACATGGAGCGCGCAAGGATGGCGGGCTTAATGGGCGATAGTGAACTCGCACACCCCATGTCTTCAGGCACTACAAACGCTTGGGCAGCAAGAGAAGCATGGCTAAAGATGGCTCCTGAATGGGAACCACGTGAACTCCGAGGTCCCTTGTGGGAAGTTACCACTGCATTGACCCTGTTGCTTGCCGGCGTAGACTTGTTCATGATGATGCATCCAGCTGCAGTAAAAACCCTCAAAGACGTAACCAAGAACCTAGTTAACGGCGGCAAAGTTGATGCTGCGAAATTCGCGGAGTGGGTTTCCGTCAAAGCTTAATGGAGACATGACTCTATGAGCAAAAGAGCAAGCATGAAAGAACTTAGCCCAATAGACATCTACAAACTCCTCCCAAAGACAAACTGCAAAGAATGCGGCCAAGAAAACTGCATGGCATTCGCAACCAAGATCGTGAACCGAGAAATCGATTTAGACTCATGCAAACCACTGTTTAAGAAGGAATATGAGAAGGCGTACTTGCAACTAAAGGAATTGCTGAAACCTGCAGTCCATGAGGTTACCGTTGGAGTCGGCGAGAAAGCCAAGAAACTTGGCGGCAAACTCGTCATGTACAGACACGAATTTACTTACTTTAATCCAACAGCTATAGCCATAGACGTAACTGATGAGATGTCCGAGCAAGAATTTACCAGCCGCATAAAGCGCACCGAAAATTTCAGCTTCGAATACATCGGATACACCCTGAAACTAGACATGATTGCAGTTCGCTGCACCTCAGGCGACGCAGAAAAATTCAAGGCAGCAGTAAAGAAAGTCTCCGAAACAACCAGCTTACCCTACATAATCTGCGCGTTGAACCCGGCAATTGCCGAAGCAGGGCTTATGGCTTCACCTAAATCACGCCCACTTTTATACGCCGCTAACACGGAAAACTGGAAGGATATGGCAGAGTTGGCTCTGATGTACAATTGCCCATTAGTTGTTTCTGCACCCGACGATTTGAACACGCTAGTTTCATTGACGAAGACCTTGTTGGCTTATGGTGTTAAAGACTTGGTTCTTGACCCCGGCACATTCATGAACGAGGGCTTGGGCACGACACTCAACAACTTCACGATGCTACGCAGGGCAGCTTGTAAAGGCGGCGAAGAACTTGCAGGGTTCCCACTCATAGGTGTTCCAATGGTAGCTTGGGTTGGAAAGGGCGAAGCAGCTGATGAAATTGTGAAATGGCGCGAAGCTTACCTCGCATCGATGCTAGTTGTACGATATGCAGATATTGTCGTGATGCACGGCAACGATGGTTGGTCACTACTCCCCACAGCGGTCCTAAGACAAAACATCTACACTGATCCGCGCAAGCCCGTAGCAGTCGCACCAGGACTAAAAGTCTTTGGCACACCAGACGAGAACTCACCCGTGTTCTTCACTTCAAACTTTGCATTAACCTACTACACTGTAGCCTCTGACATCGAAAGCAACAAACTTAATGCTTACCTCATTGTTGTCGAAACAGAAGGCTCAGCTATAGACAGCGGAGTCGCAGGGCGCAAATTAACCGCAGACCGAGTGGCAGATGCAATCAAAGCTTCAGGCATAGAAGGCAAAGTAAAGCACCGAAAACTCATCATCCCAGGCAAGGCATCACGCATTAGCGGCGAAATCGAAGAGCTAAGCGGCTGGAAAGTCCAAGTTGGACCAAGAGACAGCAGTGAGATACCCAAGTATCTTGTTGAAAAATGGCAACCGTAAAAACAAAAATTTTTCTTTTTTATTTTTCTTGTTTTGAGAGTCCGTGTTTTCTGTAGTAATCTTCAGGCGATTCATAAAGGTCCTTTATGCGTTGAAATCTTTTTTCCGAGTTAATTCTATCATTTAATGTTTTTACATCTTTAGGTTTGCTGAATGTTTCTATTTTTCCGTCTTCTCTTTTCCGTGTGACTCTAATGCAGTCATCAACCATGCAGCAGAGGACACAGGCTTGGCAGTGTATGCACAAATCCTCGGTTATGCCAATTCCGTTGTTTGTCCAGTAGAGTGCGTTTGTTGGACACGCTTTTATGCAGAGCTTACATTGGATACCCACACATGTATGCCTGTTGACTGTGATTGTTCCTTCTGGGTACAGGTCTTTGCATTTCGTGTTAGCTAAGAGTTCTTGCCTGACAGTTTTTTGGTTCGGTTTCTCCACTGCTTTCTCTGTCGACTCTTCAAGCATCGTGAATATGTCTACGGCTGGAGAACCTTTTTGTGGTGGCATCTCAGTTTATCCCATATGGCAAGTGTTTTTTACAATCCATTTGGTATTAAGTTTCGTGAATTATAATTACTTATCCCAGCTCTTCTAAACTTCCACAGCATAGAACCGAACCGTTTGGCTTCAGAAGAACCTTGTTCAGCTTTCCTCGGTGACCTAATAGTATCCGGCGTGTAGACTTTGTCTATCTTGTCAAAACTTCAGAGCTGCTCACCTTAGATTATTGTTACCCCAAAAAAATAAGGGGGGAAATTATGTTTCGTTTCGCCCTTTTATCTATTTCTTGCTTTTGAGAAAGACGTATGCGACGATTGCTACGATGACAATGACAATGACTGCAATGATAGCATAGACATACTCCATCGGAAAGCCCGCGTTCTCAGTCGGAGTGGCAGTTACTTGGGGCGATGTTGGCGTAGATGTTGGGTTCGGTACACCTTGAGCAGTAGTAACTGATAGTGGGTTGAATTCGGTGAACGCTTGGTTGTATGTTAGTCCGTTTGTGCTTTTGCCCTCGTAGAAGGCTACCCATCCCCAGTTTCCAAGTTCTGTCGGTGTGAAGGTAACGGAGAAGTCGCCATTCTTGTCAGTTGTGTCAGTTAGGTTCATCGATGTTCCGTCTGGCTTCGTGATTGAGATGACAACGTTAGCATTTGGCAGCCCTGGGTGTCTAGTGCTAGGAACGGGGAGGTAGAATGTGTCGTCGGTCCAAACTTGCTCTATTGGGTTGCTGACTAGTCGTCCGCCTATGGTAACAGACTCTGATACCCACATCGTTGTTCCTTTACTGGAAGCTGCGTTGACGCTGAAGTCAACCTTTGGGGAATCGTCGAAACAGTAGACCCTGCCATTTACAGCAGCAGCATACAGTTTGCCATCCCAGACAGCGGGAGACGAAGGTATGTTTGCGCCAGCTGTGAATACAGAGAGCGTTTTCCCGGTGCTAGCGTCTAAAGCGTAAAGAGAGCCGATGTCAGATCCGATGTAGACTTTTCCACCAGTTGCGGAATCTGCGTATGCAGCAGAAGAGGTAATTTGGTAGCCCAACCATTGTGCCCATGTGCGATTTCCAGATAACCTAGGAGTGGATGCGGATCCTCCGAAGTCTCCCAATGCAGCTGTGCCTGAATTAGGTTTGGAAACATTCATTGAGGTAATGTAGAAGAACTCTGGTCCGATTATTTGCCCGTTGAAGTACACTGGAACGTGAATTGGTGTATTTCCAGATCGCGTTTGATTCCAGACACTTGCACCTGTTGTTGCGTTGAAAGCCATCATTCTCATTGCGCCTCCGAATCCTCCTACTCTAGGAAGACTGTGCCCAGTATAGTTTGCGCCAGGTCTAGGAACACCGCTATAAACGCCCGCTTGGATAAAGAGCAAGCCGTTTCCTATAGTTGGTGTGCCGTCGACGCTAAACTTGGAGCGCCCTACTGGATCAACGTCAATATCCATGTCCAATGATATGCTTTTCCATTTCAGGCTTAAGTCATTAGCGTTTAAAGCGTATAGGTAGAAATCTGTGGATGCAACGTATATTGTTCCGCTATAGTAGACGGGTGAACCAAATATTGGGCTTCCAGTGTTATAGGTATTAAGTACTTCTCCGTTTGCAACGCTGAGACTGTAAACCTTGCCATCTAGAGAACCAACGTAAACCTTGCCGCCAACTACTACTGGTGAGGAGCGAGATTGATATTCAATCGCCGTGAACATGTTCGGGAAATGTCCGCCTGCAGAGGTTTTCCATATTTGTGTCCCAGTGTTTGCGTTTAAGCAATAGAAGTATCCATCGTCAGCGCCAGTAAAGACCTTGCCGTCAACTACAGCAGCTGAGGATCGTACGTAGTGCCCAATTGGAAAGCTCCAGATTTTTGCGCCAGTATATGCATCTAAACAGTACCAGTTTTTGTCATGAGAGCCAATATACACCTTGCCATTTACGACCGCTGGAGATCCACTAACGTCACCACCTGTTTGGAAAGTCCACTTAGGGGTAGAAATGTCAGTTGGACCTGACTGGCCAATAGCTGCTCTTCCAGTGTCAACATTTCCTTGAAGCCCAAGCGACCAGTCCTTCGGTGCACCTCCAATGCAGTAAATGCGACCGTTGGCGTAACCGTAGATGTTTCCATACGCAACAGAGATGTGAGAAAAGTTTATGCCTCTAAGCTTCCAAAGCTGAGTGCCAGTATACACGTCAAAGCATGCAGTTTCTGGTCCAGGCATTTGGAGTCCGCCGGTCTGTGAGGTAGCGCCCGAGTCACATGTTGAAGAGTAGAGCTTGCCATCTGCTACGGCCATTGTGCAGTAGTGAATGTTGAAGTATGCTGGTTGTCGCCATATTTCTGCTCCTGTATCCACGTCCCAGGCTCTTATAGTGCCATGGGGATCAAGTTCTACTGTTGCGTCAAAGACCATTCCATATCCTGCTGCGCCTCTATATGCGGAAAACGCGCGTATGCCTTTTTCAGTCTGCCATTTGATGTTGCCTGTAGCGCTATCAAAGCAAGTCATTTGCCAATTTACTGCTGAAGTAAAGAGGTTACCGTTTTGGTAGATAGCTGACTGTTGTACTAGACCGCCATTCGTTGCCGACTCCCAGGCAAGTGCTCCAGTTCTACCGTTTATTGCAACCACTGATGCCTCTGTAGTTCCTAAATAGAACTTTCCGTCGCCCGAACAGAGCATTTCAGCTGGTGAAGAGGTTTTGTATTCCCAAGCTATCGTCGGTGCTACCGAAGGATTTGAAAGGTCATAACCTACGAACTTAGCTTCGTTCGTGGCTGCATCCCAAGATGAGCTAGCAAACACTTTCAAACTATCTGAATAGTGTCCAGCGAAATATGATCCGGTTCCAGGAAGCCCACTTCCGCCAGGAATATCCACTGTCCAAGCTACTGAGCCGTCAGCAATTCTTACAGCAGTCAAAAATCCGACGTCGTACCCTAGCAGGTATGTGTCATCTAGTTTTTGCACGCCGCTCACGCCTTTGAATGGTTTAGGAACATTAGCTGTCCAGACTTTTTGACCTGTAAAAGCATCGAATGCAACAACACTTGCGCCTGTTGCCCCTCCAATTATTGTACCTTGAATGAGGTAGGCTTTTCCGTTGAAGACGCTTATCATACCAGAACCAGATATTTGAACGCTCCATAGCACGTTAGCCCTGTCAGGTGCTGGTCCAGGATTAAATCCAGAGTTGCCCTCGTCATATCCAGCTTGAGGCCAGTCATATTGCATAATATCACCGTAACCTTGTGCTAAAGCCCTGTTTTCTGCAAGACCTGCAAACATTGCCAACGGAGACAGCAGCAGCAAAGCCAAAAGAACAATTACTATCTTACTATTTTTTATGTTTTCCAGTTTTTGATCCCTCGGCTTCGATTTTCGGCTTTCATAATTAATAAGCTTTTTCTAACTCCATTTGAAGCGGACAATCTGACAATACGCTGTCCATTTTTGAGGCTGTTCTTGTCGGGTTCTGAGGGAGGGGATTTTGTGGGGATTTCCCCTGGCTGCGGCAATAATTACTTATCCCAATATAACTTACGAAAATTCCCTGCGCAGCGCTTATTACATGGGGTTCAATCTATTTTTGGTTGGCGGACGCGAAATGTGTGAGTTCAACGTTATCTTAAATGGAAGAATCCATTTTAAAGATGTGGTCTATGCTAAGAACGAAGGCGACAATGTGGTAGTTCGTAACGTTCTCGGTGAAACCATGAATTTCAAGAACTGCGTAATCATCGAAATAGATGTGAACGCGACAAAGCTGGTTTTAAAATCAGTTAAACCCTAATCGCTTTTTCTTTTGTTACACTTTGCTGCTCCGAAACCCTATTAATCTTTTATCAGAAGATGCACCAGTTTACTTACTGTGGTGAGTATTGGGGTTTCCAAGGCGATACTCAGGAAGATGAAAACTTCTGAAACCTACAAACAAGACTCACTGCAATTTAGTTTCATGGCGGGCCCGCTGGGATTTGAACCCAGGGTCTTCGGCTCCGGAGGCCGACGCCTTAATCCGTGCTCGGCGACGGGCCCAATCTGCACAAAACAGAGATTCTGCCGATTTAAGGCAATCGCTACTCTTCCTGTACCAATTCCTCGTTAATCCACCACGCCTTCTTCTTCCCCGATCTTTCACCGCCGTAGTAGTCAAGAACTGCCTTGCCACACTGTTTTTGGCTAGCCTTCTGAATTTTCTGTAATCTGTTCAGCACCAGCCAACGGTTAACCTTCATATACTCGGCCAACTCAGGCGTTGTAGCACCCTTATAATGCATAAGGTACTCCACAATTTTATGGTCAACCTCATCGAAACAGAAGCTGTGAGGATTCACCTTTCGGTTTCCGTACGTGAGAAGTTCCAAGTCAGCGAGGTATTTGCGAATTTCACCCAATTCTCCTTCGATTCGCACCATCCGCCCTTCCAACTCCAAAAGTCTATCTGGCTTAGGCGTTTTCTGAAGCTTGTCCATTATGGCTTCTCGGATAAAATCGCTTCGTTCCCCTTCGGGAATCCTCAGTATAAGTTCTTTGTAAACATCTTCTGGGACTTTCGCTGAAACCACTCTGGGTTCACCGCTCATCATATCACCAATACCACAATATCGGTGTCTTAGTATTTCATGATTGCTTCAAAAGCCTTAAGGGGTTCGTAGAGTTGGTAAAACCTTAAATGCGTTTTCCGCTGAGAATTATCTGGGTTGCTATTGCCCAAAAAAACCACAATATCCCTTATTAAATGTGACGTAGGCTCTTTAGCCGGTCACCATGTTGTCCCCAAACCTCTTTTCAAAATAGCTGAGAAAAACATGGAAAACGCAGCCGCTCAAGGTATCATCAACAATTACTTTGTTTTTAACGCGGGCGACGACTTGGAGCTCCTTATGTTGCACGAGAAGGGCGAACAAAACCCAATAGTACACAAACTTGCCTGGAACACATTCAAAGAAGCAGCCGACAAGGCATTGGATCTGAAACTCTACGGGGCAGGTCAGGACCTTCTCAAGTCCGCGTTCAGTGGCAACGTCTGCGGCATGGGCCCGGGCGTTGCTGAGATGGAAATCGAAGAACGCGGCGCCGATCCCATCGTGGTTTTCGCTGCCGATAAAACCAGCGCGGGCAGCTTCAATTATCCTCTGTTCCGTATGTTCGCCGACCCCATGAACACCGCTGGACTCGTAATAGATCCACACATGTTATGCGGCTTCAAATTCGACGTTGTAGACACAATCGAGAACAAGGTAATCACGCTCAAGTGTCCCGAAGAAACCTATGAACTCCTCGCCTTAATCGGCACAGTAGGCAGATATGCCGTCAGCCGCATTCGTCGAGCCGACGATGACCTAATCTGTGCTTCCAGCAGCGTAAGCAAGCTCTCTCTGATAGCCGGAAAATACGTCGGAAAGGACGACCCAGTCATGATTACCAGAGCCCAGCATGGTCTACCTGCCGTAGGCGAAATTCTAGCGCCTTTCATGCAAACCTACTTTGTTATGGGATGGATGCGCGGTAGCCACTGGGGACCGTTGATGCCGGTCGGTCTGAAAGACTCCAGATGCACAGCATTCGATGGACCACCCAGAATCGTTGCCCTTGGCCTGCAAGTCTCCAACGGCAGGATCGCTAGCGACGACGAAGGCAAACCCATGATCGCTGACCTATTCGACGATCCAGCGTTCGCCTTAGCCAGAGAAGAAGCAGTGAAGGAAGGCAACACGCTTCGCCGCATGGGGGAATTCGAACCAGCAAGGCTTGGCCCCGAAGAGATGGAGTACACCACCATTCAGACGGTCCTGAAGAAACTCGACAAACGCTTCACGACCTTGAAAGGACAAGAATAAACGCACTGTTACGGAAACGGGTTTGCTTGCTCCGCTATCATAGCTAGCACTCGGCACCGATGTTCTGTAACTCTGCGGATTTTCTCACAAAGTTCCTTGCCCACTATGCGCTTTCTTCTTAGCAATCCCATTTTTTTTGAAAGTTCCTCGTCGCCAATAAACATAACCCATGCTTCGAAGTCACCTCTGTCAAAATGAAACTCAATCGACTCTACATCGACCTTGTCCATTTTGTTGCAGAAATCAAAAAGATCCGTTGCATAAACATTCAGGGGTTTTCCAACTTCGGAGTAAAAGTGAAAAGACTTCCCTGGAGGGTTTTTGGCCATGATGGTCAGGGCTTTTTCTTTGGTGACTTCACGCAAACCCAGCTCTTCTTTTCCCTTCATAGATACGACGTACAACCCTTTCTTAGGCGTCTCCGCGTAATCCATTCTCACCAAACCGATAAGGTGCATTTGGACTACTCTCCTATCTTTTCCTGTATCTTTCGAGATTTGAGCCGCTTTCACAGGATCATCGTAAAGGAAAAGTGCTTCAAGTACCTCAAGTCTAGCTGGAGATAAATCCACCCTCGGAATCCTCCAATCGTAATATGAATGTGGGGGTTAATCAAACTTTCTCGTTTGCCGGATATGTGGTCTTAGCAACCTTAAGAAACCAGGATAAGCAAAGTATTAGTAGAAAAGCATTATAGCTTTAAGCTGGACTGGTTGGTAAAAAAATGAAGATTGCTGTTCTCGTTTATGAGTATCCTCCAAAAATCGTCGGGGGACTGGGAACTTACGCAGCTGAAATCACGCGAAAATTTGTACTTAATGACCACGACGTGACTGTTTTCACAATGAACGATGATGCTGGAAGCCTTCCAACACGAGAAATCTGGCGTGGTATCGAAATTCATCGTCCACTCCATCTCGATATTTCCGATTCCTTGCCTGACGTTATCGCGGAAGACATACGTAAATGGGGCAGGGGTATTCACCTATTCGGAAAACTAATGGTCTACAACTATCTTTCCGCAGCCAAACTTGTTAATGAGCTTATCAAGAAAGAAGGCATGAAATTCGACATGGTTGTAGCTCACGACTGGCTTTCCATCATGGGGGGCATAACGGTGAAGAGGGAAACTGGGCTTCCGCTTGCCTTTCACGTGCACTCAACTGAACAGGGCAGAACAATGGGAAACGGGAGCAATGTGGTGAGTAACATTGAGCTGCGAGGAGGCAACATGGCAGACGTTATTGTAACGGTTTCATATGCCATGAAAGACGAACTCGTTCAACTTGGGTTCCCCAAAGAAAAAATTCAAGTTAGCTATAACGGGGTCGACCCGCAAAAGTATAACCCTGCAGATGTGACCGCAGAGCAGACTCGAAGGATCCGCGCACTCTACGGCATAAAAGATGACGACCTTATGATTCTTTTTTTGGGAAGGCTAGTTGGCGTAAAAGGGATTGATAAACTCATCATGGCAATGCCTCATATTCTTCCAAAGTTTCCAAACGCAAAATTAGTCATCGTTGGCGTGGGCGATTTGGAGGAGTACCTCCAAAACCTGGTTAGAACCATAAGATTGGAAAATTACGTCCGGTTCCGCTTCGATTTTATCCCCGAGGAAGAACGCATACTCCACTACGCTGCATGTGATATAGCTGCTTTTCCAAGTTTATACGAACCCTTCGGTATAGTTGCACTCGAAGCAATGGCTATGGAGAAACCTGTGGTTGTGGGCGCTGCAGGCATAAGCGGCATGCGCGAAATAGTTATCTGCTGTGGCGAAGAACAATGCGGTTACCACGTTGACCCCAACAACCCCTCCGATGTCGCTTGGGGTATTTTGAACGCACTTGAAAGCCCTGAGAAACGTAAATGGCTCGGTCAGAATGGAAGAAAACGTGTCCTCAACGAATTCACCTGGTCAAGAATCGCCGAAAAAACCATTGAACTCTATGAAAAAAAGGTTTCCCGTTGATCAATCTTGCTTAGACAAACATCAAGAGATAAAACAGCAGATCTGCGAAGAAAAATCGCGCAGGAGGCTGCATACCTTCTGTACTTTGGGCTAGAGACAGAGTACAAGCAGGCAAAGGTTAACGCTGCAGGAACTCTTGGAGCTCATGTTCTACCCTCGAACCTTGAAATTGCCCTGGAATTGGACAAGGTTGCGCAGGAAACCGAAGGTCCAGCAAGAACTGTACGGCTGACTCAAATGCGCATCGAAGCCCTGAAAATAATGCAGATGCTTGACACTCACTCTCCACTCTTGATTGGGAGTGTGTGGCGGGGAACAATTCGTCGTGGTAGTGACATCGACGTTGAAGTACACCACGATTGTCCCGAAGAAATTGTAAAACTGCTCAAAAAAAGTGACCTGAAAATTTTAGGCACAGAACAAATAACCGTTACAGAAAACGGGAAACCCCAAGAATCTTTCCACGCACACGCTACATCAGGAAAATTCGAAGTTGAAGTCGTGGTCCGATCGTCAGAAGAAGTAAGTAGGAAGCGAGTTTGTGACATTTTTGGAGATCAAATCAAAGGTTTAACTCTTCGAGAACTAACGAAACTGCTTAGAGAGGATCCAACAAAAAAATTCGTTCCACCATGACCTACCTTTTCTGAACACATTCAGCTTTACAGCTTTTTGAAGGACTGGCTTTTTAACACCTTACCCCGAAGACAAGCCGCATTTGGGTCCTCATATTACTTTCCGATGACCCTTACATTCTCCACTAGCAACCAAGGCGCAACTAGCTGCCCCATCATTCGATCGTTACTCGCCACGGCAACCACGTTCTTGAGCAACTCAAAGATATTGCCCGCGAGCATTACACCACGGGTGGCGTAGTCGATTTTACCCTTGCAGATTCGCCATGCAGGCGCAGCAACCACCGAGAATTCGCCGCTGACGGGATTGCTGCTGTGCGCACCCTGAAGGTAAGAGACTACCAATCCGTCCTCTACCTCACCCACCAATCCTTCGGGTGACTTTGTCCCCGGCAAGACATGGAAGTTTGTGGCTTCAATATTCGGGGTCGAGAGGTACCCTGCGCGTGAAGCGTTGCCCGTGCTTTCTTTTCCATGCTTTTGGGCCGTGTAGTTATCGTAGAGAAAGTTCTTGAGGAAACCTTTCTCGATGACTGGTGTTTTCTGGCGTGGGACACCCTCCCCATCGAAGGCGCTCGTGCGCAACCCACCCGGTAAAAGACCATCATCGATTATGTTGACAACTTCGGAACCAACTTTAGTGCCCAACTTATCTTTAAAGGGCGACTGGAGCCGCTCCACGCTGTCCGCTTTAACAGAGTTAATCAAAGTATAGTAGAACAATTCCTGCAGAGCGAACTGTGTGAAGATGACTTTGTAGTTCTTGGTATCTACCCGCTTCGTCTTCAGAGATGAAAGTGGCAGCCGCGCGGCTTCTCTTCCCACCCACTCGGGATCTACGTTCAGATTTCTTTGGGCGTTAAATTCGAAACAGACGGGTGTAACTGTGTTTCCTTCCTTTGCGAGCGTCGCCAGGCTGCACTCCACCATAGTTCCGGCTTCAAAAACACAGACATTGTTGGAATTTACTACCGCGGTGGAGCTATATCCCGCACCCGCACCCCCTTCGATTGGGAAGACTCTCTTATCGCCTTGGGCAGCATCCAACATACGGGTGGACAAGTCAATAAGGTCCTCTGGACGAAGCTCTAGGATTTTTGAGTCAAAGATGTTTGTGATGGGGGCATACGGTTTCTTTTCAGGGAGTCCTCTCCAATTTTTGTCTGGTCTGCTTGCCCTAGCCGCCGCCAAAGCCTTGCCTATTATGTCTTCGACGGCTTCTTCTTTATCAATGATGTTCGTGTAAGAAAATCCTATGGCTTTGTTTACTTGGATTCGGACGCCCAATCCACGATCGACTATGTGATTAGCCTTGGTGATCTGTCCTCTCTCTATACCCACGCTTGTAGCTTTACCATCGTATGCGAAGGCTTCTGCTTCAGAGGCACCTTTCTGCAACCCTACCTTAACGGCTTTTTCCGCCAAACTTAAAATGGCTTCCTTGTTAAGAACTGCCACCAATGGTCACCTCGCTAACTCTGATGTGTGGTCCCCCATCACCTATAAACACAGTTTGTCCTTTCCCGCAGCGCCCGGCATTCATCTGAAAATCTTTTCCCACCGCATCAACCTTAAGCAGAGTTTCCAGAGTGTTGCCGCTCATAGATGCATCGCGGACGGATTCGCCTAACTCCCCATTAACAACTTCGTAGGCTTCTTGGATGCCCACTTGGAAAGTTCCATCGAGATTGGCTTGTCCACCCCGGAAGCTCTTGAGGAAATACCCAAACTTAATTCCCTCGAGCAGTTCCTCGAAATTTTGGTCTCGGGGAGCCATGTAAGTGTTACGCATTCGGATTATGGGTTCGACGTGGAAGTCTTCGGCGCGTGCGTTGCCCGTGGGTTGGGCGTTGAATCTCTGAGCTGTCTCACGGTTATGCATCAATCCCACGACAACGCCGTCTTTGATGAGAAGAGTCTTTTGAGATGGAGTTCCCTCGTCGTCATATTTGAAACTTCCAAACGCGTTGTCCAAGGTGCCATCATCAAAAAACGTTACAAGGTCTGAGCCAATTTTCCTGCCCAAGTTCTGCGAAAGCACTCCGCCAGCTAAAGCCAAATCCGCCTCCGCAAGATGCCCAAACGCCTCATGTACAAAAACTCCCACCACGTTAGGCCCCAACAAGACTGGGAACACACCACCTTTAGGCGCTTTCGCGTTTAGCTGGATGACCGCACGTTTTGCGAGTTTTTCACCGAGGGCATCCGGTGTTTCTACATCAAAAATTTCGTAGCCTGCGGTGGAGCCAATTTCTTCTCGGCTGAAAGTGTAAACGCCGTTCTGCAAAGCAGAAGCCGTAGCTCTAGACCACACGTAAAGCTTATCCTGCTCAATGTAAGCTCCCTCGCTGTTGCCAAAGTAGCTTGACCCCGCCAAATCCATGTAGTCAACTGTGCAACTTTTTACCCGTTTATCCCCCCGCAACGCAACTCGGCTAAGAGTGGATGCAGTTTCTATTTTTTCTTCAACACTGATTTCAGCAGGGTTTTTCTTAGCCTTTATGTGAACCTGGTCCTCTATTGACTTGATGGCGGAAAGCTTTATCGGAGTTTTCATCCGTATGCCCGCCGTTTTTGCCATGGCACAGGCACTGGAAACAGCTTCAGACATAATCTCGGCGTTAAATGAGCCAACACTAGCGAAACCCCATGCTCCGTTAACGAGAACCCGCAAAGCAACACCGTTTTCCGTACCCTGCTTGGCTGCTTCAACGCGCCCCTCCTTCATGGTGAACATAGTCTTGGAGAGACTCTGTGCACGGGCTTCAGCGTAGAGTGCATTAAATTTCTCTGTAGCGATAGAGGTTACTTTCTTGAGAAGATCTTTCATGCAACCGTTATCTCCAAACGATGCGTAGCTGGTTAAATAGGCTACAGGAATAAAAGGTTGCGTTTCTCCCTACCAAAACCCTCAGGCGCTACACGAAATCCCCTAGGTTGCTTTGCTTGATTCTGAAACGCGGCGGCTTAAGCCTGACAATTGGCTTTGTCTGAGATGTCACTGCTGTTTCTTCTTCCTCTTTAGGAAGCACGAGTTTACCATAAACTCCGTCGTAACCTGGAACTACGGTTACCTTGCCTTCCCGGACTTTTATTATGGCATCTGCTATCCTCTGGTCAACGACCGAAGCGGCTAGCGCTTCTTTTTGTGCATCAATTAAAACCGTGAATTCGTCACCAAATCTGTTTATGAGGGGAGTGTAGATTTTCCAGACTGCTTGTGTCGAAGGCGAACCAGCATCAATTACGGTGGCGATTATCTCTGAAAGCGGCATTAACCGCATAAAGCCAGGCGATTCTGCGGATTCATAGTCGGAGTGTCGATCCGCGAGCTCCTCAACGCGTTGTTCCACTCCTTCGGTGAGTTTCCTGCCGCAGACGGGACAGACGTTGTTGAGTTTGCGGGCTTCCTGTGATGAGAGCGAAACGTTGCAATTGCGGTGGCCTGTCCAGTGATATTTGCCGTAGGCTGGGTCGGTTTCTATGGTGAGTTTGAAGCGGTGCGTGTCTCCTGTTTGGATGGTTTCGGTTATTTCCCTATACGTCGTGTGTTCCAGTTCGAAGACGTTGGCTTCTCTACCCATGCGCCAAGGCCAAAAGCTGTGGCAGTCACTGTTCGAAACCAACGTAAGTCCGTCCAACTTGCTTAGCCGCCAGTTCATCGGAGGGTCACTACTCAGCCCAGTTTCCAAGGCATGAATGTGCTTTGTCATGTCTTGATAACAGTCTTTGATACTGTCAAACCCACTGAAAGAGCCAAAAACGCTGAACCACGGCGTCCATGCGTGCGCAGGAAAAATCACGTTAGAAGCTGAACCTCTCATGACTTCTTCAACGAGTTGAGGCGCTGTAGCGTTCAAGATCGGTCTGCCGTCCGAACTCAAATTCCCATACTTTGCTAGAGCCTCGTTGATTTGGGTTGCCTCTTGGATGCTGGGGGTTAAGATTACGTGGTGGACTTTTCTGTTCCGATTCTCGTAGTCGAAAATGGTGCACACTTCGGTCGTCAGCATAAATTGAACTGGCAGTTCGGGAGTGTTTTTGACTTTGAAGAGTCCAGAATCACCCTCGGGGACGAGTGTTTCCTGTATTTCTTTTAACCACAAGGGATGCGTGAAGTCGCCTGTGCCCAAAACTTGTAACCCCTTTATTTTTGCGTAGCGAGCAATCTCTTTTATCGTCATCTGCTCGCTTGTGGCTCGGCTGAAACGGCTGTGAATGTGCAGGTCAGCAATCACTCGCATGTTGTCTCCTCCTATCCCCTTTCCTGTCTCAGTACATTCGGACGTTTAACTTAAAAGTTTTCACTGACCTCTTCCAATAAAAAAAGGGCGAAAATATTCAAAACTCCTCAGGTTTGGCAGATTTTTCAGAAGAGGGCGTAGGGGAATTTGGCTCCGGTAACATGCAGCTTGCCTTTTATAGGGATGCCAGTTCCGCAGACTGGGCATTTCATTTCTCTAGTTAGATTCCACCGGGTTATCTCGTAGCTGAACCGTTTAATCACTGCTTCATTGCAGATTGGGCAATACGTGTTCTCGGCGGGGTGACCTGGAACATTCCCCAGGTACGTGTAATTTAACCCTGCCTCTTTGCAAATCATGTATGCGTGCTCCAATGTCTCGACAGGTGTAGCCGGTACTGTCGTCATCTTGTAATCTGGATGAAACCTTAGTAAGTGAAACGGTGTGTCCTTGCCCAAGTAGTTCTTTATCCAAGTTGCCATCTCCTTGATTTTGTCCATGTCGTCCCCTACCTTCGGGATGACAAGATTAGTAAGCTCAATGTGAACACCGTTTACTTTGAGTTCTTTAAGGCCCTCGTAAATAGGCGCGACGCTGGGAACCGCGGAGACGCTCTTGTAGAAGTCAGGATCCCCACCAGCTTTGAAGTCGACCGTAGCCGCATCTAAGAACGGTGCAATAGCCTTCACTGCTTCAGGCGTCATGTATCCATTTGTTACAAACGTGTTAAAGAAACCTACCTGATGCGCCAATTCAGCAATGTCACGAGCATACTCCATGTAAATCGTAGGTTCAGTGTAAGTATACGATATGCCTTGACAGTTCTTTTCTCTCGCTGCCTTCACTAAGCTCGTTGGCGGGAAGTCTCTGCCTGCCACTTCTTTGTCTTGGCTTATCATCCAGTTATCACAGAATTGGCAGCGAAAGTTGCATCCAGCTGCCGCAACCGACATAACGGAGGCGCCAGGGTTAAAGTGGGACAGCGGCTTCTTGCTTATTGGGTCAACACATATTGAAACAGCTTTTCCGTAGTTGAGTGTGTACAGCGTTCCACTCAGGTTTTTCCTGACTAAACAAAAGCCTAAGGCGCCGTCACTGATTAGGCACCGCCGCGCGCACAAGCAGCATTTCACCTTGTTTTCTTTTTGTCTCTCATACAGAATTGCAGGATGCAAGGACATATTGTTCTTCTCAGTCAGTCTTAGATGCCAGCTATAGAGATAAGCTGAATTGATTTAAAAAACTATTCAACTTGACTGTTAAAGTTGTGGTGAAAACACGTGTGGTCGCCGGTGTGGCAAGCGGGTCCTTTCTGCTCAACGATGTATAGAAGTGTGTCGTAATCGCAGTCGGCAAACACGCTCTTGATCTTTTGGGTGTGCCCAGACGTTTCACCCTTCACCCACAACTGTTTCCTGCTGCGACTCCAGTAGGTAGCTTTGCCTGTTTTCAGCGTGGCCTCCAGCGCTTCTTTATTGACATATGCCAGCATCAGAACATCTTTTGTCTTGGTGTCCTGGACAACAACTGGAATGAGCCCATCCATCTTCTTCCAGTCAATCTCATCGACGAGGTCTTTTTCGGTCACGGTCTAATCGTCACCCCCATCTTCCGCAAATATTCCTTTACAACGCGCACCGGGTATTTGTCATAATGGAAAACCGAGGCTGCCAAAGCCGCATCTGCTTTGCCTTTCGTGAAGGCTTCAAGGAAATGCTCAGGCTTTCCGGCACCGCCACTGGCGATGACAGGCACGTTGACTCGTTCAGAAATCGCGCGAGTCAAATCCAAGTCGTATCCGTATTTGGTTCCGTCACAGTCCATTGATGTTACTAGAAACTCTCCTGCACCAAGCCCCATTGCTGTCAGAGCCCATTGTACCGCATCAATGCCTGTGGGTTTGCGTCCACCATACGTATAAACTTCAAACCAGCAGTCGCCCTTGGCTGTACCAAAGATTACTTTGTCTTCTTGTTTGCTATAGTTTCTTTTAGCATCTATCGCGACGACCACACATTGCTGCCCAAAAAGTTCAGCCAGCTTCGAAATCAATGCGGGATTCTCGACCGCGGCAGTGTTAACGGACGTTTTGTCCGCTCCGCTACACAAGACTAGACGTGCGTCGTATACGTTGCGTATGCCGCCGCCGACCGTAAATGGGATGTTTATGGCTTTCGCAACTCCTTCCACAATTTCACGGAGTGTTTCCCGGTTATCCGAAGATGCTGTTATGTCGAGGAAAACGAGTTCGTCTGCACCAGCATCCGAATAGCGCTTCGCCAGTTCGACGGGGTCACCTGCATTTTGGAGATTTAAAAAGTTTACACCTTTAACGACGCAGCCGCCTGTTACATCTAAACATGGGATTATGCGTTTAGCTAGGGGCACTTGTACAGCTCTCCTTAACAGTCTCTATCGCTTGCTTTAGTGAGAATCTGCCCTCGTAGAGTGCCTTGCCAACAACCGCTGCGTCTACGCCAACTCTTTCTAGGGCAACAAGGTCTTTCAGGGTTCCTATGCCTCCTGCCGCTATTATTTTTACACCTGACCATTTACAAGCTTCCTCCAGCATACCCAAATCAGGAACAGAAAGAGTACCATCCTTGGCAATCGATGTAATTAAGAAAGATTTAACGCCGA
>Ga0316603_10000629_pt1 | contig 17748 bp, 25 predicted proteins | sample OWC_soil_day10_n_FD_207649 | JGI IMG/M metagenome (GOLD analysis project Ga0316603, IMG submission 207649) | Wetland soil microbial communities from Old Woman Creek delta, Ohio, United States - OWC_soil_day10_noCT | ecosystem: Environmental > Terrestrial > Soil > Wetlands | place: USA: Ohio... | reverse complement strand
TGAGACTTTCATGGGACAGGACCCAGGTCCTCTATATTGTGCTCTATTACCTCATCCTTTCCACGCCATTTTTTTTCTTCGGCCTGAGCATCTCCAGCGCATTCTCTGCCATCAGCGAAAGGGCCGGGCTCCTCTACGGGGCTGATCTCCTTGGTGCCGGGACAGGCTCCCTCGGCTTTCTCGTGCTCACAACCAGAATAAGCACCGAGCATGCTGTTGTTATTTTGTCATCCCTGGCACTGACAGGTGCGTTCATAACAGGCAAAGGAAAGACAAGGATCGCGGCAGTGCTGTTTCTTATAGTCAATGCGTTCCTCTTCAGCATGCCTGACCTCATCACCCCAAGGATGTCAGCCTATAAAGGCCTTCAGTCTGCCCTGAAATACCCCGGAGCAGTGCACCTGAAGACATACAATGACCCCTTTTCCCGCATCGATCTGTTTGAAAGTCCGGCGGTGAGGTTCGCGCCCGGGCTGAGCCTCACCTACCTCGATTCTCTCCCAAGGCAAATAGGTCTTTCCATAGATGGCAGCGACATCAATGCAGTCACCGATGCGGGTAACACCGAATCACTCAGGTTCCTTTCCTCCCTTCCCTCTGCCCTTCCCTATGCCATGGGCAGGAGAGATGAAGTCCTCATACTCGAACCAAAAGGCGGACTCCAGGTAATGTTGGCCCGGTACCATAACGCACAAAACATTTATAAGGTGGACTCCAGTCCCCTCGTCATCAGGGTGATAAGGGATCACTTACGAGATTTTTCTCAGGGCATCTACGAGGGGAATACATGGGACGGTCTGGGAAGGTCCTGGCTGAAGGCGAAAAAAACCAAATTCGACCTTATTGATATCCCCTTGATGGGGGCCTCACCATCCGGCTCCTTTGGAATCGCTGAGGACTATCGGTTCACCGTGGAGGCATTCAGGGAATATCTGGGCCATTTAAATGAAACGGGAATCCTGAGTATTCATCTTTTCATCCTCCCTCCGGCACGGATCGAACTGAGACTCCTCAGCACCCTCGCCACATCCATGGAAGAGATGGGGATCAAGGAAGTGGACAAGAGGATTATCTCCTTCAGGAGCTGGGGTACAGTGAGCATTCTTGCCAGGTCAGCGCCGTTTACCCCTGAAGAGATAGAGACCGTCAGGCAATTCTCAAGGGAAAGAAGGTTCGACCTTATTCACCTTCCCGGCATAAGGGAAGAGGAGACGAATACCTACGTGAGAATACCTTCCAATGAATACTTTGTCACATTCAGGCAAATCCTTGATCCGGAAACACGTAAATCCTTTGAGGACAATTATCTCTTTGATATCCGCCCGGTGCGGGATGAAAATCCCTTCTTCCATTATTATCTGAGGATCAGGAACCTGGAAAAGATTTACCATATAATGGGCAGAAAGTGGCAGTATTTTATAGAAGAGGGGTATCTCCTGCCCGCGGTGTTTGTTCAGGTATTGGTATTGAGCATTCTACTTATATCCCTCCCGGCGATTAGTAAGTTCAAGGCCAAGGCTGAGGTTAAGGCGAGGAAAACAAATAAACCTATCCTCAACCTTGACCTGCTCTACTTTGCCTTCCTCGGTCTGGGATTCATGTTCGTCGAGATCGCCCTGATTCAGAAAATGATACTGCCGCTCGAGAACCCTTCCTATGCCATCGCCACTGTCCTCTCTTCCATCCTTATCAGTTCCGGCATAGGGAGCCTTCTGGGGGATCGATTTTCCCTGCTGAGAAGTCCATTCATTCTTCCTATGATCTCTCTGCTCATCCTCCTCTGCAGCGTTCTCCTCCCGCTTATCTCAGATGCCATCTCCCTCTATCCGATGCCTCTAAGAATTGCGTGTGTATTCTTCGTCCTTTTTCTCCCCTGTCTCCTGATGGGGATCCCCTTTCCGCTGGGGATAAGAAACCTGGGGACAAGGGCGCCTGATATGATACCCTGGGCCTGGGCAACCAACGGATGTCTTGCTGTCCTCGCACCCATGGTGACCATAATGCTCGCAATGGCGGTCGGTTTTAACGCAGTCCTCTGGATCGGTGCAGGTGCCTATGTGCTCGCGTTTCTTACCTTCCCGATGTCGGAAGACTGTGCGGGTTGATTTCCGATACAAACATCGATTTGCCGTTGCTGCTGACCGCTGCCGGTGACAGTCAAGGAATACGACATGCGACGGGCCTGCACGTGAAGAATCACGCTTAGTACCTACCGTAACCCACTCGCCACCTTACCATGTTGTTTAAATCGGCAATGTGAGAGGCTTCCTTACTCCGACACGGTCAAGGGTGCAGACTGTCTCTCACAATTCTATTTGCTGGTGAGGCTCTTCAGGTCCCGCTGGTAGATGAGCCTTGGGCTCATCTCGTAGGTCCAGGGAAGGTTCTCGAGCCGCCAGCCGCCGGCCATCCGTTTACCGAAGAAGGGACTGGACTGGTCCTCAACCACGTCGCCCTCGAACCCGCCGAGCACATTGTAGGTCTTCTCCGGGCTGAATCCGCACTCGACAGCGCTGTTGACGGCCTTAATGCTTCTGCCCCCGCTTCTGCAGATGATCACGAGGATGTCGGTGGCGGGATTGAAGATCTCCCTGAGGTCAGCGCAATAGTTCGCGTTTTGTTTCCGCTTGTACTCGTAGATCCCGTCGCCGATCTTCTTGAGTTCATCCGTGTAAAACTCATAGGGGATGTTGTAGGCCCCCTCAGGATGTCCCACGTCCTGATACTCGTATTGAGTTCGCGTATCGATGATAAAGGTATGCTTCGGCTCCTGCTGAAGGAGCTTATACGCCTCCTTAGGCGTTACGTCCCTACCCTTATGCTCAACCTTCTTCTTGTAGGTCTCCGCAAGGAGCGGTGATGCGACGATCAGCAGGATCAGGGCAGCGCCCGTCAGCATGCGCATTGCCGGATAAAATAAACGATTCATGACAGACCTCCGTCGTAGCGATGTGTGAGCTTATGCTTTTCTTATAGCAGATCATATGCTGATGTGCAACCGGATAGGATTTCATGAAACGCTCTTGTGGTGAGGTGGACCGCACAGACTACGCTATCCTCCGCGCTTATTCTGTCCACCTGCTACACTACACTCTTTCCATTCTGACGATCAATGCGGGATTCACCGACAACACCTCCGTGTGTCGAAGTTGAACCTATTGATGACTACTGGAAACTGACCGGCCCGCGCATGCGTTCACCGTGCTGCTGTGAAAAACCGGGTTTAGAATCCGGTGTGGAATTCCTCCATGTCTGTCCATGTATGAATCTTGATGCCGGCAAAAGCACCGATAGTGGCGGCCCCGATTCGTATAAGGAGATGATCGGATATGAGATGTATAGCCTCCAACCTCGACTTAATAGCTTTAATGAATTTCTGCCACGCCTCTCGGGCACCACTGTCGTAATCGGCCATGCGGGTGCACTCCTAGACCATCACGAGTTTGTCGGACGAGAACTGAACCATGGAGGTGATCTGACTGACGGCACTTTGGGCGTTATCTTCTGAAAGGTGTCCGTCGAAATGCAGGACTAGACAACGCCGGGATTTAATGTCGCACCACTCGCTATTCGGATTCATAGTTTGCCCTCCTCAGTAAAGATTTCCCCTTAGAACTGCAAAAAGAATTGTCCTCATTTTACCCTTCTCCTTAAACAAGCAGGAATTGTTCTCCTTGATAGCTTATTCATTGTAAGCAATAGTAATGCCAAACCATTTTCCTAATTACCGCATACTGGAACCCCTATCCCCGGCCGTTCTTATGTTCTTTGCTTTACATATTGAGAGGAGATTGTGACAAGAGATGACATATCAATGCCCGAAAACCATACGCCTGACAGGAATACCCTCATTTCTGCTTGTCCCTATGTCACGGTTGAAGAATGCAGCAGGAGGAAGGACTTCCCGCAATCTTTGGGTAAAGCTCTGATGTCAGTTACTGTGAGCAGCCGTTAACGGACCGCCGATCAATGAAACGTTTTCGCGGCTAAAACACGCACTCATGTTCATAAGCCAAGGGTGATAAAATTCCGCGAAACAGTGGTGACCGACGGTTAACGTTTCTTCTGCACCTCGCCGATCATAGGCACAAAGGCAACAGGCGTCAGCTGATCAAGAACAAGTTCGCCCTTTTTCTTTGTGGCCAGCGTCAGAGATTGGTAATACACCGTACTCCCCAAAGGGATTATCAGCCTCCCGTTCTCCCTGAGTTGCTTGATCAGCGGCGGGGGGATATGGTTTGCAGAGGCGGTGATGATAATGGCATCAAAGGGTGCGTACTCTTCCCATCCGAAATACCCATCACCGTATTTCACCTTCACATTCTTATACCCCAGCTCCCTGAGTCTCATCCCGGCCTTGTCCGCAAGCCCCTTTCTGATCTCTAAGGTATACACCTCTTTCACTATTTCTGCGAGGACTGCCGCCTGATACCCTGAACCGGCACCTATTTCCAAAACCCTGTCTGTTGACTTCAGCCTCAAGGACTCTGTCATGAGGGCGACCACATAAGGCTGGGATATGGTCTGGCCCTCACCAATGGGGAGGGGATAGTCTTCATACGCCTTATCCTTAAGGGAGTCGTCCACAAAGAGATGTCTCGGTATTTTTTCCATCACCCCAAGGACCTTCTTATCCTTGATCCCTCTCCCTTTCATATCGTGCTGCACCATGCTCTTCCGCCTTTTTTCGTACAGTTCCTGAGACTGGACTGAAAACGCGGATATCCACATAACGGCAAAGAAGAGTAAGACACAAAGTGTTTTGATTTTCATTGCGCAGTACCTGGCAAATCCATCCGGAGCAGAGCTGTGTATCTCAAAGAGAGAAAAAGCTTCTCAACATTTCACCCGCCCGCTTTAAGAGCTTCAAAAATGCTGAGAAGCCTCCGTCGCATAAGTCGTATACTTACTTTACATTAACGCCTAAGCAAAAAAAGCTCACTTCAACTTCTTGATAAATTCCTCAACCGGCAAAGCAGCAAGGGTCATCATCTGAACAGAACCCCTTGCACCAAGCTCGCACGACATCTTCATCACCGTCTCCACATCAGCTGCTTCCACGATGCTCACAAAATCATAGGGACCGATGACCGCGTACTGTTTGACGACCTTTACCCCCATCTTCTCAAGTTCCTTGTCCACTTCCAGGATCCTCTCGGGTTTCTGCTTGATGGTCTTGCGCCCCTCATCGGTAAGAGTGCTTAGAATGACAAAATACGCCATTACATCCTCCTTTCTGGGTTGAGTGGGGCAATAGTGCCCACCCCTTGAGATTAGTTCGTTTACCCCCCTTTCTTTCCTTTATACCCGTTTTGCAGGTCGTTGTCAACCTCTTTAATTGGCACACCGGAATTGATACAATGGAAGTGTAAGGGCGTAAGCACTATCCAAAAGAAGAGGTCTTTGACTTCGCCAATGAAACGTTAGGAGGAATACTATGGGAGACACGTGTTGTGGAATAAGGGTTGGTCAGCCCGTGCCTGACTTCACACTGGAAACCTACGAGCCGACAAAGGGCGATTTCGGAGCAATAAGCCTCGGGGCTATGCGTAAAGAAGGCAAATGGACGATACTGTTTTTTTACCCTGCCGATTTTACCTTTGTCTGAGCTACGGAATTCGCTGATCTGGCAGATCAGTATGAAAAAATCAAGCAGGAGAATGCCGAACTGATTACCATAAGCACTGACACGAAATTCGTTCACCTGGCATGGCAGAAGAGCGAGAAGCTTCTGGAAAAGGTGAAGTACCCCATGGCCGCAGACCCAACAGGAAAACTCTCAAGACTCCTGGGGGTCTACGATGAAGAAACCGGTCTTGCGTTGAGGGGCACATTTATCATAAGCCCTGAAGGCAAACTGCTCGGTTCTGAGGTCAATTTTTATAATGTCGGCAGGAATAGTGAAGAACTCCTCAGAAAATTACAGGCAAATACGTACCTTTCGACCTATGGCTCGGAGGCGTGTCCCGCGCGATGGAAACCTGGTGAGAAAACCCTGAAACCCTCTGCCAAAATGGTGGGAAACGTCTACGAAGCGTTGCAATAGCCTCTTAAAAAGAGGGTGCGCGTGAGACGTTCGATCTCACGCGCACCCTCGCCCCCATTTTCGTTATCTGCTTCCGGGAAAATTAAATATCATAGTACAGGAAGAACTCGTAGGGATGCGGCCTGAGCCTTAACGCATCCACCTCCTTGGTTCTCTTGTAGCTTATCCAGGTCTCTATGGCGTCCTGGGTGAACACATCGCCTTTTCTCAGGAACTCGTTGTCAGCCTCGAGGTTATCCAGCGCTTCTTCAAGGCTTGCAGGCATTGTGGGTACAGAGGCCAGCTCTTCAGGGCCCAGTTCATAGATATCCTTGTCCAGCGGCTCGCCTGGATGTATCTTGTTCTCTATGCCGTCCAGTCCGGCCATGAGCATCGCCGCAAAGGCAAGATATCCGTTGCATGAGGGATCAGGGAATCTCACTTCCGCCCTCTTCGCCTTGGGGCTGGCCGAATATGTCGGTATCCTTATGCATGCGGAGCGGTTTCTCGCCGAATACGCGAGATTCACCGGGGCCTCAAATCCGGGGGTCAGCCTCTTATACGAGTTGGTCGTGGGGTTGGTAAGCGCCGCAAGGGCAGGTGCATGTTTCAGGATTCCGCCGATATAGTAAAGGGCAAGCTCGCTCAGGCCTGCATAGCCATTGCCTGCGAACAAGGGTTTTCCTCCCTTCCATATGCTCTGGTGGCAGTGCATACCCGAACCATTGTCTCCAAACAAAGGCTTGGGCATAAAGGTAACGGTCTTGTTATGTCTCCTTGCCACATTCTTGATGATGTATTTGAACATCATGAGCTTGTCAGCCATCTTTACGAGAGAATCAAACCTCATGTCAATCTCGGCCTGTCCCGCGGTAGCAACCTCATGATGTTCCCTCTCCACATAAATACCGCATTTCAGCATCTCCATGACCATCTCTGTCCTGAGGTTCACCTGACTGTCAGTGGGCGGTACAGGGAAGTACCCTTCCTTGTGCCTCGGTTTATAGCCGAGGTTCGGGTTCTCGTCACGGCCGGAATTCCAGATACCCTCCACAGAATCAAGGAAATAGTATCCGCTGTGGGAATTCTGATCAAACTGAATGTTGTCGAAGACAAAGAACTCTGCCTCAGGACCAAAGAATGCAGTATCCCCTACCTTGGTGGACTTGAGATAGTTCTCAGCCTTCTGGGCAATGTACCTGGGGTCCCTCGTGTAGTACTCCTTGGTGATAGGGTCCACGATATTGCAGACCAGACTGATGGTGGGATATTCCATAAAGGGATCCATAAAGGCTGTTTCAGGATCAGGAATGATGAGCATGTCCGAGGTGTGGATCGCCTGCCATCCCCTGATGGAAGAGCCGTCAAAACCGAGCCCCTCTTCAAATATCTCCTCTTTCAGCTCTGCGATGGGTACTGCAAAATGCTGCCAGATACCGGGAAAATCAAGGAACTTGAAATTTGCCATCACCGCCTTGTTCTCCTGCGCCATTTTTACTACGTCTTTTGGTGTCATACTTTCCTCCTTTTTTATTCTCTTGCTGTAGTTAGACTGCCGCTTCTCCACGTTCACCCGTCCTGATCCTCACGATATCCTCGATAGGGTACACAAAGATTTTTCCATCCCCTATCTTCCCTGTCTTTGCAACCTTCTCTATGACACTCACCACCTTCTGCACAAGGCTGTCCGCAGTGACGATCTCGACCTTGATCTTGGGGATGAAGTCTATGACATATTCTGCTCCCCGATAGAGCTCTGTGTGTCCCTTCTGCCTCCCGAAACCCTTCACCTCTGTCACCGTCATTCCCTGGATGCCGATTTCATTTAAGGCATCTTTTACTTCATCCAGTTTAAAGGGCTTGATAATTGCTTCAATTTTTTTCATGTCTCACCTCCTGCGATTGTTTTTACGCGAAAAATTCCTTATAAAACTTCATAGCCCTTCCGAGGTAGTCGTCATACATCGCTTCTGTCTGCTGCCTTATCTGATCCATGTCAACGGATTCTTCCTTCAACCATTCATAGATCATCTCTTTCCTGACTTCTATATGAAACTGGAAGGCATATGCCCCTTCACCATATCTGAATGCCTGGTGAGGATAGAGCTCCGACTTCGCAAGCCTCACCGCACCCCCGGGGATATCAAATGTCTCACCATGCCAGTGAAATACCTTAAACTTAGTCCGGAAATCCCCTGCCTTTGCCTTTGGATAAACCGCGAGCTCCTTCATACAACGATCCCTTACGCCCTCATCCGTCAGCTCGATGTCATACCAACCTATCTCTTTTTGAGGTCCTGGATAGACCTTTGCACCCAACGCCTTTGCCATGATCTGCGCACCGAGGCATATCCCAAAAATCTCTTTCCCCTCAGCCACGAACTCCCTTACGAGCGCTGTCTCTCTTCTTATATAGGGATATGCATCTTCCTCACTTACGCTCATCGGCCCTCCAAGCATTACAAGCGTATCGAAGTCCTTTGATCCGGGGATATCCTCAGCAGCGCAATTCACGACCCTGTAATACATCCCCTTTTCTTGAAGGAAATCTTCAAGCGTACCCGGACCTTCTGATGCTATATTTTTTAAAATCAGGACCGACATCCTATGGTATAATTACAATAACCGTGCCATTAACAGGTATTTGGAAAATAAGGGTTTTTTCTCTTAATACAAAGCTTATTGCCTATAAATTAGGCAGAGGTGGCTAAAAAAAGGGCACTTTCGTCGGAAACCTCCTTTACTTATAAAAGCACAGAAATGACCTTCGCATATGTCCTTTCATTGCCGGGCCTCAAGACAGGCCGTTCCCCATATCCTATTAAGCGCAATAAATTGCATACTTAATTTTGCATGATTTGCAAATTATTTCATAGTAAGAGGGATCCTCAAGACACAAAATCATTTAAAATCAAACATGTTAGTTAATGGAACAGTCTTTGCTTCATTATATTCTAGGTTCCAAAATTTATACTGATAGGAGGCACTATGATATCAACACCAGGAATTCGGTATGGAACGATTGAAGGCATAGCAGCATCCAAGGCAACCTTTTATCAGCACGCTGCGGAGAAGACGATGAACCCCATTGGGAGAAGGGTGTTCCTCTCTGTAATGGAGGACGAGAAGAGGCTCCTGGAAGATTTCAAGAGTATCCCGAAGGAACGCCACATGGGAGCGCGCGGTACTGCATCCACAAAAATAATAAAAGGCTTCCTTAAAAAGATCAAGGCAACCACGGATGACGTGGAGGCCTTGCAAATTGCCATGGAGATGGAAAAAGAGAGCATCGGACTCTATGAGAAGCTTTCGAAAAAGGTACGGACCCCAAAGGGGAAGGCCCTGTTAAAAAGCCTCCTTCACGAAGAGCGGCAGCGGTATGCGGAATTCTCTGATACCTGTCTTTTCCTGTCTGACTCACGGGGCTGGTTCATGTGGGACGAGCACAGCATCATGGACGGCGGTACCCCATGGGCATAACAAGAAAAGGGGAATCAAGAGCCAAACAACATGTGTGGTATAATTGAAGAGCAAAGGAGACGAAGAGATGAAAGTAACTGCCCAGAAGATAAGTCCTGAGGATTATATCCTCTCGGTCCTCTCCCCGGAAGACAGGCTCGATGCCGCATTCAAGGTTGCCCGTGAAGCATTCAAAACAACGAGACTCACCATAGAGGATGTCGAGCAATCTGTCAGTTCGATAAGGAGAAAGATCTACGGAAAGAAGAAGTAGGGTCGTAATTGATACGAGTGTTCTGATATCCGCCTTTGCCTTCGGCGGCATGCCGGAAAAGGCGGTCAAGAAAGCCATCCGTTCCGCTGAAATCTTTGTATCTCCTGATCTCCTCAGAGAATATCGTGAATTCTTGCCGTTTCTCTACGATGGCTCCTCTTCCTGATGGACAGGGAGGCAGAGAGAACTAGAGATATAATCTGCCTGCGGAGGCTGCAGGTTTTTTGTGGTCTCGTCTCAATGCATTTTATTTTAAAAAGCAGCCTGTCCCTATTTTTCTATTGGATCCCGCGCCTGTGATATACTGAGTGCGGGCCAAGGCAGCCCGGGTGCAGAAACGAGCCTGGGGTGGATTGAACTAACGGAACGGGGGAGGAAACGAAGTTGGCGTTGATGAACGTGCTTGCGCTGGTACCGATGTGGCTGGTGCTGGTGCTGGTGGCAGTGCTGAGCTCGGGGATTTCATGGGTGCTGGTGGCGCTCATGCGGCGGCGCTTTCCTCATCCCCATCTCAAGGAGAACAACGAGTTTGTAGGCTTCACGTACTCGGTGTATGGTCTGATCTACGGCGTGGTGCTTGCCTTCACGATCGTGATCACATGGGGCAGGTTCTACGATGCGGAACGAATCGCTATCAAGGAAGCGACAGTGGTGAGCGAAATATGGCGGGATGCGGGCGTATTTTCACCAGCGGTCCGGGCTGAGATTCACCGGGATTTGAAGGCGTATGTAGCATCGGTGATCGACAGGGAGTGGATGACCATGGCGAAGGATGGCGCAGCGGATTCGGGCACGCAGGAGATTTACGAGCGTCTGTGGACGCATAGCTACAAGATCAAGCCCGCTACGCCGAACCAGGCGGCGTTTCTGAATGAGTATCTGGAGCGAATCAATGAATTGAGTGGCGAGCGACGGCAGCGGCTGATCCACTGCCGGGCTGAGCTAAGCGGTCTCTTGTGGCTGGTGCTGCTGGCCGGAGCGGTTCCGACGGTAGTGTACCCGTTGTTGTTTGCGACGAAGCACGGGTGGGTCCATGTCATGGCCACCTCGTTCCTGACCGGGCTGATCATGTTGTGCCTGCTGGTGACATTCTCGCTGCAATATCCTTTTTCCGGTCAACTGGCCGTGCAATCAAAGCCGTTCAAGGAATTGAAGCGGGCGATCGAGCAGCGTGAGTCGGCCGATGCGAAGGGGAGCCGAAAGTAGCAAGGGCAGCTCCTTTTTGATTTCCCTCGACCCTAGAGAAGGTGGCCCATGCACTCGGCAAGAAACCTGAAGGAAAGATAGCCTGAACGACCCTATCTCAGTTATAATTCAAGAAAAAGGAGGTGCTTCATGAGGGCACAAGGAGCAACAGCAGAGGTCTTCCTTACTGCTTTTAAGACCTTGCCGCGAAAAGAACAGGATATCTTTCTCTCTGAGGTTATGAAAGACAAGAAACTGAGAGAGGATCTTATAGACATTGCTATTGCAGAAAGTCGTGCAAAGGATAGGAGCAGGTCATTTAGGGATTTTCTCAAAGCTCAGAAATAATGCATGGCCAAGTACTTTGTTGAGATCGTCCAAAAGGCTGAAAAGGAATATCTCAAACTTCCCCAATCCGTTAAGCACCGTATTCAGGAATTGATCCTTTCCCTTGAGATAGAGCCAAGGCCGTCAGGTTCAAAGAAACTGAAGGAAACGGCTTATTACAGAGGCCGCAGCGGTGATTTCAGAATCGTCTATATCATCGATGACAAGGCCAGGCTCGTCAAAATCCTCTCCATCGGTCACCGCAAAGAAATATACAGATCACTCTGACCTTGTTTCACTTCGCACGCTTTTGAACTTTTGCTCTATTGTTCTCCTGCACTGTGCTTGTTCATGCCAGGGGCACCTTGAATCAAGGCAAAGCTTTCAGAACCATTTGTCATTGAAAGAATAGGATGTGTCCCTGGTTATAGTTGACCACACCTGTTTTTTCGTGTTACAATGTCTTACATATAGAAAGGAGGCAGGCAATGCGCAGCACGATTACCATACGACTGCCTGAGAAGCTGCAACGAGACCTGGCGCAAGTCGCAAAGGCTGAGAAGGCATCGAAAAGTGATGTGATCAGGGATGCAATAGAACGTTACATTGCACTCAAGCGATTTCAGCAACTGAGGAAGAAGGTCCTTCCTTTTGCCGAGGCTGAAGGCCTCGTCACCGACGAAGACGTGTTCAAGGCGATCTCGTGAGAATCGTTCTTGACACGAATGTCATTGTCGCCGCATTTGCGGCACGCGGCCTCTGCGCGGAGGTGTTTGAGGTCTGCGTTACCGGACATAGTCTTGTCGTAAGTGAACATATTCTTGCTGAAGTCAGCAGTGCTCTTCTGAAAAAGATAAAACTTCCGAAGCACATTGTCCGGGACGTGATTGAGTATCTGCGGAGTGCCGCGGAAGTCGTTGAACCGGGCCTGATCAATAATTCGATGTGCAGAGATAAAGATGATCTTTCCGTTATTGGGACGGCGATAACAGGAAATGCTTCCTTCATCGTCACGGGTGATGCAGACCTCTTATTGCTGAAGAAGTGCATGGGCATCGACATTATTTCGCCCCGGGAATTGTGGAGTCGATTGAGATAAGCGCATTGAATGACGAAAATGTCGGCGTGAGGAAGCCGAGAGAGCGCAGGGCAGGGAGGTTCACGCAATCCATCCGTATTCTTCAGCAGGTGCGGCGGCACGTTAATTCTTGCCGTCTCTCTACGACAACTCCTCTTCCTGATGGACAGGGAGGCAGCGGTATAGCGCTGCCCCGAGAGACCCTCACCTGAAATCACAGGTCACGTTGGTTACGGGAAACTCACTCTCAAAACAGACAATGCAGAAATATATGACTTCATTCTCAAAGGTCTTTTTATCACACCACGCCCTTTTTGAAGCCGTGCCCTGGTCGCTGAAGGTCGCGGTGATTTCAACATTCCTGGGAAATGCGCTCCCGTAATTATCGCGGATCGTCACATCTGCACAGGGATATACCACTCTTTGGTATCTCCTGTATGCATACACGCCCGACCAGTCAGTCACAATCTCCCCCTGCATCCTTTCATAATAATAGGCCTTCACCACCTCGCATTCATCCGCAGCGAGAGCCGCTTCACCCAAAAAGAGCCATAGGCACATACACGCCACGATAATTCCCGCAAAACTCCAGACAATGCGCATCCCGCCAATGCCTCCTTATTCAATACTTCATCACTCTCTATCACAATAGCATTTTTTCTATGACCATGGAAGCCGTCACCAGGCAAGATCACGTGCTCCTCAAGGCCGACATCTCTTGTCTGATGGACAGAGAGGCAGCGGGAGGGGAACTCGTTACAAAGGCAGATATGCGGAACAATCATTGTTCGGAAGATTAAAGACCCGACCGCGTTTCCTTGCACACACATGAGCCATTAAGGAAATGGGATGTGTCCCTGATTGTTATCCATAAAGAAGCTGTTCATAGTATCCGTCTGATCTTAGCGAAAGCCTGTTCTATTATGTGCGGCTCAGGTAGGAACGTGGTCCTGAAATACACTCCATCCTCCTGCCGTCCGAACCCTGAACCAGGCACAAAGACGACGCCTTCTTTCAGCGCAGCCCGCACGAACTGCACGTCCTTCTTCCATTTCGTCGTTTCTATCTTGATGAATGCGTAGAACGCACCTTTTGGAACAGGGAATGAGAGCGGCAGTTTCCGGGCCATCTTCACAAACGTGTCCCTTCTTTCGATGAGCTTCGCCCTTATGTCTGCGATGTATGCCGGGTATGCCGGGTGCACCAGTGCCGCCGCAGCTGCCTTCTGGTACTCCCAATTCACGGAGAGGCGCTGGTTACAGAGAAGGAAGAACGCATTCTTGACCTCTGCCCATTTATCGCCGTGGAACGTCACCCATCCCAGTCGTGCGCCGGTATAGCTGAAGTCCTTGGAGAGCGAACTTCCGTATATGAAGGGCACCTTGCCCCTTGCTATCTTTCTGAAGTCCACCTGTCTGCCTTCCAGTATCAGCTGGTCATAGGAGCCGTCGTAAAATATGGGGACATCGTACTCATCGCAGAGCTTCACGACTTCTGAGAGGTTCTTTTCCGAATAGACCGAGCCCAACGGGTTGTTCGGGTTGATGATCACCATTGCCTTTGCGCCCTCGATCTTCTTTGCCAGATTTCCTACGTCTATCTGACCCTTCTCATCGTGCCTGTAGAATACGCTGTCGCCCTCGAACTGCTTCGCCTTGCTCAGGTAAAGCGGATATACCGGGTTCGGAAGAAGCACCTTCTCCCCGAAACCGATGAACGCATGGAAGAAGAAATCTATTCCCTCGGTGAGGCCGGCAACGGCAAACACATCCCCGGGGCTGCATTTCTCGATTTTTGCCACGGTATTCCTGAACTCCTCGTCGCCCTCGGAAGGAGCATATCCCTTCCAGTTTTCGTCAAGCGCTTTTTTCACCCTCTCGGCGATCACACTGAACGGCTCAAAGCCGTACTGTGGCGGGTCGCCGATGTTGAGGTAGATCATCTTCCTGCCCTTTGCCTCCTCGCGCTTCGCCTCCATCACGATGTCCCGTATGGGGTAGCTTACGACGTTCATCCGTTCGGTGGGCCGGTAAGGCAACTGCCGTTTCAGGTGTAACATATCATCATCCTTTACATTTTATGGCTGCACTCACTGCGTGTCGCGCGGGAATGTCTTTGGCGATTGATTGATAGAAATTGTTCTCATTTAAGAAGAATAACACTTTAAAAATCAGATTGACAAGAGAGGCTATAATGGCAGACATACGGGTCTGCCCCTACAGTCTTGATTTCATATCACCGTTTACGTCCCGTGCGTTTCACAATTTTGCTTTTCAGACCATCCATCGGCGCAAATGCTATTTCCTCTTCTTTGAGTATCGGTCTTTCGAACGCCTGACGAAAATACCCCAAGTCATTTCTTAACTCCTCCGGTGTTTCGCCATGTGGGTGCATTGGGTCTTCAGATATGGCTGTAATGTCGCCATTGTCGTTGTAGTAGACTTCGTGTATGTAAAACATCTTGTCATGCTCTAAGACCCTATAATTCCAGAACATAAAGACTATACGCTCCAGTCAACGACTTTGAGATTCTTTATCTGCTTGAACTCACTCACATTATTTGTAACCAGGGTCACCCCGAGACTCAGTGCATGTGCGCCGATTAGCATGTCCATGGACCCCACGGGAGTCCCGGCCTTTTCGAGGGCGGCGCGGACCGTTCCATAGGCCGAAGCCGCTTCTTCATCGAAGTCTGCAATTTCGAGGGGAAGGGTGAATTCGTCAAGAGCCTGCCGGTTTTTCCGGACCTGCTGGCTTTTCTCTATGGCATAGCTGAGTTCTGCGAGCGTTATGGATGAGATTCCGATGTCGCCGACGGAATGGGCCTTAAAGTGGTGAAGGACTTTTTCGGGTTTTTGCCTGATCAGATAGATACAGATATTGGTATCGAGCATGTAGTTCATCAAAAAGGCTCCCGCTTCTGTTTCTTCGGTTGTTTCCGCTCAGCCATGAAGTCAGGGGAGAACTTGTCGAGGCTGCCCAGTAAAGCGTCCCAGGAACCCTTCGCGGGGATAAGCATTACAACGTTGCCGGACTTTTTGATGAAGACGTGGTCGTCCTCGAACCGGAACTCTTTAGGAAGGCGGACGGCCTGGCTTTGTCCGTTCTGAAAAAGCTTTGCGGTTTTCATTGGCCACCTCCGTATAGTATATATTGATAATATATACTACTAAGCATCGGAATGCAAGGAAATTCTCTTCACGCCGGCAGCGCCGCGTCGGCGCTCCGGGGTCAGGCCGCGGCGTACATTTCCTTTCCCTCGCTCAGCCGCAGCCAGCCCTTCACGATCCTGTAGATCACCCAGACAAGATCTACACCGAGGAGGACGAATCCAATGCCCGCCAGCGCGGTGATGGCGCCGACTGCGCCCCAGAGGAGGCCGAACCAGAAGGTCCTGATCTGCCAGCGGAAGTGGGAGGCAAGCCAGGTTCCCTTTACCTCCTCTCTCTTGAGATAGTTGATGATGATCGCTGCAATGATCGTGATGCCAAGCACAAAGGAGCCTGCCTGAAGGGCGTAGACGATCATCGTAACCGTCTTCGCCTGCTTGAGCGGGTCGGCTGGGGAGGATGTTCCCCTGCCCTGTGTTTCATTACCGTTCATCATACCCTCCTCAAAGAACATTATAACGCTTTTCCATTTTTTGAAACAGGGGATGTGTCCCGAATTGATTTTCTAGATACGACCACTGCTCTTGGACAGAAGAGCTGTGTTCAGCGCAGTACGGGGCCTGGGTATAAGGTCAGGGTACTGGAAGAGAAATAGAGGAACGATCTGTCTTCAGAGGTTGCAGGTTTTTTGATCTCGTCTGAATTCCTCTTATTCTAAAAAGCAGCCTGTCCCCTTTTTGATTTTCCGAGGTTGTCATCTCTTGTTATATTTAGTCGCGTTACCTTTTGCCAATTCCACCGGATATTTCCTTTCGTTCACTTTGATCTTTTCCTCCACCGCCTTTTCAATGTCGACGCCGAGCTTGTCGGCAAGACGGACAAGATAGATAAAAACGTCTGCGATCTCTTCTCGCACGAGGGCCATCCCTTCTTGATCGTTGACGATACACCGTGCTTGCTCCTCGGTGAGCCACTGGAAGATTTCCAGAAGTTCAGCGGCTTCCGCAGCTAACCCCATGGAAAGATTCTTTGGACTGTGGAACTGGTCCCAGTTGCGGGCGTCTCTGAACTTGATCAGCAGGTCGGTGAGTTCTTCTATCTCAGATTTTGTATTGTCTTTCATAAGCGCTTAGGGACACATCTCATTTTATTCCCCATCTATTTCTTTCCTGCGATCCGGTACTTGTACTTATCAACCAAGTATATATCTTTCTACCAGTATTCCTCAATAATTTCAATACATTTTGAGTGTTTCTTCTCAGGTGCAGCATAGTATAAGCAATAATTCATCTTAGCAGTTCTTCCAGCTCTTCAAGGCTGAATGAACTCTCATAAGCCTGTTTCATCCACCTTGCACATCGGTTGGCGCTCAAAGGTATCCCAATGGGAGAGATGCCAAGTTTGATACAAAGCCTCATAGCCTGGGCCAGCTCAGGTATACAGGCAATTCCGAATGCCCCGATGTTCGGATGCTCCGCCTTTAGCCTTCTGAAGAGCTTTTCCTGGTCTATAGTTTTGGATATGTAGGGCTGGATCCCGTATTTCTTAAGCAGCTGGCTGCCAAGACGAATGAAACAATCTTCGGTGCAACCCTTACAGACATACTCCATGTCTCCGGGGACTGAATCGCACCGTGACCTGAAATCACTCAGACAGTGGGGCAGCAGTGCAAACTTGTAGTCGCTCTTTTGGAAAGCCTCCCGGTATACTCGGTTCACAAGCTCTATTTCAAGCATATAAAGATGATATCCTTCCTCTTTGGTTCGGATAGTCTTATCTAACTTTTGAGAAAGCGGAATGCTCTCAAGATGCTCTTTGACTGCCCGGGTATAGGGTTGAAGTGCATCGTGCAATGTCTTTCGTATGTGACCAATGAGCGCAGTATTAGGTGTGTGGCCCGAACCTTTCTTGAACCTCATGCCGCCTGCTTTTTGAACATGAAAAAGAAGGCTTCGTTGATCAGGACAGTGGCCTAACAAGCTTTCGGCAATGGCGCGTATGGTCCTGAAGTACAGGTCAGTGGATGTATCAATGCCGAAAAGCGAGTAAGTCTTGCCTGAAACTGCTTTATATGATCCAGCCATTTTTTATTATAAACCGTAAAAGGAACTCTGTGTAAGGAACGAACCCAAAGGCGTTCTTTGAAAATATTTACAACTATCAGAACGCCCTTTGTTCGCCAGAACTCAACGCCGGAATCAAGATAGGAGAAAATCTCCGGAAGCGGGGGAAGGTTGACGGGGCCTTTACGCTTCGCTATCATATGATCAAGAGGAGACCCCGGAGGAAC
>Ga0316603_10000628_pt1 | contig 17749 bp, 16 predicted proteins | sample OWC_soil_day10_n_FD_207649 | JGI IMG/M metagenome (GOLD analysis project Ga0316603, IMG submission 207649) | Wetland soil microbial communities from Old Woman Creek delta, Ohio, United States - OWC_soil_day10_noCT | ecosystem: Environmental > Terrestrial > Soil > Wetlands | place: USA: Ohio... | reverse complement strand
ATTCTACGCAAACGGATACTTCATTCCGTTTGACTTCTACAAATCCTCCTTTTATGGAAAGTTCCACTTCTTCCCCTTCATAAGGCTTTATCCTTATAATTCCCTCTTTTAAAGAAGAAACCATTGGAGCGTGGTCCTGCAGTATTGTAAATCTACCAAGAGTTCCTGGTAAAGTTACAACATCTACATCACCTTTATAAAGTGTCCGTTCCGGCGATAATATTTCTAATTTCATAAATTCTTATATACTAGTTTGCCAAGTTCCGACATAGCAATTATTTAGCCTGAGCCAAAAGTTTCTTACCTTTTTCAATAGCTTCTTCAATTGTTCCTACATTCAGGAATGCTGATTCTGGAAGATAGTCAACTTCACCATCCATAATCATCTTGAACCCTTTAATAGTATCTTCGATAGAAACCATAACGCCTTGTACTCCGGTAAACTGTTCAGCCACAGTAAATGGTTGAGATAAGAAACGTTGCACACGACGAGCACGATTTACAGTCAATCGGTCTTCGTCAGACAATTCTTCCATACCTAGAATAGCAATAATATCCTGAAGTTCCTTATTACGTTGCAGAATCTGTTTTACTCGTTGAGCTGTATCGTAATGTTCCTGACCAACAACTAATGGGTCCAGAATACGTGAAGTAGATTCCAATGGATCTACAGCAGGATATATACCAAGCTCTGTAATCTTACGGCTAAGTACAGTAGTTGCATCCAAGTGAGAGAATGTAGTTGCCGGAGCAGGGTCGGTCAAGTCATCTGCAGGTACATAAACAGCCTGAACAGAAGTAATTGAACCATTCTTTGTTGATGTAATACGTTCCTGCATAGCACCCATTTCAGTTGCCAATGTTGGTTGGTATCCTACAGCAGATGGCATACGTCCTAACAATGCAGACACCTCAGAACCGGCTTGAGTAAAACGGAATATATTATCAATAAATAATAAAATATCTTTTTGTACCCCATCAGAAGCACCTGAATCACGGAAAGATTCCGCTACAGATAGTCCGGAAAGAGCAACAGAAGAACGTGCGCCTGGAGGTTCATTCATCTGTCCATACACCAATGTAGCCTGAGATTTTGCTATTTCAGCTTTATCTACTAAAGATAAATCCCAGTTTCCTTCAGCCATTGATTCCTTGAATTTTTCGCCATATCGGATAACACCAGACTCAATCATTTCACGAAGCAAATCGTTACCTTCACGAGTACGTTCTCCAACACCAGCAAATACAGAAAAACCATTTCCTTTTTTGGCAATATTATTAATTAACTCCATAATCAAGACGGTCTTTCCTACACCGGCACCACCGAACAAACCAATCTTACCACCTTTTGAGTAAGGTTCCAATAGGTCGATTACCTTGATACCTGTGTATAGTACTTCTCTTGAAGTTGTTAATTCGTCAAATTTAGGAGGTTCACGGTGAATAGGATATGAACCACTCTTATCCAATTCTTCCATACCATCAACAGCTTCCCCTATCACATTCATCAAACGCCCTTTTACCTGATCACCGATAGGCATTGTAATTGGGGTTCCCAAAGCAATAACTTCTAATCCTCTTTGTAATCCGTCAGTACTATCCATAGCCACTGTACGAACTGTATTCTCACCAATATGCTGCTGAACTTCAACGATAAGCGTTTTTCCATTCTTACGCTTAATTTCCATGGCATCATGGATGCTCGGTAATTTAACCTTTTCACCCGTACTCTCAAAGAATACATCCACTACCGGACCAATTACTTGTGAGATATGCCCTATTATCTGTGACATAAGCTATTTATTTTTATAATTTATTAGTTACTATTCTCTGTTTTAATAACTCTTTTACATAATCACAAAGATAAGAACAAAATGTTACACACTGTTTTTTTTAGCGATTTTTTAGTTCAGAAAACACAATTTTCATTTTCGTTATCGTGCACAATATTCGAATAAGAATCATTAAATCAGAAAAATAACACATATTATATAAACTAAGCAGGCAACTATTAATGATTACTAAATCAAAAATAGCTGCCTGCTATACTATTATTAAACGTACTACTCTAATTAAATCGTAATTGTGTAAATGTGATGATCCCAATATGGAATGCCGATAATCGGGAATAATATAATAGATGCAATCAAACTTATAACCCAGAGTATAACCAATATAGTTTTTACAGTTGGAGACATAGGTTTCCAGTCCAGCAATTTACGGAAGATTGAAAAAACTAATCCCGCTAAAGGAATACCGACCAATGCTATACCTGTAATGCAAGCCAAAACAATATTAGCCGGTGAGGTTGAAATAAAATTCCAATCGTTTATAAAAGGAAGCCAGCTAACAAATGCGGCACCGCCACCCAGAACAATTGAAAATGCTGCTATTATAAGTGCAAAAAGAACTATAATCAGAACAAATAGCACAGGACAGAATACAATAGCCAACAATACAAGTAATACCTTTATAAAGACTCCTACAATTTGCACAAATGCATCTCCTAATTTTTGTAAAGCCGTACGTGGCTTGCCTGAGTTCACATAATCATTTACTCCTCCAGCAACTTTTTCAAATCCATCAGTTACTGTTTTGCCAATATTCTCAACTGTAACCTTCTCTCCTCTCATGGCAAGTTTTTCTGCTGCAGTATGCGCCTCAGGGACTACAATCCAGCATACTATATAAATAGGAATAACAACTCCTACTCCAAAGAATACTAATACGATTAAAAGCAATCGAACCAAAGTAGGATCCCATCCCATATATGCAGCTAAACCTGAAGCTAAACCACCTAATATCTTATCGTCAGGATTACGATAGAAACGACGGTGTGTCTGATCAGATTCACTACTTGAATATGGCTCCTGACGAGGTTCGCCTGAAACCTTTTCTTCTTTCACTTCTTCATCGGAAAGTTCTTCAGGTTTTCCCATACGTTTAATAACTTCTTCAACATATTCTACAGTGATTACCTGAACGCCTGAATTTACTTTTTCAGTAAAAAGCTCCGAGATTCTAAGTTCCATATCCTTCACAATCTCTTCAGCTCCAACTTCTTTACGGAAATGCATTTTAAGATTAGCCAGATATTTATCCAACAAATGGTACGCGTCTTCATCAATGTGGAAAACCGTGCCTCCTAAATTCACAGTCAATGTTTTTTTCATTCTATTATCGATTCGTTTATTGTAATATGATTTACAGTTTCATTCAGTTCTTTCCAGGCTGTTTCAAGTTCACCTAAAAAAACTTCTCCTTTAGAAGTTAGCTTATAATATTTACGTGGTGGACCTTGAGTAGACTCCACCCATTCATATTCAAGCAAATCATCATTTTTAAGCCGAGTGAGCAACGGATAAAGTGTTCCCTCTACCACAATCAGCTTTGCCTCTTTTAGTTTCTGAATAATATCAGAAGCATAGGCAGGCTCCTTATGCACCAATAATAAGATGCAATATTCGAGCATCCCTTTGCGCATTTGCGATTTAACATTGTCTGCATTCATAGTCTTATTTTTATTTGACGATACAAATATATGTAATTGCAAGGTACTTTGCTATACATAGTACTATAAATTACAGAATATTAACGTTTAATCATATAAGATTCTACGTGTCATATAAAAGTAAAGATAAATATTTAATAAATATATCTGTATATTATTAATAGAGAAAAATAGCAAAATGATTCTTTATTCTAAAATATGTACTATGTAGACAATAAAGAATCGAAGAATTATTGCCATAATCCACAAACAATGAAGAATAAATTTCAATTCTATTTCTTTTATTATGCTCTATAAAAAAAGAAATCCTCATGCTTCATTGACTGAAAACATGAGGATGTAATATCCAAGAACGGATTAATCGTATTATAAAACCTTTATATCAATTTTATTATCATTTCTAAAAGGATTTACTCCATAAGGCCATATTACCTTATCAACAAAATTCAAATTATCCATTACATTGTCCCAGGTTTTAATAACTGCGTCTCCATGTCCTGCTCCATCAAATGTTTTTAGTGAAGCACGATCATCATTACATGCATTTTTTATAGCTTCTAGCAATTTAACAGATTGACGATAAGGCACAACCTGATCATTCGTTCCATGCACAAGAAGGATTGGAGGAAAATTCTTTGTTACAAGATAAAGTGGGCTTGCTTTTTGAGCTTTTTGTTTGTATTCCGGTATCTGAGTATTAAATCCCATTTCCTGATTTGCAGGTTCCTTTAATGTTGGGAAATCACTCATATCAGCTACACCATACCAGGAAACTATTCCTTGAACATCGGATAAAGACTTTGCACTACCCATTGCCAGGTCTTCATATTCTGGTATTCCATTTGTAGCACCCAGCATCTCAGCAATATGTCCACCGGCAGAGTTCCCCCAAGCAACAATATTTGTAGCATCTAACTTGTATTTCTCAGCATTTGCACGAATAAAGCGCACAGCTGCTTTAGCATCAAAAAGCGGTGCAGGCCAAACAGCCTGACTAGAAAGGCGATAATTAACAGATACAACTGCGTAACCTTGAGTAGTAGCTAACATAATAGAAGATATCGTTTCGGAATCTTTATTACCATATGCCCATGCACCACCATGAAACACCATTATTACTTTGTATGGGGCCTCTCCTACAGACGGATATATAATATCTAAGCGTTGAGCAGGATTTGTTCGTCCACCAAAAGCATAAGGGACATCCAATTCTGTTGCTTTAAACTGCGACATATCTACTTTTCTTTCGGCAGCTTTATCCTGAGCATATTCACCTAATCCAGAAACATTTGCTGAAGCAACATTCTGTTTATAGATTTCTGTATACCTGCTTGTTTTGGCCATATTACTACAACCATTTATCATAAATGACAAACAAACAACAGCAATTGCATTATATCCAAAATTACATTTTCTCATACTCTAAACTTTTATATTAAACAAATATTAAAAGATTCTCCTGACAAATATATCGATAAATAGATATATCCGTTGCCAAAAGAATCTTTTTAACTATATATTCTAGAAAAACAGTACGTTTGCAATAAGAAACAATTTTCACATTCACTCATTATTCGATTTTAAACAATTACTCTTTCATTATAATCAATCATCTGATCGAGGTGTATATTTAGGTTTAGCCATTTCCTTTTTAACGACATCTGCTAAAGCAACAGTTCCGGCTAAACCGCCAAGTCCCATACTCTCTACAGCTGTACTAGGCACTACCACAATTGTAGAATTTGTTTTTAATCCTTCATAAAGCATATTCATGGCCCGAAGATGAAAAGCATCCGGGTTATCTCCATATGTATTGGCCGCTTCAACAAACTTACTGGCAATCTGTCGTTCAGAATCGCCAAGGATAACTCTCGCCTGCCGCTCTCTTTCTGCCTGAGCCTGCATAGACATAGCAGCTTCGAGACCCTGAGGAATGAGTACATCTTTAACCTCTACAGAAATTACATTAATCCCCCAAGGCTCAGTTCTTTCGTCAATAATTGTTTGCAATATGGCACTGATTTTATCACGCCCTTCCAACATATCAGCAAGCATTGTTTTACCAATAACATCCCGAAGTGCAGTTTGTGAAGCCCAGGCTATTGCACTATTGTATTCGGCTACATCCAGAGCTGCTTTTTTAGGATCAACTACTTTCCAGAAAAGTACAGCATCTACATCAACTGGAACAGTATCTTTGGTTAATGTCTTTTCCGCTTTAAATGCTGAACTGATAACACGAATATCAATCCAGTAAGGTATAGAATCTATTATTGGTATAATAAAGAATATACCAGGTCCTCTTAATGACTGAAATCTGCCAAGACGCAATACAACAGCTCTGTTCCACTGAGTTGCAACTTTTGTTGACCATGCAGTAAACATGGCAAAAAAGAAAAACAGAACCAATATAGTCTGACTTATTCCAGACTTGAATTCACTATCTACAGCAAATGCTAAAAGTGCTCCGATTATTGCTATTACAATAAAGAGCAAGGTTGCAACAGAACTATCATTTCTCATCTTGTTCCTAAATTTTAAAGATTAATACTATTATAAAAGTCCGATACTTTTATTAAAAACTAACACTCTATTAAAAACATATATTCAGTGCGTAATTGTTATAAAGACAGAAATACAAATCTCTTTAAATTGCAATTATTCTTAGTCAAGAATATCCAGATTAAGTTCACTCAAATCATCATCATCTCTATATCTGGCTTTTAGCCCTAATTGAGCAGCTATTGTTTCAATGCCAGATGGATAGCTTCTATCCTGGCAAACACTTAAACCTGCAATCAGGATATCATTGCGTTGCTTTTGAATTGCAATAGACAATAACTCATAGTCGGACAATGCAGGATAGTTCAGTTTCAGTTCCTGAACAATTTCATCGATTAATTTAAAGTTTTGCATGTTTATATCTTTTTTAGGTTAATAATATATCACAGTCATATCAAAAGCATGGAACATACATTAAAAACAAATAATAGTATTAATTGTTATATAAAATGCACACGTTTTTCAATATTAATCCTTAGCTGTTGATTGATTATGAAACCAAGTTCAACTTTTAAGCAATTATTAGTAATTACAATTTCATTACTAATAACTATCTGCTTATTTTTAAGCTTCAAATTCCGTGCGCAAGATGACTCACAAGTAATTATTCATGTAGAGAAAGCAGGAACATTATCTACTCTGATAAAGTCAAAAAATAAATATTCTATAACCGATCTTACATTGTCGGGCTATCTGAATGGTACAGATATTACTTTTATTCGTGAAATGGCCGGAGGCGGGAGTCTAAAAAGCATTAAGACTGAAGGCATGCTCACTAAACTCAATTTGGCAAATGCTAATATTGTTGAAGGTGGCGATAAATATTTCAATGACTTTCTGACAAAAGATAATTCGATTACAGATTATATGTTTGCAGAATTATTCAAACTAACGAAACTAGTTATACCAAACAATATAACTTCAATCTGCAATGGAGCTTTTTCAGGATGTTTCAGCCTGTCAACATTTACCATACCGAAGAATGTTACAGCTATTGGAGATTTTGCATTTGCAGGATGCTTTGGCCTGACATCAATATCAATTCCAAACTGCATTACATCAATTGGGAATTATGCATTTACCGGATGTTATGGATTGACTTCATTTAATATACCAAGCAATGTTTCTTTTATTGGAGAATATGCTTTTACTGGTTGTAGTGGGTTACAGAAAATATACTGTAATAGTATTGTATCTCCGAAAGTCAGTGGAACTGATACATTTAAAGGGATAGATGCATCCATGTGCAGGCTTTATATTCCAAATGGCACATACGATGATTATTCTAATGCTGAGGGTTGGAATTATTTTTCAAATATAATAGAAGAAAAATAAGAAAAGCCTGCAAAAAACAGACTTCTCTTACTTTTTTTAATAACTATTCAAAGTAACTGGAACCATCAAAACAATGTGTACATAACCTTTCTTTAGGAAGTCCGATTGCTTTCACCAAATCGTCCAATGTTTGGAATGTAAGTGTTGTTAGTCCAAGCTCTTCTCTTATTACATCGACCATAGCTTTGTATTTTTCGCTATTACTGTCTGAATATTCTTTAAAAGTAACTCCCTCCTTACCTTCTAATTTCTTTATTGCTTTATGAGTAGCCAATTCAAGACTTGAGCGAGAACGGCTAAAATTAAGGAACTCGCAAGGATATGTCAACGGAGGACAAGCAATTCTCATATTAACTTCTTTAATTCCAGCTTCGTGTAAATCGTGTACATTATCTTTTAATTGCGTACCACGCACAATAGAGTCGTCTAGAAAAACACCGCTTTTTCCATAAATAATTGATTTATTTGGAATAAGTTTCATCTTTGCCACTAATTCACGCATATTCTGGCTTTGAGGCATAAAGCTACGAGGCCATGTAGGTGTATATTTTGAGTACGGACGTTTAAGAGGAATTCCTGTTTTATGGCTATATCCCATTGCATGACCAATACCTGAATCTGGAATACCTGCAACAAAATCTGCTTTAACATTATCATTCTCAGCAAGCGCTGCGCCACAACGGTATCTGCATTCATCTACATTTATACCTTCGTAGAATGAAGGTGGATATCCATAATAAACCCAAAGGAAAGCACAAACCTGCATTTTTTCATTTGGCTTACGTAATTGCTCATATCCATCTGCAGTAATACAAACGACTTCACCCGGTCCAATAAATTTTTCAATCTCATATCCCAGGTTTGAGAAAGAGCAAGTTTCGAATGCAGCTGCATAAGCATTTTCTTTTTTCCCAAGAATAATTGGTGTACGGCCTAGTTTATCACGAACTGCCAGAATACCATCATCCGTTAGAACTAACATTGAACAAGATCCCTTCACTCGTTTATAAACATTCTCGATACCAGATAGAAAATTATCCCCTTCAGCAATGAGCATTGCCACTAATTCTGTAGGATTTACTGTACCCTGACTAGTCTCGGAAAAAGTATGATGTTTATCCAGGAAATATTTTTCCAGCTCATCGCAATTTACTATTTTACAAACTGTAACCACAGCAAAACGCCCCAAATGTGAATTTACCACAATAGGTTGCGCCTCGGTATCGCTAATTACACCAATTCCACTGTTGCCGGAAAAGTTCTTAATATCATTTTCAAACTTATTTCTGAAGTACCCGTCTTCAAGACTATGGATAGCTCTTTGAATACCTTTTTCCTTAGACAAAAAAGCTAAACCAGCTCTTTTAGTCCCTAAATGAGAATGATAATCGGTGCCATAAAATACATCGGCTACACAATCAACTTTTGAAATACTGCCAAAAAAACCACTCATATAATTCCGTTTTTATACATAAATTTAAGTCACGAAAATAGTTGAATTTGGCTTATAATGCAAGGGAATAGGGTGTTATTTGATAATAAAATGGAAAACAAATCTAAAAGAATTTATAAAAAACGAGAGCCTGTCCTAAAATACAAAAGCCACTTTTTAATATTGTGCAAATTTACAAGTAGAATTTAGTTGTCCATTCAACAACTTTTTGTAAATTGCGCACTATTAATTTACAATTAAAAAACACACAAACACTTATGACATCCCTTAAATCTCCACGAATTCAAAGCGTTGATGCTTTACGCGGTTTTGCTATTGTAGCAATATTATTGTTACACAACCTTGAGCATTTTGATTATTACTTTTTACCCACAGGTTTACCGGCATGGTTAGTGAGTCTAGATAAGACTATTTGGGATACAATGTTCTTTCTTTTTGCGGGAAAAGCTTACGGAATATTTGCCTTACTGTTTGGACTTACTTTTTATATTCAACAGCATAATCAGGAATTAAAAGGAAAAGATTTTCGTGCACGTTTTGCATGGCGACTAGTATTACTATACGGATTCGGAATGATTAATTCTAGCTTCTATCAAGGCGATATACTTACGATATATGCCATTTTAGGTTTTACTCTAATTCCTGTAGCTAAACTAAATACTAAAACAGTTCTTTTTATTGCAGTTATACTTATTCTTCAGCCATATGAATGGATAAAAGTATTATCAGCTATAATCCACCCACAACAAGCAATTCCCAACCCGGCATCCTGGGAGTATTTTGGTAAAATGGGTGAATATATTCCAAAAAGTTCGTTTCTAGATACTGTTTACGGGAACTTAGCGAATGGTAAACCAGCTGTTTATTTGTGGACATGGGAAGCTGGACGCGTATTTCAGACTCCGGCATTGTTTATGTTTGGTATGTTATTGGGAAGAACACAGAAATTCGTTAAATCTCCCGAAAACAATAGATTCTGGACAAAAGCATTAATCTATTCATTGATACTGTTTATACCGTTATATTTCGTGAGTAAAAATGTAACAAGTCAATCTATCACCAATACAGCTTTATTTAGATCTTTGGAGTTAATTACAAAATCATGGACTAACTTTGCATTCCTGGTTTTCCTTGTTTCAGGATTTGTATTGCTATACGAAAACACCAATTTAAGGAATGCTCTTGATAAATTTTCGGTTTTAGGGCGTATGAGTATGAGTAATTACGTTATGCAATCTATTTTAGGCTCGTGCATTTATTATGGATTTGGATTAGGTTTATACCAATATACAGGCGCTACATATTCTCTTTTAATAGGCTTAATGCTTATGATTATTCAATGGTCATTCTGTAAATACTGGCAAAAAGATCATCGGTATGGAGTATTGGAAGGAGTTTGGCATAAACTGACATGGATAGGCACTAGTAGATAATCGAAATTTCAATATATTAATAAAGCCGACCCTAATAAAGAGTCGGCTTTGCTTTTCTAAAAACACTCTTCAAAGAATTAGCTTCAATTCATGAAAGAATAACTTCACCAGAAAACATATCATATTTTGCAAGCAACTTCTCTTTATTATATAGATGAACATATTTCTGTCCTATGATAGTAGCATTTTTACAAGGCTCATCAAATTCATTCATGCGCTCATCGCACTCTTTTTTATAAGCATCTATAGCTTTTGAAATTAAAGACTCCAATTCATCAACATTCTTATCAATTTCTTCTTTAGCTTTCTTTGAAAGTCTTTTAGCTTCTTCAATAGTGATTTCATGTTTCTCTAGTTTCTTCATTATTCTTTTAATGATTTCAGCTACTTCTTCTTTTGATTTGCTTGAATCTTTCATAATCTGATTTTTTAAATAAATGGTTCAATAATGTCTTTTTAACCTACATCCATCTCATAATAAAAAAACAAACCTGAAAGAGCAATTGTTTTATTTTTGATTGTTTCTACCTGAAGCTTATAATATATATAATCTTATTTCCCTTTATTAACACAGACAGAATAAGCGTTGGAATAATAACCAAAATCCATTGGCCAATAATTTCAATTTATTCGCCAATGGATTTAAATTATTCATGAATAAATTAAAACCATTGAGCAATAAAAAATAAATAGCCGTTTATAAACCAGTAGTACCCCACAATTATTATATTTGTAGAACTAATACTTAAAATTATGTTAGTTCAATTTCATTTTGAAAACTTCAAATGCTTTAAAGATGAGACTAAATTGAGTTTGGTAGCATCCAATCATATCAAGGATAATGTAGATAATGTTATCAAGACAGATAATATTAATCTTCTTAAATCTGTTGTAATTTACGGGCCAAATGCCAGTGGAAAAACAAAGCTGCTGAATGCTTTCCAGTTTATGCGCTTAATGGTTGAAAGATCGACCAATAATGCTGTAGACAGAGGGTTCAGCATAGATAACTTCAGACTAAGTACTGAATCTAAAGAAAGTCCAAGCTTCTTCGAAGTTGTATTTATTCTAGATGAGATACAATATAGATATGGATTCGAACTGACCAAAAAGAATATTCTTGCAGAATGGCTATACAAAAAAGAAAAGAAAGAAAAAGAACTATTCTATCGTGAAGGAAAAGTCATTGAATATGATTCTTCTGAGTTGAAACGAGTTAAAAGTCTGGTAGAAGAAGACATGATACGTGAAGATAGTCTTTTGCTAACCGTACTAGCTCAGTTTAACGATCAGCTTTCTCAGAAAATACTGAAGTGGTTTCATCATGTAAATATGCTCTCTGCAGATGGCAGCAATGTACAAAGCTATACGCTTGACAAACTTTCCACTCCAATGAAGCAAAAGATTGTTCGTCTGATGAAAGATGCCGATTTCAGCATTAATGATTTTGTGCGTCATCCTATAAACAGAGATGAAATTCAGACACTGCATACTGTATACGACGAGAATAAACTGAGGGTGGACGAAACTCCATTTATGCTCGAAGATGAATCTAATGGTACTATTCATTTTCTCTCATTAACAGCTCCTATTCTCGATACACTTGATAGGGGTAAGATATTAATGATCGACGAACTTGATTCAGGATTGCATCACGATCTTATCGTTGCTCTTCTTAAACTGTTTCATTCAGAAGAGACAAATCCGCATCATGCACAATTGATATTCAATACGCAAAATACTAATTTATTATCGGGTGATCTTTTCAGAAAAGACCAGATTTATTTCGTTTCCAAGAACAGATACGGAGAAGCATCTCTTACGTCTGCTGCCGATTTTATGTTGAGACCGGGAGCAAATCTGCAGAAAAAATATCTGGAAGGAAGATTTGGAGCGATTCCTTATCTGAAAAACATGAATAAATCATTCACCTCAAAAAAAGAAGAAGATAATGAAGATAGAGATTAGAGATGGAATAAAACACATCTCTCTTGATAAAGACCAGCACGAACCACAAACATCGCTCAGAAGGAGAAGAGGCGAAACGCCCGATTTAATAAGAAAAGCTCCCACCCGATCTACATTAAAGAAGTTTCTTATAGTATGTGAGGGGAAAAATACAGAGACGTCTTATTTTAACCAATTCAGAAGGCCTAATGTAGCTATTGAAACTGTGGGCCTTGGTTATAATACAGTCTCTTTGGTCAATAAGGCCATTGAGATTTACTCTTCAAAATCCGATGGAGATAAGCCGGATGAGGTGTGGTGTGTGTTTGATAAAGACGATTTCACAAACAAAATGTTTAGCCAGGCCATTTCAATGGCAACCGAACATCGTTTTTTCTGTGCTTATTCAAATCAGGCTTTCGAATATTGGTTGATCCTGCATTTTGTAGATCATCACGGTGGGCTGCTGCACAGGAATGAATACAATGAAATCATCAACAAACATATCAAGATATTCGGTGCAAGTTATGCCGGTAAAGGTAGTAAAATTGTTACTGAGCATTTATTTGAAATATTGCAATCCAAAGATCCTGCAACAAAAAGGTCTCGCCAGGATCTTGCTATTGAACGGGCAAAAAGAATCTATAATCAGAAATCCAATTTATTGCCTGCAAATGCAGAATCAGTAACAGCTGTTTTTAAGTTGGTGGAAGAGATTGTATCCAATTAAAAGCACTCCAATCTGCAAATATATCTGTTTGTACAAATAAAAAAGAGAAGCTCCATTCATTTAGTAATATATTGATTACTAAATGAATGGAGCTTTATCATATCAGATCTACAAATTCAGTTTATTCAGAATATAATTAATCGGCATAGAATGGCGTTACAGGAATTTTACTAATCTGCTTAATATCATTTATATTTGAATAATCATATAAATAAAAACCGCCATCTCCAATCATAAATAAGTATCCGTTAACAGGTATCACATCATAAGTCTTTATTCCCGGGAAAGCTGCAATCAAATTATCCGTAATCTTTGTCTTATCTGCAGCATTATATATTTTAAGTCCGGCATCTCCATCGCAAACAAACAAAGTATTTCCTTCAATACCTACTCCGTAAGGTTTAGTCATATTAAATGAACCCACCAACTGATTGGTTTTATAATCGGACGAAAGCTTAACTACATCCAAACGGTTTATATCTCCATGACAAGTTTGCCCTCCACGAAGAGTAATGTATGCGTATCCGTTCTGAATAACAACAGGATCGCAGCTTGTTGCATGAGAGAACATACTGACATATGCCGGAACTGTTGGAACATTAAGGCTATAAACTAACATCCCGTTTGTAGTTCCAAAAAAGAGATGATCGTCATAAATAAACATAGTTTCTATACTCCATCCCACTGTTTGCTTACCAATATTTACCGGAGAACTAGGAGTTCCCACATCAAACATTGTTAGCTGACTATTATCAACGACATACAAATATTTATCATACAATCCGAAGCGCGCCATAGAGCCACCTTTTCCAAAACCACTTCCAGAAATACCACCTGCTGCAGCATTCAATTCAGAATAACTATTTGAAGTGTAGTAAGCATCCCACATCGGATAAATTGGAGTCTCATTATATTCAAGTTCACGCTTTTCTGTCACCAATTCCCAACCAATAACAACTCCTTTTTCTTTATCCACTTCCTTCACCCTATATTTTTCATTTATCTGAGGAACTGTATAAGCTAAAGCATTCTTTACTCTGTTTACTTCTTTAATTTTGCTAATATCTGAGACATCAATCGCAACCAAATCAACATAACTATCAGCGAACAAAATATTATTCTTTATCGCTAAGTCGATACATCCGGGAACCTCAATAAAACCAATGTTCTTTGGATTTGCAGGAGTAGTGAGATCCAGAATATGTATTCCTCTAAGCTTCTCAACCACAAACAAATAATTGTCTTTAAAATATATTTTTCCAGGATTTGCTAAAGTTTGAGGTGAAGTTGATTTTACAGCACTTCTTAAAGTCTCATAACTCATATATATTGGAGAGTTTACAGTTGAAGTCTCAGTATATTTATCCATGCATGCTGTCAAAGAAAGCATAGAAAATAAAAGTAATATATAGTATTTGGTTTTCATATCATTAGATTTAATAAATAGTGATACCTAGTTTTATTAGCAGACGGTTATAATCAATATCAAGCTTGTAATCATCAGAAGATGTATAATGCTGCCTGTGATACTGATATCCGACTGACATATTCAATCCGAACTGAGAATTCAGATGAACAAGTAATCCCATCGACGGACTAAATAAAAATCCACCTTTAGGATCAAGCTTCTTATTTGCCGAATAATAGTATGTATTGTAATTAATAACACTATTAGGAACAATATCATTATATGCTAATTGAGAATCATCAATCGGAATTTCATATCCCCCCTGAAGCATAATATAAGGAGAATATTTTTCATTTCGGAATTTATAAATAACATTAGCAGTAACAGGCATATACGTTTCATTCAGGAAATCAATTCCAAGACCTAAGCCTGCAGCAAAATTTTTATTAATGTTATAATCAAAAGAAGTACGAAAAACAATGGGAGCATCTTTCTTATTATCAGAGTTTCCAATAAGTAAGCCCATTTCTGTTAAATTGAAAAATTTCTTTGCAGAAGGAACAAAAACAGATGAGCCATTTTCTATTCTTTCTTCTTTCACTACTTTTTTCGATTTAGAAATCATTTCAATATCCGATACATCTATTACCCTTGAAATATTTCCAGATACGACTCTTATCTTATCAAGATTAACAGAATAAATGTATTTACCTTTAATAATCTCACCATTCTTAAGGTATACATACCCCTTCTCAAATTGGGGATAATTTACAACTGGTGCTTCTGTCTGAGCATAGATCGACAATAGACCTATCCATACTAACAAGCTAAATATCAATGTTCGTTTTATCATATAGCATGTATTTAAAGTTATATATCTTTTCTACTAAAATGAACTTAATTAGAAAATACTGCATCAAAAAGAAATAAAATCTGATATTTCCAGAAAAATAAGATAATATGACTTATGGCGTGATCAGGCTTAACTTCTCTGTTCGGAATGGGAAGGGTGAAATGCCCGATCTAACAAGGAGAGCCCTACCTGATCTATATTAAAGAAGTTTCTTATAGTGTGTGAAGGAAAAATGCATAGACATCTTATTTTAACCAGTTCAGAATACCAAATATAGTCATTGAAACTGTGGGTCTTGGTTATAAGATGTCTTTAGTCATTAAGGTTATTGAGATTTATTCTTCAAAATCCAACGGAGATAAACCTGATGAGATGTGGTGTGTGTTTAATAAAAATAAAAGGTTTGCTAATCAACTTAAATATTGATTTGCTCATACTAAAAAAGACAAAGTCACTTTGTTTTGTTGTCGATCCTTAGATATAAAAGAGAGCTACCCCTTATGTTTTTGTTCTCTTTACTTTTCAATTTGAGAGTATTCATTCTATAATTTTAATGCACAGAAGAAGAAACCTTTCTTATCAATCTTCTGATATTGAAAGCTATAGCAAAACAAAAACAAAAGGAGATATCCTACTTTTAAGACAGTCTCTAATAAAAGTCAGAAGAATTTACTCAATAATTTTAAAACCTTTATCAGTTAAAGCCTTTCTTATTTCTTGTATATGATGCTCGTCACGTGTTTCCATAGAAACGCGCAAAGCACAAGAGTTCACATTAGCTATAGAAATGGTCCGTTCATGCAAAACCGCTGTTACATTCGCACCAAGAGAAGCAATAACTTGACTTACACCCAAAAGTTGACCAGGTTTATCCATCGTTTCAATGACAAGAGTGCACTTTCTTCCACTTTTTTTCAACCCTCTGCTAATAATACGACTTAAAAAGTTTACATCTATATTACCTCCGCTCACTAAACAAACGGTTTTTAAGTGATCAATAGGAAGCTTTCCAAACATAGCAGCTGCAACTGAAACAGCGCCAGCTCCTTCTGCAATCAATTTATGCTTTTCTAGCAACATCAATATGGCAGCGCATATTTCATCTTCTGTAACAGTTACAATATCATCTACCAAATCATTACAATAGTTAAAAGTATGCTCACCAGGCTCTTTTACAGCTATACCATCTGCAATAGTTGACACATTATCCAAACGAGTTATTTTATGTTCTCTCAGACTATTCACCATGCTCGGAGCACCTTCTGCCTGAACACCATAAATTTTCACTCGTGGGTTTAATTGTTTTACTGCATAAGCCACACCGCTAATCAATCCACCGCCACCGATAGGAACAATAATTGCGTCCACATCTGGTAAGTCTTCAAGAATCTCAAGTCCAATGGTTCCTTGTCCTGCAATAACCAAGGGATCGTCGAAGGGATGTACGAAAGTTAAGCCTTTTTCTTCCTTTAATTGAAGTGCTTTTTGATAAGCATCATCATATACTCCCTGAACAAGACATATTCCAGCACCATAATTTCTTGTTGCTTCAACTTTAGAAATAGGCGCACCTTCAGGTAAGCATATAACAGACTGAATACCATGCTTTAATGCAGCCAATGCAACACCTTGAGCATGATTTCCTGCAGAACAAGCTATAACGCCACGTTTCTTTTCTTCTTCGGTAAGTTGAGAAATCATATAACTAGCCCCTCTTACTTTGAAAGAACCGGTTACCTGCAAATTTTCTGGTTTAATATAAATCTTACACCCCTCTTTTATTGAAGGGGCATAAAGTAAATCTGTATGTCTAATCACAGATTTTAATACGTGTGAAGCCCTATAAATATGTTCTAAAGACAGTATTTTATCCATTGTTATTTTGTAGCTATCGTCTCAATTTCAACTAAGACATTTTTAGGCAATGTTTTGACAGCAACTGCTGATCTTGCAGGAAATGCACCTGCAAATTGCTCTGTATATACAGCATTCATTGCAGCAAAATCAGCCATATCTGCAAGAAAAACAGTTGTTTTTACTACATTCTCTGTAGTATACCCTGCTTCTGCTAGAATAGCTTTAATATTTTTAAAAACCTCAGTAGTTTGTTCAGTAATTTCTCCCTCTACAATTTCTGCTGTTGCTGGGTTTACAGGAATTTGCCCCGATACAAATAAGAATCCATTTGACTCAATAGCTTGGCTATATGGGCCAATAGCTGCTGGAGCATTTTTTGTGCTAATTACTTTTTTCATTTAGTCTAATTATAATTGAGTTAATCTAAAAACTTACAAAGTTAGTAGTTTTTTCGATAACTTTTAGGTTTAATCCGATAAAGCCGGTTTAGTAAGATCCAATAAAGTTAAAATTCAAAGAGATAATTCTATCTAAAAAAAAGAGTCCCATTCATATTTGTATGAACAGGACTCTTTTATAAAACGGCAGCTACCTACTCTCCCACTGTTACGCAGTACCATCGGCGTGATCAGGCTTAACTTCTCTGTTCGGAATGGGAAG
>Ga0316603_10000624_pt1 | contig 17795 bp, 15 predicted proteins | sample OWC_soil_day10_n_FD_207649 | JGI IMG/M metagenome (GOLD analysis project Ga0316603, IMG submission 207649) | Wetland soil microbial communities from Old Woman Creek delta, Ohio, United States - OWC_soil_day10_noCT | ecosystem: Environmental > Terrestrial > Soil > Wetlands | place: USA: Ohio... | reverse complement strand
GCCGGCCACCAGTGTCCCCACCGTCCCTTCCAGCACGGCCAACCAGGATTCGGCCCAAGGCACCGGCGCCCCCGCCTCCACCGGCAGCCAAGGCACGGCTACGGCTCCGAGCCCCTCGCCGGCCACCGTCGCCACATCTTCTCCGGCCGGCGACCAAGGTGCGGCAACAACCGCCAGTGCTGCCACGACCGCCACCGGCAGCCAGGGCACGACCGAATCCCCGAGCCGTTCCCCGACCAATCTGTCCCGGCCCGTCGATGTCCCGAGCGGCCTGCCGCTTGCCGTCGGCATCGCCGGACCGGATCAGGCTCCAGGCGCCACCCCGGCTCAGGCCCACGCCGAGGGCCTGAGCACAGGTCCGACCCCGCAGACTGCCGCAGCGCCGCGCACCGGGACGCCGGTGCCCGCGGCCGCGAATATCGGGACGCCGGCCTCGCCGCCCCAGGCATCTCCCTGGGTGGATATGCAGACTGCCGCCAGCCCCCGGGTCCAATGGGCTGCCGCCGCCATTCAGCCTCCCCATTCCGTGACCACAAGGGCCGTGCTCGCCGACGCCGGCAGCCGAACCATGGCACTCGATCTTGCCCAGGGCGTCACCGACGGCCCGCATCTCTTTCGCCCGGCGTCCTTCAATCTGGCAGAGGGCGCTTCGGGCCGGCCGGACCGCCAACTCGAAGCCCGGGACACGCCCGCCCCCCCGGATCCGGACGGCCAAGCCGTCGGCCAGGAACTCTCGGCCAAGGCAGGCCAGGTGCTCGGCATCACGATGACCGCGGGTGCGGTCCTGTGGTCCATGCGGGTCAGCGGGCTGCTGATGGGGATGCTGGCGACGGTGCCGGCCTGGCGGCAGCTGGATCTGCTGCCGATCCTGCCCGACGACGAAGAGGGTGAGCGGCCCTGGAGGCAGGAGGGCGACGAGGAAGCCTTGAGAGATGAGCACTCGGTCGGCGACATCCTCGCCCCCCACGATGCCGGGGTTCGCCGGTGAGCCTGCGGCTGCCCTCCCGCACCAGCCCGGTGGCGCGCTTGACCCTGGGCCTGATGGGCCTGGTGGTGGGCATGCTGATGACCCTGAATCTCGTTTTCGAGGCAGTCCCGGATCGGGAGCGGACGAAACAGGAATTGCGGCGGCAGTTCGCCGAGACCCTCGCCATCCAGGTCGCCGCCCTGGCCGAGTCCGGGGACGGCAAGACCCTCGGCAGGACCCTGCAGCAGGTGCTGGCACGCCACCATGAAATCCTTTCCGTCGCCCTCCGGGAGGCTTCCGGCTACGTCGTGGATCAGCGCGGCGACCACGGGCGCTACTGGGCCGCGCCGGAAACGGGACGTGCCGCCCCCAATCACCTGCGCGTCCCGATCCAGGCGGAGGGCAAGCACTGGGGGGATGTGGAAATCGCCTTCGCCCCCGACCCGCCGCGGAGTATCCGGGAATGGATGAGCGAGCCGAAGGTGCTTCTGCTGATGGGGTTCTCCCTCGGTGGCGGCCTTCTCGTTTACGCCTACCTTCGCCGCGTCCTGCACTACCTCGACCCGGCGACTGCGATCCCGGACCGCGTCCGCAAGGCGTTCGACGCCTTCTCCGATGGCGTCGTGGTCCTGGCCTCGGACGGCCGCATCGTGCTGGCCAACAATTCCTTCCGGAGCATGCTGCCCGAAGGCTCCGAAGACTTGCACGGGCACTTGCTGTCCGAGTTGCCCTGGAGCCGGGCCGCCAAGGCCGAGGGCCAGGAAACGGTCCTGCCCTGGGAAGCCTTTCTCCGGAACGGCAACCCGGTCAAGGACTATCCGATGTCCATCGCCCAGCCCCGCGGCGCCTCCCTCGAAATGAACGTCGCGTGCACGCCGATTGCGGACCCCGACGGCCGGCTGCGGGGCTGCCTGGTCACCTTCGACAACGTGACCGATATCCATCGGGCCAACGCCAAGCTGCGCCGGACCCTGGCCGAACTGGAGGATTCGCGCCGAAAGATCGAAGCCAAGAACGAGGAGCTGCGCCTGCTCGCCACCCGAGATCCCATGACCGGCTGCCTGAACCGCCGGGCCTTCTTCGAGATTGCGGGCGAGCGCTTCGAACAGGGGCTGCGGACCAACCGGGAGCTTTCCTGCATCATGGCCGATATCGACCATTTCAAGTCCTTCAACGACCTGTACGGGCATTCGGTCGGCGACCAGGTGATCCAGGTCGTGGCCCGGACCATGGCGGGAACGACTCGCCCTGAAGATGCACTGTGCCGCTACGGCGGGGAGGAGTTCTGCATCCTGCTGCCCGACACCGGCCTCGAACAGGCCCGCTCGATTGCGGAACGCATGCGTTCGGCCATCGAGACCCATGCCGGGGAGGCGATCCGCTCGACCCGGGTCGGGAAAATCACGGCAAGCTTCGGCGTCGCATCCCTTTGCCAGGGGGCGGTGCGCATCGAGGAACTCATCGATCATGCCGACGGCGCCCTGTATGCATCCAAGGAAAACGGCCGCAACCAGGTGACGGCCTGGCAGCCCCAGGCGGATTGAGGAGAAGCATCGGCCCATTGACAATGCCTTCTCCCTGCCGGATCATCAAACGATGAACACGTCATTGCATTTCCACCGACGCAGCGCAGCCGCCCGACGCCAGTCCGGCCGGCCGTGCCGCGCGCGCGGGAAATGCCTGAAGCGGATTCCGGATCGAAGCAGCTGATCCAGCCCTGACAAGTTTCCCCCCGCAAGGCCACGGCATAACCCCGTGGCCTTTTTGTTTTTCACCGTCCCAAGGAGCCCCCCCGTGCAAACCAGTCCCGCCCCTTCCACCGCCAGCCTGATGCCTGTTGCCCAGCGCCCGGATGTTGTCTTTGTCCGCGGCGAAGGCGCCTACCTCTTCGACAGCCGGGGAAGGCGATACCTGGACTGGGTCCAGGGCTGGGCCGTGAATTGCCTGGGACATGCCCCGGCGGCGGTGGCCCGGGCCCTGGCGACCCAGGCCGAGACCCTCATCAACCCCAGCCCCGCCTTCTACAACGGGCCGTCCATCGAACTGGCCGACCTCCTCACCCGGCATAGCTGCTTCGATCATGTGTTCTTCGGCAGCTCGGGGGCGGAAGCCAACGAAGGGGCCATCAAGCTGGCGCGGAAATGGGGGCGGCTCCACAAGGAGGGTGCCTTTGAGATCATCACCTTCGCCAACGGCTTCCATGGGCGGACGCTGGCCACCATGTCGGCGAGCGGCAAGCCGGGGTGGGACAGCCTCTTCGCCCCCCAGGTCCCGGGTTTCCCCAAGGCCGTCCTCAATGACCTCGACTCGGTTCGGCGCCTCATCAACGGCAACACGGTGGCCATCATGCTGGAGCCGGTCCAGGGGGAAGCCGGCGTCATCCCGGCTTCCCCGGAATTCATGGCCGGCCTGCGGTCCCTTTGCGACCGCCACGGGCTGCTGCTGATCCTGGATGAAGTCCAGACCGGCTGCGGCCGGACAGGCACCCTGTTCGCCTACGAGCAGTACGGCATCGAGCCGGACATCATGACCCTCGGCAAAGGGCTGGGCGGCGGCATCCCCCTGTCGGCCCTGCTGGCCAAGGAGTCGTGCTCCTGCTTCGCGCCGGGGGACCAGGGCGGCACCTATTGCGGCAATCCCCTGGTTTGCGCGGCCGGGGTGGCGGTGATCAACAGCCTGCTGGCCGACGGCTTCCTGGAAGCGAGCCGGGATGCGGGACAGCAGTTGGCCGACGGGCTGAAAGCCGTTTCGGAAGAGTTCGCCCTGGGCGAAGTGCGGGGCAAGGGGCTGCTGCTGGCCCTGGAACTGGGCCGGGAGCTGGGACCGGAGATCGTCAGCCGGGCCCGGGATGCGGGCCTTCTCCTCAATGCTCCCCGCCCCCATTGCCTGCGCTTCATGCCGGCCCTCAACACGACGCCGGCGGAAATCCAGGAGGGGATCCAGGTGCTGCGCCGGATCGTCCGGGAGGTTCTGGATGGGACAGCGGTCAGCAGTAGCGGCCCCGTCGCGCCTTGAAGGCCTGCGGGCGGGGCCGGATCAGCAGGCCGCGCCGGCGGGAGGACTGGCCGCTGTGCAGGGGCTCGCCAGCGGGATCAGGCGCTTGCGCCGCCTTGGGATTCGCAAGCTACTGCATGAACCAGCCATGGCTGACGACCAGGGACTGGCCGGTCATCGCGTTGGACGGAAAAGCCGCGCAGAACAGGGCCGTCTCGCTGACATCTTCGAGCGTGGTGAATTCCCCTTCTAGCGTGTCCTTGAGCATGATCTTCTTGACGACATCTTCCTCGGAGATCCCCAGGGTTTTCGCCTGCTCGGGAATCTGCTTCTCCACGAGCGGAGTGCGTACGAAGCCAGGGCAGATCACATTGGCGCGGACGCCGTACTGGGCGCCTTCCTTGGCGACGACCTTGCATAGGCCGATCAGAGCGTGTTTCGCCGCCACGTAGGGGGCCTTGAGGAGCGAAGCTTCCTTGGAGTGCACCGAACCCATGTAGATGATGCTGCCCCCCCGGCCCGATTTATACATGTGGGACAAGCAGGCTTTGGTCGTCAGAAAGGCCCCATCCAGGTGGATCGCCAGCATTTTCTTCCACTCGGCGAAGGGGAATTCCTCGATCGGGTGCACGATCTGGATGCCGGCGTTGCTGACCAGGATATCGACGCCACCGAATTCCGCGATGGTCGCTGCCACGCCTTCGTTGACGGCCTCCTCGTCGGCGACGTCCATCGCCACGCCCAGCGCGATTTGCCCGGCGGCGCGGATTTCCTGGGCCGTGGCGTCCGCCGCCGCCTTCTGGAGGTCGGCGATGGCGACCTTGGCGCCCTCGCGGGCGAAGCGGAGGGCGATGTCCTTGCCGATACCGCTGGCGGCGCCGGTGATGATGACCGATTTATCCTTGAGTTTCATGGCTTGCTCCGTTCAGGTGGGAGGTCGTCGCGGGCCGCGACTTGCCAAGCACCTGCCCGATGGACAGGTTTCCGCTCCATCCGTTCGGGACGGCGGCAAGGGACCTGGCGCAAGCGCACCAACCCCGGAGCATCGGTGCCCATCCGAGGGGAATGCCCCCCTTAGGGGGCTGAAGGCCGGATGGGACGGGTATGGGAAGCGGCGACTACGCGCCCATGGCCCTCAGCGGCCTTCTTCGGCGAGGGTCGTCTGTCCGCGCAGTTGGCGAAGCTTCGCCAGGGCCCGGCCGCTGCCCAGGGTTTCCCGCGCCAGGCCGATCCCCGCCTCGATGGAGTCGGCCTTGCCGCCCAGGTAGAGCCGTATGCCGCCGTTGAACACGACCGCATCCACGTGGGCATCATCCGTGCCGGCAAGCGTGGCTTCGGTGCGCCGCGCCGTCTCCGCCGGCGATTCGCAGCGGTGGTGCGCGGCCTCCGGCAGGCCGAAGTCGGTGGGCGCCAGGGTGTACTGCTTGATCTCGCCCCCCCGGTAGTCGGCCACCGGCGTCGGCGCCAGGGGCAGCTCGTCGCCGCCGTCCAGTCCCTGCACCACCATGACGCGATCCTGGCCGCGCTGTCCGGCGGCGGTGGCGAAACGCTCCAGGAAGGTGTCGTGGGCGGCGCCGATCAAGGTGCATTTGGCGCCGGCGGGGTTGAGCATCACTTCGCAGGCATGCAGGAAAGAGCGATAAAACAGGACCTGCCGGATGGGCTTGAGGCGCTCGACGCCGTGCAGGAAGCGGCTGGCATGGAGGTGGCCGAAGCCGTGGCGCTCGATGTCCGCCGCCACCATTTCGGGCTCCCGGGCTGCCGGCACGCCCAGGGCTTCCAGCACCCGGGCGTTGGTGACGCCATCCTTGGGCGGCAGGCCCGTGTTGGAATGGAGGATCACCGGGACATCGGCCGCCGCGGTCACGATGGCGGCCGCGACGCTCAGGTTGAGGGATTTCTTGCGCCCATCGTAGGGGCCGTTGCAGTTAAGCAGGCCATCCACCTTGGGGGCGATCAGGGTTGCCGATCCTTCCATGGCGTCGAGAAAGCCCATCATCTCGTCCACCGTCGCCGACTTGAAGCGCATGGCGGTCAGGAAAGCGCCCACCTGGGCGCCATGGGCCTCGGCGGAGAAAAGGAAGGACAGGGCCTCCCTGGCCTCTTCCCGGGTCATGTTCCTGGCGCCGTGGCGGCCTTTGGCAGTGAGGATCAGGCGCTTGCGGAAACGCTCGGCGGCTTCGCTGTAGAACTCTTGCATGGCTTTCCTGGCGGTGGGGTTAATCGAGGAAGACGAAGGGCAGTTTTTCGCTCTGCCGATAATCGCTGCCGTTGACGACGCGCTCCGGCGCGATCTGCTGGCGCGCCTGCAGCAGGGCATCGGCGATGCGCCGGTCGTGGAGCTGGTAGCATTCGGCCAGTCCGATGCCGTCGATATCGGCGCAGGGTTCGGCAAAGATGTGCCGGTAGAGGTCGCTCATCATGTTGTAGCGGCCCGACATCAGCGTGTTGGTGGCCTGCTTGATCTGCCGCACGCTATCGCCCTCGTGGCTGAAGAAGCTGGTAACCAGCATCACCGAGATGGCATGGAGCACGTCGTACTGGACATGGGCGATGAAAACGATCAGCTGGTCCTGGGTCAGGGGCCTGCCGTTCCGCCAGGCCCAGCGGATCATGCCGCCCAGCAGCAGGCTGAAGAACTCGGGCACCCCCCATTCCATGCCGAGGCCGACGGAGGCGAGGGATTCCACCAGGGTGAAGTCGCTGTGGCCGGCCATCAGGCGCTGGATCAGAACGTTGTCCGCCACGCCCGGCAGCATCGGGACATCCTGCTGTTCGAAGGGTACCCCCAGGCCGTCGAAGAGCTTGCGGTACATGGCGATATGGGTGGTGGAAGAGAGCAGCCCATGGAGGTCGGGGTAGTCCTCGATGGTATGGGTGCCGACCCCGTACTCGTCCGCCAGCAGCTGGGCGAGGACGATCTGCCCGAGCTCCGAGAGCCGCTCGTTGATGCAGCCGTAGGGCAAGGGCATCAGGCCGGAGAAGCGCCCCAGCGCCAGGGCGACGCACTGGCGGGTGTTCTTGATCTGGTTGAAATAGTGCTGGGCGAAGAGGACCAGTTGCCCCTCGTCGAAATCCCCCTTGAAGATCCTGACAAAGAAGGGATGGCGCCAGACGGGGTGGTCCATCACATGGTTGTGCAGTTCGGAAAAGAGGGTTTTCAGGCCGTTGTCGTGAAACAGCGGCAGATGCTGAAACCTGTTTCCCGGCTCCTTCTCGGCCATTGCCCGCAATTCGATCAGCAGTTGCTTGAGCGGATTGCCCGGCGCTTCCAGCTGGTCGATGACCGTGCAGAAATCCTCCTGCTGGCTGCGCTTGAAGGCCGCCAGCACTTCTTCCGCTTCCAGCGAGAGCAGATTCGGCATGGGATGCACGCCGTCGGCCAGGATCGGAGAGCCGTCCGGGGCCTCCGTCAGCAGGTCGGAGAAGGCGCCTGCCGCCTTGATTGTTGCTGTACCGTCCATATTTTTATAGGTTTTGACTGATGAGAAAAATGGCGGATTGTGAGCAAAGTCCTTCCTTGTTGCATCCCCTCGATCAGGCTCGAAATGCTGCAAGGGCGTACTCGGCTGATACAGTCCGCGCCAGCCGACTGGCTTGCCTGTTACGACAGCCAAGCGGCCCGCCCGCCTCCTTTATTCCATAATAATACTCTAATATTTGAAACGGAGAACCCGGTTGGAATTGGGGCATTCGAGCCCGGGCGCGGTCGCCAAAATATCAAGCGCAGGCTGCTCCGATCAGGCGTGCCCGACACTGGTTATGAACAGGCCGGCAATCTCCCCCCATGCTCCGCCCGAAATTCGGCCGAAGCAGACCATCACTGGCGAGTTGCCAAGTGACTGCTTCAACACACTTACCGGGCGTTCGATAAGAACCTGCAAAGTGTCTAGAAAAGCCGTGGCGATTCAAACCGTAGTTCACTTCGATACGGCACGCCAAGCGCGCATGACAAGGAGCTTGACGAACAATGCCATAGGTATACGATGAATTGTACAAAGCCATTAAACGAAAGCTGGGGGCGGAAATCTTGTCACTGTTGGAACATTCAATTTTCCGGGAGACAACATGAGACCACGGCCCCATCAGGTGATTAGCAATGTTGCTGCTGCAATACTCTTTAATGCCGTCGCATTAGAAATACAGGCGGCACCTTCAAGCCCGATTCCGCAAGACGAGGCAAAGAAAGTTGGCGGTGCTGTTACATCAGATGGGACTGTTTCCATAAAAACCGTATGCCGAGGTCCTGTTCGTCACTTCCGACCTGTATTTAAAGATGAACTGAAGAAAAGATCGGCAGGGCAACTGTACGAATTTCGCGTCGGCTACACCGCGACCGTGACGACCGAGCTATGTGAAGACGGCAACTGCGGAGCCTTTACCTGCAACTTAAGTTGTACTCTCTCATCAAGCAACCCGTCGTTTGATAGGACATTGGAGTACAAGAAGAATGGGCAATGGGTAGCTGTTGGTACGAAACAATGGGTACTTAGGAAACCGACCACCCAATCCTATTCAAAAAATTGCAATGAAGTTCAAAACAATAATTTGCCAGACTTCGTTAACGGTTATCTTGGTACAGCAACTGACTACAGTGGTCAGATTAAGGATGATACTGTAGAGATAAACAAGATTATCGATAGTATCGCCCCGTAGCTTTGACATAATTAATCTTCATTGCCGAACGAAAAAACATCGCATTTTTTCGTCCGGCAACTTGATGCCTTCGACAGCTATTCGAGGTTGTATCTGTTCGAAAGAGTTCTTGTTAATCTATTTGGTTATTTCCCACCCAGCCTCATGCGGGTAATGCTAGCCGTAGTCATCAAGAATTTTTGGCAGCTTTCATTTTGGGTAGGGGTGTTGTTAATTCATAATATTTATCGGTGCGGTATTCATAAAGTCATAGGCCGACACTGGTTTTTGTTAGAAATTTCTTTCTTTTAATTCTTCACAGGAGCCATCTAGTCCAGGAAATAGTGAGCCGGCTGTAATGCCCATATAACGCAATTCATGAATTGCTTTGCTGCGTTCATTTGCGGGTATATCAATGGCCCACAAATAAGGATTTTCCGGCTTGCTTCGGGATATAAGATAGCTCTCTATGTCGTCTATATTTGTTATCGTAGTAACTGCTTGCTGAGGAATCATTCGCTCGTTCTCAATGGCAAGATACTCGCCAATGGATAGGTGTGGAAATGGGGTGTGGACAAGTTGCGATTGGGAAAAATTTTGTTTCCACTGCTCTTGGTCGAACGCGTATATTCGTACTTTTTTATTGGGTGGCGCATTTTCCGCCTCTTCTTTCGTTATTCCGCGAAATGCGAAGAAAGCCGCGACGTAAGGTGAATATGACCAATCGAGTAGCGGTGTCGGGTATCCATGGTGTTGTACAAGGTTTAAAAATGCTCCATTTTCGCTGGGTTTATCTAAGTCAAATACATGCCTAGTTCTGGAGCTGAGGTTCTTATGCAGCGCCAAAATGTCTTCTGAAAGAAATCTTGATAATTCGGCGCGTCCACTTCTATGGAAGGATGTTCTTAATCGCCAAGGCTCATTTTGTCCACGAAAAACGTATTTGTAAGCTTCGAGTTTTGAAACGGAGCTTTTATAGGTTTCCCAATCTATTTCTGCAGCAACAAGTTTAGATGGTTGGTTGGCTTGCGATTTTGGCAAACTACAGCTACCAAATGTATTAATATTCGTATGCCATGACAGACTTAAGGACTCGCTCGTCCAGCCTCCGGTAATGTCCGCATACTGTGGAATTGCTATGTTGTAAGAAAAATGCGTCTTTGCGTTTTCCCAGGTATCCAGATGGCCTGTTTTGGGGTTAATAGGGGCAATCCAGGTTGTCCGACACTGGATGTTCTGGCCCTTTCCATTGGTAGCGAACCCGGCAGCCATGCTAGGCATGATGGAGTTTGAGTCATGTAAGTATGCTATTCCTTGATACGCGGACGGACGTTCATCAATATTGACGATTATCGTGCCATCATTGGACCCACTATAGGTTCCAAGCCATTGACCGTTCATGTACTCCCAACCCCCTGGAAATGTGCTTATAGCGTGTAACTCGACGCATTATGCACTCGGGGTAAGGAGAGGACAATGTACCGAGTTTGCTTTGCTTTGTATGGCGCTAGCGCCAGCCTGTCACATTGCCGGGCCCTGGAGTACGTTGTCGTGTATGGAGTGGCCTTCAAAACGATAGTCTTTGATGGTGGCTACACGGAGTCTGCATAAAAGCAAAAACAAAACGACTCGGTCAAAGACCGAGGCTATCCGCTTGATTCTATTGTTGGTCCCGCAGGGGCTCGAACCCTGTGCCAAAGGATTATGAGTTCTCTGCTTCTCCTGAGGCGAGCGTAGTATTCGGAAGGAAGCGGATTTGTACGACGGTTATCCAGTCGTTAGCTGCCTCATTCACCATAGAAGACGGGTGACCGCTTCGGCCGACGAGCAGAAATCGGGGATGTTGCTCTCCTCTGCCCCGTCTGACATTTTCGCTCCGAACGCAAGAGTAGCCATGCGGTCTCAATGGCATCGTTTTTCTACCCGGATACATCGATGCTCGGTGCCCACTCCGCCACTCCCTTGCGCGGCGACTACTCCCGTGCCGGCCCGGATTACACGGTAGATCAGGATCTTGCCCAGTACAGCGCTACCGACCACGCGGTCTGGCAGCAATTGGTGACCCGCCAGACTAAGATCATCAAACGGCATGCCTGCACCGAATTCCTGCAGGGCGTCGCAACCATGCAGGCACCGCAGGATATTCCCCGCCTCGACCAATTCAGCGACTTCATCTTCCAACGGACAGGTTGGCGGCTGGTGGCGGTGCCGGGTTTCATCCCTGATGCGTCCTTCTTTAGCCACCTGGCGGCGCGCCGTTTTCCGGTCAGCGTCTGGGTGCGGCGGCCGGAGGAAATGGACTACCTGGTGGAGCCGGATCTCTTCCATGATTTTTTCGGCCACGTCCCCATGCTCCTCGACCCGGTCTTCGCCGATTACCTGGCGGCTTACGGAGCCAAGGGGCTGACGGCTGCAGACGGGCCGGGGCTGGGGCGGCTTGGACGGCTCTACTGGTACACGGTGGAATTCGGCCTCATCGACACCGACGCGGGCCTCAAGGCCTACGGCGCCGGCATGCTGTCGTCGAAGGCCGAGACCGTCTATTCCATCACCAGCCCGAAGCCCCATAGGGTGTGGTTCGACCTCCGGCGGGTGATGCGCTCCGAATACCGCATCGACGACTTCCAGAAAACCTATTTCGTCCTGCCGGACTTCGCAACCCTGTTCGCCGCCATGGACAGGGATTTCGACGCCCTGTATGCCGATCTCGAGCAGGAACCCGACATCGACCCGGGAACCCTGGTGCCGGGCGACCGGCTCTATGCGGCAAGGCATCATGCTTAAGCTCTACAGCTACTTCCGCAGTTCGGCCTCCTACCGGGTACGCATCGCCCTCAGCCTCAAGGGTCTCGACTACCAGACCGTGCCGGTCCATCTGGTGCGCAACGAACAGCGCGCCCCCGACTACCTGCAAATCAATCCGGCAGGGCTGGTGCCAGCCCTGGCCGAGGATGTCCAGGTATTCACCCAGTCCTTGGCCATCATCGAGTACCTCAATGAAATCCATCCCCAGCCGCCCCTCTTGCCCGACAGGCCGGCGGATCGCGCCCGGGTTCGCGCCATCGCCCTCACCGTGGCCTGCGAAATCCATCCCCTCAACAACCTCTCGGTGCTCAGCTACCTGAGCGCCACCCTGGGGGTGGATGAGGCGGCCAAGGATGCCTGGTATCGCCACTGGGTGGAAAAGGGCCTCACGACGGTGGAACGGCTGCTGGCCGGCCACCCGCGGACCGGCACCTTCTGTCATGGCGACAGTCCGACCCTGGCCGACTGCTGCCTGGCGCCCCAGGTCTTCAACGCCCTACGCTTCGCCTGCCGTCTCGACCATGTACCCATCGTCATGGGCATCTACGAGCGCTGCATGGATCTGGAAGCCTTCCGGCGCGCCGCCCCCGGTGCGCAGCCCGATGCACGGGAGAACGGCCATGGCTGATTTTTCTGGCAATCCCATGGGACTGGCCGGGTTCGAATTCGTCGAGTTCGCCTCTCCCACCCCTAATGTCCTGGAACCCGTGTTCGAGATGATGGGTTTCACCAGGGTGGCCGAGCATCGTTCCAAGGATGTGGCGCTGTACCGCCAGGGAGACATCAATTTCATCGTGAACCGGGAGCCGAAAAGCGTCGCCGCCTACTTCGCCGCCGAGCACGGACCATCGGCCTGCGGCATGGCCTTCCGGGTCCGGGACGCCCACGCCGCCTTCAACCGGGCCCTCGACCTGGGAGCGCAGCCGGTGGACATCCCCCCCGGCCCGATGGAATTGCGCCTCCCCGCCATCAAGGGCATCGGCGGCGCCCCCCTGTATCTGATCGACCGGTTCGAGGACGGCCTCTCCATCTATGACATCGATTTCGTCTTCCTGCCGGGCGTGGATCGCCATCCGGCTGGGCACGGCCTCCGGCTCATCGACCACCTCACCCACAACGTGTACCACGGCCGCATGGCCTACTGGGCCCATTTCTACGAGAGCATTTTCAATTTCCGGGAGATTCGCCACTTCGACATCCGGGGCGAGTACACCGGCCTCACCTCCCGGGCCATGACGGCACCGGACGGCCGCATCCGCATCCCCCTCAACGAGGAGGCCTCGAAGACCACCGGCCAGATCGAGGAATTCCTGATGAAATTCAATGGCGAGGGCATCCAGCACGTGGCCTTGCTGACCGATGACCTCGTCGCGACGGTGGACCGCCTGCAGGTGCCCCTCATGCCGCCGCCCCCCGCCACCTACTACGAGATGCTCGCCGAGCGCCTGCCTGGGCATGGCGAGCCGGTGGAGGCGCTGCAAGCCCGGGGCATTCTCCTCGACGGCAGTATCGAGGGGGGCAGCAAACGTCTGCTCCTGCAGATCTTCTCGCAGACGCTGCTGGGCCCCGTCTTTTTCGAATTCATACAACGCAAGGGGGACGAGGGCTTCGGCGAAGGCAATTTCAAGGCCCTGTTCGAATCCCTGGAGCGCGACCAGGTGCGCCGCGGCGTGCTGAAGGCGGAGTGAGGGCCATGGCCCTGTCCTACCTGTCAGGCTTCGCCAACCACCAGGAGACCGAGGCCCTCCCCGGCGCCCTGCCGAAGGGCCGCAACTCGCCCCAGCGCTGCCCCTACGGACTCTATGCCGAGCAGCTTTCCGGCACCGCCTTCACCGCTCCCCGGGGCGACAACCGCCACGCCTGGCTCTACCGCATCCTGCCGGCGGCGGTGCATCGCTCCTTCCAGCCCCTGGAGCACCCGCTTCTCGCCAGCGATTTCGGCCACCTGGCGACGCCCCCCACCCAGTTGCGCTGGGACCCCCTGCCCTTCCCCGCCGCACCCACCGACTTTGTGGACGGCCTGGTGACCTTCGCCGGCAACGGCTCCCCCCAGGGCCAGAGCGGTTGCGGCATCCATCTCTATGCCGCCAACCGCTCCATGGACCAGCGGGTGTTCTACGATGCCGACGGCGAACTGCTCGTCGTCCCCCAGGAGGGCCGGCTGCGCTTTGCCACCGAACTTGGCCTGATCGACGCCGAACCCCAGGAAATCGTGGTCATCCCCCGGGGCGTTCGCTTCCGGGTCGAATTGCCGGAGGGGGCCGGGCGTGGCTATGTTTGCGAGAATTTCGGCGCCCTCTACCGTCTGCCCGATCTGGGCCCCATCGGCTCCAACGGCCTGGCCGCTCCCCGTGACTTTCTGACCCCCGTGGCCTGGTTCGAGGACCGTTCCGGCCCCTTCGAGCTGGTGGCCAAGTTCATGGGGAAACTATGGTCCGCCGAGATGGACCATTCCCCCCTGGATGTGGTGGCCTGGCACGGCAACTATGCCCCTTACAAGTACGACCTGCGCCGCTTCAATACCATCGGCTCCGTCAGCCACGACCATCCCGATCCTTCCATTTTCCTTGTGCTGCAGTCCCGGTCCGATACCCCGGGGGTGGATAGCGTCGATTTCCTCATCTTCCCACCCCGGGTCCTGGTCGCCGAGGATACTTTCCGCCCGCCCTGGTTCCACCGCAACATCGCCAGCGAGTTCATGGGCCTCATCCACGGCGTCTATGACGCCAAGGCCGAGGGGTTCCGGCCCGGCGGCGCAAGCCTCCACAACTGCATGAGCGGCCACGGCCCCGATGCCGCAACCTTCGAAAGGGCCATCCAGGCCGATTTGTCCCAGCCCGACTACATCCGCGACACCATGGCCTTCATGTTCGAGACCCGCTGCGTCCTGCATCCCACCCGCCATGCCTTGGAAAGCGCCCAGTTGCAGGCCGACTATTACCGGTGCTGGGAGGGGCTCAGGAAGCACTTCGACGGGAGGCAGCCATGAACCCAGGACTGGACGAAACCCATGCCCCCGGCCTCATGAGCTGGGTAGAGTCGGCCAACGACCCGGCCACCGACTTTCCCATCCAGAACCTGCCCCTCGGGCGTTTCCGCCGCGCCGGCGATGGGACGTGGCGCATCGGCGCGGCCATCGGCGACCAGGTCGTTGACCTGGCCCAGGCCGGGATGGTTGCGACCGCCGACATGAATGAGTTCCTGGCCACTGGCCGCGAGACCCGCCGGGCCCTGCGTCTGGCCTTGTCCCGGGGCCTGCGCCATGGCAGTCCCGACGAGAGTGCCCTGCGACGGGCGCTGGCGCCCCAGGCCCGGGTGGAGATGGGCTTGCCCTGCCGGATCGGCGACTACACCGACTTCTACACCGGCATCCACCATGCCCGGACGGTCGGCAGCCTGTTCCGCCCCGACAATCCCCTGCTGCCCAATTACAAGTGGGTCCCCATCGGCTACCACGGGCGAGCTTCCTCCATCATCGCCAGCGGCCAGGCCTTCCGCCGGCCCCGGGGCCAGACCAAGGCCCCGGCAGCGCCAGCGCCGGACTTCGGCCCGTCCCAGCGGCTCGATTACGAGTTGGAGGTGGGGGCCTTGATCGCAGTGCCCAATGCCCTGGGGAGCCCGGTGCCCATGGCGGAGGCGGAGGCCCACGTCGGCGGTCTGGTCCTCGTGAACGACTGGAGCGCGCGCGACATCCAGGCCTGGGAATACCAGCCCCTCGGACCTTTCCTGGCAAAAAGCTTCGCCACCACCCTCTCGCCCTGGATCGTCACCCTGGAAGCGCTGCAGCCCTTCCGGGCCCCTTTCCAGCGGCCCCCAGGCGACCCGGATCCCCTGCCCTACCTCGATTCGCCGTCCAACCGGACTGCCGGGAGCCTCGCCATTACCCTGGAAGTGTGGCTGCAGACGGCCGCCATGAAGGCGGCAGGAAACCCCGGGCAGCGTCTGATGACTTCCGATTTCCGCGATGCGGCTTACTGGACCCTCGCCCAACTCGTCGCCCACCACACGGTGAATGGCTGCAACCTGCAAAGCGGTGACCTGCTGGGTTCGGGCACCTTGTCAGGCCCGGCGGCAGACCAGGGCGGCTCCCTGCTCGAACTGACCCGGGGCGGCAGCCAGGCGCTCCGCCTGGCCAACAGCGAAACCCGCACTTTCCTAGAAGACGGCGACACGGTGATCCTGCGGGGCTACTGCGAGGGGCCGGGGCGGCGGCGCATCGGCTTTGGCGACTGCGCCGGAACGGTCCTGCCAGCCGCCAAACTTGGTTAGCAGGGGTAGGCTTGCGCAGAGGCACCTACAGCAATTTGCTCAACCCGCTGGACTAGCTTGGCTGTGGGCCGGAGTGGGCGTTTGACCCTGGACAGCTTCGCTCAGCCCACGTAGCATCGCCGCCCCTCTCCGAAGCTTCCCCATGTCTCACGCTTTTCCAGCCCGCGCCTGCGGCATTGATTTCGGCACCTCCAATTCCACCATCGGCTGGCGAAGGCCCGATCATCCTACCCTGTTGCCGCTGGAGGATGGCAAGCCGACCCTGCCCTCGGTGGTCTTCTTCAATGCCGAGGAGAATTCCGTCAGTTTCGGCCGGGCCGGCCTCCGGGAATATCTCGACGGCTACGAGGGCCGCCTGATGCGTTCCCTCAAGAGCCTCCTGGGCAGCAGCCTGATCGATGGCCGCACCGAGGTGCAGGGCCGTACCATCCTCTTCCGGGACCTCCTGGCCCAGTTCATCGCCACCTTGAAGGCCCGGGCGGAAGCGCAGGCGGAACGCTCTTTCGAGCAGGTGGTGATGGGGCGGCCGGTGTTTTTTGTCGATGACGATGCAGCGGCCGACCGGGTCGCCGAAAGCACCTTGGCCGATATCGCCCGGGCCGTCGGCTTCGAAGAAGTCAGTTTCCAGTACGAACCCATCGCTGCCGCCTTCCATTACGAAACCGCCCTGGCGCACGAGGAGATCGTCCTGGTGGCGGATATTGGCGGCGGCACCTCCGACTTCTCCATCATTCGTCTCTCCCCGGAAAGGGCCAAAGCGGCAGAACGCTGGGGCGATGTGCTGGCCAATGGCGGCGTCCATATCGGCGGGACCGATTTCGACCGGCAACTGAGCCTAACCGCCGCCATGCCCCTCCTCGGCCACCGCAGCCTGCTCAAGAACGGACGCGAGATGCCCGCCAGCCTCTACTTCAACCTGGCCACCTGGCACACCATCAATTTTGCCTACACCCGCCAAGTCTGGGCCGAGCAGCAACGGCTCATCATCGATGCCATGGAGCCTGAGCGCCTGGACCGGCTCCTGGCGCTGATCCGGGAACGCGCCGGGCATTGGCTGGCGCACCAGGTGGAAGAAGCCAAGATCGTCCTCTCAAGCGGCGATACGGCCGTGCTTTCCCTCGAACGTTTCGCGCCGGGGGAACAGGAGAACCTGACCCGGGCCGAGTTTGAACTGGCGACGCAAGGGCTGGTGGAACAGGTCGAAGCCGCGGTCACCCGGCTCCTGCCCGAGGCCGGAATCCCAGCGACCGGCATCGATACCGTTTTCTTCACGGGCGGGTCGAGCGGCATCCCCCTGCTGCGTCGGCGCATCGCGGCCCGGTTCCCCCTGGCCCGGGTGGTCGAAGGGGATCTGTTTGGCAGTATCGGCGCTGGTTTGGCTGTCGATGCGGCGCACCGATACGGCACTGACACTCGTATGAAGACGGGCAAATACCTGGGTTAACCAAAGCTGGCTTCTTGAGTCCGCTGTCGCTCCTTTTATCGGGCGCAGGGCTGGCGAGAGTCTTCCCGCAGCCAGGAGACCATTGCCTTCTTCAATGTCGGCACGGTCGTATTCTGCCTTTTCCAAAGAGAGGCGCTGGCAGAGGATGCCAACGTTTTCCCAGTGGGTTCCGGCTTTCCCGGACTCACGGTTGACCTTTTAGCCTAAGGCGGATTTTCCACGCCACCTTCGGGTTGAGTTGGCTTAAGAAGACTTGGGCAGTTTGAAATTGCGGCGCAATCGCATTGCATCTATCGCCAACGTTTCTGGCTTGTGAGTCATGGCCGGTGATCGACCATCTGGTTTCTTGTCCGCGGCACATGGAAGTGCAGGGGCGTTATCGCCAAGCTTGATTGCGGCCGCGTTGTGATACCTTCCGGCCTCTTCAATTTTCTCTGAGTAAGCCAATGGCCAAATATCCGCGCTCCCGCCGTCTTCGCAAGAAACTCCACCTCGATGAGTTCCAGGAACAGGGCTTCGACGTGGAAGCTGAACTCAAGGAACCGCTGGTCGGCACCGCTGAGGAAGAACTCCTGATTGCGTTTATTGAAGGCGTTATCGAGCCCCGTGGCCTCATCTATGGCGGTGGCGTGGTTTGTGGGTACGTCTGCAAGGCTGGTGGTGGCTCTGCGACTGACGACG
>Ga0316603_10000613_pt1 | contig 17898 bp, 14 predicted proteins | sample OWC_soil_day10_n_FD_207649 | JGI IMG/M metagenome (GOLD analysis project Ga0316603, IMG submission 207649) | Wetland soil microbial communities from Old Woman Creek delta, Ohio, United States - OWC_soil_day10_noCT | ecosystem: Environmental > Terrestrial > Soil > Wetlands | place: USA: Ohio... | reverse complement strand
GCCGGACTTCCTGCTCAAGACGGTCCCTCATTTCATGACTGACCCCGGGATCGGCATGGTGCAGACGCGCTGGGAGCACTTGAACTCCGAGTATTCGCTGCTGACGCGGACCCAGGCGATGGCACTTGACGGCCACTTCGTCATCGAGCAGTCCGTGCGCAACAAGGTGGGATTCTTCATCAACTTCAACGGTACTGCGGGTGTCTGGCGGAAATCCTGTATCGAAGATGCCGGAAACTGGCAGGCGGATACGCTGACCGAGGACCTGGACCTGAGCTACCGGGCACAACTTAAAGGGTGGCGGTTTAAGTATCTCAACAACGTCACTTCGCCGGCCGAGCTTCCCTCGGAGATCAATGCGCTGAAATCCCAGCAGTTCCGTTGGACGAAGGGCGCGATCGAAACCGCGCGGAAGATCCTCCCGGTTGTCTGGAAGTCGAAGCTCCCGCTGGGCATCAAGGTCCACGCGACATTCCATCTTACGAACAATTTGGTCTTTCCCTTTATCGTTCTTGCGGGTATCCTCAACGTGCCCCTGGTGTTCATCAAACACACCGGGCTCTACGACCCGTATTTTACGTTCATGTCGGTCTTTGTCTTTGCGTTCCTGGGTTCGTTTTTTTTCTATCTCTTTTCGCAGAAAGACGTCTATGCCGACTGGCGCCGCCGGATTTTCCTTTTCCCCGTCTTCATGGCGGGAAGCATGGGTTTCGCCGTCAATAACAGCCGTGCCGTGCTGGAAGGGCTCTTCAAGAAAAAGAGCGAATTCGTCCGGACGCCGAAGTACAGCATCAAGGACAAGCATGATTCCTGGACCGACAAAAAGTACGTGCCGTTGAAGATCAGCTCCACCGTGGTGATCGAAATTATTCTTGCAATCTATTGTCTCTTTGGTGTTGCATCTTCACTCTATTTTTTAGAAATTGCGGCAGTACCGTTCCAGCTTCTCTTCTTCCTGGGCTTTACCTTTGTTTCCGTTATGTCACTGAAACATGCTTGGGTCGCCCGTCAGATGTCCCTTAAGTAAGGCGTGAGTTCTTGATCAGGAACCCTGGTATGACCCCTTCTTCAGAAGCCGGGCAGAATGTCGGGAAGTCGCCCGAGTTTGCGCGTCACGCGAAGGAGTACCTGGAAATCGGCCAGCCGCAGAAGGCGCTGGAGGTCTGTCTTGAGGGGACTGCGGAGTATCCATGGTACGGGACGGGCGCTTTGATGCTCGGGAGATGCTACGATACGCTTGGCCGCACCGTGGAAGCAATGCTCGCATACCGGCGCGCGCTGAAAGCAGTGCCCGACAATCCGGTGGTGCAGGCGTTGTTGAAGGACGCCGAAGAGCGGGAGCAGCGGGCATTCGAGGCGTATGCGGAAAACCAGGCGCGCTTGCTCAAAGCAAAGAAGGAAAGTGCGACCTTTGAGAGCTATGTCTCCGAAGGGGGGGAGCAAAGCGAATCCTCGGTAGAGTTTCTGCTGCGTCAGCTGCAGGGAGCCAAACGCATCGTGCCGCCCGGGCCGGAGATGCAGGCTGCCGAAGAGCAGTTCCCTCCATCCGAACCACCAACCACGCGAATCGTTACGGCAACGCTTGCCGAGATTTATGCCAATCAGGGTCAGTACAAAGAGGCCATCAAAGCGTATCGTACGCTCTGCGAACAGCGTCCCGACGAAGCCCACCGTTACGAGAAACGCCTGGCGGATCTGGAAGAGCTGGCCAGGATGCCCAAAAGCTAACGTTGTTGTTCTCCGGACAAAAAGAACCCCGAGAATTCATCGCGCTCCCTCTGTCTGTGGTTGTACGCCGTCCCGAAGCATCTCACGCACCAAGACGAAAAAGGCCCGGTCTTCACCGGGCCTCGAAATGCCTTTCTCGCTCAGTCTCTATTTGAGACTGTTCACGTACTTGGTCAGCGCCGACTTGTTGTTGGCGGCTTTGTTCTTGTGAATGACACCCTTGGCGGCCAGCTGGTCAAGAAGTTTCACGGTCTTCTGAAGTTCGGGAACTGCTTTCTCCTTCTCTTTTGCCGCTCTGACGCGCTTGATCGCGGTGCGCATTCTGGATTTCCACTGCGTGTTGCGCGCTGCCTTCCGGCTTGCCTGCCGGGCTCGCTTCTCTGCTGATTTGTGCTGTGCCATTCAATCTTCCTGTGCGATTCACGAAACTTTGACTGCACTTCTAAGGTTCGATATAATATCAAAAAAAGAGTTCAAAGTCAACGCACCTTGCCTTTTTTGCGACCACGCCGTATATTGAACCGTCGTATCCCCTTTTTCCATGCAAGCGCGGAGGCTGAATGAAGGTCGTTGTGTGCGTCAATCACGTCCCGGACACCGAGACGAAGATCAAAGTCGCCCCGGACAACGTCAGTATCGATAAAACCGGTGTGAATTTCATGATGAGCCCGTATGATGAGATCGCCGTGGAGGAAGGCCTCCGCATCCGGGACAAATTCAAGGGAGAGGTGATCGCAATCAGCCTCGGCGGCGAGCAGAACAAGGAAACGCTCAGAAAGGCGCTCGCCATGGGAGTCGATAAGGTCCTGCTCTTGAAGGACGAAGGAGTGCGCGATTCGTTCGCCGTGGCAAAAGGGCTGGCAGAAGAAATCAAGCCCCTTGCGCCCGACATCATCCTCTTTGGGAAACAGTCGATTGATTACGACGATGCGCAGGTAGGAACCATGGTGGGCGAAATGTTGGGTCTTCCCTCCGTTGCCGTAGTCGTCAAACTGGACATTCAGGAAGGCAAGGTGGTGTGCCAGCGCGAGATCGAGGGGGGGCATGAGACGGTGGAAACCAAACTGCCCGCCGTCTTCATGGCTCAGAAAGGTCTGAATGAGCCGCGGTATCCCACACTGAAAGGGATCATGGCTGCCAAGAGCAAGCCCATCGAGGTGAAGCCGGCTCCGGCCGCAGAAGCGCACGTGGAAACCGTGCAGCTGCGCAAACCGCCGGCAAAGAATCCCGGCAGGATCCTCGGAACCGACAAGAGCGCCGTTCCGGAGCTGATCCGGCTGTTGCACGAAGAAGCGAAGGTAATATAGGCAGCTTATCAAACGTATCTAAAGCGTCATTGCGAGGACCGCGTTTCCCGAGGTAGATGCCGCGTCAGCGGGGCTCGCGATGACAGGGATTGAGCAAGAAGAACAAACAAGGGAGAAGAGATCCACATGGTCATTCTTGTCGTCGCCGAGCAACGCGATTCGAAGATCAAGAAATCATCCTTTGAAGCCGTCGGTGCCGCAAAAATGCTGGCCGATGAACTGAAAGGCTCGTGCGTGGCCCTGGTGGTGGGTAGCGGGGTGGAGGCCGTTGCCGGCGACCTGGGAGTATATGGCGCTTCCCGGGTGCTCGTCGTCGATTCACCGAAGCTTGCCCGCCATTCGAACTCGGCCTACGCCAAGGTCATTGCCGAAGTCGCCGCGAAGGAGCAGGCCGCCATCGTGCTGCTGCCCGCCAGCCAGATGGGGAAGGACCTTGCCCCGCGCGTTGCTGTCAAGCTGAACGCCGGCCTCGCCGCCGATTGCGTCGCCCTGCGTGTCGAGAACGGCAACGTCATTGCTACGCGCCCGGTATTTGCCGGGAAGACGCTGCTTGACATCAAGGTGAAGACCCCCGTAAAGATGTTCACGCTCCGTCCGAATGTCTTCGCCGCAGCAAGAAACGGGCAGGGGGCTGCAGTGGAGAAGATGGATGTGCCGCTGGAAGACGGGGACTTTACCGCCACGGTGACGGAGATGAGCGTTGCGACCGGAAGGCCGGATGTCACGGAAGCCGACATCATTGTCTCCGGCGGACGGGGTCTTAAAGGGCCCGAGAATTTTCATCTCGTGGAAGAACTGGCGGACGTTCTCGGAGCCGGCGTGGGTGCCTCTCGCGCCGTGGTCGATGCTGGATGGCGGCCACATGATGAACAGGTGGGACAGACCGGCAAAACAGTCTCGCCAACCATGTATGTGGCCTGTGGGATTTCAGGCGCCGTGCAACATCTTGCGGGAATGTCTTCATCAAAGTATATTGTTGCCATAAACAAGGACAAGGATGCCCCGATCTTCCAGATAGCCGACTACGGCATTGTCGGGGATGTCACGGAGATTCTCCCTGAGCTGACTGCCCAATTGAAGCAGGCGCTCGGAAAGTAGCTACATTTCGCGGGGTGTGGAGTGGAAAGGGTACTGGTGGATATACTCGGGCTCTCGACAAGTCCGGCAAGCGGAGGAGCGTACGCATTGATCCTTCGCGAAGTCAACGGGAACCGCCGCCTTCCGATTATTATCGGTGCATCGGAGGCCCAGTCGATTGCCTTGGAGATGGAAGGGATCAAGCCGCCCCGTCCCCTGACCCACGATCTGATGAAGAATATCATCACTGCCTTCGGTGCGGAACTCTCGGATATCATCATCGACGAGTTGCGCGATGGAACCTTCTACGCAAAACTCAATATCGACAGTCAGCAAATCGATTCCCGCCCGAGCGACGCGATCGCCCTGGCTGTCCGATACGGGGTCCAGATCTACGTTGCCGCCACCGTGATGGACGAGGCGGCCTTTGTGCCGGAGGAGGAAGAGGATGAGCAAGCGCCTCCTGCCCGCCAGCAAAAAATCAAGGCCCAGCAACCGCCATCCTCGAAGGGTTCCAAACTCGAGCAATTGCATCAGCAGTTGAAGGAAGCGATCGAAAAGGAGAACTACGAGAAAGCTGCATCTCTGCGGGATGAGATTCGAAAGCTCGAACTGAGAGACTGAGTCTCCCGGATCCCTACCGCAATCATTTCAGAGAATAAGGCCCGAACAACATCTCTTCGGGGCAGGGCGCGAATTCCAGCCTGCGCGTCCGGCAGGAAAAATCCAGAGACACACTTCAGACATCTTAAGCACCATCGCTAGCCTCTGTGTGTACCATGTGCGGACATATTTCTGGCCCGGCATTTTCCTTTTTTCAAAGTGAAGAACCATCCCCGAACAGACCTCGAATTAGAGCCTTTGGGGAGAGACCCATGTCCGTACATATGTTGTCCCAGCGCACATTTTTTCAAAACGCATTCGTCTATCTTTAAAACACTCGAAGCCTGATCCAGCGCCCACTTCAAGTTGTCGAGAGGAAGAATGAAACGACGAGTGGTCACCTTTCTGGTTGTCTGTTCCGTTTTTCTGCCGGGGAGCGGCGCAGTGGCGCAAATGCCTCCGCACCCGCAGCTCCTTGAGCAGATCCGGAAAGGGGTGGTGCCAATGCCATCTGTGCTGGAAGACCTGGGAAGCCTGAGCGCGCGCGGGATCGATGCCCCATGGGCCGCTCCCAGGGCCGACAACAGACTTCAGTCCATCGCACCCGGGGGCTTCGCTCGTCAGTTCGGCCCCGGCCTTCCCCCCTCGGGAAACTTCAAAGCGCTCGCCATCCTCGTGACGTTCTCCGACAAGGCCTCGCAGGTGGATCCCGCCTTTTTTGACACGCTGTTGTTCGTACAGCGTGCCGGCTCCATGCGCGACTACTACAAAGTCGTGAGCTACAACACTCTGGATATCATCACGGTCCATATGCCGAGCTCCCTCGGCTGGTACGTGGCCCCGAACTCCTACGCATCCTATGTGAACAACAATTACGGCATGGGGGGCTATCCAAAGAATTCCCAGAGGCTTGTTGAAGACCTCGTTGCGGCCGCCGATTCGTCCGTTGACTTCTCCCAGTATGACAACGACGGCGATGGTTATGTTGATGCCCTATTCATCATCCATGCCGGCGGGGGAGCGGAATTCACGGGATCGGCAACCGACATCTGGTCCCATGCGTGGGTCACGCAGAATGTCCCGCAGGTGGACGGCGTCTCGGTATTCCACTATTCCATCGAGCCAGAGTACTGGCAGTCGCCCGGGGATATGACGATCGGAGTCTATGCCCACGAGCTAGGGCATGCGGCATTCGGCCTTCCCGACCTCTATGACCGGGACTACAGTTCTGAAGGACTGGGACGATGGAGCCTGATGGCCGGAGGAAGCTGGAACGGTCCGGCACCCGGTGGCAGCTTCCCTGCCTTCCCCGACGCGTGGTCTCACATGCAAATGGGCTTCCTCACACCGACCGTCGTGACAACATCGGTTCACGGTCAATCCTGTCAGGCTGTGGAATCAACACCACAGGCATTCGCTCTCTGGCGCGACGGAGCGATCGGTTCGGAGTATTTTCTTGTTGAGAACAGGCAACGGATCGGATACGACAGCTTTTTGCCCGGTGACGGGCTCCTCGTCTATCACGTGGACGAATCCATCGGCGGCCAGAACGATAACGAGTGGTATCCAGGACAGTTGTTCGGCGGCCACTACCTCGTGGCGCTGGAGCAGGCGGATGGCAACTACCAGCTGGAGAGAAATCTTAACGGCGGGGATAACGGAGATCCTTTCCCGGGTGGTACAGGCAACCACGCTTTCAGGATTGGCTCCAGGCCCGGGAGCATGGATTACGACTTCCAACATTCGGGTGTGAGCGTCCTGAATATCAGCGCATCGGGCCTGACGATGGCCGCCGATCTCATCGTTGACGCCAATGATGCCGGACTGACCATCCTTTCTCCGTACGGAGGAGAGGTCTGGAAAGGGGGATCGAGCTGCGAAATCAGCTGGGCGGCACACGGCATTCCGGGCAACATCACGCTGGACTACACCACCGATCAGGGGGCCACATGGAACCTGATCACCACAGTCAGCGGATCTACCCAGCCATCCGTCACCGTTTCAGGTCTTATGCTGGATGGGGCGACAGCCGAGGCAAGCGCTTCTGTTATTGCCGGCGCCGGGAATTCACCCGCCCGGACTCAAGCCCTGGCAACGTACTCCTGGACCGTCCCGGAAATTGCATCGTCGGAATGTCGGATCAGGCTGGTCAGTGTTCAGGATGCTTCGATCAGGGATTCGAGCCATGGGCAGTTCACGATGACACCCTCCACCGGGCCGTGGAGCATCGAGTTCAACTGGGATGCCACAAGTGCGACCGGGGGAGGCGGGAACGCCGGCGTCGTGTTCATACCCACCCTCGATGAATTCTGGACGTCCCGCTGGAATTCGAATGCCATCCATCGGTGGGGCCCCGATGGAAGCCTGATAGGTTCGTTCACGGTGACCGGAGTTACCGGGGTCAGGGGAATGACATTTGACGGCACGAACATCTATGCCAGCACTGCCGGGACGACCATTCAGATCATCAATCCGGGTACGAGAACGAAGGTGGGCACCCTGACCTCGCCGGTGACGGTCCGCTATGTTGCCTTCGACCCGTGGGCGGATGCCGGCAATGGTGGTTTCTGGGTCGGCGATTTTGGCACCAATCCTACACTTATCAGCAGAAGCGGCAACACCCTCCGGTCGCTCAGCTACGGCTCACTCGGTTCGGTGGCCAATTATGGGGCGGCCTATGACAACGTCAGTTCCGGAGGACCATACCTCTGGTTCTGGGGACAGGGAGCCGGCGGTGGGACCCCTCAGGTTCTGGTGCAGGTGAGCGTTGCCACAGGTCTGCCCACCGGTATTTCGCATGACGTCGCCTCCGACGTCGGCGCCGGAGTAGGCACATCGTTGGCCGGCGGCCTCTTCTTTACAACAGGCATTGTTGTCGGGAAGGCGACGCTCGGCGGTATGCTGCAGGGAAGCCCCAACCGGATGTTCGGCTATGAAATTGCGGACGCGCCGCTTCCGATTCAACTGGCTTCTTTCACCGGCGTGATACTGAGCGATGGTATGGTGAAACTGACATGGACGACGCTGACAGAAACCGACAACTTCGGCTTCGAAGTGCAACGGTCCGCCGACAGTACAGCGGACTTCGTGACCATCGAGGACAGCTTCGTCCCCGGCAATGGCACAACCGCGGACCAGCACCAATATACCTTTATCGATTCGTCACGACATGCATCGTATTCCTACCGGCTGAAGCAGATTGACCGCTCGGGGACAGTGCATTACTCGGATCCCATCGTGCCGTCCTCGTCCCTGGCCGTGGAGGAGACGGCGGTGCCCGCGCGGTTTGTCCTTGAGCAGAATTATCCGAACCCGTTCAATCCGAAAACAGGGATCAGGTTTTCCGTCCCGACGCAATCGGGACGAGACGGGCAGGTATCAGGGGTCAGTGATGTGAAGCTTACGGTGTTTGACATTTTGGGAAGTGAAGTGGCTGTGCTGGTGAACGAAAGGAAAGCGCCGGGAAGCTATGAAGTGAGCTTCGATGGGACGGGGCTGGCAAGCGGGTCGTATATTTACCGGCTGATGGCGGGTACACACGTGGAGACGAAGAGGATGCTTTTGGTGAAATGATCGTTCTGTGTTCGCCCTGGACCGGGGCGCTCTTCACCTCTCCACAAGATCGATCATCTCCTTCACTGCCCTGTCCAGCCCCACGAACATCGCGCGCGCGATGATCGCGTGGCCAATGCTCACCTCCTCGATTTCCTCGATGGTCCGGAATGGAATGATGTTGAAATAGTTGAGGCCGTGGCCGGCGTTCACGCGCAACTCAAGCTCCCGTGCGAACTTCGCGGCATCCCGCACCACCTCAAGCAGCTCGCTCTGCTGCTCTTCGCTGCGGGCATTGGCATACTCGCCGGTGTGAATCTCCACGGTGTCCGCCTCCACCTCCCGCGCCGCTTCGATCTGCTCGCGTACCGGATCGATAAAAAGGCTCACACGGATTTCAGCCTTGTGCAGCTCCTTGATGACGTCCCGGAGCCGGTGCCGGTTCCCACGCACATCCAGCCCCCCCTCGGTCGTCAACTCCTGCCGCCGTTCCGGGACGAGCGTGGCAAGCTCCGGGAGCGTGTCGATGGCGATCCTGATGATCTCTTCGGTTGCTGCCATTTCCAGGTCCAACTTTGTCTTGATGGTTTCCCTCAGGAGCCGGAGGTCCCGGTCATTGATGTGACGGCGATCTTCACGCAGGTGGCAGACGATACCATGCGCCCCGGCGAGCTCGCAGAGATGCGCCGCGGTGACGGGGTCCGGCTCCACTCCGCCCCGTGCTTCACGAAGCGTGGCGATATGGTCTATGTTGACGGTCAGTTGCATGGCAGAGCGCTCCTCGTACGGGATGGAAGCCACGGATCAACACGGATGACATATTGGGATTCACCGATACACGCAGATGGTCCACAGGGTCTTTGGGTTTCTCACAGGCGCCTGCGCACCACGTACTGCAAATGTTCCGGTCTCTGGCTGACCACCTGAATTCCTGGCGGTGAGGTGATGTCCGGATCGATGCTCCCGGTTGTATCGGCCAGGATCAATGTGTAGTCGACGGACAGCCGGAAATCGGACGGTGATATGTTCGAGAGCTGTTTGATGCCGCCGCGGGCAACGATCTCGATCTTCGGCGGAATGAGAATGACCTCGCGATTTGGCGCAACGGAACGGATCTCGACCGGGAGCCCGCTGAACACCTTTTCGGCGAACGGTTCAACGTTGATCCGGAAGTGGACGCTGGATGAGGACAGCGAGATCAGGTAGATCGGGCTCGGCGCGAGCCGAAGGTCTGTTTCCATCGGTGCTTTCAAGTCACCGAACACGCCCCGCATGGTGCTCCACGAATCGATGTTCCTCAACAACGTCTCGGCACCAGTCACCGTGACGCTCTCCGGATTCACGGTAGTGGGGCCGACCTGCCCGTACCCCTCCCGGAATGATGCCGTGTAGTCGAGAACGACGGGAACCTTCTTGTGGCTGGTGCGGTCGAGATCGAGGTAGACGGAATCAGGCACCATATCCAGAAGCTGGATCCCGGGGCGGTCGGCGATTCGTTCGGCAATGTCAGTGAAGGTGATCGCCTTTTTGTTGGAACGGAGCGACTGGAGGGGAAAATGCATCTTCATGTCCGACCCAAGAAGGAGCGAGGCCAGTCGCCAACCATCTCCGCGCAGTTTCAATTGCAACGCCTGCGGCACAGGGGTGCGGATGGATTTCCCCTCCGGAACGTTGTCAATCGAGATCGGAACACTAACGGCGATCTGGTACTGTTCGCTCATACTGACCGATATCCAGACCAGGACGCCGAAGATGGCCGAGGCCACAATAATATGGATGCGTTTCCCTTTCACGTCGACCGCTCGACCGGGTGAGGTTTTGAGAGCTGGAGCCGTTTCCTGATCGAGGGCATCCGCCAGAGGCCAATCAGGATGCATGCGGCGGCCAATCCCCACGCCGCGTTGCTGAGGATCCAGCCGAGACGGTACATCGGTGGATCGAACGAGAAGACAACCTCGTGCGTGCCTGCCGGCACGACGATGGAACGCAGGACGTAGTTTGTCCTGTAGATCTCCGTCTCATTCCCGTCAACATAGGCCTTCCATCCTGCCGGATAATAGACCTCGCTGAGCACCATCAGCGCTGGGGAACTGGCGGTCGCGGAGAGCGAGATGCGCCGCGATGTGTAGTCGGAGACCTGCACTGAGGCGCTGTCCGGACGTCCGACGCCCGGCGGCGGCACGTAGAGCACTGCTGCCTGCCCCGGATCGAACGAAGGGGAGTTCAAGGCTGCAAACACCTCGTGATCGGTCCGCGCAACGATCACGCTGTCCACAAAGAACGCCCGGGGCAACGCCGCAGGATTCTTGTAGGTCACTTCCCGCTTGGCCTGGTCCACATTCACAGGTTCGAACTTCCCCTCGGGAAGTCGGCCATGGGCGATGAGGTACTCTGTATTCAGCATGTTCACGATGCTCATGTTCAACGGAAACTGGGGATCCGGCCCCTGGTACATGCAGGAATCGAGCATCGTCTGATAGATCTTCAGTTTCGCAGGGCTGTACCCCACGATCGATTGAAGGCCGTGATACGCGAACGTGTTGTCCATGTACAGCGGATCCCCCGCGGAGATCCCCGGAAAGATGCGGAAGAGTCCCGGTTGCTGCTTGAGAAAAACAATCGTGGCATCCGGCTGGAAGTTTTTCTCCAGGGCGGCCCTTGGCTCCGGCGTAATCATCTTGTCGTCGATGATCATGAGGTCTGCCGTCAGGATCCCCAGCATCAAAGCTGCGAAGAGCGGGAATTGGATGTTCTTTTTGAGATACGCGCCTGTGATGCCTATCGTAGCGGCGGCGATCAGCAGAAACTTAACATAATCCTTCCAGAAGATATCAAAGCGAGTCTGCGTGATATGATTGAAAGCCTGCTGGAACTGTTGTCCATATTGCTGCCGCCACTGTGCCGTCTCCCCGTCCTTGAGGAACATGAAACCGGAGAGGAATTCCTGCAGCGGTGACTTGAGCAACAAGGACAGGAGGAAGAGGCCTCCCAGGACCGCCGCAACGATCATGAATTTCCGGGCTAGCTTGTCCGCCTCTGCGGTCTTCATCTTTTCCCGGAGGTCCATCAGCGCGGTGAATCCGATTGCCGCCAGGATCCCGAGCACGAACGGCAGCATATGCAGGATCATGGCCGGCGCCCGGAACTTGTTGAAGAACGGAAGCGCGTAGAAGAGCGCCTCATACAACAGTGAGAAGTTCCTCCCGAGGGAGATCAGGAGCACGGCGGCCGCGAGAATGGCCATGAACACCGCCATCCGGCTGCGGCGAAAGACGAGCGCAATCACGCTGAGCAGGAGAGGAATGATACCGACATAGACCGTGGAATTGGTCCACGGCTCGATCGCTCCCCAGTAGTAACTGGCTTGGAAGCCAAAGAAGCCCGGGATCAATAACGTGATCAGCTCCCAGAGGCTCCAGGACCAGTTCGTCGCGTAATCATACGAAAGCCCGCCTGTCGCGCCCACCGTGCCGCCCCCGCGCATCGAGAACTGCGCGTACTCGTAGACCGACAGGTAGATGTACGACGAAATGCACAGGCCCAGGAGCATTCCCGCAGCGAAGAGCGCACTCTTTTTCGTGACGAGCAATTTGTCCGTCTTGAAATCCACGATGATGGTATAGAGCAAATACAGTCCCAGCACGATGAAGATGTAGTAGACGATCTGCATGTGATTGGTGAGGAGAAGCGTCCCGATGACAGCCGAGAAAAGCCCGAAGCTCAACAGGTCGCGGCGTTCGAAGAGCATGTCGACCGCAAGAAACGCCAGCGGCAGGTAGGTCAGGGCCATGAGCTTGGACCCATGTCCTTCTCCTGCCAGGCCGATGGCATAGGGGCTGAGCATGAATGTCACGGCGGCAAGGAGCGAGGCGATGCGATCAAACTTCCAGACGCGCATGAGCAGGAACATCAAGACGCCGCGAAGGAAATAGAACACCACCATCCAGGTCCAGTGGCCGTTCAAGAAAAGCAGGTTGAGGACATTCAACGCGATCGTCTGCACGTAGTTCACGTCGTGGGGAAGATAGGCGACGTTGCCGAAGGTGGGCATGCCGCTGAAGAAATAGGGCATCCAGATGACATCGACCTTCTCTTTTTCTTCGAGCATCTGTCCTGCATGTTGATAGCTGAGTGCCGCCGCGGTGTCTCCCCCCGAAGAGAATGCGGCGTCGTTGAAAATGATGCCCCGGAAGAGCACCAGGGCGACGACGTAAAGCAGTCCTATCGAGACGAGATCCCGGGTGAGCGGCGAGGTCCCCGCGAAGGGAGAAGAGGGTGCTGCATGCCTGCTGGTTGCGTGTTTTTGCTTTGCCATACATGTTCCTTCGTCAGACTGAAAGATATCATTTCTTCAGACGCCGCACAACAGGTTCTCGATTGCCGAGACCTTGACGCTCCAGTCATGCTCTCGTGCAAAGGCCTGCAAGGTGCGGCGAAAGGCCGGGTCGGCTCCGCGCGCGATCGCCTCCCGCAGCCGGATGGAAAACTCGGCTTGAGAACGGGCGATAAGCAGGCGGTCGGCGAACTGCTCCAGGTCCCCGGAGAAGGGTGTGAGCACGGTAGGCACTCCCGCGGCACTCTGCTCGTACAGTTTCACGGGATTCACCGCGGCCGTGAGCGGGGTCCGGGCAAACGGAATGATGGTTGCCGCGGCGCTGTGGAGATACGCGGGCAGCGCCTCATAGGGACGAAATCCAAGGTACGTGAAATTTCCAAGGGTTTCGAGGAGCGCAAGGTTTTTTCCAACATCCGGGTGGCTCTGACCGACGAAAACAAACTGAAGGTCGGGGCAAGCGCGTACAGTCGCTTCGACCAGGTCAAAATCGAGCCAGGGGTAGACCGACCCGACATACAGGACCAGGGGCGATCCGGCCGGAGGAAGGTCTGCCGGGCGCGGCGCATCCGGTGAGGCAAAACGTTCGAAATCCACGCCGTTGGAGACGACCAGCGACTCTATCCCGGCGGCTTCATCGACGATCTGTTTGAGCCTTGGAGCTGTGGCGGTGACCGCACTGGCGCGCCTCAGCGCCGAGATCCAGGTCTTCCGCGCGTACGGAGGAAAGCTTGTGAAACCGAAGGCATCGTCAATATAGTCGAATACGATTCGGCTCGGCGCCAGGGATTCCGCCAGCGGCAGGCCCAGAAAATCGTGCAACAGCACGCGGCTCGTTCCCCGGCCCGGGAGTTGCCGGAGCGCCTTTCGGATGATCGCCTTCTGGAATGTGCACAGTATCGCCCGGAGAATCGCGGCACGGCTGAGGAAGTTTGAGGCCCTCCGTATCCATCGCTTTCGCGCATTGTGCGGGAACACGGGAATGCTGACCACGAACACGTTGTGCTCGGCCTGAATCGGACTCAGGGTCGGCCGCTGTCCCAACGTCATCGGTTCGATGAACAGGACTGGCTCCTTACGTGCCAGGCCGGCGGCGAGATGTTGCGGTCGTTGGCGCTGTCCTTTCCATAGGACCGAGGAGATCAGCAGGATCATTCCGTCATCTTGGCTTTGAGTACTGTAAGCATACGAGGATGCCGCCCGAAACGCAAGTCTCTCACCGCCACGGCGGCGGGGCCAGGCTGTACCGGACGGCATAGAGTGCGTCGCGCGCTTCCCCACGGGCGGCTTCACGTGTGGCCGCCGGCGTGAACAGCGCTCTTCCAGCTCGAAAGAGCAGCTTCACGGCATAGTGCCAGGCATACAGGCCTCGCGTGCATGACGCGTAGAATCGTCCATGATGCTTGGTAAGGAACTTGTCGTAGCTCTGATATTGAAGGCCGATCCGCCGTTTGCCAAGCTTGCCGTAGGAGGCGCCTCCGTGGTGCAAGATCTGCGCGTCCGGGACGAATACGATCGCCTGACCTGCACTATGGTGCAGCCTGTAACAGAGGTCGACTTCTTCGCAGTAGGCCTCGAAGAGCTCGTCAAAGAGCCCAAAGCGATCGACCAAAGAACGGCGCACCATCAGGTCAGCTCCCGAGATGTAGTCTACGACTTTCGCGCCTGCCGGTACATCGATGGGGCGCTTGCCAACGCTTGGAAATCTCGCGCGAGGGAAAAGGTCGCTCAAGAACAAGGCGCCACTGACCGCCTGCGGGAACGACGGGAACGATCCGAAGGAGATCTGTGCGGTGCCGTCGGCGTTCTTGAGGCATCCACCGCATGCTCCCGCGTTGGGATGACCGTCCAGGTAACCGGCAAGGATGGACGCGGCGTCATTCAACAAGCGGGTGTCCGAGTTCAGAAGCAAGAGGTACTTGCCCCGGGCCTGGCGGGCGCCGATGTTGTTCGTCCTGACAAATCCCATGTTCCGTTCGTTCACGATCACCCGTGCCTCCGGGTACTTCTCGCGCACCATGGCCGGGCTCCCATCGGAAGAGGCGTCGTCGACCACGATGACCTCAAAGCTCGTTTGCGTCCGGCCGTAGACCGACGAGAGACACTCGTCGAGCAAACCGGCGGTGTTATAGCTGGCAATGAGGAATGTAACCGTGGGATCGTTCTGCAAAGGGCCTTCCTGCGTAAACTCAGGGGGAAGCGTGCCGGCGAAGGGCCGTTACCTGAATGACATCGTTAAAGGAGAACTGTGGAAGCTCCGTCATGTCGCCTCGTTTGATCCAGCGCGTCAGATCCACGCCGCCCACGTTGTAGTTCATCGCCTTCAAGACCTTCTTGACCGATCTCCGGAGGACAGTGGCGGCATAGGACCGAAGGGTGCCGGAGAGCGAGTGGGTGCTGAGACGGGCAACATCGAATCCCTCCTGCTCCAGCATTCTCCGTATGCCAGACGGCGAAAACAGAATAAGGTGCGCATCGGGCTGCACGATCATCGATCGGGAACGATAGAGAACGCGGGCTCCGAAGCCATCGGCGTTCGGGGTCTGCAGAACGAGCGCTCCTCCAGGCCGAAGAATGCGGTGAATCTCCCGAAGCGTGGCGCGGGGATCGGGAATGTGTTCGATGACGTCGAACATCGTGACGACATCCATTGAACCCTCCGCATAACGGGCTTCCTCGAGCGTTCCTGTGTAGACGTCAAAGCCTTTCTTGCGAGCGCGCTCAGCCGCCCATGCCGAGAGTTCAACGCCGGCAGCCTGCCAGCCATATTCGCGCGCCACCAGGAGGACCTGTCCCGTCGCGCATCCGAGATCCAGGAATCGCCCCCCAGGGTTCGCGTTGAGCGCGCGCACGGGCTCCAGAAGACCCCGGGCAAGCGAGAGATCCATGTCGATGTCATAGTCCGTGTAGCTGCTGAGGGAAGGGTTCCCTTCGTTTTTCCGGTAGTAGTCTTCGGAATAGACCTCCTTCAAGGCATCGGGCGCAGGTTGAGGGAACTGGAACACGGTGCGGCATGAACGGCAAACAAAATATTGTGTGCGGTTCCTGGTCCAGCGCAATTCCGTGCTCCCTGTTCCGCACAGTGGACAGGAGGCCATTGGCTCTGAGTTCATTTGGCGTGCTTCCGAAATAGCACTCGTGTCAGGATGCCCATCAGGATGCCCGTGTCATAGACAATTTTGAAAATCATGAAACGGAGTTCCCGATACTTGACCGCCCCTGCCATTGCCGGCACAAAGCTCAGCGGAGGGATGTACCTCCAGATCTTCCACGGTTGGTTGCTGAAGCGCTGGCTCCTTCCCATCCATCGCGCGCTGTGGTAGACCTCATGAAGAGAGGAGGGGTTGTTGTGGTAGCACACGGCGCCCGGGGCGACGATTGCGCTGAAGCCAAGTTTGGGTACGAGCGACGTATCATCCTCATAGCCGATGGTCGTCTCATACCCATGAACGGCCAGGAAGGCGTCCCGCCAGATGGCCCTGAAGGCGGGACATTCATCCGGGGAATCCGCGGGCACTCTCCGGTCGCGGCTTCCCACCGTCTCCAGATTCCAGCAGACCGCCCAGACATTCTCGGGGTTGCCCACGAACTCGTCCTTCGTAAATGTGCCTCTGGCCTTCCCGGCTTCCATGGGAGCGATCAGATGCAGGAGGTAGTCCCGGCCGAAGAACATGTCCGCGTCAACGAGAACAAGGATCTCACCGGAGGCGGCGCCGGCGCCGAGGTTTCGTGCCGCCGCGGGACCGGCGTGGTTCTGGCGGAGCAAGCGCACGTCGAATCCTTTAACGATCTCGACCGTGCCATCGGTCGAGCCGTCATCGACGACAATAATCTCCCGCGGAGGGATCGATTGCTCCTTCAACGATCCGAGGCACCGACCGATGTAGCGGGCTTCATTGTAACACGGAATTACGACGGAGATTGACGGCGGCATGGCGTTAAACTCTGGACGCATAGATTAGAATGTCCCGCGCCCCTCGTGTGTCCACACGTCCTCGTGAGCGCGGAGGCTCCGCAGCAAGTTTCAGCTCAAATCCCTGTTCCTCCAGTGTCGCGAGGAATTCCGAGAGAGGCGGCCTTCCCTCGTGCTTGATGTCGTGGAACTCCACGATCATCTTGGCGACCCGGCTGATCGTGCCGGTGGCGATCAGGTCCCGGAGGACGGAGATCTCCGCTCCCTCGACGTCGATCTTGAGAAGGTCCACAGGCAACTTCAGGTATTCGGAGAGCCGCACCACCTCGACCGATGCCGATGCAACGGCGGTATCGTCGAGACGTTCCCTGTAGAGCGATTTTGTGGTGATTCCTCCATGGCTATCCGGGGAAGCATAAAGCTGCATCTGCCCGGGCTCGTCGGAAACCGCCTTGTTGTAAATGGCGACATCCGAGAAATTCCCCGAGACGGCGGACTGCAAATGCCTGAAATTGTCCGGGTCGGGCTCAAAGGCGAGGATCCGGGCCTGCGGGTATTCTTCTTTGAAAAAAAGCACCGACATGCCGATATTGGATCCGCAGTCGATGATCACCGGGTGGTCCGCATCCAGGGCGAGAGCGTAGATCCGCTCGATAAAGAGTTCCTCAAAAAGGTGGCGAAGCACGCCGAAGTCCGTTGGAGGAATCGTAAACCTCCCGATTCTCACCGGCGCCTTTTTCTTGATGGAGAACTTCACCGCAAGTATATAACGGAAGAAAAGTCGCGTGTAGGAGACAAACAGGCGCTTGCGAAGTCCCGGCTGCCCGCCTAGCGAGAGAATGGAAACGAGTTGCCGCAGGTAATGGACGATGAGTCGGTCTTTCATCGGCTCAAATGGGTTTGAACAGTTGTTTCCATGTCCGTGCGAATTGAATGGCATCTTTCGTGCGCCGGACGATCGACATCATCCGGAAAGGCACGTAGTGATGGAGGATCAGAGTTCCCAGCAGTCCAAGGATCGCGTACATGCAGACAACACCCCACACGATCCCGGTAAGCCCTGCAATGGATCCGGAGACGTAGTAGATCACCAGGGAGAAAACAAGCGATACGATGCTCATCAAGAAGCCAACCGCGGTTCTGCCGGTTCCCAGAAGCACGCTCGCAATGACCACCCCCCAGGGGATAACGAGCCCTGTAAGAGCGAGTATGCGAAGCACCGGGATGCTTTCGGGATACTTGTTTCCATAAATCAGCGAGACGAGGGTGCCGGGAAAGAGCATGAAAATGGCGACGACAGGAATGATTGCCAGGAGTCCAAAGCAGATGGATTTCTCGACAAGGGCGATCAAGCCCTCTTTGTCGCCTCGGGCTTGCAGGATGGA
>Ga0316603_10000612_pt1 | contig 17935 bp, 12 predicted proteins | sample OWC_soil_day10_n_FD_207649 | JGI IMG/M metagenome (GOLD analysis project Ga0316603, IMG submission 207649) | Wetland soil microbial communities from Old Woman Creek delta, Ohio, United States - OWC_soil_day10_noCT | ecosystem: Environmental > Terrestrial > Soil > Wetlands | place: USA: Ohio... | reverse complement strand
ATATTCTGCTCTACAATAGAAATCGTGACACCTCTGGCAACTCTCTGGCACGACGGGTCGTGGATGTCCTGGAGCGAAGCGTCCGGGAGGGTGTGATTCCGGAATCCAGGATCGATGCATCGTATGCGCGAATCATGGACCTGAAGGGAATCGTCCCGACAGCCGTGCCGTTCCCTGTGGCTGCGGAGGTGCCGCACGAACTTATGCTCACGAACTATCCGAATCCCTTCAATCCTGTCACCACATTTCAGTACTGGAACTCGGTCGACGGACAGGTGGTCTTGTGGATCGTTGACATGCTTGGGCGAACGGTAAGTACTGTGCTGGAGGAGCATCAGCGGGCAGGCCTTCACAGTGTGCGATTTGATGGGGGGAGGCTCGCAAGCGGAGTCTATCTCTGTCGTCTTGAAACGGGGGCTGGCAGCGCCGTGCGGAGGGTCATCCTGCTGCGTTAATGTGGAAACGGCGGGTTGTCAAGTTCTTCGACTCGAGAAAATTGAGAGGAGACCAGTTCTCAACGATCATCAAGAGGCAACTGGCGCATCAAACCAAGAGAGCAAGCGGTACGGAGGTGAAGATCTTCGACAAAGACTATGTTAGGCCAGGTGTTACACCAATGCCGATGCGTCAGATGCAATCCACATCTCATCCCCGGCTGAAAATCTGCTGTATCCAGAATCGTGAAGAAGCCAGGCTCGCCATAGAAGCTGGTGCCAGTGCAATCGGACTCGTCAGTGCGATGCCGAGCGGGCCAGGACCGATTGATGATCAGACTATTGCCGACCTGTCACGTTTCGTGCCTCCTCCCATTGCCACGTTTCTTCTGACATCCCGGCAGACAGTTGAAGGGATTGTGGAGCAGCATCAGAGGGTGCGCACGACGGCTATTCAGATTGTTGATACGTTGACCGGCGGTACGTACGCCGATCTGCGGAACGCACTCCCGGGTGTGAAGCTCGTGCAGGTCATTCATGTCACCGGTCCGGAGTCTCTCGATGAGGCCCTCGCGGTTGCCGATAGCGTTGATGCTCTTCTCCTTGACTCAGGGAATCCGAAGTTGCCCATCAAGGAGCTGGGGGGGACCGGTCGCAAGCATGATTGGTCCGTGAGCCGGGCCATACGTGAGGCGGCGGCCGTGCCGTTGTTTCTAGCCGGTGGCTTGCGGCCGGAGAATGTGCGTGAAGCAATCGACGCGGTGGGGCCATTCGGGATTGATGTGTGCAGCGGCGTGAGAACTGAGGGAAGACTGGACAGAGAGAAGCTGGATGCTTTTGTCAGAGAGATGAATCTCTGAAGAGTCTCCTGATTGAGCGAAGATGTGATTAGGTGCCTGACTCACCTGCTCAAAGGACAACCCACTTCATCTTACGTGCAGTGATTATCCTGCTAACGTGCGCACCCACCGTCCCCGACAGATACCCGCCCAGGTTGATCAGGTCTCCTGCAACCAGGCCAGTCACTCCCCCGACCTGAGCGGATATCCGTCCTGCCTATTCAGTCATCCCCCTCACCCGAGCAGGTGTCTTTCTGACTCGGATACCCTCTTCCCCCGACCATCTTCCCCTGACTCGATGCATCGTTCGCTTGATCTGAGCAACCAACAATCACGGCCGACTCATATGAAAATCGACACTCCGATGAACAACCGGTGCATATTGACTGCATAGTCCATTGTGGACTTCTTGATCGTCGGATAGTACGAGGTGATGTATTCATAGTCATAGCTGAAGCGCTGGTACCGGTATTCGAACCGCAGCGCGGCTGACTCGGCGAGGAATACCTTCACCCCTGCGCCGGCATCGAGCATGAATACATCCATCGCATCAGTTGTTTTTCCGATCGGATTCGGGCCCAAAGGAATGGCATTGCTGATCCCGACGCCTCCCAGAACGAACGGGCACACAGTGGAACTGGCAGGGAAGAAGGTATAAGAGACGTTTGCTGCCAAAACGTGTGCCGGTTCGGTCCCTTCCATTGCAGTCAATGCGACCTCCGGTTCGATGGAGAGTCCCTCGTACACATAGTACCCGCAACGCGCTGCCAGCGTGGCATATCCCTGTGCATCACTGGAGCTGCTCTGTCCCCCCATGGTCCGGGTAGTCGAAACCCAACCCCCCGTTCCGGAGAACGACAGCTCCGTGGAAAAGTTCCTTTCCTGTGCCCATGCCCCGCCTATCAGCAGGAAAGACAGGACGATCACTGCGATACTGGTTTTCATATATCCTCCGACCTTGTGGTGACTCAAGCTAACACCCGGGCTCGTCTCGTATGTCATGAATGTGTCACAAATGCGTCGAAGGCTATATGGTGACGGATTGTCCTTGGACGCAATCCCCAAAACTCGTACGTTAGCCTATTCACTGGAAGGGCAGGTCTATGTCAATGGAACGTCATGTGGAAGTGGTCGAGAGCATGCAGGACTATGTGCGCAAACATATTGGCTCGCTGCTGAAGCCGGTGGGGGAGAGCTGGCAACCCTCGGACTTTCTCCCCGACCTGGCTGCGGAGAACTGGATTCAGCGTCTGTCTGAATTCCGTGAACGCGCCAGGGCCCTTCCCAGAGACCTCCTTGCTGTTCTGGTCGGCGATATGGTAACGGAAGAGGCCCTGCCCACATACCAGAGTTGGATCAATCGTCTGCGTGGTCTTGCTGATCCCACCGGAACCTCCGACAACCCATGGGCGCAGTGGAGCCGGGGTTGGACCTCTGAAGAAAACCGGCACGGGGATCTGCTCAACCGTTACCTCACCCTTACGGGCAGAATCAACATGCGCGCGGTTGAGACCACGATCCATCACCTGTTGAATCGGGGTTTTGATCCCCAGACTGAAAACGATCCGTATCTCGGTTTTGTCTATACGTCTTTTCAAGAGCGTGCCACCAAGATCTCTCATCGAAATGTCGCAACGCTGGCAAAACGTGCGGGTGAGGAAATCCTTCACACGATCTGCGGTGTGATCGCCGGTGACGAGGCCCGGCACGAGAAAGCGTACAAGTTGTTCATGGCCAGGGTATTTGAATTGGATCCAGCGGAGGCCGTCAGTGCATTTGCTACGATGATGAGACGCAAGATCACAATGCCTGCCGTGCTGATGTACGACGGTGCGGAAGAGAATCTCTTTGCAAAGTTTTCAAGGGTGGCCCAGCAGATCGGTGTGTACACGGCATCAGATTATGCCGGGATCGTGGATGATCTCGTTAAAACCTGGAATGTGGAGCAGCTCTCCGGACTCTCTGGCGCTGCAGCCAAAGCACAGGAGTATGTCTGTGGCCTAGCGGATCGATACCGGGCTCTTGCGGGACGGGTCTCCGGCACAGCCCCCGAGGAGTTTAGCTGGCTTGCGGAGCCAGGGGCATAGACTGCCGAGGATACTTTCTCTTTCCGCCTTGGCATACTCAGCGAGTTGTGGAACTACCGGAATCTCTCTTCAAACCAAGAGAGAATTCTCTTCTTCGTTGGGAATGTCATCAGACCGTAAATCAGCAAGACAAGCAGCGAGCCGAGGTTCAGATAGTACAAAGGCTCTGCATCCAGGATACCTCGTGTAATTCCCACAACGCAAACTGCAATTCCAAGGAATGCAGCTCCCTCGAGCAGGGCAAGGCGCACAATCACTGCGCTCCGCAAGTGCCCTGCAGCAACGAACGCCAGTTTCTCCTCACCAAGTTCCTCCATACCTGCGAGCCGGGAAGGAGAAAACATCCGGTAGAACAGGAGGTTGCCGAGGAAGAGAGCTGCGAAAAGAGCTACGACATGAATCATCGAGAGTGCATTGAGGACGGAAAAATCCGCTTCTACGGGTCTTTCTATCCCAGCGTTTTGCATCACGATCAGCATTGGCACAACATACACCAGGGGACCTGCGATCAGGGCAGTCTGCAATATTGCCATCGCGCGCAGCGCGGCAGGAGTGAACGCTTTTTCGAAGTGTGTGCGTGTCAACAGGATTGGGATCGTCATGCAGGCTCCGGAGAGATGAACAGTTCGTACAGACCGGCCACGAGGACCGGCGCATATTCGAGGACCAGTACCCAGGGATGCTGTGACCAGTCGCCGGTCAGCTGGTAGTTCAATACAGTGAGTGTGGAAAGACTGACCGTCGCAACGAACAGGATTCCAGACCAGCGGCTCACAAGAGGCAACAGGACAGCCAGCCAGGATACGTACCAGGGGTGCACGACGGGTGAGAAGAGCAGGAGCATCAGAATTGCCGCATATGTTCCGTTGAGCACGTCTTTGCGCCGGATTGCCAATACCACTACTCCTGCCCCCAGAAGAACGGCGCAAACAAGCCGCGCGAGTTGATTATTGGCGACCACCATGTAGATGGCCTCGAATACAGCACCGTTGAATGTCCAGTGTACGCTGAATGTCACGATGCTCTCAAGTGGATTCGCTGTGAAGAAGTAGGGCAGGAATTGAAGGATCATTGGGACGAAAGGCAGGAACAGAACACGAAGTCTGCCGGACAAGCCCTTCTCCCGGAAAAAAAGGAGCGGCAGGATCACCAACGCCACTGGCTTCACCGACATGGATATTCCAAGCAGAAGCAGTGACGTCACCTTGCGGTCCCGGATCCACAACAGAAGTGCAAGGAGGAGTACCGGGAGCCCGAGCGCGTCAATGTGACCGTCCAGTGCGAACATCAGAATGGGCAGGGGGCAGAGCGCATAGAGCAGCACGTGTTTCTCAGGGATTCCGTTCCATCGCAGGAGGTTCACAAGCAGCAGGAGAGTTCCGAGTTCCGCCGCTAAAAGCAGGAACTTGATTCCCCACGGATGTTCGCCTGCCATCTGATAGCCCAGCCAGAACGCCCACTGTGTGAGAGGGAAGTAGACTGTCTTCATCGAAGGATGGTTGACAAGCGAAGGCAGTTCCGCAGAGTGCAAGTCCTCAAGTTCGGGAGCGTCGGGGGCATGACGATATGGATTGATTCCGGCGGACTGGACCTTTCCATCCCAGATGTAGCGGTAGATGTCATCTGACCCCACCGGCACGAGAGGGACAAGGGCGATCCGCAAGAGGATTCCCGCCGCCAACAGTGTCTGCAGCAATGGGCGAGAGATCGCCGCTTTCTTCAGCCAGAACGCAAACACGATGTACATGGCTGAAGACCCGAGAAAGGCAATCGTGTAGAGTTCGACCGGCCGGAGGGAGAAAAAAGGTTGCATTTATCGGAATTATACAGTTAATCTAACCAATAGTCCATCGCTTCCTCATTCAACTGCAATGAAAAATACCCATCCGGTCGTCCTCGCAGTAGCTGCTCTCATCCTGGGAGGATGTTCAGGACTGGGGCTCTTCGACATGAACGCACACTTTGTAAGAGTTCAGGGAAACCGGTTTACCATCGATGGTACTCCGTACTATTTTGCCGGCACGAACATGTGGTACGGGTGCTATATCGGCTCCACGGGTCCAACCGGAAACCGGGAACGCCTCTGCCGGGAGCTGGACTTTCTGGCAGCCCAGGGGATAACCAACCTGCGTGTGCTGGCCGCGAGCGAGAGCTCGCACGTCAGGCACGCTGCTGAACCCCCGATTCAGCCTGCGCCAGGTGTGGTCGATGAGGATCTTTTGCGCGGGCTCGATTTTCTTCTTGCGGAGATGGCTGACCGGGACATGCGGGCCGTTCTGTACCTCAACAACTTCTGGGAATGGTCCGGCGGCATGGCTGCCTATGTCGCCTGGATGAACAAGGATGGCGGGGTGGATCCCGCTGACACGAGCCGTCCATGGAGTGATTTTGTGGAGTATGCCGCCACGTTCTACGCGCACGAGCGGGCAAATGCATATTATCGGGATTACATCCGCCAGCTCATCACTCGCCGGAACACGGTGCACGGCCGTCTCTACAGCGAAGACCCCACGATCATGGCATGGCAGCTCTCGAATGAACCCCGCCCGGGCATGCCTGGTCCAAACGGCGAGCAGAATCTGCCGGGCTTTCTGCGATGGATTGATTCCACGGCGGCGTTCATTCATGCTCTGGATACGAATCACCTTGTCTCGAGCGGCAGCGAAGGAACTGTGGGGTCGCTGCAGTCCGAAGACAACTACCTGCGCGCTCATCAGAGTGCGCAAATCGACTATCTCACTGCCCACGTATGGCCGTACAACTGGCGATGGTTTGACCCCGTGAGACCCGCGGAGACCCTCCCGGTTGCAGTCGACAGCAGCCGCACATACATCCTGAAGCACATCGATCTTGCGTGGCAACTCGGAAAGCCCATCGTATTCGAGGAATTCGGACTGAGTCGTGACAGCGGTAATGTCCAGCCCGGATCTCCCACGGTTGCCCGCGACCGGTACTTTGAGTTCTTCACTGACATGCTCTATGACTCCGCGCGTGCCGGGACGCCAATCGCCGGATCAAACTTCTGGGCCTGGGGAGGCGAGGCGCGCGGGGTGCACAATGACAGTCTCTGGAAGCCCGGCGACCAGCTGCTTGGCGATCCCCCTCATGAGCCGCAGGGCTTCAATGCGATCTATGACGTAGACACATCGACAGTCGCTATTCTGAGAAGGCATGCGGAAAAAATGAACCAATTGGGCCATGAACCGCCGATACTCGTTGCTTCGTCAAGGCCACGCGGACGCTGAGGACCGGTTCCCTGCCGGGAGAGACCCTCGATCCGGGCCCTCTGCCTGAGACGGGCAGCTCCATCTCTGACTGTACAGAACGGCGGTCAACACATAACAAGCACGTGACACATCGCTCTTGTAAGATTCAATTCTTGTCCGTAAGATAGACCGTCCTATTTTCCATCTCACAGAGGAGATCCCCTCGTGTCAATTCTCACCGTTGTCGATTGGCTGGTCATCGCTGCCTATTTCAGCATCATCCTTGGACTGGCGTGGTGGGTGATGCTGAAAAAGCAGGAGACATCGACGGACTACTTTCTGGCCGGGCGACATCTTGGCTGGTTCATTGTTGGTGCGTCGATATTCGCTTCAAACATCGGCTCAGAGCATCTGGTCGGACTTGCAGGATCGGGAGCGACCGATGGTGTGGCTATGGCCCACTATGAGCTTCATGCGTGGTGTCTGCTCGTGCTCGGGTGGGTGATGGTCCCATTTTATATGCGGTCGAAAGTCTTCACGATGCCAGAGTTTCTCGAACGCAGGTATTCGCCCACAGCGCGTACGGTGCTTTCCGTCATCTCGCTCGTCGCCTATGTCCTCACCAAAATGGCCGTTGGCATCTATGCCGGAGGAGTCGTCTTTGCTGTCCTCCTCCCTGAGATGAATTTCATGGGCATGGACAGTTTCTGGATCGGTTCGATTCTGGTCGTGGTGATTACGGGGCTCTATACGATCGCCGGGGGTATGCGTGCAGTGGCGTATACCGAAGCCCTGCAAACGATTATCCTCGTCATCGGCTCGGCGCTCGTTACCGTGTTCGGGCTTCAGGCACTTGGCGGATGGTCTGCGCTCCGCTCGATCGTCGATCCGGAGATGTTCAATCTCTGGAAGCCTCTTGTGCCGGCGGGACTGGAAGGAACATGGGCGCCGGTGAAGGAGGCAGGGAAGATGGCATGGTACTTCAACGACAACTATCCATGGCTGGGGATGCTCTTCTGTGCGCCGATTATCGGACTCTGGTACTGGTGCACGGACCAGTATATCGTGCAGCGGGCCCTCAGCGCGCCGAACGAGACGCAGGCCCGGCGGGGTTCCATTGCAGCTTCATTCTTCAAACTGCTTCCCGTATTCATCTTTATCATTCCCGGGATCATTGCAATGGCGCTTGCGAAGTCGGGCATGAATCCGGTGCTGCAACAGCAGCTTCTCGGGCCTGACGGACAGGTTATACGCGACAACTCCCAGGCCGCATTTCCGCTCATGGTCGCCCATGTCCTTCCCGTCGGCATACGGGGAATTGTCGTTGCCGGATTGCTGGCCGCCCTCATGAGCTCGCTCGCCGGTGCGTTCAACGCTTCATCAACTCTGTTTACGATGGACTTCTACTCCCGTCTTCGTCCAAACGTCAGTCAGAAACAGCTGGTCTGGATCGGGCGTGTTGCAACAGGAGTCATGGTGCTGATCGGTCTCGCCTGGATCCCTGTCATCCAGGGAGGCAAGGGCTTGTACGATTATCTCCAGGGCGTTCAATCCTATCTTGCTCCCCCGATCTTCGTCGTCTTCTTCTTCGGCGTCTTCTTCAAGCGGCTGAATGCCAAGGGTGCCCTTGCTGCGCTCATCACGGGATTCGGCCTCGGGCTCTTCCGGCTGGCGATTGACACACCGGTGAAGCTTCAGCAAGGGTTTGCCTACGAGACGGGATCGTTCTTCTGGATTGTGAACAACATGTTCTTCCAGTATTACAGCATCCTTATCCTCCTCATCAGTGTGCTGGTGATGGTCATCGTGAGCCTCATGACCACTCCACCGTCGTATGAGAAAATCAGCGGGCTCACATACGGCACAACCTCTGAGGAACACCGCAAAGCCACCCGTACGAGCTGGACGACCGGCGATGTCATTGCCTCTGTGGTTGTCGTGCTGTTGATACTTGCAGCATATCTGTACTTCACGGGATAGCAACACGGTAGTCCTGTAAATTGCCAGGCAGGCAGAGCGATCGAGCGGCGGCTCGGTCCTCTGCCTGTTATGTTTTCTACGCGGTTTGGGCACCTCATCTCACCTCACCTCACCTCACCTTCCCTCCCCGGAATACCCCTTCACCCGGCGCCGCCCGATGTTCAGGCACAGCACTCCGTCAATATCCGGCCAGGCAGACGCGTTGGCTCCCGAGTTTCGAGCTTCCGAGCTGAGCATCTGCGGTCCCGTGCCTTCGCCGGCGTGCAGGACTCTTCCTGCCCCCCCGTGGATGGCGCAGCCATATCCCTGAGGTAACACCGTTTCACTTGTTAACCGCGTGCATTTTCCTGTTGATTCTTCCTGCTACGAAGCCGTATTATAATAATCAGGGTGACGTACAATTATGTGAAGGAGGAAACGTGAGCGCACATCGGTGGGTACTGGCGGTTGTTCTGGCTGCGGGCTTGATAGCTTCACAGGCCCACGGCCAGAAGAAGTTCGGAATCGGACTTATGCTCGGCGAACCCTCGGGGATCAGCTGGAAGTATCACCTGAGTTCATCGAATGCACTCTCGGGCCTGGTGGGTTTTTCTCCGTTTGACCGGTTCAGAATTCATGTAGACTATCTCTGGGTCTCCAGACCATTCGATGAGCCTTCGCTCTCTTTGTGGTACGGACTCGGAGGGGCGGTAGGCTTCGGGCGAGCGGACTATTTTGTGAAACAGGATAAGCGCTCCTATGTCACACGGACTGTCAGTATGGGACTCGGCGTCCGCATGGTGGGTGCTTTCAACTTCGCCATTCCGAAATCTCCCGTTGAAATCGGGCTGGAGGTGGCTCCGATCCTGATTCTGGGACCTGATGCCGGCGTTGGGGTTGATGGAGGAGTGTACGTGAGGTTCTATCCCTGAACGATGGCTGTTCCGTCATGCGCGTATCACTCAGAACGACAGTATTGACTGCACTTCTCCTCCTCCTGGCCCTATCGAGCCGGGGCCAGAATCCAACCGGTGGTGAGAGGTTACAAGTTCTTCTGTCGCCCGACTCCGGCAGCAAGGGCCTATCACTCCGGCCAGTCTTTCGCTGGCGCGGAGTTCCGGGTGCGCTCCTCTATATCCTGCAGGTTGCGGAAGATAGCTCCTTTGCCGGTGCCATGGCCTTCGAATTCATCCTGGATGACACGGCATTGGTGCCGGATCGGGCGCTCGCCAATGGCACGCAGTATTGCTGGCGTGTAGGAGCAGTCGACCGTGACAGTGTGGTTACCTTTGGCTCGCACGCAACGTTTACGACCGGGCTGTCCCCGTCAAGTCAGCCTGTTCGTATCCCCGATTCGCGCAAAGACGAAGTAACGGTTGCATGTGCGGTGCTGTACAATCACGGTGTGCTTCCGATCACTATCGATTCGCTTTCGCATCACTCGCGCTTGTTCACTGGAACACTCTTGCCGGCGGTTGTGGCTCCGGGCGACAGCGCGGTTGTCCAATACAACTACCATCCGCGGAAGTTCGGTGTCGAGGTCGACACGCTGACGCTCTACACGGATGAAGGCCACTGTCCGGTCCTGTTGAGTGCGCAGTGTTCTCCGCCGGTACTTCACTCAATGCAGTCGCAGGTGACACTCGGACCCGTTGCTCTCGACGACTCCGCGGCATTGTCGCTGGTCTTTGTCAACGGCGGCCGGTTTAACAAGCTTACCGTGAGGAAGGTGTGGACGCGGACTCAATTCTTCAACGCTTCGTTTCTGCCTCTGCGCGTCATCGAGCCGGGAGATACGTTGCGCGTCCCGGTACACTTCCATCTCAGAGCGTTCAGGCCTGATGCATTCGGGAAGTATGTCGATACCTGTTTCGTTGAGAGTGACGGAGGTTATGGGAAGGTGGTATTGTATGGCGACTCTCCGTCACCACAGCTCTGGCTGGAACCGCAAATGCTGAGTTTTGGCGACGTAGCCGCACACGATACGGCGTTTGCCACGCTTCGCCTGATGAACAGGTCCGTGAATACAGCGCGCATTGATTCGGTCCGAAACCGGAACCGGAACTTCCGTCCCATGGCAGGCCGGATGAATGTGAGGGCTGCGGACACGGTGTCGCTCACGCTCCGGTACACACCGACCCGGTTCGGGACGCATGTGGATACGCTGGTGCTGTTCAACAACTCCTGGCGGGGGCCAGTGAGGGTGCCTGTGGTCGGCACTGCGCCATTCCCGGTGCTGGAGACCGGTGTGGGGCAAGTGGACTTTGAAGCTGTTCCCCGGGGGGACACGGTGAGTGTAGTGCTACGCCTTTGGAACAGCTCGATAAGCACACTGCGCGTTGAGTCTATCCGCACGAAGACGCGTGCTTTCCGCCTGACACGCCCGTCCCTGCCCGCGTCCGTTGTGAAAGGGGACACAGTGCATGTGCCGCTCTCTTTTCTCCCCGACAGCATCCGGCACTTCAACGACACGCTGGTGATTGTGAGCAATGCGGTCGGATCTCCGCATCAGATCCCGTTGCGCGGCGACGGCGTTCCCCCCGGCGTCACGGCGAAGCGGAGCGGCTTGCCCGGCGCCTTCGAACTCTTTCAGAATTTCCCGAATCCGTTCAACGCTTCGACCACGTTCCGGTATGCACTTCCCGAGCCCTGTCACGTCCGTCTGGAGATATTCACAACACTTGGCCAGCATGTAGCACTGCTCGCAGACGGGGAGCAGGACGCGGGCTTCCACAACGTCACATGGTCGACCGATGTGACATCAGGCATCTACTACTACCGGCTTACAGCAACTCCGAGGGGGGATCCGGGGAGTCGGTATGCAGGCACACGAAAGATGATCGTGATGCGATAGCCATTTGGTCCCCAATGAAGGGACGAATGGCCTATTGGCGGTAATGGCCGCGTGCCGCGCATCGAGGGAATTGCAGGGGGACCTGGATAGGAACCGGATGGCAGGTCGGTGAGTTGCGCTTCTTCTGACTGTTGGGTAGATTGCCGCTGGTCCGCCGGGCTACTGCCAAAGCACTCCGAGTACCCAAGTGGCGGTGGCGTCCCCGTCACTGACGACGGATTGTTCTCTCCAGGCGTAATCTTGTGAAAGTAATCCTGACTGGAGCGGTGCAGCAGCTGCCGTGGATTGCGTGTCGCACACATCGCTAACATCGGTGCAGCTGCGCCCGGGCAGCCGCCTGATGTACTGAGAAAGGAGCCCTGCCATGAAAGCGCTTATCCTTTCCACCTCTCTCTGTGCACTTCTTCTCTTGCTGGTCGTACCTGTAGCAGAGGCCGGGCTTGATGAAAGCCAACGAGCCAAGTTGCACCCCACGTTTCAGCTTGTTCTGGACGAATGGACGCGGAATCGGTCTGCCGCATACGGCGATGCGCTCCATGACGCGATCATTTTCACCTCAGATCCGGACGCGGTGCGGCGCGTGGGGATCAGAGTGAACTCTGTATACACGCAGTTCGTCACCGCTCAGGTGTCAACGGAACAGCTATCAAGACTTCCGTTGCTTGAGCCTGTCAGGTTTGTGGATCCCGGCTCAGTGAACCAGCTGCACACTGAAGTAAGCGTTCCGGAGACCGGGGCGCCTCTGCTCCATGGAGCATATGTCGACAACATCGCCTTCCGGGGGGACAACGTCATTGTTGTTATTTATGACACGGGCATCGACTGGAAGCATCTCGATTTCCGTTCCACTTCGGATCCAACTCAGTCACGCATACTCAGAATCTGGGACCAGACACTGACGGCCATCAGTGGTGAATCTGCGCCCTCCGGCTTCTCTTATGGCGTCGAATACACGCAGAGCCACATCAACAATGAAATCGACGGCTCACCTGCAGGATACGTGAGGGAGCAGGATATCCATGGCCACGGGACACATGTGGCGGGCACCGCTGCGGGTAACGGAGGGGCACTCTCGGGCAAGTTCACCGGAATGGCGCCTCGTGCGAATCTTGTAATCATCAAGGGCGGCAATGGATCCTTCGATGAGGTGAAGATGATCGACGGCCTTACCTATGCGCATACCATTGCTGCGGCGCAGGGAAAACCGGTGGTTGTCAACTTCAGCATCGGAGGTCACCTGGGACCCCATGATGGAACCCGTCCGTATGAGGTGGCGATCGACGATTTCTCGGCCAATGTCGGCCATGCGGTTGCAGTATCAGCAGGCAACGACGGTGCAACCTCCATGCACCTGTCCAGAACAGTTTCTGCGGGCGGGACGGAGGCAATCACGTTCGCGGTACCGACCTATACTCCCAACTCCGGGACAGAGAACGATGTGTTCCTGTTCGATCTCTGGTGTGATGGCAATCCCAACGTAAGTGCGACGGTAGTGTCTCCGCATGGTGTGAGCTATACGCGCACGGCGGGACAAACCGGCAACGGTCCGATTACCACGGATGGCACGATTTCGCTCTACAATTACACCAGCTCGTACAATGGAGACCGGACGATCGAGATGTTTATCCACGACGCAGTTGCCGCGAACCCACCCGCCACCGGAACGTGGACGCTGTCGCTGACGAACAATGGAGCTTCGGCCGTGACGTGCCATGGATGGCTTGTGGCCAGAAGTGTGGGTGGTGCGTACGTAACGCTGACAGGGGGAAACACGGAGCGAACGGTCTCCATGCCGGCCACATCGGCGGCCGCCATCACCGTGGGATCCTACGTAACGAAATGGGTATGGCCTTCGTACACAGGATCGACCTATCAAGTCAGCGGAACGGATCGGACAGGAAACTCCTCCACATTCAGCAGTATCGGTCCGACGAGAGACAACCGGCAGAAGCCGGACATTGCCGCCCCGGGGCAGGTCATCATGGCCCCGCTTTCGAGCATGGTCGATACCACGGGAGAGCATTACTACATCGCACCCGGTCAGAAGCACTGGGCCATGTCGGGGACCAGCATGGCGGCACCACACGTGACCGGGGCGCTTGCGCTGCTTCTGCAATCCGAACCAGGCCTCACATCGTCGCAACTCAAGAGCCTCCTCACGACAACTGCGCTTGGTGACGCGTTTGCGACATCGCTGCCCAATGCGACCTGGGGGTATGGAAAGATGGATGTCTTCCGTGCATTGATCCGGCAGAGATATCCGGCTGCGGTTGTCACTCGCACGCTTGTGGCGTATGACGGAAGCGGATCGAGCAGCATCAGTTCGGTCACCGGCACTCAGAAGGCAGGGGTGAAGTTTGTGGCGCCTGTGGCGGGGCGGCTGACAAGTGTATTGCTCAACGTGACGAACAATGCAGATGTCGCAATTGTCGGGACCGGCGACGGAATACTTCAAGTCTTTTCGGTGACCAGCGGAATTCCGGGGGCACAGCTCGGTTCTTCCGTGGTCTTCCCTCTGGGCTGGCTTTCTCGTGCAACAAACACGCCACTATCGGTGCTGTCCGCGAATGTCCTGCTCGCTTCAGGACAGGAGTACATCGTCGTACTCTCGGTGGCCAATCCGTCGGACGCAATAGGGCTGCGGAGTGACGGCCTGGCCACACCGCCGTCGACGTCGATGTGGTTTAACGGCTCGACATGGAGTCTCTGGCCCTCGGGACATCTGAGGATTCAATCAGTGATTACGACAGATGTCGCGCCGCTGCCGGTTCAACTGGTAGACTTCGGATGTTCGGTTGCGGCTATCGGTGGCGTGACACTCCATTGGAGGACGCTGAGCGAAGTGAACAATTACGGCTTCACGGTGCAGCGGAGGCTGAAGGAGGAATCGGCATTCAGGGATGTTGCGAATGGATTCATTCCGGGCAACGGGACAACGGTTGAGCCTCACGCCTACAGCTTCACAGACAAAACTGCAGCTGCGCCTGGAATGCACGTGTACCGGTTGAAGCAACAGGATCTGGATGGGACAACCAGCTACACAGAAGAGATCATCGTGAATGTAGGGGTGACCGATGTGACTGATGGTGCGCCGAGGCAATTCCTGCTTGCCCAGAACTTCCCCAATCCGTTCAATCCGGAGACACTCCTGGAATTTTCAGTCGAGACACAAGGCCGGGCGCGGTTAGTGGTTTACAATGTTCTGGGTGAAGAAGTTGCCACGCTGTTCGATGAGGTTGCAGAAGCGGGCCGGTTTTATGCACGTACGTTTGTGGCCGGGCAATTCCCATCGGGCGTGTATATTGCTCGGTTGACGGCAGGAGACAGGACCGGTCTGGTCAAGATGGTTCTCGTTCGCTAGCGCGAAGGCATCTCCTCCAGACGAGGGCTCTTGGTATGTCCTGGGCGCCAGCGGTTGGGGGGAGTCCGCCCCCGTCGCGTTATCAATCCGGTACCTGTTCGCACAGATACCAGGGGGCCAGGACAGACCGGTATTTCTTAAGGTACCTCTATGTGCCGACGTCGATGCGCACGGATGTGCCTGTGTTCACGTGCCGGATGCCGCGATGTCCGGGTCACGCTCGGGACCGGCTGGATACCGTATTACATATGAAACGAGCCTGCAACGCAAGGGTTTGCATTGAATATTCTGCCAACTCTTGACATTTGATTCCGGCCTTAGTATGATTGAAGCAGCCCCATCCTGTGGAGAGGGGCTTTTTACGGTGTTCGGATGTTAGCGCTAACATCAGGCCCGGAACTTCGACGGCGCCCTCCTGCCAACAGGCCTGAATCCGGCGTAGATCCCGTGGTTTCCGCAGCCAGCAGCCAGCAGGTGCTGCTGCACCTGTGAAGCTATTGCAGATTGAAAATCCTCTATCCCGGGAGATGGTCCCGCTCTATGGCCACTGATCACCACCCCCACCGGCGGCACAATGCGCTGACACGCGAATGGGTGCTCGTTTCCCCCCAGCGCACACAGCGCCCCTGGCAGGGTAAGAGGGAAGCACTCCCGCACACCGATCTCCCGGAGTATGATCCACAGTGCTACCTCTGTCCCGGTAATACCCGGGCCGGAGGCGAAACGAATCCCCGCTACACATCGACGTTCGTCTTCACCAACGACTTTCCTGCACTCCTCCCGGACGACACAATTCATCCGCACAGCGGATCAGGAACACGGCCGGCCCAAATAACAGCCCCGGAAGTATCCACAAACCAGCTCTTCCAGCATGAGCGTGTCAGTGGCACCTCGCGCGTGATCTGCTATTCGCCCTGCCACAACCGTACCCTCGCAGATCTCTCCATCGAAGAAGTACGGATGGTTGTGGATGCCTGGGCCGCAGAAACAGCAGTGCTGGGAACGAAGTACCGCTGGGTGCAGGTCTTCGAGAACAAAGGGGAGATGATGGGATGCTCGAACCCCCATCCCCACGGTCAGATCTGGACGGGGTCCTCGCTGCCGAACGAACCATACAAAGAGCACTGTGCGCAGCAGGCATACTTCTCGGCGAACAGATCAATTCTGCTTGAAGACTATGCCGCCGAAGAGGATGCCCGGGCCGAACGCATTGTTGCGGAGAATGACCACTGGATCGCCCTGGTTCCCTACTGGGCGATATGGCCGTTTGAACTTCTCCTCCTGCCGCGGACCCATGTTCTGCGCGTGCCTGATCTGGATCAGGCCCAGAGGACGTCGCTGGCTGAGATTCTCAAGACAACGCTCAGCGGGTACGATGCGCTGTTCTCGGTGCCGTTTCCGTACTCTCTTGGTTGGCATGGTGCTCCATATCTGACTGAAGAGATCGATCAGTGGCAGCTTCATGCGCACATTTATCCGCCGCTGCTGCGGTCAGCGTCCGTGAAAAAGTTTCTGGTCGGATATGAAATGCTCGCGGAACCGCAACGGGATCTCACTCCCGAATCGGCAGCAGAACTGATGAGGAAAGTGATTCCTGCTGCACGTCGTGCGGGTCTGACAGCCGCACACTAAAGTTCACTGTGCGCGGGAGCATGCCGCCGGGAGGACGTGAGAAGATGACGGTGATTTGTGCAGTAGGTATTGAAGCTGTTCTGTGCGTGCAGCAGCCGAAGATGGTCGTGCGTGCAGCAGTTAAAGATGTTCCGTGTGTGCAGCAGCTGCGTGTCACAGTGTACGCCTGTCCTTGAGCCATGATTGTACGCCTTGAGCATGCAGCGACCAGGGGAACCACGAAAAGGATGCGATGTATGGACTCGCAACTCGTAAACGGTACACCAGTCAACCCGGGCAGTGAGGTGCTTGCCGAAGAACAGCCCTCGCTGCAGACCTTCCTGAAAGATCTTTACGGAAACGATGCAGCGCAGGCGCTCACCCGGTACATGTCGCTGGAGAAGAAGTTTGTCTCCACATACGGGAGCGAGCCGTCCGTCTTTATCAGTGCTCCCGGCCGCGTCGAGATCGGGGGCAATCATACGGACCACAACAACGGGCGGGTCATTGCCGCGAGTGTCACGCTCGATCTGATCGGTGCAGCGGCGAAGTCGGACGACAACACGATCACGCTCTGGTCTGAAGGGTACCCCACGGCGTTCCGCGTTACGCTGGATCAATTGCGACCGGTCGATGACGAACGGATCACCACATCAGCTCTGATCCGGGGCATCGCTGCCCGGTGCGCCGAAGCAGGATATTCGGTCGGCGGTTTCCAGGCCTGCGTCGATAGCCAGGTGATGCCCGGTTCTGGTCTGAGCTCATCGGCTTGCATCGAGATGTTCATCGGAATGGTGCTGAATGTACTTTATAATAGAGGGAAGATTTCCGTCGAGGAGCTGGCCGCCATCGGGCAATTTTCGGAAAATGTCTATTTTGGCAAACCCTGTGGACTGATGGACCAGCTTGCATGCGGTGTCGGTGGAATCGTCGCAATTGATTTCAAAGATCCTGTGCATCCAGGGATACAACAGATACCACTCGTCCTCGAGAAATCGGACCTGCGCCTTGCCGTCGTGCACACCGGAGGGAGTCACGCCGATCTGACCGGCGATTATGCGGCCATACCGAAGGAGATGAGAGCGGTTGCGAAGGCTCTCGGCGGCAATGTGCTGCGCGATGTGCCCGACGAGGAGACGCTCCTGAAGGCGATTCCTGCCCTCAGGACGTCGCTGGGTGACCGGGCGGTGCTGAGAGCCCTGCACTACATGAGCGAAATGGACAGGGTGCAGAAACAGGTCCGCTCGCTACAGGAAGATCGGGTGAACGATTTCCTCGCGCAGGTCAACGCCTCCGGGCGATCCTCAGCCATGGTGCTGCAGAATTCCTATCCCGCCAAGGTCCCGGCGGAACAGGGGATCACGCTCGCGCTTACGCTGACCGCAGCATATCTCGAGAAGATCGGACAGGGTGCGTGCCGTGTCCATGGGGGTGGGTTTGCGGGGACGATACTCGCCATACTCCCCGCAAACGCCGTTGGAGGGTACCGGACGATGATCGAGGGCGTCTTCGGCAAAGGAAGTCTCTGTTTGATTGACATTCGCCCGACAGGGACGGCGGTTTTTGAGCGGACCGTGCTGTAAG
>Ga0316603_10000607_pt1 | contig 17991 bp, 19 predicted proteins | sample OWC_soil_day10_n_FD_207649 | JGI IMG/M metagenome (GOLD analysis project Ga0316603, IMG submission 207649) | Wetland soil microbial communities from Old Woman Creek delta, Ohio, United States - OWC_soil_day10_noCT | ecosystem: Environmental > Terrestrial > Soil > Wetlands | place: USA: Ohio... | reverse complement strand
GGAGATTTACTGGCTAAGAGTATTCTAGTTGAAAGAAATTTAAGACTAGTAGCACATATTGTAAAGAAATATTCCTACCCTGGAAAAGATGTGGATGATCTTATCTCAATAGGTACAGTGGGGTTAATTAAAGCAATTGATTCCTTTGATTGCAATAAAGGAACAAGGCTCGCTACTTATGCTGCTCGTTGTATAGAAAATGAGATATTAATGTTAATAAGAAATAATAAAAAAACAAAGAGTGAAGTATATTTACAAGATCCCATTGGGATAGATAAAGAAGGTAATGAAATTTCACTAATGGATGTACTAAGTAGTGATGAAGACTCTATAATTGAAGTAGTTGAAAACAAAATCCAAATTAAAAAATTATATTCTAAGATTAACAGTAGTCTTGTTGGGAGAGAAAAATTAGTCATTGAAATGAGATATGGTTTAGTAGATGGAAAACCAAAAACACAAAGGGAAATCGCCAAAATATTATGTATTTCAAGATCCTACGTTTCAAGAATTGAAAAGAGGGCATTAAAGAAACTATATAAAGATCTAAACAATAATGTTTAAGTATTTTATTATAATGTTTACGGGATATGTAAAAAATATTAAATCCTTAAATTATAAATTTGGAGCTAATAATATACATTGGTTCCAAATTTATTTTTGTAATAAAATATTAAAGGAGAATAAAAATAAATGTAGAATATAAATTAGGGGGTGTTGCCTTGAAAAAATGTGGATTGCTAGGGAAAAACATACAATATTCTAAATCTCCTGATATACATAATAATTTTTATTTGGAAAATAATATAAAATTGAAATATGAGCTCTATGATTTTACGGAAGAGGAATTAAATAATTTTATTTTAAATTTACGTAAAAATGATATAATAGGATTTAATGTTACTATCCCATACAAAGAAACTATAATTAGGTATTTATCAGATATAGTTTATCCAGCTGATAGAATTAGGGCAGTGAATACAGTTTTAGTACTTAAGGATAAATTAATTGGGTATAATACAGATTATAATGGATTTATAAAAAGCTTAGAAGAAAATCAAGTAAGTGTAAAGGATAAAAATGCTCTTATTATAGGAAGTGGAGGTTCTGCCAAGTGTGTCTTTTATGCTTTGAAGGACCTAAACATAAAAGAAATAGATGTTCTTTCAAGAAATTATAGTAAAGCAATTAATTCTATGCCCATGGGTTGCAAGGTCATAACAAAAAATGGTACCATAGAGTTAGAAAAATATGATATAATTATAAACTGTACTCCTTTAGGAGGCGCTAATTTTCCTGATGAGACTCCTTTATGTGTAAAAGGAGTTAAAAAGGACACTGTAGTATATGATTTAAATTACACACCTGAAAAAACAAAGTTTTTATTACAGGCAGAAAAGTTTGGTGCTAAAATAATAAATGGTAAAGCTATGTTAAAATATCAAGCATACTACGCAATTGATATATGGATTACAGAAAATTATACGAGGGGGAATAAATAATGAGAAATCTTAATAAACTATTGGAAATTACATTGAAAGAAAAGGCTTCAGATTTACATTTAACTGTGGCCGTTGCTCCTACTATCAGAGTAAATGGGACTTTAGTTCAATTAGGTGATGAAAAATTAATGCCTGATGAAACCGAAGAATATGCAAAGGAGATATTAGGTGACTTATATGAAGAGTATGTTCTTAAAGGAGAAATGGATATATCATATTCTTTAGTTGGTCTTGGAAGATTTAGAGCAAATGTTTTCAAACAAAGGGGAAGCACAGCAATTGCCTTAAGAGTTGTTGGAATGAAAATACCTACTTTAAATGATTTGAACTTTCCACCAGTTCTTAAAGAATTGACAGAGAGACAAAGAGGATTGATTCTTGTAACTGGACCTACGGGAAGTGGTAAAAGTACAACTCTTGCTGCTATGATTAATGAAATAAATGCTTCTAGAGCTGATCATATAGTTACATTAGAAGATCCTATAGAATATTTACATAAACACAATAAATCCATTATTAATCAAAGAGAAATTGGAAAAGATAGTTTGAGCTATCAAAATGCTTTAAGAGCAGTATTAAGAGAGGATCCAGATGTTATTCTAGTAGGTGAAATGAGAGATATTGAAACTATTTCTATTGCTATCACAGCAGCTGAAACTGGACATTTAGTATTATCAACATTGCATACTATTGGTGCTGCAAAGACCATTGATAGAATAATAGACGTTTTCCCTCCATATCAACAGCAGCAGATACGAGTACAATTGGCAGCTGTTATTCAAGGTGTTATTTCTCAACAATTACTTCCTACAAGCAATGAAAGGGGAAGAGTTGCAGCTTTAGAAATAATGATGGCTACTCCTGCTATTCAAAATTTAATTCGTGAGGGTAAAAGCCATCAAATAGAGTCTAGTGTACAAACAGGCGGAAAATATGGTATGAAGACAATGGATATGGCTATAGCTGAGTTATATAAGAAGGGTTATATTTCTCAAGAAACAGCATTTACATATTCTGTAGATAAAGAAATACTAAGCAAGATGTTGTCACTTTAGTAAATTAAGGATCTGCAAAGCGGGTCCTTAATTTTTCATGAGGTTTTATAAAAAATTTAGTATAATTATAAATATTGATATATAGAAAAAAAATCAACTAATTCTTTAAAAACTATAGTAATTCCTCATAAATTGTGCTAAAATATCTGTGAACTAGGGGGGATATACAGTGGAAATTATAAAAACTATAACACAGTTTAGTACCCAAGTATTAACTAATGTTATCTTCGTTATATCAATGTATTACTTATGCATATCTTTTTTCGGAATATGGAGAATTAAAGACAAGAGGGTATTTGCACCAAAAAATAGCTTTGCTTTGATTGTAGCTGCTCATAATGAGGAAGCAGTAATACAAGATATTATTGTAAGTTTGCAAAGACTAGATTATCCTAAAGAATTATATGATATATTTGTAATAGCTGACAACTGTACTGATAAAACAGCTGAAAAGGCTAGAGAAAAGGGTGCTTTTGTTTACGAGAGAGTAAACAAGGATCAAAGAGGTAAAGGTTACGCATTAGAGTGGATGTTTAAAAAGCTTTTTGAAATGGAAAAGCAATATGATGCGGTTGTTATATTTGATGCAGATAATTTAGCCTCACGTAATTTCTTAACAGAAATTAATAAGAAGATGTGTGAAGGATATAAGGTTGTACAAGGTTTCTTGGATAGTAAAAATCCTGAGGATACATGGATAACTGGAAGCTATTCTATAGCATTCTGGACTAATAATAGAATGTTTCAGCTCGCTAGACATAACGTAGGATTATCTAACCAATTAGGGGGAACGGGTTTTGCAATAAGCACTGAAACCCTAAAAGAGATTGGATGGGGTGCTACTTGTCTTACAGAGGATTTAGAGTTTACTTGCAAGTTAATAATGAATGGACATAAAGTAGGTTGGGCTCATGATGCTGTTATGTATGATGAAAAACCTTTAACCTTAGCGCAATCTTGGAAACAAAGAAAAAGATGGATGCAAGGCTTTGCAGATGTTGCTGGCAGATACTTTTTCAAGCTTATGAAGATTGCTATTAAGGAACGAAGCTTTGTTGCCTTAGACTGTGCTTTGTATACAATACAACCTGTTGTAATTATTTTAGTAGGAATTTCAGGATTAGTATCTGTAACAAGACAAGTATTAGGTATATATAATTCTATATTTAACTTTATGACCAATATGAATAATGTAGTTTATACACTAGATATTAATTTAGTTAAAATCGGAGTAATACTATTACTAGTTTTAAATTTCATATATACACCATTTATACTTGTACTTGAAAAGAAATTTAACTTTAAGGTATTCTTGTATTATCTAATATATCCTATATACACAGTTACTTGGTTGCCTATATCAATACAGGGTATAATAGATAGAGACAAAAAAGAATGGTCACATACACTACATACAAGGAGTGTAAATATTACTGACTTAGAGAAAGTTAATTAGTGTTATAAATTTAATAGAAAAAGAGCGTTGTTTAACAAACTATGCTCTTTTTCTATTAAATAAGGTATTTTTTACATATATGGTAAAATTAAAAAGAACTCTCAATTTTTATAAAAAATTCTCTGTTTTTTTATTACAAAAATAAAAAACTTATTTATTTTTTTATAAATATCACAAAAATAAGAGGAAATTAAACTTTTTTGTTGAATATAATATTTTGTGAAGTTCTCTTTATAAAGGGGGGAAGTGGCTTAATGAGTGGATATATAGTTGGAATTGATATTGGTTCATCTAAAGTTTGTGCAGCCTTAGGGAAATGTGACAGACATGGGGAGCTTCAAATCTTGGGAATAACGTCTGTTATCTGCAATGGTTTAAAAAAAGGAATTGTAGTTGATATAGATAGTACATCTGAAGCCATTAAAAATTGTATTACACAATTGGAAAGAATGGCAGATATTCAGATAAACAGCGCATATATATCAATACCAGGAGGAATCTGTGAACTTACAAACAGTACTGGTATTATTGCTATCTCATCAGAAGACAGAGAAATAAAAATTAATGATATTGATAGGGTTCATAAAGCAGCAAAAGTAATACCAATCTCTTCTGAGAAGCAAATAATTGGTATTATACCTGAACACTATACAGTTGATGGATATACTAATGTGAAGGATCCCTTAGGAATGTCTGGTATAAGACTTGAAGTCGACGCAAAAATAATCATTTCACAATCAACAGTTATTAATAATCTCTGTAAAAGTGTTAATAAAGCTGGTATTAAGGTTGAAGGAATTGTTCTACAACCGGCAGCTGTTTCCCAGGTGGTATTAAAAAGAGAAGAGAGATTAATGGGAACAGCATTAATTGACATAGGTGCAGAAACGATAGATATAGCTGTTTATAAAGGTGAAAACTTAGTACATACAACCATGATACCATTAGGTGGTAATAGTATTACTAATGATATAGCTATTTGTCTCAAGGTTCCCTATTCTAGTGCAGAAAAGTTAAAAGTGAAACATAATTGCACTATAAAAAATAATCCAGGGATAAAAGAGAAAATAAAGGTTTCTGATTCTTATAATCATGAAATAGAAGTAGACGGCACCATTCTTTTTGAAGTAATTCAAGCTAGACTAGAAGAATTATTAGTGCTAATCAAAAAGGCTCTAATTAAGAGTGGCTTATATGAAGATATTTCAGGAGTTGTGATGATAGGTGGAGGCCTATCACTATTTACTAATATTTGTGATTTAAGTATGGAAATTTTAAATAAGCCTGTAAGAATAGGCAAACCAGAGTTTACTGGTGCTGATAATCCTGTTTATTCCGTAGTTTGCGGTATTGTAAAGGATAGAGCTGAAAATGTTAAGGATTTAAACCTTAATAACAATCATGAAAAGGTTGCTCAAATTAATAAGCAATCAATTAATGAAGAAGCCTATGATAGTGATGAAGATGAAAAGCAAGTTGGTTTTATAACAAAGATTAAAGATTTTTTTACAGATTTTTTCTAAAGAGGAGGTTTTATTGTGCTAGATTTTGATGTTGATGTTCAACAATTTGCTCAAATAAAAGTAATAGGTTGTGGTGGCGGTGGAAATAACGCCGTAAATAGAATGATAGCAAGTGGTCTTAAAAATGTTGAATTTATTGCTGTAAATACAGATAAGCAAGCTTTAATGTTATCACAAGCTACTCAAAAAATTCAAATAGGTGATAAATTAACAAAGGGTTTAGGAGCTGGAGCTAATCCTGAAATTGGCCAAAAGGCAGCTGAAGAAAGTAAGGAAGAAATCGCTCAAGCAATAAAAGGCGCAGATATGGTATTCATTACTGCTGGAATGGGTGGTGGAACAGGAACAGGTGCTGCACCGGTTATTGCTTCCATAGCTAAATCAATGGGAATACTTACTGTAGGGGTTGTTACAAAGCCTTTCCCATTTGAAGGAAGGAAAAGAATGCTTCACGCTGAGCAAGGAACTAAGTCCCTAAAAGATAGTGTTGATACACTAGTAACAATTCCAAATGAAAGATTATTATCTATAGTAGACAAGAAGACTACATTAGTAGAATCCTTTAGATATGCTGATGATGTTTTAAGACAAGGTGTACAAGGTATTTCTGACTTAATTACAATACCAGGTCTTGTTAACTTAGACTTTGCTGACGTTAGAACTGTTATGATCGATAAAGGCTTAGCACATATGGGCGTAGGTAGAGGCAAGGGCGATAACAGAGCTCAAGAGGCAGCTAGACAAGCTATTTCAAGCCCATTACTTGAGACTTCTATTGTAGGAGCTACTGGAGTATTATTAAATATTACTGGTGGTACAGATTTAGGACTATTAGAAATTAATGAGGCAGCTGAAATAGTTCAACAGGCTGCAGATCCAGATGCTAATATTATCTTTGGTGCTGTTATAGACGAGAGTTTAAAAGATGAAATTAGTATTACTGTAATTGCAACAGGCTTTGAAAATGATAAAGTTCAATCTCCAAGTACGGATGTTGAAAAAAACAAATTACCAAACGATAGAGCAGAAGTAGCTGCTACAGATAATGGTGATTATAACGAAGATGACATTGAGATTCCTGCATTTTTAAGAAGAAAGAAAAGATAAAATTTTATAATACAAACTAAAGCAATTGGAAATGAGAATTTTCAATTGCTTTTTATTTTATCAAGGATTTTTTAAGATGAAATATTATGGTGGATAGTGGCAATTTTTAAGGAATAAAAAAATATTTTGATAATAAGAAATGACAAAATTTTGTAATAAATAGTTATATAATAATTTTAAAGGAGGAGAGGAGAGTGGATGTATATATAGATATAGTACTATTAATAAATTTTATTTCAAATTTTTTCTTACTATATATTACTTCGCAGATAATGAAAATGAAGGTAAAGATGAAATACTATTGTTTGGGTGCATTTATTGGAAGTCTATATGTAATAGTTTTATTTTATCCAAGCCTTAGATGGCTCACAACTATACCTTTTAAATTGTTTTCTGCATTCGTAATAATTGCTATTACATTCAGGAGAAAAGAACTTCTCTTTCTAATTAAGACTACAATTATATATATATTAAGCTCATTTTTACTTGCTGGGGTTTGCCTTTGGATGGATATTAATAATAAACCCTTTAGCATTCTAGGATATAAGATTGGTTGTACTTATAAAGAGTTAATGTTAGCTTTAATGATTATATATATTGTAATTCATAGAATTGTAACCTTTGTTATGGATAGGATAGATTTAAATAATTTGATTTATGACGTAAAAATCATAACTAAAGGTTCTAACCTTGATATTAAGGCATTTTTAGATACTGGAAACGAGCTTAGGGAGCCTGTAACAAATTTACCTGTAATAGTGGTAGATAAAAATGCTTTAAAAAATATAAGAATGGAAAGTTATGATAAGTTGTTAATTCCTTATGAGGTTATTTCAGGAGGTGGAGGAAATCTTCAAGGGTTTAAACCTGATTACATAGAAATAAAGCGTAAGGGTAAGGCGGAAAGAAGAGAGGTTATAGTGGCATTTAGTGATGTTTCGTTTTGTGGAGTTAAGGAATATGAGGGATTATTGTCTAGAGGAATTATTTAGAGTGGAGGTAAGTTATGTTCAAAATTAAAGTGTTATTAAACAGAATTCTTGTTAAGTTTAAAATTTTTGCTAGGAAGGTTTATTACATAGGCGGTAATGATGCATTGCCACCGCCCCTTAGCAAAGAGGAAGAAGATGACCTTGTAGCAAGATTAGTTGCAGGTGATGAAAGTGTTAGGTCCATATTAATAGAACGTAACTTAAGATTAGTTGTTTATATTGCAAGAAAATTTGAAAATACAGGAGTAAATGTAGAGGATTTGATTTCTGTTGGTACAATAGGACTTATTAAGGCAGTAAATACTTTTGATCCTAATAAGAAAATTAAACTAGCAACATATGCTTCAAGATGCATTGAAAATGAAATATTAATGTATTTAAGAAGAAATAGTAAGGTGAAGGCTGAAATATCTTTTTATGAGCCTTTAAACATAGATTGGGATGGCAATGAATTGTTATTGTCCGACATCTTAGGTACAGAAAATGACGTGGTGTATAATTTGATTGAGGACGAAGTTGATAGGCAGCTATTAATTGTTGCTATGAAAAAGCTCAGCAACAGAGAAAAAGAAATTGTTCAGTTGCGTTTTGGATTAAACGGACTGGGAGAAAAAACCCAAAAGGAAGTAGCAGATATGTTAGGAATTTCCCAATCCTATATATCTAGGTTAGAAAAAAGAATAATTAGGAGATTAAAAAAAGAAATAAATAAAATGTTATGAGATTCTTTTAAGTATAAAATATTGCCTTTCAGGAGATAATTAAAATGCTATTACTCTGAAGGGGCTGAAGTTTTATGATGATTAATAAAGTAGAAATTTGTGGTGTGAACACAGCAAAACTTCCAGTTTTAAAAGAAAGTGAAATGAGACAGTTATTAATGTCAATGAAAAAAGGAGATAATGAATGCCGAGAAAAATTTATTAGAGGAAATCTAAGATTGGTGCTAAGCGTAATACAAAGATTTAATAATAGAGGAGAAAATGTTGATGATCTTTTTCAAGTAGGATGCATAGGATTAATTAAAGCAATCGACAATTTTGACTTGGCACAGAATGTAAAATTTTCTACATACGCAGTTCCAATGATTATAGGAGAAATTAGAAGATATTTAAGGGATAATAATTCTATAAGAGTCAGCAGGTCTCTTAGGGATATTGCTTATAGGGCACTTCAAATAAGAGATAAACTTGTAGGAGAAAATAATAAAGAGCCAACTATTTCACAAATAGCTAAAGAGCTGAAAGTTCCAAGAGAAGAAGTTGTTTTTGCCCTTGACGCTATTCAAGATCCAGTATCCTTGTTTGAACCAATTTATCATGATGGTGGGGATGCAATTTATGTAATGGATCAAATTAGTGATAATAAGAATTTAGATGATAGCTGGCTTGAAAACATTTCTATTAAAGAAGCTATGAAGAAGCTAAATGATAGGGAAAAACTTATACTTACATTAAGATTTTTCGATGGTAGAACACAAATGGAGGTTGCCGACGAAATAGGTATCTCACAAGCTCAGGTTTCTCGATTAGAAAAAACTGCATTAAGACATATGAGAAAATATATTTAGAGCCTTTTAGGCTCTTTTTTATAAAAAAATATATTGCCTTTAGCTTTTTTATATGAAAATATATATAGGGCCTAAAGGCTCTTTTATATTTTAGTAATCATAGTATTTTCTATAGTATCATATAATTTAATGTAATATTTATATAGTAGGGGGGAAAGGTATGGAACTACCAATGTATACCTTAGGCAGTCTTAAAATGATGGAAGTTATTGATATTAAAACAGGTACAAAGCTTGGATATATCAAAGATATTATAATTGATTTATCGAATTATAGAATAGAATCTATTGTGCTGCCTTCAAAAAAAGTAACATGGTTTGGTAAAAATAATGATTTAGAGTTACCTTGGGAACGAATAAAAAAGATAGGTGTTGATGTTATTTTAGTAGATGGATCAGATTTGATAATAGATATGAAACAATAGTAGAAATTTATGAAAAAAAGTGTATAATGTATTATATGAAATATAAAAGATATCTTTGTAAACTTATTACATATTTACGTACATTATAATTTAAGGCAAAGGGCGTGAAGAAGATGAAGTGTCCATATTGCGGCTATGAAGAAAGTAAAGTTGTTGATTCAAGGTCAACTGAAGATAATATGGCTATTAGAAGAAGAAGAGAATGTTTAACCTGTGCTAAGAGGTATACTACATATGAAAAAATTGAAGATATACCTATCTTAGTAATAAAAAAAGATTTAAGCAGGGAGTATTTTGATAAGAGCAAAATTATTAATGGAGTGATAAAGGCTTGTCAGAAGAGACCGGTTTCTAGGGCACAAATTGAAATTATTGCTGATGAAGTAGAAAAACAGCTAAGTAATCAGATGTTAGCAGAAGTGAAGTCAGAGTATATTGGGGAAATGATAATGGACAACCTAAAGGAAATTGATGAAGTTTCCTATGTTAGATTTGCATCTGTTTACAGACAATTTAAAGATATTAATACTTTTATGGAAGAGATTAAAAGACTTATGTCAAATAAAGAAATGCTTTAAGGGCATTTCTTTTATTTTATTCTATTTAGATTGTTAAGTATAAGTTAAATTTGTTAACTATGATAGAATAATAAATGAAATATATTATTTTTATGATAAAATTAGTAGTATATGAGGGGTGATGTATTGGATATTTTAAAAATAGATAATTATGAGTTTATTAAGGTTAATAAAAACAATGCTGCCTTTATATTTTCTACAGCTGAGGGAAAGCTTAATTTTAACAAATCAACTCCAGAAGGAATAAAAAATATAGAAGCATTAAAGAAATGGTTTAATTTAAAGGAAATTGGATTTTTAGACCAAATACACAGCGATACTATTTATATCTATGATGGTATAGTTCATCAAGGTGATGGTATTATAACAAATAAAAAAGGTGTTGGCATTGGTGTTTTTACTGCAGACTGTGTGCCAGTTCTTATGCTTGACGAAAAGAAACAGATTATTGCAGCGGTTCACAGTGGATGGAAAGGAACTTTAAACAAAATTGCTTCTAGTGCAATAGACAGGATGATGGATGAATATGATTCAAATCCTGAGGATATTTTAGTATATATTGGTCCTCATAATAGGGTGTGCTGCTATGAAGTTGGAAGGGAAGTTTCAGCAGAATTTTTACAGGATCCTTTATATGGCACTGATAATGTAATAGTTAATGGGAAATTAGATTTAGAGAAATGTATTAAAAGACAGCTTGTGAATAAAGGGGTTAAAGAATATAATATTCAAGCTGTGGAAATATGCACTTATTGTAATTGTGAATACGAACTACATTCTTATAGAAAAAGCAAGGAGTTTTCAGGAAGAATGTTTTCATTTGTATATTTATTAGATTAGGAGGGTAAAAGGATGGCGGAAGAAAAAATATTAATAGTTGATGATGAAGAACATATACAGGAATTAATAAAATTTAATTTAGAGAACAATGGATATAAAGTTCTTTGTGCTGGAAATGGTAATGAGGCAGTAAAAATTGCCAGGACTGAAATTCCAAATTTAATTTTATTAGATTTAATGCTTCCAGGCATGGACGGTTATGATGTATGTAAGGAAATTAGAAGAGATAATGAAATTTCAAATATGCCTATAATTATGATAACTGCAAAAGGTGAGGAATTAGATAAGATATTAGGCTTAGAACTTGGAGCTGATGATTATATTACAAAGCCTTTTTCAGTGAGAGAATTACTTGCAAGAGTTAAAGCAGTACTTAGAAGGACTGCTATACAGCCCCTTGATAAATCCTTTAGGTTCGGTAATATTATCGTTGATTTTGATAAGCATGAAGCCATAAAGGAAAATAAGAAAATAGATTTGACTTTAAAAGAGTTTGAGCTCTTGGAGATATTAATCAAAAATAGAGGAAGAGTAATGACAAGAGATCACCTCCTTGATAAAGTATGGGGTTATGAATATATAGGAGAAACAAGAACAGTAGATGTTCACATAAGACATCTGAGACAAAAGGTTGAAGAAAATGATAAAAATCCTCAATTTATTGAAACCGTTAGAGGAATAGGTTACAGATTTAATGTTGGAGAATAGAGCATGAAGAAAAAAATATTATTTTCAATGGTTACTATATCGGTATTTACAATTTTAGCTTTAGCAATTATGGCTAATTTAGTTGCAAATTACGAAAATAATGAAAGTGTACAGAATTATTTAAGAAACAATAATAAGTTAGTTGTAGATTTATTTAAACATTATAACATAGAAGAGAAGCAAAACTTCTTTAAGAATATTCATCAGGATGTTGAGATTAGGGTGACCTATATTGATAGCAATGGTAAGGTTATTGGAGATTCTATGACTGATATTGAGACGATGGATAATCATAATAATAGAAAAGAAGTAATTGAAGCAAGGCAAAAGGGTGAAGGCTATAGTGTTAGAAACAGTGGTACTACTAAACAAAAGATGATGTATTATGCAACTCGCATAGAAGATGGTAGTATAATACGGAGCGCTATGCCAATTAAAAGCATAACTGAGTTTCATAAAAAGTTTTTTCATATATATCTTTACATTATAATTTTAATCCTTATATTTTCTACTATACTATCTTCAAGATTATCTAATAGATTAGTTAAACCTATTAAGGATTTGGAACATGTAATAACACGGGTAGCAAGTGGGGAGCTTAATAGAAGAATTCAAGTAGCTACTAATGATGAGATTGGCAAGTTTGGCAAGGCCTTTAATGAAATGGCAGATAGACTTCAAGATACTATTAAAGATGGATTAGACAAACAAAACAGATTAGAAGCTATTTTAAGAAGTATGGAAAGTGGCGTTATTGCAGTAGATAGAGATTATAAGGTTATAATGATTAATCCTTATGCAGAAAAGATATTTGGTATTTCTAAGGATATTATTGGACAAAATTTAATGGATAGAGTTAGGGATTTTGAGCTTGAAAATATATTTAAGCAGGGTAATGGTGAATATAACCAAATAAAAGTATTGTGGCCGAAGGAAAGAGACTTAAGAATTAAAACTGCAGATATAGTAGATGATGAAAGCTTAATAGGTACTGTTGCAGTTATTCAAGATATAACGGATATCAAAAGGCTTGAGAATATGAGATCTCAATTTGTTACCAATGTTTCTCATGAATTAAAAACTCCATTAACATCTATTAAAGGTTTTGCTGAAACATTAAAATATGTGGAGGACCCACATAAAAGAGAAAAGTTTTTAGATATTATTGATGATGAAGCGGATAGACTAACTAGGCTTATAAATGATATTTTAACATTGTCTGATATTGAAAGTAGAAAAGAAAAGGTTTTAGCTGATATAGATGTTAATAAGGAAGTAAGAAGTATATTTGAGTTAATGAAACAAACAGCTGAGGTTAAAAATATTAATTTATGCTTCATTAATAATGGAAATGCTAATATTAAAGGAGATAGAGACAGATTTAAGCAAATGCTATTAAATCTAGTAGATAATGCAATAAAATATTCAGAGCCAGGAGGCAGTGTTTCAATTGGTACAGAGGTAAGGGATAATAACTGTGTTATTTGGGTTAAAGACACAGGAGTTGGAATATCTAGAGAAGATATTGAAAGAATCTTTGAAAGGTTCTATAGAGTTGATAAAGCCAGATCTAGGAAACAGGGTGGAACAGGTCTTGGACTTGCAATAGTTAAGCATATAGTGTTAGGATTAAAAGGAAGCATTGAAGTTGAAAGTGAAGTATTAAAAGGAAGTAAATTTATAGTTAGGATACCATTAGAGGGATAGAGAAATCTATCTCTTTTTCTATTGGATTTTATAATTGTTTACTTTTTAATGACAATAAGAATATAAATTATATAAAGGAAAATACTAAAAATATTAACATAGGTAAAAAATTCTTAACAATACACTAATATAAGGTTAACCTTGCTACATTATAATTAAAAATGTAGATGATGAATATAATCATTGAATGGAGGAAACGACAATGAAAAAGAATAGTATAAAAACAATGATAGCAGCGCTATCAATCACACTACTTGTAGGGGGCTTTGCTGGATGTGGAACTAAAGAAGAGAGTAAGGAAGGCCAAGGAGGTCTTAGTGGCACAATAACTGCAGCAGGTTCAACAGCACTTCAACCTTTAGCAGAGCAAGCAGGTAAAAAGTTTACAGAGAAAAATCCAAATGCTACTGTAAATGTTCAAGGGGGCGGCAGCGGTACTGGTCTTAAACTAGTTTCTGAAGGAACGGCAGAAATAGGAAACTCCGATATTTTAGCAGAAACAAAGCTTGACGCAGCAACAGCAAAGGGATTAGTTGATCATAAAGTTTGTGTAATAGGTTTTGCTATGGTAGTCAATAAGGATGTCACTGTAGATTCATTGACTAAGCAGCAAGTTCAGGATATATTTACAGGTAAGGTAACAAACTGGAAAGAAGTTGGAGGAAACGACTTGACAATTCAGGTTATAAATAGAGCAAAATCCTCAGGAACAAGAACTACTTTCATAGATACTGTTATGAATAAAACAGCCGAAAAAGACGGTCTTGGTACAATGCAGGATTCCAATGGAAACGTAAGAACTTCTTTAAAGAGCACAAAGGGAGCTGTAAGCTATTTAGCATTATCATATTTAGATGAAGCAGTAAGAAAAGATATAAAAGTATTAAAAATAGATAACATTGAAGCAAATAAAGAAAACATAACTACAGGAAAATATAGTTTTTGGTCCTATGAGCATATGTATACAAAAGGAGAGGCAAAAGGTGTGGCTAAGGCATTTATAGATTACATGATGAGCGATGATAATAAAGTGTTAATTGAAAAGTTAGGTTATATACCATCAAGTGATATGAAAGTTAAGTAATATGATATTTAAGACTGGCTGTATAATGCAGCTAGTCTATCGTTGTTAAATTAATTTATAAGGTGATGAGTGAGATGAAGAAAAGAAATTTTTGGCATAGGTTTAAAACTGAATATATTGGTAGAGGAATATCTACCCTATGTGGAATTATAATTGTAGTTCTTACATTATCTATTATTCTTTTTATTGCATCAAAGGGGTTAAGTACCTTCACTAAAAACAACTATTCGCTTATGGATTTTCTATTTTCCACTGAATGGAATCCTGAAGGTGCTAAACCAAAGCTTGGCGCTGGAATCTTTATTGTTGGTTCTACTTTAGTATCTATAGGTGCAGTACTTATTAGTGCACCTATAGGTGTGGCTTTAGCAGTTTTTATGCATTATATTTCACCAGGTCTAGGTAAAAAAATAATACAGCCTTCTCTTGAACTATTTGTTGGTATTCCTTCCGTTGTTTATGGTTGGATTGGAATTAGTGTTTTACTACCCATAATTAAGGCTGGTTTTGGTGGTATTGGCTTTAGCCTACTTGCAGGAATAATTGTGCTAAGTATTATGATATTGCCCACTATTGCAAGCATATCCTCTGATGCCATTAAAATTGTGCCTAGGGACTATGTAGAAGCCTCTTATGGTCTTGGGGCTACAAGATGGCAGACTGTAAGCAGGGTAGTAGTGCCTGCTGCAAAGAACGGAATATTTACAGGAATTGTTTTAGGGCTTGCAAGAGCTTTTGGAGAAGCCTTAGCAGTTCAAATGGTAATAGGAAATTCAATTAAGCTTGCAGGAGGTCTGTTAAAGCCTACTTCTACTCTTACAAGTATACTAACTATGGATATGGGTAATACTGTAGCTGGCTCTGCCTGGAATAATGCATTATGGTCAATGGCACTTTTATTATTAGTTATTTCTTTTGTATTTATTTTAATAATAAGAGCCATTGGTAAAAGAGGTGAGATTAAATGAGTGCAAAAACAATAGATAAAATATGGACAGCAATTTTATACATTATTTCTAGCTTTATAGTACTTTTATTAGTATCATTAATAAGCTATATCTTATATAAAGGCTGGGGATGTTTAAATCCAAAGTTTTTATTTGGCAACCCTAAGGTTGGAGAGTCTGGAGGAGGAATATTCCCAATGCTTTTCAACTCCTTCTATATGCTTATTATATCTTTAATTATCACCATTCCCTTTGGTGTAGGCGCAGGAATATATTTATCTGAATATGCTAAGGAGGGTTTCTTACTTAGGGCCATAAGACTGAGCATAGAAACTATGGCATCTCTTCCTTCTATAGTTGTAGGATTATTTGGATTGCTTATATTCGTTCAAGCTACAAAGGGTGGATTTACTTTGCTAGCCGGTGCCTCAGCAGTTGCAGTATTAAACTTACCTTCCTTAACTAGGGTGAGCGAAAATGCTGTAAAGTCTGCGGCAAAGGGCGTTAAAGAGGCTAGTCTGGGACTCGGTGCTACACAGTGGCAAACAATAAAAAAGGTTATACTTCCTTCTGCCTTTCCTCAAATATTAACAGGAATAATATTAGCAGCAGGAAGAATTTTTGGAGAGGCAGCAGCACTTTTATATACTGCAGGAATGAGCGCTCCAATATTAAAATTCCAAAATGTAAGCTTACTCAATAAGACTTCACCTTTTAGCATTATGAGACCAGCAGAAACGTTATCTGTTTATATTTGGAAGTTGAATTCTGAAGGTATGGTACCAGATGCAGCACAAATAGCAAATAAAGCTTCAGCTGTGCTGGTAATTATGGTTTTAATATTTAATGTCCTCGCAAGATATTTAGGTAAAAAAATATATGAGTCTTATACAGGTACAAAGTAAGGGGGAAAGATAATGGGTATTATTCAAGCGAAAGATTTAAACTTATATTATGGAACAACACATGCCTTAAAGGGTATAAATATGGATATAGTGCAGAATGAAGTTACAGCGTTGATAGGACCTTCAGGCTGTGGAAAGTCTACCTTTTTAAGAACAATAAATAGAATGAACGATTTAATAGACAATGTTAAAATTGATGGTGAAATAATTTTTGAGGGTGAAAATATATATAATGGATATGATGTTATTGAGCTAAGAAAGAGAATAGGCATGGTGTTCCAAAAACCAAACCCATTTCCTATGTCTATTTATGACAACATAGCTTATGGACCAAGAATACATGGTAACAAAAGTAAAGCAGCTTTAGATGAAATTGTGGAAAAGAGCTTAAAGGGAGCTGCTTTATGGGATGAAGTTAAGGATAAACTTAATAAGAGCGGAATGGCCTTGTCTGGTGGGCAGCAGCAAAGATTGTGCATAGCAAGAGTTCTTGCGGTAGAACCAGAAATACTACTTATGGATGAGCCTACATCTGCCCTTGATCCAATATCTACATTAAAGATTGAAGAGCTAATGGATGAGCTTAAAAAGAAATATACTATAATTATTGTAACTCATAACATGCAGCAGGCAGCAAGAATTTCTGACAAAACAGCCTTTTTCTTAACTGGAGAGGTTATTGAGTACGGAAAGACTGAAGAGATATTCTATAAACCTAAAAATAAAAAGACAGAGGATTATATTACTGGCAGATTTGGTTAAATTATGTTTATTTTAAAATACTTTATGGTAAAATACAAATATATATAAATTTTGTGAGGTGGCACTATGACCAGAAATTCCTTTGATACTGATTTAATGGAACTGCATAATGATTTACTTAGGATGGGAAGTATAGTAGAAAAGCAAATGTTTCAGTGTATTGAAGCCCTAGTAAATCAAGATACAGATTTAGCAGAACAAATAATAGATAATGATGATTTAGTGGATAATCTGCAAAAGGAAATTGAAGATAAATGTATTAAACTCATTGCTACTCAACAACCTATGGCAGTAGATTTAAGAAATATATTTACTACAACAAAAATTGTAACGGATTTAGAAAGAATGGCTGACCATGCAGTGGATATAGCTAAGGTAGTAAAAAGATTAAAGGGTGAAAAATATATAAAACAACTAATTGATATACCACGTATGGGCAAAATTGTTAACGAAATGATAAAGGATTCTCTTGATGCTTATATAGAAGGAAATGTTGATAAAGCATATGAGATATGCAAAAGGGATGATGAAATTGATGCCATATACAAACAGGTATTTAGTGAATTACTTTTAATTATGATGAGTAATCCTGCTACAATCACACAAGCAACTCAATTTTTATTCGTATGCAAATTCCTAGAAAGGGTTGCAGACCATACTACAAATATATGTGAATGGACAGTTTACTTAATTACTGGAGAACAGATAGATTTAAATGAATAAGTTAAGATGAAATTACTAAAACTACTCCTATAAAATATTTTTTATAGGAGTAATTAATATGAAGAAGAAATTAATAAATAGTATCTTACTTGTACTTCTATTAAGTTT
>Ga0316603_10000605_pt1 | contig 18024 bp, 13 predicted proteins | sample OWC_soil_day10_n_FD_207649 | JGI IMG/M metagenome (GOLD analysis project Ga0316603, IMG submission 207649) | Wetland soil microbial communities from Old Woman Creek delta, Ohio, United States - OWC_soil_day10_noCT | ecosystem: Environmental > Terrestrial > Soil > Wetlands | place: USA: Ohio... | reverse complement strand
TCCAGGGATAGAGCACGCCGGCAGCGACGGGCACGCCGAGCGCGTTGTAGGCAAAGGCCCAGAACAGGTTCTGGCGGATGTTCGCCATGGTCGCGCGCGACAGCCGGCGGGCGCGCACGATGCCGTCGAGGTCGCCCTTGACCAGGGTCACTCCCGCCGACTCCATCGCGACGTCGGTGCCGGTCCCCATGGCGATACCGACCTGGGCGCGGGCGAGCGCGGGGGCGTCGTTGATCCCGTCGCCGGCCATCGCCACGAAGCGTCCCTCGGCCTGGAGCTTCGTGATCACCTCGGCCTTCTGGTCGGGCTGGACCTCGGCGATCACCTCGTCGAGCCCGAGCTCCTTCGCGACGGCCTCGGCGGTGCTCCGGGCGTCGCCGGTCAGCATGACGATGCGGATACCCTCGGCGTGGAGGGCGCGGATCGCCGCACCCGTCGTCGCCTTGATCGGGTCGGCGACCGCCACGAGGCCGGCGGCGCGGCCGTCGATGGCGACGAACACCGCGGTCCTGCCCGCGCCGCGCAGCCGTTCCGCGGCGTCGGCCAGAACGCCGGGCGCGATGCCGGCCTCGTCGAGCGCGCGGCGGTTGCCGAGCACGACCCGGCGGCCGCCGACCGTCGCGGCCACGCCGCGGCCGGTCGCCGACTCGAAGCCCTCCGCCTTCGGGATCGCGAGGCCCCGCGCCTCGGCACCGGCGACGATCGCCGCCGCGAGCGGGTGCTCGCTACCGCGCTCGACCGCGGCCGCGAGCGCGAGCAGGTCGCTCTCCGAGAATCCGGCGGCCGCCTGGACGTCGGCGAGCTTCGGCCTGCCTTCGGTCAGGGTGCCGGTCTTGTCGACCACCAGCGTGTCGACCCGGCGCAGCTGCTCGATCGCCTCGGCGTTCCGGAACAGGACGCCCATCGAAGCGCCGCGGCCGGAGGCGACCATGATCGACATCGGGGTGGCGAGCCCCAGGGCGCAGGGACAGGCGATGATCAGCACGGCGACCGAGTTGACCAGCGCGTGCGCGAGACGCGGCTCGGGACCGAGCGTCGCCCACAGCGCGAAGGTCAGCGCCGAGATCGCGAGCACGGCGAGGACGAACCAGGCCGAGACCCGGTCGGCGAGCCGCTGGATCGGCGCGCGGCTGCGCTGCGCGTCGGCGACCATCGCGACGATGCGGGCTAGCAGGGTCTCCGAGCCGACGCGCTCGGCGCGCATCACGAGGCCGCCGGTGCCGTTGACCGTCGCGCCCACCACCCGGTCGCCCGGGCCCTTCTCGACCGGGATCGGCTCGCCCGAGACCATCGACTCGTCGACCGCGCTCGCGCCCTCGACGACCACGCCGTCGACCGGCACCTTCTCGCCCGGGCGCACGCGCAGCAGGTCGCCCACCCGCACCTCGGCGAGCGGCACGTCGCGCTCGGCGCCGTCCGTCTCGAGCCGGCGGGCGGTCTTGGCGGCCATGCCGAGCAGCTTGCGGAGCGCCGAAGAGGTCTGGCCGCGCGCGCGCAGCTCGAGCACCTGGCCGAGCAGGACGAGCGCCGTGATCACGGCGGCCGCCTCGAAGTAGACCGGCACGGTGGCGCCGTGGCGCATCGTGTGCGGCAGCAGGCCCGGCAGCAGCGTCGCGAACAGGCTGAAGCCGTAGGCGACGAAGATGCCGAGCCCGATCAGCGTGAACATGTTGAGGCTGCGGTTGACGACCGACGCCACCGCACGCTGGTAGAACGGCCACGCCGCCCAGACCGCGACCGGGGTCGCGAGGGCGAGCTGGAGCCAGAGGCGAAGCTGCGGCGAGAGGAGCCGGCCGAGCGGATCGCCCGGGATCATCTCGCCCATCGCCAGGACGAGCGTCGCGGCGGCCAGCGGCACTGAGATCCAGAAGCGCCGCTTCATGTCGAGGTACTCGGGATTCGGCCCTTCCTCGATCTCGACCGCGCGCGGCTCGAGCGCCATGCCGCACTTCGGGCAGGCGCCCGGCGCGTCGCGCACGATCTCCGGGTGCATGGGACAGGTCCACTCGGTCTTCGTCGCCGGCGCCTGCGGCAGCGCCGGCTCGAGCGCCATGCCGCACTTCGGACAGGGCGCGGGCACGTCGCTCTCGACCTCGGGGTCCATCGGACAGACCCACTTCGTGCCGGCCGGCACGGCGGCCGGCGCCGGGGCCTGCGGGCCGTGGCCCATCGGCTCCCGGTGGCCGGCCAGGTACCGGCCCGGGTCCGCCTCGAACTTCACCTTGCAGCCGTTGCCGCAGAACCAGTAGGTCTTCCCGCCGTGGACCGTCGAGGGCTTGCCGGCGTTCGGATCGACCTTCATGCCGCACACCGGGTCGATCTCGCCCGCGGCCGGGGCGCCGCCGATCACGTTCAGCCCGCGCCGCCCGGAAGGAGGCGGCGACGGCGCCGCGTGGGAATGGTCGTCGTGGTCCTGCGCCATGGTTCGGTTCTCCTCGCTCACCCGCGCCGATTCAACCGACCCGGGGCAACCGACATTCCAGGTTCACGAAGGCAAAGGCTTCATAGAGGGAAAGCCCTCCCGACCTCGATCGAGCCTGGGGCTCGCCACCGCCGCCGAAGACTCCACCCCCCTCAACAGCAAGCCTCTCTTGCCCGACGCCGACCTGGCGCCGGACTTCAGCCCTTCTTCACCTCCGGCACCTTGTCGCCGCAGCGGAGCATCGAGGCGCCGTAGTAGGGATTGCGCACGCCCTCCGCGGTCTGGATCCAGTAGCCGTCGGCCATCGGACAGTAGTAGAGCGACCAGCCCGGCGTCCCCGCCTTGCGCAGAAAGGCGTCCATCGCGACCGACAGCCCCTTGAACTGCGCCCGCAGTGCCTCGAGGTCCGCGCCCTTCATCGCCTCGGCGGCGGCGGCGAGCGGCTCGAGGGCCGCCGCGTCGCCGCGCTGGGCGCGCGCCTCCGCGGCGAGCTTCGCGGCGGCCTCGGCGACGCCCGCCGTCGAGTCCGTCACCAGCGCCTCGTACATGGTCGCGTAGTGGCCCAGCAGTTTCGCGCCGGCGTCGCCCGCTTCGCCGTGGTCCGCGACGGCGGCAGCGGACGACCCCAGAACCAGCGCGGTGGCGAGCACGAGGTAGTTCCTCTTCATGGACTCCTTCCTTTCTTCGAGAGTCGCGTCAGGCATCGAGATGGCGGAGCTCCCCGCGGAGCTTCCAGAGCTTGTAGACCGCCGGGTAGAGCAGCAGCTCGGCGATGAAGGAGGTGACCAGGCCGCCGATCATCGGCGCGGCCACGCGCTTCATCACGTCGGCCCCGGCCGAGGTCGAGAACAAGATCGGCAGCAGGCCCATGAAGGCCGCCGCCACGGTCATCATCTTCGGGCGCGCGCGCTTGACCGCGCCGTGGATCAGCGCCTCGTCGACCGCAGCGCGGCTGGTGAGCAGGCCCTTGCGGCGGTACTCCTCCCACGACAGGTCGAGGAACAGGAGCATGAAGACCGCGGTCTCGGCGTCGAGGCCCAGCAGCGCGATCATCCCGACCCAGGCCGCGATCGAGACGTTGTAGTCGAGCAGGTGGAAGAGCCAGATCGCGCCCACCGCCGAGAACGGCACCGCGACCATGATCAGCGTCGCCTTGAAGCCCGAGCGCGTGTTGGCGTAGAGCAGGACGAAGATGAGCGCGAGCGTGATCGGCACCACCACCTTCAGGCGCTCGCGCACGCGCAGCATGTTCTCGTACTGCCCGCTCCACGACAGCGTGGTGCCGGCCGGCAGCTCGAGCCGCTCCCCGACCAGGCGCTTGGCCTCCTCGACGTAGCCGCCGATGTCGCGCCCCGCGATGTCCACGAACACGTAGCCGGCGAGGAACCCGTTCTCGTTGCGCAGCATCGCCGGCCCCTGCGCGAGCCGGATGTCGGCGACCTGACCGAGCGGCACCCGCACGCCGGAAGGCGTGGTGACCAGGACCCGTGCGAGCTGGTCCGGATCCTGGCGCAGGTCGCGCGGGTAGCGGAGGTTGACCGGGTAGCGCTCGCGGCCCTCGATCGTGGTGGTCACGTTCTCGCCGCCGATCGCGGCGCCCACGACCATCTGCACCTCCTCGACGGTGAGCCCGTAGCGCGCCAGGCGGTCGCGGCGCGGCTCGATGTCCACGAAGTAGCCGCCCGCCACGCGCTCGGCGAACACGCTGCGCGTGCCCGGCACCTCGCGCACCAGGGCCTCGAGCCGCTCGCCCACGCGCTGGATCTCGTCCAGGTCGTCGCCGAAGATCTTGATGCCGATCGGCGTGCGCACGCCGGTCGAGAGCATGTCGATGCGCGCCTTGATCGGCATCGTCCAGGCGTTGGTGACGCCCGGGATGCGCAGCGCGCGGTCCATCTCATCGACCAGCTCGTCCCACGACAGGCGGTCGGGCCAGAACGGCCGGAACAGGGGCCGGAGCCACTCCGGCGCCCAGGAGGAGTACCAGGCCGGCTTCGGCCGCCACTCGTCCTGGGGCTTGAGCACCACCGTGGTCTCCATCATCGAGAACGGCGCCGGGTCGGTCGGGGTCTCCGCCCGTCCGGCCTTGCCGAACACCACCTCGACTTCCGGGAACGAGGAGAGCACGCGGTCCTGGGTCTGGAGCAGCTCCTGCGCCTGGGCGACCGAGATGCCGGGCAGCGTGGTCGGCATGTAGAGGATCGTGCCCTCGTTGAGCGGCGGCATGAACTCGCTGCCGAGCCGGAAGTACATCGGCAGCGACAGGGCCAGGACGGCGAGCGCGACCGCGATCGTCGCCTTCGGCCAGCGCAGCACGAGGCGGCACGCCGGCTCGTAGACGCGGTGGATCGCGCGCGAGACCGGGTGCCTCTCCTCGGCGTAGTAGGTGCCGACCAGCGCGCCCGAGGCCAGGCGCGCCAGCCAGCGCGGCCGGAAGGTGAACGGATCCATGCGCGCGAAGAGCATGCGCATCGCCGGGTCGAGCGTGATCGCCAGCACCGCCGCCAGCGCCATGGCGAGGTTCTTCGACCAGGCGAGCGGCCGGAACAGCCGTCCCTCCTGGTCGACCAGCGCGAAGATCGGCACGAACGCGACCGCGATCACCAGCAGCGAGAAGAAGACCGAGGGTCCGACCTCCTTGAGCGCCTCGAGGCGCACCGCGTGGAAGTCGCCCTTCCTGCCGCCCTCTTCCCAGAGGTGGAGCTTGTTGTAGGCGTTCTCGACCTCGACGATGGCGCCGTCCACGAGCACGCCGATCGAGATCGCGATGCCGGCGAGCGACATGATGTTGACGGTGACGCCGAAGAAGTAGAGCGGGATGAACGACAGCAGCACGGAGATCGGAATGGTCAGGATCGGCACCAGCGCCGAGGGCACGTGCCACAGGAAGACCAGGATGACCAGCGAGACGACGATCATCTCGATCGTGAGCTCGTGCTTGAGCGTGCCGATGGCGCGGTCGATCAGGTCCGAACGGTCGTAGGTGGTGACGATCTCGACGCCGTCGGGAAGCGAGCCCTCGATCTCGCCGAGCTTCGCCTGCACGCGGCGGATCACGTTCCTGGCGTTCTCGCCGTGGCGCATGACGACGATCGCGCCCACCGTGTCGCCTTCGCCGTCGAGGTCGGAGACGCCGCGCCGGATCTCCGGCCCGAGCTCGACCTGGGCGACGTCGCGGAGCAGGACCGGCACGCCTCCCGCGCCGACCTTGACCACGATCGCCTCGAAATCCGCGCGCGTCTTCGCGTAGCCGCGCACGCGCACCATGTACTCGGTGCCGCTCCACTCGATGAGCCGCCCGCCGACCTCGTTGTTGGAGGCCTGGACCGCGCGCGCGAGCTCGGAGAGCGAGAGCTCGTAGGCCGCGAGCCGGTTGGGATCGACCACGATCTGGTACTGGCGCGTGAAGCCGCCGATCGAGGCCACCTCGGCCACGCCCGGCACGCTCTGGAGCGCGAAACGGAGGTTCCAGTCCTGGAACGATCGCAGCTCGTCGAGCGTGTGCTTGCCCGAGCGATCGACGAGCGCGTACTGGAAGACCCAGCCGACGCCGGTCGCATCCGGACCCAGCTCGGTCCGGACGCCGTCCGGCAGACGGGCCTGGATCTTCGACAGGTACTCGAGCACGCGCGAGCGCGCCCAGTAGAGGTCGGTGCCGTCCTCGAAGATGACGTAGACGTAGGAGAAGCCGAAGTCGGTGAAGCCGCGGATCGCCTTGACCTTCGGAGCGCCCAGCAAGGCGGTGACGATCGGGTAGGTGACCTGGTCCTCGAGCAGGTCGGGCGAGCGGTCCCAGCGCGAGTAGACGATGACCTGGGTGTCCGAGAGGTCCGGCAGCGCGTCGAGCCGGATCACGCCGAGCGTGTAGACCGCGGCCGCCACCAGCGCCGCCGTGCCGAGCAGGACGAGGAGCCGGTTGTGGGCCGAGAACTCGATGATGCGCCGGATCACGGCCGCTCGCCCTCCGCGCCGTGTCCGCTGTGCCCCGGCGGCACCGCCGCCGGCACCGCAGCGCCGGCGCCCGCGCCGAGGGCGGCCAGGGCCGCCGCCAGGCGCGACTCGGAATCGAGCAGGAAGTTGGCCTTGACCACCACGCTCTCGCCCTCCGCCACCGCGCCCGGCGCGAGCAGGGCGCGGCCCTCGCCACGCCAGAGGACGGCGACGCGGCGCGGCTCGAAGCGGCCGGGCGCGCTCTCGACGAAGACGATCTGCTCGCGCCCGGTGTCGAGCACGGCCAGGTCCTGCACCACGATGCCCTCGCCGACCTCGAGGCGCTGCTCGACGTCGACGAACATGCCGGGCTTGAGCAGGAGGCCGGGGTTGTCGAGGTCGTAGCGCACCCTCAGCGTGCGCGTCGCCGGGTCGAGCGCCGGGTAGACGTAGTCGACGCGGCCGGCGAAGCTGCGCTCGGGGTCGTAGGCGAGTCGCAGGTTCGCCTCCTGGCCGAGCGCGAGCAGGCGCGCCTCGGACTCGTAGAACTCGCCCTCGACCCAGACCCGCGCGAGGTCGGCGACCGTGTAGAGCTCCATGCCCGGCTCGACCTGCCGTCCCTCGACCACCTCCCTCGACACCACGTACCCGCTCGCCGGGGCGACCAGGTCGACGGTCCGGCGCGGCTCGCCGGTGCGCTCGAGCTCGGCGATCAGGCTCTCCGGCACGTCGTAGAGCTCGAGCCGCCGGCGCGCCGCCGCCACCAGGTCCTCGCCGCCGCGCCGGACCTCGGGCAGCGTCGAGGACAGGAAACGCCGGGCGTTGGCGAGCGCGATCAGGTACTCCTGCTGGCTGGCCAGCAGCTCGGGCGAGTAGATCGAGAGCATCGGCTGGCCCTTCCGCACGTACTGGCCCTCGAAGTTGACGTGCAGCTTCTCGACCCAGCCGGCGATCCTCGTCTGGGCGCGACGAAGGCGCCGTTCGTCCGGCACGACCGTGCCGACGGTGCGCAGCGTGCGCGTCACGCGCTCGCGGCGCGCCGGCTCGGTGCGCACGCCGGCCAGTCGGAGACCCTCCGCCCCGACCTCGACCGTGGCGTGGCTCGCGCCGCCCGGCGATGCGGGCTCGGCGCCGGAGCCGCCCCCGGGCGCAGCCGGCGACTCCTTCTCGACCAGGTCCATGTGGCAGATCGGACAGGTGCCCGGCCGGTCCGAGACCACCTCCGGGTGCATCGGGCAGGTCCAGACCCTGGCGCTCTCCGGCGCCGGCTTCGGCGCCTCCCTCTTCACCAGGTCCATGTTGCAGATCGGGCAGGCACCCGGCCGGTCGGAGACGTAGGTCGGGTGCATCGGGCAGTACCAGACCTCGTGCGCCTCGCCGGTCTCACCGCAGCCCGTGGCGCCCAGACCGAGGAGCACGAGCAGGATCCAGAGCGAGGCGAGGACGCCGCGCGCCCCCGGAGCGAATCGACGGAAGGTCATGGCCGGGCTCCTTCGGGGGCGGGCGCCGGCTCGGCGCCGACCAGGGCGGTCATCGCGGCGCGCACCGCGAAGCGCTCGCCGTCCAGGCGGGCGCGCTCCATGCGCACCTCGAGCCAGAGATTGAAGTCCTCGAGCACGTCGGAGAAGTCGCCGCGCCCCGCCAGGTACGCGGCGCGCGCGCTGTCGAGCGCCGCCGAGCTCTGCGGCAGCACCGCCTGATCGTAGAGCTCGACCTGGCGCGCCAGTCGCCGCCAGGAGGCGAGCAGGGCGCCGCCCTCGGCGGACGCGGTGGAGGAGGCATCGTGCTCGGCCGCGATCTCGGCCGCGAGCTCCTGCTCGGCGGCGCGCACGAGCGGCTCGCGGCGCCGGCTGCGCCAGAAGGGCAGCTCGATGCCGACGCCCAGGATCACCATCGGATCGAGCTCGCCCCGGTAACCCACTCCGCCGGCGACCGCGAGCCCGGGCTTGAGCCCGATGCGCGCGACCTCGAGCCGTCGCTCGGCGGCGAGCAGGCGGGCCTGCGCGGCCACCACCGCGGGCGCCTCGGCGGCCGCCCGCCGCGCCAGCTCGGCCGGCGGCGGCGGCGGCTCCGGGAGCTTCGCGACGCGCCGTACCGGCGTGCGCTCCGGCAGCGCGAGCAGGCGGCGCAGCTCCGCCGCCGCGAGGTCGCGCTCCCGCGCGACCTCCTCCCGGCGCGCGTCGTGACGTCCGATCTCGAGCGCGACCCGGAGCACGGCGTCCAGCCCGCCTTCGCCGGTCCCGTAGCGGCTCGTCGCCGTGGCTTCGAGCATCGCCATCAGCTCGTGCGCGTCGTCGTAGAGCCGCACCTCGCGGTCGAGCGCGTGCAGCCGGCCGTACAGGGAGGCGACGTCGCGCTCGAGGTCGCGTTGCGCGGACAGCATCTCGACTTCGGCCACCGCCGCCTCCGCTTCGGCCAGACCCCGCCGCGCGCCGCGCAGGCCCGGCCAGGGCAGGTCCTGGCGCACGCCGACCTCGATCGTCGACATCTCCTCCTCGCCCACCGTCCAGCTCGTGAGACCCGCGTTGGCGAGCCGCGCCTCGAGCTTCGGGAATTCGAGCGAGTCGGCAGGGGTCACCCGCTCCTGGGCCGCGGCGGCGCGCGCCGCGAGCTCGGTCAGTCGCGGCGAGCGCTCGCGGGCGAGCTCGAGCAGGCGCTCGAGCGGAGGCGCCTCCTCGCCGGCGAACTCGAGCATCGTGCCCGGGTCCTCGCGCTCCTCCATCTCCTGGTGCGAGCTCGAGCGCGCCGGCGCGGCCGGCGGCGCGGGCGGCGGCTCGGCCTGCCGGGCCGCGGCGGAACCGGCGGCGGCCAGGACCCCGGCGACGGCGAACGGTACGACTCGAAGAAAGCGCTTCGACCTCACGAGACTCCTCCCGGAACGGGCGGCGACCGCGTCGCTCCCTGCGGCGCGGCGTGACGCTCGCAGCCGGGCGTCTCAGATCCGGTAGATGGAGTTCAGGGTGAAGAGGCCGAGCTCGTGTCTTCGCTCGGCCACCGCGCGAGCCGCGACCGGCAGGGCGGCCGCCGGCTGCGGCGCCACGAACAGGTCCGTGCGGTCGACCGGCGCGCCCTCGGGCGCCGGCAGCGCGGAGCCGGCGGCGAGGGCCGCGCTGGGCGCGGTCGCCGGCGGCGCCGGCGTCCGGCAGCAGCTCGACTCCGGTGCCCAGGCCGCGCCCGGCGGGCAGGCCGAGCGCGCCGGCGCGGCCCGCATCGCCGCGCAGCAGCACCCCGCGCCGCACGGATCGGCGGCGAGCGGCACCGCGGCGGCGAGGAGCGCGCCGAGGAAGGCGAGTGCGAGAAGGCGGCGCCCGGCGGTCATCGAACCACACATTGTAGACCCTCCCGCCACCGGCACGCCAACCGCCCGCACGGGAAGCCCCGGGGGGAGGGCCGCGGGTCCGCTACGATCTGCCGCGCCGGGGTCCGAGCGCCCGGGAGGAGGGGGAGGCGATGACGAAGGCGACCGCACGGGTGGCGCTGGTCACCGGAGGCAGCCGGGGCATCGGCCGCGGCATTGTCGAGGCGTTGCTGCGCAAGGACCACCGCGTCTGGTTCTGTGGGAGGAGCCCCGAGGCGGTCCGCGCCACCGAGGCCGAGCTCGCGCGGCTCTACCCCACGCCGGTGCGCGGGCGCGTCTGCGACGTGCGCAGCTTCGACGCGGTGGCGGCGCTGGTGGCCGAGATCGAGGCCGCCGACGGACGGCTCGACGTGCTGGTCAACAACGCCGGGCTCGGCCACTTCGCGCCGGTCGACGAGATCGAGCCGGAGCGCTTCCGCGAGGTGATCGAGGTCAACCTGCTCGGGGCCTTCCACGGCATCCGCGCCGGGGCGCCGCTGATGAAGCGCGGCGGCGGCGGCTGGATCTTCAACGTCGCCTCGCTGGCGGCCAAGAACGCCTTCGCCGGCGGCGCCGCCTACAACGCCTCGAAGTCCGGGCTGGTCGGCCTGTCCGAGGCCGCCATGCTCGACCTGCGCCACGCGGGCATCCGCATCGCCGCGATCTGCCCGGGCAGCGTCGCCACGGAGATGCGCACCACGATGCGCGCCGAGCCCCAGGACTGGATGCTCCGCCCCGAGGACGTCGCCAAGGTGGTCACCGACCTGCTCGACTTCCCCGAGCGCGCTCTCCCCAGCCTGATCGAGATCCGGCCGTCGGTTCCACCCAAGAAGTGACCGCCTCCGGCACGTCGGCGCCGGTCTCGCGCCGCCGGCGCGGCTCTGGCAGCGGCTGAAACCGGCTCGAGATCCCCGCTACGACTCCGGACGCCCGGCAAGATGGCGGGCGAGCAGGCCTTCGAGGATGCGTTCGGGCGGGATGCCGCGCAGGCGCAGCGCCGGGGCAGCGAGGAGGTCCTCGGCCAACGCGAAGAGCGGGCGGCGCAGCTCGGCCGGCAGCTCCCCGCCCAGCGCGGCGCGGCGCACCGCCTCGGCGGCGGCCGACCAGGGCGCGTCGGCACGCGGATCCTCGAAGCCCGGCAGCGCCGCCAGCCGCGCCGCCGCGTCGAGCAGAAAGAGCCCGCCACTGCCGCCGGAGCGCCAGCGCGCGAGGCTCCCAACCAGGCCGCGCGAGGTCTCGGCCAGCAGCTCCTCGGGCGCCGACTCGGCCGAGCCGAGGAAGACCGCGAGCGAGCGGCTGCGCAGCGTCTCGGGCAGGTCCAGGCGCGAGGGCGCGAGCAGCAGGAAGTGGCGCGGCGCGCCCGCGCCCGGCTCCTCGAGGAGCTTGAGCAGCGCGTCGCCGGCCTCCCCCGAGAGCGTGTCGGCCTCGCCGACCACGAACACCTGGCCGCGCGCCTCGAACGGCGAGGAGTGGGCGACGCGCAGGAAGGCGCGCGTCGCCTCGGCCGAGGTCGCGGTCTTCAGGTCGCGCGCGAGCACCGCGAAGTCGGGGTGGAAGGCGTCGCTCTTCTCCTCCGGCCAGACCACCCGCCGGCAGTGGGGGCAGTCGCCGCACGGCCGTTCGGCCGCCGCTTCGCGGGCGCACAGGAGCGTGCGCGCCAGCGCGAGCGCGGCGTCGCGGCGCGCCGCGACCGAGCCGCCGTGGAGGATCACCGCGGGGTAGAGCCGCGCGCGACGGGCGAGGTCGAGCAGGCCGGAGAGCGGCCCGCCGCTCACCGTGTGGGCTCCACGAGGTCGGCGAGCGCCGCGCGCACCGCCGCGGCCGTCGACTCGAGCGAGCCGAGCGAGTCGATGACCCGGAAGCGCTTCGGATCGCGCGCGGCGAGCGCGAGGAAGCCGTCCCGCACCCGCTGGTAGAAGTCGAGCTCCTCGGCGTCGAGCCGGTCCACGCCGCCGCTGCGCCGCCGCGGCGCCGAGTGTCCGCGGCGCCGCGCCACCTCGGCCGGGAGGTCGAACAGCAGCGTGCGGTCGGGGCACCGGCCGCCGGTGGCGAGCAGGTCGACCCGGTCGATGACCTCTTCCGCGACGCCGCGGCCGGCGCCCTGGTAGGCGCGGGTCGAGTCGGTGAAGCGGTCGCAGAGGACGTGGCGCCCGGCCGCCAGCGCGGGCTCGATCACCTCGAGCAGGTGTTGCCGGCGGCTGGCGAAGACGAGCAGCAGCTCGATCGTGCCGTCCATCCCCTGGAAGCGGCGGTCGAGGAAGACCTGCCGGATCGCGCCGCCGAGCTCGGTCCCGCCCGGCTCGCGCGTGACGACGTGCGGCACGCCGGACTCCGAGAGCCAGCGCGCCGCGCGCTCGAGGTGGGTGGACTTGCCGCTGCCGTCGAGCCCTTCGAAGGTGACGAAGAGCGCCACGCCGTCGAAACTAGCACGCGTGCGCGGACTCGCCGACGCCCGGCCTCCGCGCTGTGTCCGCTCGGCGGCGCGCTAGACTTCGCCGCCCATGGAGTCGGTCGGCACCCCCCTGTTCTGGACCCTGTTCCTGCTCGGCGTCGGCGTGGTCCTGGCGCTCGACCTCGGGGTGGTCAACCGGAAGGCGCACGTCGTGCGGCCGCGCGAGGCCGCGCTCTGGACGCTGTTCTGCGTCTCGCTCGCGACGCTTTTCGCGGCCTGGCTGTTCTGGCGCTTCGGCACGCGCGTCGGCCTCGAGTTCACCACCGGCTACCTGATCGAGTACGCGCTCTCGGTCGACAACCTGTTCGTGTTCCTGGTCGTCTTCTCCTACTTCGGAGTGCCCGCCCAGCACCAGCACCGCGTGCTGTTCTGGGGCATCCTCGGCGCGCTCGTGCTGCGCGCGGTGTTCATCGTCCTCGGCGCCGCCCTGCTCGCGCGTTTTCAATGGCTCATCTACCTGTTCGGCGTCTTCCTGCTGGTCACCGGCATCAAGCTCCTGCTGGCCCGGGAGGTCGAGGTCGAGCCCGAGAAGAACCCGGTGCTGCGCCTGGTCCGGCGCTTCCTGCCGGTGACGCCGGCGTACCACGGGCACCGCTTCCTGGTGCGCCTGGACGGCCGGCTGTTCGCCACCCCGCTGTTGCTCGTGCTGGTGGTCATCGAGGCCACCGACGTGGTGTTCGCGGTCGACTCGATCCCGGCCATCTTCGGCGTCACGCGCGACCCCTTCATCGTGTTCACGTCCAACATCTTCGCCATCCTCGGCCTGCGCTCGCTCTACTTCCTGCTCTCGGACTTCATGGATCGCTTCCATTACCTGTCGGTCGGCCTCGGCCTCGTGCTCTCGTTCATCGGTCTCAAGATGGTCGGCAGCGCCTGGTTCCACGTGCCGATCGGCATCTCGCTGGGCGTGATCGTGGCCCTGCTCGGAGGCTCCGTGCTCGCCTCCTTCCTGTTCCCGCCGCGCGCGCCGAGCGCTCAGGAGCCGGAGAAGTAGAGGAAGAGGAAGACGCCGAGCGCCACGCGGTAGGCAGCGAAGACGAGCAGCGAGCGCCGGCGCACCCAGCCGAGGAGGATCGCGATCACCGCGTAGCCGGCGAGCGCCGAGACGGCGATGCCGACCAGGAGCGCGTCGAGCGGCACGCCGAGTGGCTCGCCGCGCAGCGCGTCGACGAGCTGCTTGGCCCCGACCAGCAGGCCGACCGGGACCGCGAGCAGGAACGCGAAGCGCGCCGCCGCCTCGCGCGTGACGCCGAGCGCCAGCGCGGCGGACATGGTCACTCCCGAGCGCGAGGTGCCGGGCACCAGGGCGAGCGCCTGCGCGCAGCCGATCAGCAGGCCCTGGCGCGCTCCGAGCGCGCTCAACTCGAGCCGCTTGCGCCCCCAGAGGTCCGCGGCCCCGAGCAGCAGCCCGTAGACGATCGCCGTGGTCGCGATCAGGTACGGCGCGCGGGCGTAGCTCGCGACCCAGTCCTTGACCAGCAGGCCGACCGCTCCGGCCGGCACGGTGCCCCAGAGCAGGGCGTAGCCGAGGCGCGCCTCCGGCGCGCAGGCACCCGCGCTGCCGCGCCGGAAGCTCGCGCGCAGGCCGCGGACCACGCCTGCGAGGTCGGTCCGGAAGTAGACGAGCACTGCGAGCAGCGTGCCGCTGTTGGTCGCGATGTCGAACTCGAGACCCTGGTCGGCCCAGCCGAGCAGGCGGGGCACCAGGATGAGGTGGCCCGACGACGAGACCGGCAGGAACTCGGTCACCGCCTGCACGAGCGCGAGGACGATCGCCTGGATCGGCGTCATGCGCGGGCCTGCGTCGGCGCGTCCACGGCGCGCGATCCTACGCCAGGCATTGATAGAGTCTCGCGCTCGAAGCGATGAAGGGAATCGTCCTCGCCGGCGGGTCCGGCACGCGGCTCTACCCGGTCACGCGCGGCGTCTCCAAGCAGCTGCTGCCGATCTACGACAAGCCGATGGTCTACTACCCGGTGTCCTCGCTCATGCTGGCGGGCATCCGGGAGATCCTGGTCATCTCGACGCCCCAGGACCTGCCCGGCTTCGAGCGCCTGCTCGGCGACGGCTCCGATTTCGGCATCTCGATCTCGTACGCCGCGCAGCCGAAGCCCGAGGGGCTGGCGCAGGCCTTCCTGATCGGGCGCCGGTTCGTGGGCGGCGAGCGGGTGGCGCTCGCGCTCGGCGACAACGTCTTCTACGGACACGGTTTCCCCGAGCTGATGCGCGAGGCGGCCCGCCGCGAGCGCGGCGCCACCGTCTTCGCCTATCGCGTGCGCGATCCGGAGCGCTACGGCGTGGTCGAGCTCGACGGCGCCGGCCGTGCCGTCTCGCTCGAGGAGAAGCCGGCGCAGCCGCGCTCCCCCTGGGCGGTGACGGGGCTCTACTTCTACGACAACCGCGTGCTGGAGATCGCCGCTGCGCTCCGCCCGTCGCCGCGCGGCGAGCTCGAGATCACGGACGTCAACCGGGCCTACCTCGAAGCCGGCGAGCTCGAGGTCGCCCGGCTCGGCCGCGGCATCGCCTGGCTCGACACCGGCACCCACGAGTCGCTCCTCCAGGCCGCGGAGTTCATCGCCGCGGTGGAGGCGCGCCAGGGGCTCAAGGTGGCGTGCCTCGAGGAGATCGCCTTCCGGCTCGGCTGGCTCGACACCGGGCGCGTGCTCGCTCTCGCGGACGGGCTGGGCCGCACCGAGTACGCCGACTACCTGCGCCGGTTGGTAACCGAGGCGGAGTCCTGAGCGTGCGCCTGCGCGAGACCGCGCTGCCCGGGGTCCTGCTGGTCGAGCCGGTCGTCCACCGCGACGAGCGCGGATTCTTCCTCGAGGTCTACCACTCGGGGAAGTTCGCCGCGCAGGGCCTGGAGGTCGCCTTCGTCCAGGACAATCACTCCCAGTCGAGGCGCGGCACGCTGCGCGGGCTCCACACCCAGACCGCCGATCCGCAGGGCAAGCTCGTGCGCTGCACGGAGGGCGAGATCTTCGACGTCGCGGTCGACGTGCGCCGCGGCTCGCCCACCTTCGGGCGCTGGTTCGGCACCGTGCTCTCGGCGGAGAGCTTCCTCCAGCTCTGGATCCCGCCCGACTTCGCGCACGGTTTCTGCGTGCTGTCCGAGCGCGCGCAGGTCCAGTACAAGTGCACCACTCTCTACCGGCCCGAGGCCGACCTCTCGATCGCCTGGAACGACCCCGAGATCGCCATCGAGTGGCCGCTCGCCCGGCCGATCCTCTCGGACAAGGACGCTGGCGCGTCGAGCCTCGCCGAGCTCGGCGATCGGCTGCCGAGATGGCGCGGCTGAGCGCCGCGGCCATGCTCCCCGCCCTCTCCGAGGCCGACCTGGCCGAGCTCGCCGCGGCGGGCATCTCGGCCGCGGAGGCGGAGCGACAGCTGGCGCTGCTCGCCGCCCCGCCGCAGCCGGCACGGCTCCTGCGCCCGGCCACGGTGGGCGACGGCGTGCTGCGCCTCGACGCGGAACGGCTCGAGGCGCTCGAACGGCGGGGCCGCGACGCCCGCGACGCCGGGCGGATCTCGAAGTTCGTGCCCGCTTCCGGTGCCGCCAGCCGGATGTTTCGTTCGCTGCTGGCGGTGCGCGAGCGGGGCCTGGCCGCCGACGCGCAGGCGCTCGCACGCGCGGCCGCCGCGGGCGACCCGGACGCCGACGAGACGCTGCGCTTCGTCTCCGCGCTGCCGCAGCTCGCGCTCGCGGCTCCGCTCGCGGCGGCGGTGGGCGCGCCGCTCGCCGAGCTCGCGCGGCGGGCCGCCCGGGAGCCGCTCGAACCCCTGCTCGCTGCACTGCTCGATCCCGACGGCCTGGGCGCAGCGGCGAGCCCGAAGGCGCTGCTCACTTTCCACCTGGACGGCGACCGGCCGGTGACCGCTTTCGAGGAGCAGCTCGCCGAGGGGCTGCCGTATCTCCGGGACCGCGGCGGGCGCGCGCGCTTTCACTTCACGATCCCGCCCGGAACCGGCGCGCGCTTCGCGGAAGCGCTCGCGGCGGCGAGGGCGCGTCTCGACCGCTCGGCCGGCGACCGGCTCGAGGTCGCCTTCTCCGAGCAGTCCCGTTCCACCGACACGCTCGCGCTCGACGAGCTGGGCCGGCCCGCGCGCGCGGGCGACGGCCGGCTCCTGCTCCGGCCCGCCGGGCACGGCGCCCTGCTCGCCAACCTCGGCGCCACGGGCGCCGACCTGCTGGTGATCAAGAACATCGACAACGTCCTGCCGCAACACCGGCACGGCGAGATCGCGCGCTGGAAGCTCGTCCTCGCCGGACTCCTGGTCGAGCTCGCGCGCGCGGCGGCGGAACGGCCGGCACGCGTCTGTGGCGTGGTGCCGAACACCGGCGAGCCCGGCGGCGGCCCGTTCTGGGTCGAGGGCGCCGGCGGCCGGGTCACGCTCCAGATCGTCGAAGCCTCGCAGGTCGACCTCGACGACCCGCGCCAGCGCGAGATCTGGAGCTCCTCGACCCACTTCAACCCCGTGGACGTGGTCGCCGCGCTGCGCGACCCGACCGGACGGAGCTTCGACCTCGAGCGCTTCGTGGACCCGGCGACCGCGCTCGTCACGGTCCGCAGCGAGGGGGGCCGTCCGCTCACCGTGCTCGAACGCCCCGGCCTCTGGAACGGCGCCATGGCCGGCTGGTCCTCCGTCTTCGTCGAGGTGCCCGGCGCCACGTTCGCTCCGGTCAAGACCGTGCTCGACCTCGCCCGGCCCGAGCACGCGGTCGCCGACTGAGCGGCGAGTCGCCGCCGCTCCCAGGCCGATCGAGACGCCGGCTCGTACAGGTTTCGATGTCGTGGTTCAGCGCGGCGGCTCGATCCCGCGCCGGCGCTGCAGGTTCGCCGCCAGGGCTTCGAGCGCGGCACGATTGCCGGCGAAGTCCGGACTCGCAGCGGCCAGCCGACGACGAATCTCCAGCGCTTCGTTCAGCGCCCGGGCCGCCGCGTCGCGCCCGCCGTGAGCGAGCTCGACCTCGCCGAGCTGGGTCAGGCTCCCGGCGAGCTCGTCCTGCCACCGCGCGTTGCCGCCGTCGCGCTCGGCAAGGGTCCGCCAGCGCTCGATCGCGAAAGAGATCTCGTCGCGGGCCTCCCGCTCCCGGCCGAGCGCGAAGAGCACCCTGCCGGCCTGGAAGCGGGACTCCGCCGCGTCCTCGAGCGCGCGCGCGTCCTCGGGTTCCGCCCGGAGCAGGGCTTCTCGCAGCTCGATCGCCTCGCGGTGATACGCCAGTGCCTCCGCGGCGCGCCCCTGCGCGGCGTAGTCGGCGCCCAGGCGCGAGAGATCGGTGCCCAGGTCGCGGCGGACCTCTGCGTCGCCGCTCGCGCGCGCGGCGAGCTCGCGATCCACGGCCAGCGAGGAGCCGTGGTGGCCGAGGGCGCGCGACCAGTCACCGGCCTCGGCGGCGGCGTCGCCCAGCCGCTGCTCGACGACTCCGATCTGTCGGGTCGCGAGCGGCGATCCGGGGTCGGCCGCGCGAACGGCTTCGGCGGCGGACTGCGCGTCGGTGTAGAGCGTCTCGGCCGCGGGCAGATCGCCCAGCTCCCACAGGTCGTCGCCGACGGCGATGAGCGCCTGGACCGGCTCGAGCCGTTCCCGGGTCGAGAGCGGGGCGGAGAACGCACGCGACCTGGCCGCCAGCTCCGCGCGGTAGATCGCGAGCGCCTCGCGATGCCGCAAGAGGGCGGCACCCGTGGCGCCGCGAGCGGCGAGCACCGAGCCCAGGCGGAGCAGGACTCGTGCCTCGCCGGGAGCGGCCGCGCCACTCGCCCGAGCGAGCGAAGCGCCGCGGCGGCGCAGCTCGAGCGCCCGCTCGAGACTGACGAGCGCGTCTCCCGTGCGTCCTTCACTCGGCCACCCCGGCATCCCTTGCACCTCGGCGGTGCGCTCGTA
>Ga0316603_10000601_pt1 | contig 18107 bp, 17 predicted proteins | sample OWC_soil_day10_n_FD_207649 | JGI IMG/M metagenome (GOLD analysis project Ga0316603, IMG submission 207649) | Wetland soil microbial communities from Old Woman Creek delta, Ohio, United States - OWC_soil_day10_noCT | ecosystem: Environmental > Terrestrial > Soil > Wetlands | place: USA: Ohio... | reverse complement strand
GAGAAGCGCGTGACGGTGCGCGTCGGCGATCCGAGCGAGGACGCGAGCGGCGTCGCCGTCGTCGAAGCGCGGCTCGAGGTGACGTCCGCCGGCGGGCGCATCGGCATCTCCGAACTGCACCGCTTCGAGAATCACGGCGCGCGCACGGTGTTCGCCGCAGCGCCGCGCCGCGCCGAGGCGAAGCCACTATTCCGCGCACGGCTGCCGAAGGGCGCCGAGGAATTCAGGATCCCGCTCGGCATCCAGCCCGAAGGCCTCGTGCACGACGGGGACGAACTGCGCTTCTACGGGCCTCTCTACCCGTCGGGCTGGCCGGGTCCGCTCGCGAAGGACCAGGGTCTCGCGTTCCAGTACACGCTGCCGGCCGCAAGCGGAACGGTCGCGATCGAGAAGCAGTTTCCATCCGGGGCGCAGCGAGTCGTGGTGCTCGTTCCCAGCACGGGACCCAAGCTGCAGGTGGTGGGCGCGCGCGAGGAGAAGCCCGCGACGCAGCCGGCCGAGGGCGAAGCGCCACCGCTGCAATTCGTCGTCGATCGCGTGGCCCCGGGCGGCAAGATCACGCTGAAGATCGACATGCCCGCATCCCGCGTCGATCCCGATGCGGTGCACCTCGAAGAAACGCGCATCTTCCTCGAACTCGACGACGCGGCGCTGAGTGTGCAGCAGGAAACCCTCCTCGTGGTGTCGGGCGACACAGCCGTCGTGGCTCCGCAGGGTGGATCCCTTCTCACGCTGCCGGTGCCCGAAGGCGCGCAGGAACTGCGCTTCGACCGCGACGCGTTCGCACGCGGCCTGGCTCCCGGCGACGGTGTGGGCGCCATCCTGCGCGGGCCGCTGCCCCCCGGCGAGACGCGGCTCCAGCTCGCCTATCACCTGCCCGTGACGGATCCGAAAGGAGCCATTGCGCTCGACCTGCGCTTCGGTCGAACGCTGCCGCTGCTCAGCATCTTCCTCGCCGACACGGGCCTGCGCGCCGAGTCCGACCGCCTGCACCGCCGCCGGCCGGTGAAGACCCCCGACCGCACCTACATCGCGCTCGAAGCGTTCCAGGTCGAGCCGAGCGAAACGGTGCGACTCGCGCTCGCGCCGCTCGGCGCACCGGCGAAGTTGCCGCGCGCGGGGCTCTACGCCGTCGTCGCGCTCGCGGCGGGACTCGTGGTGAGTTTCGTCGCGGCACCGCTGCGCGTGGCGCGCAGGTCGTCCGCCGCGGACGACGCCGTGGAACGCGAAGACGCCGCACTGCACGAGCGCGAAGCCGTCTACGCCTCGCTGCGCGACCTCGAACACGACTACGAAACCGCCAAGATCTCCGACGGCGACTACCAGAACATGCGCCTCGAACTGCGCAACCGCGCGGCGGCGCTGATGCGGGCAAGCACCGGCGCAGCCGGTGCGCGCAGTGAGCCGCAGGCGAACGAAGGTCATCAGGACACCGGCGCAGCCGGTGCGCGCAGTGAGCCGCAGGCGAACGAAGGTCATCAGGACACCGGCGCAGCCGGTGCGCGCAGTGAGCCGCAGGCGAACGAAGTTCATCGAGACGTGTCCGGATCGCCAACGATCTGCCCTTCCTGCTCCGCGCCCGCCCGCGCCAGCGACCGCTTCTGCGCGCAGTGCGGCACACGCATCGACACAGGAGCGGCGCGCGCGTGACGAACGGCGCTGCGGCGACCGCGCTGCGCGGCGCTCCGGTCGTGTCGGCCACTGGAATCACCAAGCGCTTCGGACCCGTCGCTGCCCTTGCGGGCGTCGACTTCGAGGTCGCGGCGGGTGCGGTAGTGGCGGTGCTCGGTCCCAACGGCGCGGGCAAGACGACGCTGGTGCGCATCCTCGCCGGGCTCGCGCGCCCGAGCGCAGGCAGCGTGTCATACGCGGGCGGCGCCGATCGTCGCCGCGCACGTCATTTCGTCGGCTACATCGGCCACGCGACGTTCCTGTATCCGCAGCTCACGGCGCGCGAGAACCTGCGCTTCACGGCGCGGCTCTACGGCGTCCCGAACGCCGGCGAGCGCATCGCGTCGCTGCTCGCCGAACAGGGGCTCGAAGCGGTCGCCGATCGCGTCGCCGGCTCGTTCTCGCGCGGGCTCGCCCAGCGCCTCGCGATCGCGCGCGCACTCGTCCACGACCCGAAGCTGGTGCTGCTCGACGAGCCCTTCACGGGACTCGACCCGGTTTCGGCCGACGGCCTCGCGGCGCGCATCGAAGCGCTGCGCGGTGCCGCGCGCGCGGTCGTGCTGGTGACCCACGATCTCGCGAGCGCCGCGGCGCTCGCCGATCGCGCGGTCGTGCTGGTGCGCGGCCGCGTGGCGTTCGCGAGCGGCGGGGCGCTGCGGAGCGCCGGCGAACTGGAGCACGCCTACCGCAGCGCCCTCGAAGCCGCATGAACACGCTGATCGCCATCCTGTGGAAGGACCTCGTCAGCGAGTGGCGCAGCCGCGATCGCATCGTCGCGATGGCTCTCTTCTCGTTCCTCGTGGTGATCGTCTTGCACTTTGCGCTGCCCGACGTGGATCCCATCGCGGTGCGGCGTCTGGCGCCGGGACTGCTGTGGGTAGCCTACGTGTTCGCGGCGCTGCTCGGCTTCAACCGGGCGTTTGCGCTGGAGCTGGAGAACGAGGCGCTCTCGGCGCTCGCGATGGCACCCGCCGATCGCGGCTTCGTCTTTCTCGGCAAGGCGGCTGCCAATTTCGTGCTGCTCGCCGTCGTGCAATTCGCCACCGCGGTGGTGTTCGGTCTCGCTTTTGCGCTCGATCTCGTGCCACTGGCCGCGCCGCTCGCGGGCGTCGTGGCGCTCGGCTCGATCGGGCTCTGCTCGGTGGGAACGCTGTTCTCGGCGGTCGCCGTGCGCACGCGCTATCGCGAGGTGATGCTGCCGCTGTTGATCCTGCCGCTGCTCGTGCCGGTGCTGCTCGGAGCCGTCTCTGCGACCGCGGCGCTGCTGCAGGGCGAGGGTGTCCCGCCCGAGTCGGTCCAGCTGCTGGTCGTGACCGACGCGGTGTTTCTGATAGTCTCGTTTCTCGGCTTCGACTACGTCCTCGACGAATAGTGAGCGTACATGCCGGAATGCATTCCATGACGGCGCTCCCGGACTCTGCGATCGATCGCGGAGCGCGCGCGCTCGTGTTGCCGACCGGCATCCTGCTCGCCGTGCTCGCGGGTGCGTGGCTCGCTGCCGTCGCGCGCGCGCCCATCGACGTCGGCCAGGGCGTCATCGCGAAGATCGTATTCGTGCATCCTCCGCTCGCCTTTGCCGCGTACGCGGGCTTCGTGCTGACCGCCATCGGCGGCGCGCTCTTCCTGTGGCGTGGTGACGAAGCATGGGACCGCCTGGCCCGCGCAGCGGCCGAGGTGGGCGTGCTCTTCTGCACGCTGGTGATCGTGACGGGACCGATCTGGGCGAAAGGCGCGTGGGGTCGCTGGTGGTCGTGGGACCCGCGGCTCACCATCACGCTGCTGCTGTGGTTCGTGTATCTCGCCTACCTGTTGCTGCGGAGTTTCACGGAGGGGAGCGAGCGCGCGGCCCGCTTCGCGGCCGTTTACGGGATCGCGGGCCTCGCCGTGATCCCGCTCAACTATTTCGCGATCGAGATGGCGGGGGGTCGCTCGATGCACCCCGAAAACCTCCAGCGGGGCAGTCTGGGTGCCGGTATGGGTTGGCCCTTCGCACTCGGCGCGCTGGTGTGCTTGGTTGCGTTCACGCATCTGTTGGCGCGGCGCATCGAGGTCGAAGCGCTGCGGGGTGCGCTGGCCGAGCAGCTCGAGGGGGCCCCAAGGGGCCTCGAGAACGGCTGATGGGATACGTGATTGCCGCCTACGCGATCTCGATCGGGGCGGTTGGACTCTATCTCGCACACCTCGTCCGCGAACGCGGACGGCTGCGTCGCGACCTCGACCGCGGCGGGCTCTGATCGGGATTCCGGGCATTTCGCGGTTGACTTTGCGGGTGCCAGTCCGGTATAAGCAAAGCGCCGACAAGTGGTCGCGACCATTGGTTTTTGACTGCGTCTCTCGATGATTTCCGTTTCGAGAGGTTGTTTGACCCCCCTCCCTTCACTAGCTCGGACCGGGCTGGCGTCGTCATCGCGCGCGGCGGCGGATTCTTTCGCTACGCAGCGGCTTGCGGTATTCGCCGCGCCGCGGGAAGCAATTTTCCCATTCATACACAGACGAATTCCCGGTGCCCCGAGGCAGCGGGTGCAGCAGCGCGCAATCAGTCGGCAGGAGTCGCTCTACGAAGGGAGGAATGCGGGAGGTCTCGGAACCGAGCACGCGTTTGGCACGAGGGCTGCTAGGCAGTAGGGCGTAGCGATGTTTCGGAGCAGGTGTCCGGAGCGAGTACGCCACCAACCCCCCAACCCCCCGTTGGGTGACCGAGGTCAAGATGGCGAGCATGAAGCGCGGAGTCGGGTACTGCGAGAACACCGACTGCGAAGACTACGCAAAGGGCGTCTTCCTCTTGAACCATGGCGACACCTTCTATTGCCCGCGCTGCCGCCAGCTCGGCAAGGTCGAGAAGGAGCGCGGCTTCTACACGGGTAACTCGGACGTTTTCAAGGAAGTGCGCGTCGAGTACAACTTCGATCCGATCAACGGCGTCTACCGCGAGATCGGCATCGTGCGCGACGAGAGCCTCTGGGGCCGCAACAACGTCTACACGCTGCAGTCTCCGCTGATCAAGACCGAGAAGCGCGCGCTCAAGGTGGCGGAGGCGATTCTCGCCAATCTGAACCGCTACCGCGGACTCTTGAATGGCGACGAGATCCCGCGCACCACCGAAATCATCCTCTCCTTCGACGAACCGATCGAAGAATTCGCGCGCAAGCTGTCGCAGCTCTCCAAGGAGTGGGAAGCGAGCGGGTTGCGCGAAGGGCGACGCTAGCAACCTCTCGTCCTCTCGATCCCGATTCCAAGTTTCGAGTGACGACGGGTTCTGGACGCGGGTCCGGTTTCGAAACCGGGCCCGCGCTTCGTTTCAGGCGTCACCACGCCAGCGCGTGGTGAGATCGATCCGTGCGCCGGCCGCGATCGCCGCGACGCCCTGGTGCTCGGTGCGCTGCACCGGCTCGGCATGGCCGGCGAGCGCGTCGTCGAGCGGCGCGCGGAACCACGGGAAGATCGTGTCGGGCAGCCCCACAAGATCGAACCACGCGACGCGCGGGGTTTCGCGACTCGTCGTGAGTGCGCCGCCCGCGACTTCACACTCGAAGACCACCGCCTCGTGGGCGCGAAAGCCGCTGCGCTGGTAGCGGCCGACGAGTCGCCGGACCGCAACCTCGAGCCCCGTCTCCTCGCGCACCTCGCGCACGACCGCTTCCTCGTCGCGCTCGCCGGACTGCACTTCGCCGCCGGGCAGCTCCCAGCCGCGCAGCTCGCGCCGCAAGCAGAGCAGCACGCCCCGTTCCGAGCGCACCACCGCCTGCGCGACGCGCGTGCGACCCGCGCCTCCGATCGCGCGCGGCGCGATCGCCGCCCAGACGATCTCGGCGTAGGCAGGCATCGCGCCCGCGAGGCGCCAGAGCCGGCCCAATGCGCGGTGCCCTACACGACGATCTTGGAGAGCGGATACTCGACGATGCCCGCGGCGCCGCACGCCTTGAGCTTCGGGATCAGATCGCGCACCAGCGTTTCCCGGATCACGGTATTCACCGCCACCCAGCGCTCGTCGGAGAGCGTCGAGATCGTCGGCTTGCCGAGCGCGGGTAGCTGGGCGAGCACGCTGTCGAGGCTCTTGCGCGGCACGTTCATCATCAGACCGACCCGGTCGATCGCGGTGATCGCGCCGCGGATCAACATCAGCAGGCGGTCCATCTTGTCGCGCTTCCAGGCGTCGTGCAGTGAGTCGGGATTCGCGATGAAGCGCGGCGTGCTCTCTAGAACGACGTCGACCACGCGCAGGTTGTTGGCGCGCAAGCTCGATCCCGTCTCGGAGACGTCGACGATCGCGTCGGCCAGCACGGGCGGCTTCACTTCGGTCGCGCCCCAGGAGAACTCGACCTCGGCCTTGACGCCGTGCTGTTTCAAGTAGGTCCTGGTGAGTCCGACGGCTTCCGTCGCAATCCGCTTGCCCTGGAGATCACCCACCTTCCTGAGCCGCGAGTCCTCCTTGACGGCGAGCACCCAGCGCACCTGTCGATAGTTCGGCCACGGCGCGTGCAGGTCGGCGAGTTCCTTCACCTTGGCCCGCGTCTCGAGCACCCAGTCGAGCCCCGTGATGCCGGCGTCCATGACGCCCTGCGCGACGTAGCGGGCCATCTCCTGGGCGCGAATCAAGATGCACTCGATCTCGGGGTCGTCGATGCGCGGGTAGTACGAGCGCGACGACACGTCGACCTGGTAGCCGGCGTGCGCGAGCAGCTTCACCGTGGTGTCCTGGAGGCTGCCCTTCGGAATCCCGAGGCGCAGAACGCGATTGCTGGACGCCATCAGCCGCCGTAGACCTCTTTGGGATCGAAGACCTGCTCGCCCTCGTCGACCCAGGACGAACCGTCCCAGCGCCGGTAGAAGCAGAGGCGCTTCCCGGTGTGGCACGCGGCGCGACCCACCTGCTCGACCTTCAGCAGCAGCGCGTCTCCATCGCAGTCCAGGTGGATGCTCTTCAGGATCTGCACGTTCCCGCTCTGCTCACCCTTGTGCCAGAGCCCGCGACTGCGACTCCAGTAGACCACCTGGCCACAGCGCAGCGTCTCGCGCAGCGACTCCTCGTTCATGTGCGCGAGCATCAGGATCTCGCCCGTTTCGTGATCCTGGGCGATCGCCGTGACGAGGCCGTTGCCCTTGCTGAAATCGAGCGAGGCGAGGGGGTCCATGGCGGGGTCCGGGCTCGGGGTGGACGCGGAACCTACCCGCCTGAGACTGCCCCCGCCAGACGTTCGACGAGCCCGGCGAGTTCGTCGAAGGCCGGCCCGCGCGTGTACACGGCCTCGCGTGCGCCCGCCGGCCGCTCGCGCACGAGGATGCGGCGCCGCACCAGTTCGTCGAGCGCGCCCTGGAAGGTGGCGCGGTTCGACACCTCGGTCGTCTCGACGTCGCCGAGCAGTACCGAGCGCGCAAACGCCTCGGACGCGCGGCGCGTGAGGTTCCTCGCGCTGCCGAGTTCGGAGTCCGAGAGCACGGACGAAAACGCGGCGGCGTAGACCTCGACGAGACCACGCGTCTGCATCGCGAGGCGCTGCAGATACGCCGCGCCCTTCTCGCTGGCGCGCCAGTGGCTCTCGCTACGCTCGACCACTTCGAGCCGCTCGAAGTAATCGAGGAAGGCCTCGAAGTGCGCGGCGAGCACCAGCGCTCGCTGCGTGAACAGCTCGTTGTGGAAGAGGTCGAGCCAGAAGCGCAGATCGTCGCGCAATGCATCCTGCGTGGCGCCGGCGAGCAGGCGTCGCGCGAGGAAACTCGGTGGCGCGAGGAAGTGCAGGATGCCGTTGCGGTAGATGTCGAGCACGCGGCGCTTGCCTTCCTCGTAGAAGAGGATCTCGCCGCGCGAATCGGGCGCCGCCTCGATCAGATCGCTGCGCAGCAGGAACGCGATCGCATCGTCGAAGTCCGGCTGATCCCGCAGCAGCGCCGGGGTGAGTCGCGCGTCTTGCAGGCGGAGCAGCTCGACGATCTCCTGCATGCGGACCGTGAGTTCGTGGCGGAGCATCCCGCGACGCGTCTCCCCGAGGAAGGCGCAGGCCGCGACGGCCGTGGTATTCGCGAAGGTCGCCGCGTTGATGCGCTCGACCACGCGCTGGGCCAGATCGTCGACGAAGCGGCGCTTCTCGGCGGCGTCTTCGTCGCTGGCTTCGAGCGTGAAACGCGCGCGGCGGTCACCGATCGACTCGGCCAGCGAGATCGGCTCGCCGAAGCTGATGTGCGCGCTCCCCCAACGGCGGCGCAGCACCTTCCGCGCGCGCACCAGGCCGAGCATGCTCTCGTCCTTCTTGGTGCCACCGGACAGTTCGTCGAGCATCGAGCCCTCTTCGATCAGGCGCTCGTAGGTGATCGCGATCGGCACGAAGAAGAGATCGCGCCGCTGCGAGGCCAGGAAGCCGTCCACGTCCCAGGACAGGAAGCCGCGCTTCGGCGCCATCGTGCGTCCGGTGCGCGAACGGCCGCCCTCGATGAAGAACTCCTGCGTGAAGCCCTCGCGCACCAGGTATTCGACGTAGGCGCGGAACACTTCCTTGTAGAGCGGATCGTCGAAGCTCTTGCGCATGAAGAAGGCGCCGGCGCGCCGGAAGATGAAGCCGAAGGGCCCGAAGCCCATGTTCTCGCGCGCCGCGATGTGCGGCGGCACCAGGTGGTGCGCGTAGAAGAGCACCGAGAGCAGCATGAAGTCGAAGTACGAGCGGTGACTCGGAACCAGCACGATTGGGTGCCGCTTGGCGTATTCGGCCACCTTCTCGAGCCCGAAGGTCTCGATCGAGACGAAGACGCGCCGGAACACCGCGGTGACGAGGACGTTCAGCACCGCGAGGAAGGTCGAGTTCATGTTCGCCGCGATCTCGCGGAACATCTTCTCGGCATCGGCGCGCGCGGCTTCGGCGGAGCGACCGCGCTCGCGCGCGCGTTCCTCGATCGCGACGCGCACGCGCGGGCTCGCGAGCACGGTCTCCTGGACTTTGTGGCGCGGGCGCAGCGTGGGCCCCTCGACAACCTTCTCCTCGCGGTACAGGAAGACCAGGATCGAGCGGCGGACCTTGCGCGCGACGGCGTCCTGACCCTCGGCGCGCCGTTCCTGCACGAAGCCCGTCAGGTCGATCGGATCGGCGACCTTGACGGCGAGGTTGTGATAGTTCACGAGGAACGAGGCGACCTTTGCGAAGTCCGTGGGTCGCGTGGCTGCGCCGTAGGCGAGGTTCAGGAAGCGCCGTTCGGTGCGCGGTCCCGGTCGCCAGAACAGCGCGAGCGGAACGACCGCCACGGGTGTCGCGCCGTCCCACGCCGCGCCCACCGTTTCCGCGAGCACGTCGAGATCGGATCGTTCGACGGTCGCGACGTGGCGCCGCCCGAGCAACCACGAGGCGAGCCGCTCGGTGCGCAAGAACACGAACAGCGACGAGCCGCGCTGCACTTGTGCGCGAACGCGGTCGAGGTCCGATTCCGAGAGCGCGCCGCGGCGGCTGCGCAGCGCGCGCAAGCGCCCGATCAGCGCCTGCCAGAGCGGCTGGTAGTAGTCGAAGCGGATGCCGTTGGCGAAGGTCGCGAGGCGCAGTCCGTGGCGCAGGAAGAGCCAATTGAAGAGGAAGTAGTCGAGCCGGCTCGCGTAACGCATCACGTAGACGACGCTGCCGGCGGACTCGAGCGCGCGCAGTCGCGCGATGGTGGCCTCGTCGAGGGTGATCTCTCCGAAGAAGCGTCTCGCGAACCAGCGGAAGAAGAAATTGAAGCGCGACGTCATCGCCGACAGCGAATCGCGAAGCTCGGCGGGAGGCATGGGCGCCAAGATAGGTCAGCGGGTCTGCAGTTGCCGTAAGAGGCGCGGCCGGGCCGGCGACGCGACCCGGCCGCTCGTCATCTCGCAGTCACCCGAGGATCGTGCCGATCTGCGCCGCGATCTCGTCGGGCGTCCAGACGCCTTCCTTCTTGGTCGCGCCCTGGGTGCGGACCATCCGCATCTCGGAGATCTGGCCGCCGCCCACGAAGAAGATCTTCTTGGTCACGTCCTTTGCGAGGTCGCTCGCGAGGTACACGATCAGCGGCGCGATGTGGCGCGGGTGCATGCGCTCCTTGAAGGCTTCGTTCTGTGCGAGCGGCAGGTCCTCGGTCATGCGCGTCAGCGCCACCGGCGCGATCGCGTTCACGCGGATGCCGAACTTCTGACCTTCGAGCGCGAGGCAGCGGGTGAAACCCGCGATGCCCGCCTTCGCGGCGCCGTAATTGGTCTGGCCGAAGTTGCCTTCGAGACCAGAAGTCGAGGAGGTGTTGATGATCGAACCGCCGCCGGTCTGTTCGCGCATCTTCTGGAAGACCGGGCGCGTCACGCAGTAGACACCCTTCAGATGCACCGCGATGACGGCGTCCCACTCGCCCTCTTCCATCTTTGCGAGCGTCTTGTCGCGCAGGATGCCGGCGTTGTTGACGAGCACGTCGACGCGGCCGAAGGCGTCGAGGGCGCTCTTCAGGATCCCCTGCCCCCCCGCGACGGTCGCGACGCTGTCGTAGTTCGCGACGGCCGTACCGCCCGCCTTGCGGATCTCTTCGACTACTGCGTCGGCCATGCTGTGGCCACCGCCCGTGCCGTCGCGCGTTCCGCCGAGATCATTGATCACGAGCGCCGCGCCGGCGGCCGAGAGCGCGAGCGCATGCTCGCGTCCGATCCCGCCACCCGATCCCGTCACGATCGCCACCTTGCCCGCGAGAATTCCCATTGGGTTTCGCCTCCAGATGTTGAAAGACGGTCAGCCTAGGGAGAAAGGGGACGGTCCTCAACGTGGCCGGGCCTTGGACGCGAGGGACACACCTCGCGAGGTCCGTCCCCTAACTCCTCAGCCAGGTACGATCGAGGACCGTCCCCTTTCTCCTCTTTCTCCTAGATGAAGAGCAGGGTGCGGAGGGTGCTGTGGGGGCGGAAGCCGAGGTGTTCGTAGAGGGAGTGCGCGGGGACGTTGCCTTCGACGACGGAAAGCTGCACGTGTTCCGCGCCCGCGGCGAAGGCGATCTGGCAGAGCGCCGTGACACCCGCAGCCGCGAGTCCGCGGCGCCGCCAGGCCGGCCATGTATAGATGCCCTGGAGCAACCAGCCCTCGTCGAGTCGAACGTCGGCGTAGCCCACCCAGCTGACTTCGCCGGCCTGCTCCGCGAGCAGCGCACGCGGCAAGCGCGCCGCGACCCAGCGACGAAAGCCGCGCGGATCGCCGATGAACGGATCGGGACGACCCTCCTCGCGCAGGCTCGCGCGCGCGGCCTCGACGAGCGGTTCGAGATCAGCAGGGCCCGCCACGCGAATGGCGACGCCGCGGGTGGGCGACGTCGCGCGCAGCGCGGCGCGCTCCAACACGAGCGACGTCTCGCGCCGATCGACCAGAGCGCGCCGGCCACGCGCCGCGAGTCGCTCCCACAGCACTGCCGTCGCGCCCACCTCCGTTCGCACGAGCCCCGAGCCGAGGTCGGAGAGCGGACCGAGCAACGCCTCCAGCACCGGTCGCTCGATCTGCGACTCGATTACCAGTGTCGGGCGCAGCGACGCGACGCCGACCAGGTTCGCGCCGCGCCACGCACCGAGCACTTCGGCGGCGACATCCGCGCTGGCGCCCGCGCCGATCTGCCGCACCTGGTCGAGCAGGAAGAGGTCGTCGCGCGCGCGATCGCGCAAGCGCTCGACGGCGGCCGCGCGATCGCGGCGTCGCAGCGGACGCACGACGACCCGCCCGGTGCGTCCCTGCACTTCGGGGGCCGTGGCCATGGCGACGTCCCCTGCCCCTACTCGATCACAGCGAGAACGGCGCCTTCTTCGACACTCTCCCCTTCGCTCACGCGAAACTCGCTGATGCGCCCGCCGCACGGCGCCTCGACGGGGATCTCCATCTTCATCGACTCGAGGATGATCAGTTCTTCGCCCTCGACCACCGGGTCTCCGATCGCCTTCACGATCTTCCACACGTTTCCGGTGATCTGCGCCTGGACCTCGGTCGGCATCGCCCCTCCAATCGCGTCGTCGACGGGAGCTAGCACGGCCGCGCCCGGGAAAGCAACCGGCCAATCCCTTATGCTGCGCCCTCCCGGAGGCGGCCATGCTCGAAACCCTGACTCGCGGCTTCGGCGCCGCGCGCGAGCGCCTGCAGGGCGTGCGCGAACTCTCCGACGAGAACGTGTCGGAAGCGCTCTCCGACGTGCGCGCCTCGCTGCTCGAGGCCGACGTCGACTTCGCGGTGGTGAAGGACTTCCTCGGTCGCGTGCGCGAACGCGCGCTCGGCGAGAAGGTCAAGACGAAGATCCGCGACAAGAGCGGGCGGGTCCTGCGCGCGACCCCCGGTCAGCACTTCATCGCAATCTGCCAGGACGAGCTGATCAAGCTGATGGGGCCCGTCGACACCAAGCTCACGCGCGACGCACGCGGCACGGTGTCGGTGATGCTGCTCGGGCTCCAGGGCGTCGGCAAGACCACCGTCGCGGCCAAGCTCGCGCGTCACTTGCAGCGCCAGGGACGCAAGGTGCTGCTGGTCGCGGCCGACGTCCATCGGCCCGCCGCGGTGCTCCAGCTCCAGCAACTCGGCGCCCGCATCGAAGCCGAAGTGCACGCCGGCGCCGCGGGCGACAGCGCGCCCGCGATCTGCCAGGCCGCCGCCGAGCGCGCCCGCAAGCAGGGCTTCGACGCGATCGTCTACGACACCGCCGGCCGCCTCGCGATCGACGACGAGCTGATGCAGGAACTCGCCGAGATCCGCACACGCGTGGCGCCGGCCAACACGCTGCTGGTGTGCGATTCGCTGATGGGCCGCGACGCGGTGAACGTGGCCCAGGCCTTTTCGGAGCGGCAGAAGCTCGACGGACTGGTCCTCACCAAGCTCGACGGCGACGCGCGCGGCGGCGCCGCGCTCGCCGTGAAGGCCGTGACCGGCGTCCCGATCAAGTTCCTCGGAACCGGCGAGGCGATTGACCGGATCGAGACCTTCCGGCCCGAGGGCATGGCGTCGCGCATCCTCGGCATGGGCGACATCGTCGGCCTGGTCGAAGACTTCGAGCAGGTCGTCGACGAGCACGAGGCCGAAGAAGCCGAGCAGGACGCAGAGCGCATCCTGCGCGGCAACTTCGGCATGGACGACCTGCTGAAGCAGCTGCGGATGATCCAGCGCCTCGGCCCGCTGCGCGACGTGATGGCCAAGATGCCCGGCTTCGGCAAGGTCGCCGAGCACGTCGACGAAGGCGAACTCGGCAAGGTCGAGGCGATGATCCAGTCGATGACGCGGTTCGAGCGGCGCGACCCCGAGCGCATCGACCGCAGCCGCGCCTCACGCATCGCGCGCGGAAGTGGTCGCCAGCAGAGCGAAGTCGTCGATCTCGTCAAACGCTTCCGCCAGATGCGCGACCTGATGGCCGCGATTGGCGGCAGCGACGGCGGCGGCTTGTTGTCGCGCATTCCCGGCATGGGCCGACTTGCTGGCGCGGGCGGCCTCGACCCGTCGATGCTCGCGGGACTCGGCGGACCGACGGGGCGCGCTCGTCCGCTCTCCGCCACGGCCGAAGCGCGCCGCCGCCAGCAGGCCAAGAAGAAGCGCAAGGATGCGAGCAAGGCACGCAAGAAGGGTCGGCGCCGTTGACGCGAACCGTTGCCACGTCGCGCACTTTCTCCTTAGAATGGCATGTCGTCGGCAATGGCTTCCGCATCATCCCCCCGGAATGCACGAGGCCGACGAGTCGCTTTCCGCGACGCCCGTTCAGACGCCTGTTCCTTTCGGCATTCGTACCCGCAGGACCCGTGGACCCACACGCTGGGGCAAGTCCCTGGCCTGCTGATGCAGAGGTCATGATGCGCAGCGCCATCGCGTTCGCCCTCGCCATCGTCACGGGGATTCTCCTCGCGGCGGGCTCGGCATCCGCGCTGGAAGAGCCGTTCCCGCGTCCGCCCGGCATCCACGCACGCGTCCGGCTCTGGACGCGCGTCTATTCCGAAGTCGACACGAACGGCGGATTGATCCACGACGCCGAGGAACTCGACGTCGTCTACGAAGTGATCCGCTGGCCGAAGACGCTCTCGGCGGCTGACCAGGAGGCGCGCATTGCGCGCTCCAAGCGGCACTACCAGGCGATCCTAGAGCGACTCGCGGACGGCAAGACGGCGCTGACGGCCGAAGAGCGCCGCGTACTGACGCTGTTCCCGCCCGGCGTCTCGCGCGCGTCGCTCGGCGCGGCAGTCGATCGCGTGCGCTTCCAGCGCGGGCTCGCCGAGCGCTTCCGCGACGGTCTGGTCCGCGCCGGCCAATGGGAGCCGCACATTCGGCGCGTGTTCCGCGACGCCGGCCTGCCGCAGGAACTCGCGTCGCTTCCGCACGTCGAGTCGTCGTTCAATCCCGGTGCCTACTCGAAGGTGGGCGCTGCCGGGCTCTGGCAGTTCATGCCGGGAACCGGCAAGCGCTTCCTGCGCATCGATCGCGCGGTGGACGAGCGCTACGACCCCTGGCGTTCCAGCGAAGCCGCGGCCGCGCTGCTGCGCGAGAACCACCGCATCACCGGAGCGTGGCCACTCGCGGTCACCGCCTACAACCACGGCGCCGGCGGCATGATGCGCGCCGTGAAGCAGCTCGGCACCAAGGACATCTCGGTGATCATCGACCGCTACCAGAGCGAAACCTTCGGCTTCGCATCGCGCAACTTCTACTCGGAATTCCTCGCTGCTCTCGACGTCGAGAAGGCGGCGGGGCGACACTTCGGAGCGATCGCGCGCGAGCCCGCAGCCGAACACGAGATCGTCGTCACGCGGCATCCGACGTCGGCATCGGCGCTGGCGCGCACCTTCGGCGTCGACCCGGGGCTGCTGCGCGAGTTGAACATGGGACTGCGCGACAGCGTCTGGTCCGGACGCATTTCGGTGCCGGCCGGTTACGCGGTGCGGCTGCCGAAGGTCGCCGGGCGCCCGCCCGCCGCCCAGCTCGCGGCCTCACTGCCGCGCAGCGAAGAAGTCAGCGCGCGCGACGCCGGCCCGCGCGGCTCGGCGAGCCGCCATCGCATCCGCCGCGGCGACACCCTCACGAAGGTCGCGAAGACGTACGGGGTCTCGGCGAGCGCCCTCGCAAAGACGAATGGACTGCGCACGTCCAGCCACCTGCGGGTCGGTCAGACGCTGCGGATTCCGGGTGCAGCGGCAGCGAGCGAGACGTCCATCGCTGCGGCTCCGGCTGCGAAGACGACCGCGGCAAAGGCCGCAACCACGACCCCGAGCACCGCCCGGAAACAGGCGCCGACCCGGGCCGTGAAGGCGGCGAAGACCGGCAAGGCGAAACCCGCCGTGCGCAGCCACACCGTGAAGCAGGGTGAGACGCTCACCGCGATCGCGCGCCAGACCGGCGTCTCGGTCAAGCAGCTCGCCGCCGCCAATGGGATCTCCGCGTCGCACCGGGTGCGCGCCGGCCAGCGGCTGCGCATCCCCGACTGAGAACTCTCTAGACCTGGAAGATCGTCTCGTCGGGGAGCCGGATCGCCGTCAGCAATCCGCCGTAGACCGCGCCAGTGTCGATCCCGATGCTGTGCGGGAGGTTCCAACGCACCTGGAAATCGGGGCGCGGCGTGTGACCGTACACGATCGTCACGCCGAGTTCGTGCGGCAGGCCGGCGCTCGCGCGGTCCCAGAGCAGTTCCTCGACGCGCGCGTGGGAGAGTGCCCAACCCGCGTCGCTGGTGCGGGTGAGCGTGCGGCCGAGCCCCGCGTGAACGAACAGATAGGCGCCATCGACGTGGTGCAGCCGCAGCGAGCGGAAGAACGCCTCGTGTTTGGGCGGCAGACTGAACTCGTCGGGACGCGGCGGACGCAACTCGTGCCAGCCGTACGACACGAGCGTCTCGGCGCCGCCGTTGGGCAGAAACACGTCGGCGCCGAAGTAGGCGGGCCCCTCCCAACCGAGGTAGTCGAGGAACATCGACTCGTGGTTGCCGAGCAGGAACTCGCACGGATATGCGTCGGCGACCTCGATCAGGCGTTCGACGACGCCGCGCGAGGCGGGACCCCGGTCGACGTAGTCCCCGAGGAAGACCAGTCGATCTCCCGGCTGCAGCGGGAGCATCGCGAGCAGCGCGTCGAGCTTGTCGAGACGCCCGTGGATGTCGCCGACGGCGTAGAGCATCAGACCCGTGACGCCACGGCCGGCTGCGCTCCGCGCCCGGCGAGTTGGCCACACGCCGCATCGATGTCCGCTCCGCGCGGGCGGCGCACCGTGACGGTGAAGCCGAGTCGCACGAGATCGCCGGCGAAGCGGGTCAAGACCGCTTCGGACGGCGGGCGATGGGGCGAGTCTTCGTGCGCGTTCATCGGGATCACGTTGAGCTTCGAGGGCAGACCGCGCAACAGGCGCGCGAGCCGTCGCGCATCCTCGGGCGCGTCGTTCACGCCTTGGATCAGCGTGTACTCGAAGAAGACCGGGCGGCGCGCCGTCACGGTTTCGAGACTGCGAAGTGCGCCCATCAACGCGGCGAGTGGGAAGCGGCGGTTGAGCGGGACCAGTTCGTCGCGCACCGCGTCGGTCGCGGCGTGCAGCGAGACCGCGAGATTCACCGGCACGCTCGCGAGCAGTGTCGCGATCTTCGGCACCACGCCCGCCGTCGACACCGTCACCTTGCGCGGTCCGAGTGCGAAGCCCTTGGGATGCAGCAGCAGGCGCGCCGACTCGAGCACGGCGGGCAGGTTCAGCAGCGGCTCGCCCATGCCCATGTAGACGACGTTGGTGAGGCGCTGGCCGGGGACGAGCTGCTCGCGCATCCGACACACCTGGTCGACGATCTCGGCGACCGTGAGATTGCGCGTGAAGCCGAGCGCACCGGTCGCGCAGAACGAACACGCGAGCGGACAGCCCACCTGGGTGGAAATGCAAAGCGTCGTGCGCGCGCCCTCCGGAATCAGCACCGACTCGACCAGCGCGCCGTCGCGCGCACGCAGGCGACCTTTCACGGTGCCGTCGGCGGAGCGCTGCACGAGATCCCAGTCGAGCGCGTGCCACTCCCACTCGGCGGCGAAGCGCTCGCGCAGCGCCGCGGGAAGATCGCTCCACTGCGCCGGATCCCCGATCCCGCGGCCGTAGAGCCAGCCCGCGACCTGCTCCGCGCGCCAGGGCTCGATCCCCTGCTCCGCGAAGCGCGCGCGCAGCGATTCGATCGAGTGGTCCTGGAGCTGCAAGCGCGCCTCGCGCATCTCAGCCCGCGATCCTTCGATACGCGAAGAAGTGGAGCGGGCGGCCTTCGGCGCGCCATTCCAGCTCGTACGCGGTCGGCATGCGGCCGGGGACGTCGGCGAGCCAGCGGGAGGGCGCGAAGACGTTCTCGAGCCGCGACTCGGCCGCCAGCACGGCGTCGATCTGCTCGGCGTAGGGGACGTCGTCGGTCGCAACCTGCAGCAGCCCTCCGCGCACCAAGCGGTCGGCGACCGCCGCGACCAGCGGCGCCTGCACCAGCCGCCGGCGGTGATGGCGCTTCTTCGGCCACGGATCGGAGAAATTGATCCACACCGCCTCGAGCGACGCAGGCCCGAACAGATCGGCGAGGGCCTGCTCGCCGGTGCCGTGCACGAGCCGCAGGTTGCCGAGTTCCGTCCGGGCGAGCCGCCGGGCCTGCTTCAGCACGCGCTTGCGCGAGACCTCGACGCCCACGTGCGCAACTTCGGGTGCGCGCCGCGCGAGATCGAGCAGGAACTCGCCGCGCCCGAAACCGATCTCGAGCACGATGCGTAGCGGCGACGCGAGGTCGGGCGCGAAGAGTGCGGCCCAGCCCTTCGCGAGCACGTCGTCCGGCGTGACGCGGCGGTCGGGACCGGGGATGTCGAGCTTCAGGCGCCGCGGCATCCGCGCAGTCTAGGAGCCGCCTGCCGAGGCTGCGACGCGGCGCGGCTCACAGACTCGCCTCGACCCCGAGCAGCCCCCGCAGCAGGTCGGCCGGCGCGTGACGCGGCTGCACGTCGAGCGCGACGGCTTCGTCGTCCGCAAGGCCGGCGCGCGAGCGCGCCTCGTGGATCGCTTCGAGCGGCCCGCCGTGCGCGTCGACGAGGCCGAGCGCGAGCGCACGCACGCCGCTCCAGACGCGTCCCTGCGCCATGCGCGTGACGTCGGCGCGCGTGAGCTTGCGGCCCGCTTCGACGCGGCGCAGGAACACGTCGTACACTGATTCCATGTCACGGCGCACCAGACTGCGCTCGTCCGGCGTGAAGCCGCGCAACGACGTCAGCAGGCCCGCACGACTGCCGCGCTCGATCGCTTCGTGATCGACGCCCCACTTCTCGAGCAACGCGCCGGCGTCGAGCTTGCCGCCCACCACCCCGATCGAACCGGTGAGCGTCGCTGGCTCCGCGAAGATCGCGTCGCCGGCCACCGCGGCGAAGTAACCACCCGACGCGGCCACTTCGCCCATCGACACCACCAGCGGCTTGTCGCGTTTCGCCACGCTGAGAGCGCGCCACAGGACGTCGGAGGCGAGCGCGTCGCCACCGGGACTCT
>Ga0316603_10000600_pt1 | contig 18123 bp, 8 predicted proteins | sample OWC_soil_day10_n_FD_207649 | JGI IMG/M metagenome (GOLD analysis project Ga0316603, IMG submission 207649) | Wetland soil microbial communities from Old Woman Creek delta, Ohio, United States - OWC_soil_day10_noCT | ecosystem: Environmental > Terrestrial > Soil > Wetlands | place: USA: Ohio... | reverse complement strand
GCCGACCGGCATGCGGTGCGGTGGCTGATCAATCCGTCTGCCGAGACAGACTGGAACAACGCCAACTTCGAGATGAGCTTCCGGAATGGCGCGGCCGGGGTCCCGGTGATCACGGCGCGGTACTGGAACAATGACGGTACCGGTGCAAACACCATTCAGGACACGTTGGTTGCAACAACAGCCCACGTTGGCAAGTGGCGTCATGTCATTCTTGAGCGGAGCAAGACGAAGTTCGCCCTGGCCGTCAAGAACGAGAATGACCAGATGATGTTTACAAAGACCATTGACGCCGCGAAGCCCCCGTTGATGGCTGGTGCACCGCTGCGTATCGGGCGGTCATGGTTCGACGGTAACGACAATTACTATGTCGGCCCGTACCGTGGACGCATCGATAATGTCAAGGTGTACAACTATCCGGCGGCCGGCATCATCACCGGCGTCGCGGACGAGGGTCTGACACCGTTGACCTTCTCCCTGCAGCAGAACTATCCGAACCCGTTCAATCCGACAACGAGAATCATGTACACGATTCCCAGCGCGTTGCAGACCAACATGGTTGTGTACGATCTGCTCGGGCGACGGGTGAAGACGCTAGTGAACGAGGTACAGCATGCCGGTGAGCACTCCGTCCAGTGGAACGGCGTGACCGACGATGGTACCTCGGTTGCCAGCGGTGTGTACTTTGTGCGTCTGACCGCCGGTGATTTTGTGAAGACGGTGAAGATGATGTTGATGCGGTAACGTACGCGTTCCGCACTGAATGCGTGCGGATTGTGTCGAATGCAGGCAGCGGGAACGCTCTTCCTCTGTCCCGCTGCCTGCTTCTGGTTTTTCCGAATGCAGAAGGATTGCGTATGCGTAACCGATTGCTCTGTGTGGCAGCGGCCCTGGCCGCCCTTGGCGTGCTCCAGGGGTGCAAAACCGCCGTCGATCCCTCCCCCGAACCCGGCATCCTCCGCGTGCTGCTGAAAGGAGCCGACACGGACACGACGATCATCATTCAGAACGACACATCCCAGTTCTCCCGGTGGGACAAGTTCGACCTGTACGTTTCGCAGGGCAGGGTCTATCAGGGTGATAATTACGCCTACATCTACAACAACGTCTCCAGCGAGCGCAAGGCAAGCGACACGGTGAACATTCTGGGTCGGGAGTGGCTGAACGGAGTCCCGATCACGTTCGCAGATTCGGACCCGATCACTCCTGTCAACAGCAGATTCCGCACACACGTGGTGTTCGAGTCGTACGTCCCGCCCGGTACCTACAGCAAGTTGTCGCTGACGCTTACCGCCTCCGAAATGGAGATTTTTGTCCCCAAGCACTACCTCAATCCGGTAAGTCTGCCGCCAAACGTCACCCCGTCCCTGGAGTTTCAGACCTCGATCCCGGTGGCCGAAAGCGGTATCACTGAAGTACTCCTTGAAATCTCTCCCTACAAATCATTGCGGAGATATCAGGACCAGTTCTACTTCGAACGAAAGGTCGTGGTCAGCCACGTGAAGAACCTCTGATGTGTGCGGCCCGAATTGATGTGAACCACGCTCGTTCAGATGAGATGACAGGTGTGCTATGAAACGATGGTCAAGGGTATACGTCCTCCTTCTTGCGGCAGCATGCGCGATGCTCTGGTTTTCGTGCGACCGGCCGACTGCACCGGAGAATCCCAACGGTCCGCCGGACACGAAGCTGGCCAATGTGCCCAAGGAGCAGGACACGGTCTTTGCGCTGGTCAACCTCAGCTGGACGGGAGGTGATGGTGACGGGTATGTGACGAAGTATCAGTACCAGTATCAGACGTATCACCTGGCTCCCGGGTCGACCACACTCTGGGAGTTCTTCGATTCCACTGCCTGGCATGACACCACGGGGACGGGCGCGATGATTGCGTTTAACTCCACCGAAGCATTGAACAGGCAGGTCTTCAAGGTGCGGGCGATCGACAATGATGGCAACACGGATCCCACGCCTGCCGAACGGGTCATCTATACACTCCGCACCGTAGCGCCGGTGACGAAAATCCTCTTCCCGAAGACGAACACCAGCCTGCTGGTTGACGATCAGGTCACCGACTGGTGGAACGGCGTGCAGCTCATCTTCAATGCCACGGATCCGACCGGGCGGGGAGAGATCGTCGAATACGCGTGGAGTGTCGATGGCGGCCCCTGGCACTGGCAGAAAGACACGTCGGTCTACGTGACGCCGGTTCAGATTCCCGGGACGCTCAACGGCACCCACAAGTTCAAAGTCATTTCCCGGAACAACACCAACCTGATTGATCCGACCGGCGATTCCGTGACGGTCAACCTCATCATTCCATCCTTCTCGAAGGATGTGATCATCATTGACGAAACGGACGAATTCAACAATCCGTTCCTGACCTGGGGGCTTGCCGACAGTGTCGTGGACCGCTTCTATTCCGACGTATTTCCGGGCGCCACAGAATGGGATTTCAAAACCAAGGGCATGCCTCCGCGTGAGGTGCTGGCCGACTACAAGCTGATCCTCTGGCACGCCGACGACGTGCCGACCAGCCGTCCCCACAAGATTTCCGACCCGGCGAACATCCAGGTGTTCACGGACTACCTCAAGGTTGGCGGCAAGTTCCTGATGAGCGGATGGCGCATCCTGAAGTCGTTTGCATACTACAACAACTTCCCCTTCGCCTTCACGCCCGGCACCTTTGTCTACGACTATCTGCACATCCGGACCGTGACGGAGACCGACATCCTTGGTGATATGACCGGAGCCAAGGGAAAGACCGGGGTGTTCACAAGCATCGAGGTGGACTCCGCCCGGCTGGCGAATTTCCCCTACGACGGCAAGCTGTCGCAGGTGAACCTGATCACGACCATGGCAGGTTTTACTGACGTGTTGTATTCATATGAGAATTCGCCCAACAGCCCGAACGTCACGTACCGCGGCCGCGCTGTAGCCCTGCGGTACTACGGAACGGTGTACGACGCCGTCGTGCTCGGTTTCCCGATGTACTTCATCAAGAAAGATCAGGCGAAGGTAATGGCTCAGGAAATCCTCCGGAGTCTGCATGTCCAGTAAGGAGATTGTCATGATGGGGCGTTCCGTTCGATTGCGCTCATACGTTCGTCCGCTGACCCTGCTCGTCGGGCTTGTGTTCTGCGCATCCATGGCACTAGCGCAGAATACCGGCAAAATCGCAGGTACTGTGAAAGACAAGACGACCGGAGAACCGCTTGTTGGCGCCAACGTTGCGGTGAAGGGAACCCCGCTTGGTGCCTCCACTGATATAGAGGGCCACTTCTTCATCCTGCGCGTCCCGCCGGGGATTCACGATCTTCAGATTTCGAGTGTGGGATATCAGGGGATTACCTTCAAGGGCTTGCGTGTCCAGGTAGACCTCACCGCCGAAGTGCAGGTGAAGCTGGAACAGACCGCCATTGAGGTGGACGGTGTGACGGTCATGGCGGAGCAGAAGATGGTGCAGAAGGACGTCACCTCCACGCGGCGCACGGTGTCGCAGAGCACGATTCGCGAGACACCCGGTCTCGACGCCACGACGGACATCTTCAAACTTCAGGCGGGGACGGTGCTCACCGCATCACCTCCCACGCTGCGCCTCTCCGACGGCACGCAGCTGCAGGTCCGTGATGAAAGCCTGCAGGATGTGCACATCCGCGGCGGCCGCGGCGGCGAAATCCTCTACATGGTAGACGGCATGCCGGTGACGCATCCCATTTACGGCGGCCGCAGCGTCATGGACCTGAATCTTGTGGATGTGGAATCAGTGGAGCTGCTCACGGGGGCATTCAATGCGGAGTACGGGCAGGCACAATCCGGCGTCGTGAATATTATCACCAAGAGCGGCGGCGACACCTACAAGGGCGGCATCGAATATAAGACCGACCAGCTGGGTGTGTTCGGCGAGAAGTACAACACCGACTATGCGTCATTTTACATCGGCGGACCGGAACCCATCACACAGACCCTGCTGCCGGCCCTCGGTATCGGTCCGCTCACGGGGCTGACCTTCTTCTTTTCGGGGAACACCACGCTCACCGACACTGAGTACGACAACAAACGGACCAGGGGTGATTTCGATCTCCTCGCATGGAGTATACGCGAACGCCAGGACAATTCCCTGAACCTCAACGCGAAAGTGAACTGGGACATCACGGGAGAGCACAAGCTGGCACTGAGCTATCACGGATCCAAAAAACAGTGGAGCTCGTTCGAGTACCTCTGGAAATACAGTCCCGACAACACCGCCGACTACAGCCGGAACAATTACACACTGAACGCTTCGTTCAATCACGTCCTCTCAAAGTCGACGTACTACACGCTGATGGCCGGCTATCTCGACGTCGTGTACAAAGGCTCGCTTGGCGGACGCACTCCTGCGGATTTCTGGAAGCAGGACAGCACCGGACGGTATGTCGCACTGTACACCTCGCCGCTCATCGACCCGAGCACCGGTTTCTTTGACCCCCGGGGCGTCGAATCCATCTGGCGGGATGACCACACGAAGACGTACACATTCAGAGGCGATCTGACATCCCAGGTCCATCCAGCGCACCTCATCAAGGTCGGGTTGGATGCCTCTGTCAACAGCATCAGCTACATCGATATTCAGGACGGAGGAACCAGGCTGTCAAGGTACGGACAGGGGATCGATTCCATTCCGCCGCCCGGGCCGTTCCAGTTGTTCGGCCAGAACCGATGGGTCTTCGACGTCAAGCCGACCATCGCGTCAGCATACATCCAGGACAAATTCGAGCTCGAGTATCTTGTGATCAACGGCGGTATCCGGCTCGACTATTTCAACCTGGGGAGCAGCGTACTGCAGGCAGACTGGGTCTCGACATGGGAGCGGGCGACAGGGTTGAAAGCTGACTGGGGCCAATCCATTTTCAAGATCAGCCCGCGGTTCGGCGTTTCGTTCCCGATCTCCGAGAACACCGTCGTGTTCTTCTCCTACGGACATTTCAACCAGTTGCCGGAACTCCAGTACTTTTACCGTGATCCGTACGGCAGCAGCTTCACGGGAAATCCGAAACTGGATTACGAACAGACGATTCTATACGAGTTCGGCTTCACGCATCAGCTCAGCGACTACTGGGCAATTGACATCAAGAATTACGGCAAGGATATCTCAAAGCAGATTGGCACAACGCGCGTGTACGGAGCCCAGGGCTCGCCGGTGGATCTCTACGACAACAAGGGGTACGGCCGCACGCGCGGACTCGAGTTCGAAGTGGTCAAGGATCCCTCCGACTTCATTGCCGGGCGCGCGACGTACACCATCCAGTGGGCCAACGGATATTCCTCGTCCGCCTTTGACGACTATGTCCGCTCCACCAGCAACTTCCCGTATCCGATCCGCGAACGCGCTCTGGAGTGGGACGTGCGTCATCAGGTGATCGTGCAGGCAACCCTGGCTGCCGGACCAAAGCAGTATCCGAATGTATTCGGCTTCGAGCTGCCGGACGACTGGAATCTCACGCTCCTCTACCGCTATGCGAGCGGAACGCCGTACACACCCGGCCAGGCAACCATGAATCCGGTCGAGGCGCAAAAACAGGAGAACACGGCATACGGACCGTACACGAGCAGCACGGATCTCAAGTTCGAGAAGGGATTCACGATCGCCGGGATCCGTCTGGCCGTGACGGTCGATGTGTTCAATCTGTTCGACCAGCGAAACGTGCAGCTGGTCCGCTCAGATATGGGCTTTAACCAGTGGACAGGCGAGCCATACCAGTACGGCGATATTGAGAAGCCGCAGAACAACCTGTATGACTACTACACCATGCTGAGTCTGCGTGACCCGCGTGTCTTCTCGACCGGGCGGACGACGAAGCTTGGCCTCAGGATAGATTTCTAACAGTGATCACAGCCGTGAGAAGGACTCCATGCGTGTGTTGAGACGATCCCTTGCTGTGGCGTGCAGCATCGTGCTGATTCCGGGTGCGAGCGTGGTTGCCCAGTTCATCGATGCAAAGCTGGACTACCGGGTGACGAATGTCGGCAAAATCCGCCAGGTCCTCACCAACATGGGCACATTTGACAAAGGCCGCACACGGTACCCGGGCCTCATCAACGCCGAGTTTCCGCCAGGTTCGGACGAGGAACATCTCTTTCAGGGAGGCATCTGGATCGGGGCGATCTCGCCGACCGGTGATACGCTGGTGTCGCAGTCAGAAGCGCACTTCACACCGCACGAATTCTTTCCGACGAATAAGAGCTGGGATTCCATCTGGACCGGGTCCAAGGGAGACACGCTGCATCTGCCGTACTGGCAGAACTACGAATGCATTTCGGACCGGGATTATGTCAGCCGGTACAGCGACTACAACATTCTGAACATCGACAATCACACCCCCCTGTATCTCGACATCGTCCAGACCACGTACTCCTGGAGTTCCGGACAACTGGCCGAGTTTCTTCTCCACAAGTACTACATCGTGGCAACCAAGATACCGTTGAAGGATGCGTACATCGGGTTCTGGATGCACAGCTCGATCGGCAACATCGGAGTGGCTGACAACTTTATCGACGAGTACACGCGGTGGAAAGCCGACTACAAGATGGCCATCGCAGAAGATTCCCCCGGGGGAAACGACGGTGCAGCGTTCAGCCCGATCGGATTCAGCGTGATGGCTCCCACGGACGCGCCGAGCTGGAGTTTCAATTACTATGAGCATGAAGAGCTGCCGAGCAGGGACCCCGAATGTTATCAAGCCATGGCCAGCGGCAGGATCATGCCGGACCGTATTGAGCGTGCACGCGCCCATATCATTCAGGCGTTCGGCCCGTTCCAGATCAACGTCGGCGATACGATCGTGGTAGAGATGGCGGAGATCTTCGGTGAGGGGCTGCCCGGTCTGATGAAGAACGCGGAGTACATCAAGTTGCTCAAGAGCAAGAACTTCCGCGTCCCTTCACCGCCGCCGAGTCCGAAACTCCGCATCACCACCGCGAACCACGAAGTCACACTTGACTGGACTCCGCAGCCGGGGAGCGTGAACCCCGAGTTGTACTCCGATCCCAACCGGGGTGACACGGTCAAGTATCCGTTCGAAGGGTACCGGTTGTACAAGAGCACGAAGGGTCCTGACGGCCCATGGTCACTGCTTGCAGAATATGACGTCATTGATGGAGAGGGCTATAACACCGGGCTGCAATATACATACAAAGATGTCGGCCTCCTGAACAACATCGAGTACTATTACGGGCTGACGGCCTTTTCGAGAAAGGACAATGTCCTGAACTTCCCGCCCCAGGAGACAAGCGCTTCCGGAAACGCGCGGACTGTGGTGCCGGGGACGGCGCCGCCCGCAACGGTCGGAGAGGTAGCCGCGGTGCCCAATCCGTACCGCGGCGACATTGCGTACAGCTCCTACAGCCCGCCATGGGAGCGCCCCCAGGGCAACAGACCCTGGTGGATGGAGCAGGACCGGAGGATCCAGTTCATCAATCTGCCTGCGAGCTGTCAGATCAAGATCTATACGCTGGCGGGGGATCTTGTCGCCACGCTCAATCACATGGATGCGGCGAAGGGATACGAAGACTGGAACCTGACATCATCCATTGGTCAGGCCATCTCAAGCGGCCTCTATCTGTTCACCGTTGAAGATACGAACAACGGCAATGTCCAGGTCGGCAAGTTTGTCATCATTAAATAAGTGAGCCTCCGTGCCACCGAGGGTGAAGACGATGAAACGCATGGTGATCGGAATACTGCTGTTCCTCCCCGTTCTGCTGTACGCACAGTACAACCGTCCGGGAAGCACGGATGCCCAATTCCTGAAGATCGGAGTAAGCGCACGCGGAACGGGCATGGCGGACGCCTATCTGGCGTCTGTGGAGGGCGCGGAAGCGACCTACTACAATCCTGCCGCCATGCCGTGGATACGCAACAGAGACGTTGTGTTTACACACACGACCTGGTTCGCCGGGATCAACCACGAGTTCGCTGCTGCCACGCAGAATTTTGATGATATCGGTTCGTTCGGACTCTCGGTGACGGCGCTCTACACAGACGAGATGAAGGTCCGGACGCCGCTTCAGCCGGAAGGAACCGGAGAGACATTCTACGTCGGGAACTACAGGTTCGGACTTTCATATTCACGGTTCCTTACCGACCGGGTGACATTCGGGTTGACGTTCAGCTACCTGAACATGAAGCTCTACCGTGAATTCACGGCCGATGCATTTTCCCTGGATATCGCCGTGATGTACGTGTCGGATTTCCGCGGCTTCCGGTTCGCGCTGGCGATCGCAGATTTCGGATCCAACATCCAGTATGTCAACGAATCGTATCCTCTGCCGACGAACTTCCAGTTCGGAATGGCCATGAATGCAATCGATGGGGACGATCAGAAGCTGCTTGTGAGTATGGCCGCCGTGAAGCCGAATGAAGGAGAACCCCAGGCTCAGCTGGGTGCGGAGTGGAATTACCAGAAGATGTTTTTCGTCCGCGGAGGATACCGCCTGAATTACTCCATCGCAACATGGTCCGCAGGTGCAGGCGCTGCGTTCACGGTGGAAGGATTGGGCCTGCGGGCAGACTATTCCTACAGCGACTACAAGACGCTGGGCGGGAGTCATCGCATCGGCATCGGCGTGTCGTTCTGATCCGGCGTTGCGTCTCCGGTCCGCTGCAGGATGTAACACGGTTTGTGTGATTGAACGAAGGTGACATGCACGCACGGCGATGTCGTCTCAACCCGGCGGTATGGCTCGTGCTGATGGCCGTAGCCATTGCCCCGGCTCCCGGTCAGGACTCCTCCCCGTATTTCCTGCCATTGCCCGCGCCATTCCCCCGTGACGTCTATACGCCCCACGGGTATCTCGACAACCCCTGGCATAGCATGGTGGCCAACCGCAGCGGAGTGGTGCGTTCCTATCCGCCGCTCGGATTCGGGTGGTGGCGCACGGACTTCCACAAACGAGGCTACGTGTCCGGCAACAGGGACCATGTGAACTACATTGCGATCCTCCGGATGGCGGTGGCGATCGAGCAGAGCGTGTTCATCGAGAGCAAGGATTTCCGGGCGCAGAACGTTGAGCTCTCGTCCGCCTATCACACAAAATCGCTCATGAGCTATGACTGGACCGCTCATGACGTTGCGGTGAGCCTGCGGTACGCCCTCCCTTCCGAACACACGCTTGCCTGCTTTGTGGATATCCAGAATACCTCATCGGCCAAACGTGTGGTGACGCTGTACCCCGGCCTGGTGTACGGCATTGGGACCACGAACTGGTGGGGGAGTGACGGCTTGATGGTCCGGTATGACTCTACGGATCACATGACGATCAGCAAGATCTGGGCATATGGCGATGTGCTCGCGCTCGGGAGCTCTGCCGTGCCGGCCGGGTACTATGCGGGGGAGTCCGAAGACCGCTGTTCGTTCTGGATCCGGTCGGGCAACCCGGCGTCAACCGGCAGCGCTTCCATTCAGGGGCGGGGTCCGATCTATGCTGCGCAACGGCATACACTGGACCTGAAGCCCGGCGAGCGCAGAACGGTGCTCGTGTGCCTGAGCCGGGGGAAGAACGAGGAGCTTGCGCGGAAGGAACTGAGTGCGGCCCTTCATGGCGCTGCGGAGTCGGCGCGAGCGCAGTTGCGCGAAGACGGACGGTTCTGGGAATCCTGCCCCACGTTGCAGGGAGAGTGGCCGGACTACTGGAAGCGCGGGTGGGTCTACGACTATGAAACACTCCGGATGACTGTCCGGCCCCCGCTCGGCATATTCCGTCATCCATGGGATGGTATGCAGATTCACGCACCACGTCTGGTGCTGGGTGAGACGTCGATGGACATGCTGGCGATGAGCTACGCAGATCCGGTCCTTGCGCGGCGTGTTCTCTACGGCACATTCGCCGACGCCATCGCCCCGAACGTTCCCTGTGTGCGCGAAGACGGCAGCGTCAACATGATTTCTGCGGACGGATCGGAATGCGGCACCGCACCCATGTGGGGGTATCCGTTCCAGGTCCTCTCCTCGTTGTTCTCAATGTCGGGAGACACGGCCTGGCTCGGTACCATCTATCCGCATCTCAAAGCGTACGCACTCTGGTGGCTGAAGCATCGGACAGATGCCGAGGGGTGGCTGCACTGTAACAACAGCTGGGAATCGGGGCAAGACGGTTCCCGCCGGTTTCTCGTGGCGGAACAAAATGAGGGAGCGGTGGCGGACTTCGTGCGCACGGTGGATGTCGAAGCCAGCATGGCGCAGGCTCTTCAGGTCCTTGAGCGGTTTGCCGAGATTCTGAACAAGAGCGATGATATCGCGCAGTGGGATGCACTGGCCGAGCGGCGCATTGCGCACACGGGGGCCATGTGGTTCGGAGGACGCTACCGCGATGTCGACGCGCGGACCGGCAAGCCGATCATTCTCAAGGATTCCTATGATGTGATGATGCTTGCCCCGTTCGCCTGCGGTGTCGCGTCACCGTCACACATCACGGCTGTGAAGACAGCGATTCGTCAGTTTGCCGTGGATCCTCCACCCGCGCTGCAGTGGCCCCCTTCTCTGTTCACCTATACAGAAGCCGCGTGGAAAGCGGGAGAGCGGCAGAGCGCAGCGAACAGTGTTGCTGCGGTCGCAGACCGGGTGTACCGGCGCACTGATGCGCGGGACATCATGCCCGGATCCGACCGGTTTTCCTACAGGATCCCCGGCGTGGCAAATGAATACTGGCCTGTACAGGATATCCCGGCAGGAGGAGAACACTACGGATGGGGTGCTACGCTGCCGTTCTTCATCATCCGGAATATCTTCGGATTCAGAGAAACCGACGATCCCACGTTGCATGCCTTCCTTGTTGCGCCATGTCTGCCGACACGCTTCCTGATGGGTAAAGGAGAATACACAATCTCGAAGCTCCGGTATCGCGGCGTCACACTATCGTTGACACTCCGTGCTGCCGGTCCGGTAGAGGTGCAATCGACGATTCGCTTTGCCGCCGACAACCCGGTTTCTCTGAGAGTTCTGGATCCCCGCAACGGCCGCAAGCTTCTTGATTCCCCGCTGGGACGGCAAGGCGAGATCATACTCACCGGGACGAATGGTACTGCCTATCGGATCCAGCTGGTACAGTGAGGAGTTTTCCATCTCACTGATGGCTGAACACGGGAGACTGTCGGCAAACTCCCGTCTGCACAGGCCGTACCCGATGCACCCGTCGCGTCACGCCGACGCTCCGGCATGTAGTGGATGTATGCGCACTCACATTCGAAGGCAACTCTGGTGATGCTCAAGCGATACCACGGTTCGCTGATCAATGTCGCTGCACTAATTCTCTTTTCGTTGATGGTTTACCGTTGCGCGCGGGCCGACGAACCGTTCCTCTCCCGCCTGGGCGCCACAGCATCCACTCCATTGTACACGACGAATACCGATGAACCGTTCCTCTCCCGCCTGGGCGCCACAGCATCCACTCCATTGTACACGACGAATACCGACGAACCGTTCCTCTCCCGCCTGAACGCCAAGGCATCCACCCCGCTCTACACGACGTATGCAGCCGCCATGGAGCGCTCGGAATTTACGCTGGATGAGGGATACCATTTCCTGTTCTATGATTCAACGCGCGGAGCTGACTTCGTCACAGACAACGCTGGTATGTGGTCCGTGGGGTTCAGGAAAGGGACTCGGTTTGTGTACGATGTGCGATCGATGACCCGGCCGCCGGTCATCACGGTTTCCTACGCGGACATGGTGAAGTATCACTACGATCCGTTCCCCGATGTGCGTGTGGATGCGACGTTCCTCGTGCAGAGCTCTCATTGCGCGATTCATGATCTTACGATCACGAACACGGGGACGCAGCGGCTCACTCTGGATGTCATCCCCTTCCTCCAGAGCTCCGGGCGGCCCTTCAGCGATGTGACTCCCCTGCCGGAGAAGATTGCTGTGGCGTTTCAGCATGAGGAGCTTCCGGACGGATGGGTCCTGGATCACAAGGTTCCCTATGTGGACAAGGTCCGCGACCTCCTGGTGTTCTCCATCGTGCCTGACCGCATAGCAAGTTTCAGGAGCTACCGGTGGGGGAGCGTGGAGATCCCGCAGGAAGTCGATCTCCATCATCCCCCGGTGTTCGTACTGTGGGGCTCCATCACGCATCCGGACAAGCAGCGATGCGTGCACCGGGAATCGCCCGTCCGCATGGCCGTCATGCTGAATGGCGATCCGAAACGGCTGCTCATCGAGAACGCGCCGCGATGGGGAAGCGCCGATCCTAATATCCGTGCGTATGGATACTATTCGATCGAGCTGGGAAATTTTGGCAAGGTGTCAGCCGGGGACAGCGTGCAGGTCATGGTTGCCTGCGGGGAAACAGGCGAGGTGGGCGTTGTGCGCGGGACAGTCAGCGACACTGCCGTGTCCCACGACAAGAGGGTTGATCTCTCCCTCTCTGCATCTGCTCTTCCCGCGCCGCCCGCAGGTGTGAAACGTGACATCTGGGGAAATGGCACAGAGCTCCGGCTCTATTGGAAGAATGCCGGTGCAGGCGCGAAGTACAATGTCTACCGCCGTGACTATGGTGTGAGCGGGGTGTATGAATGCCTCGCATCGGGAACGACGCAGACGTTCTACACCGACAAGAACATTCCTGATGAGAAGATTTATGGCTACGTCGTGACTGCTGTCGATGAGCGGGGGAGGATGAGCATACCTTCAGCTGAAGTGAACAACATCGAGGGGAGCGACTTCCTGACAGACGTCAAATATCCGGGCCAGGTCAGGGGGAATGCGAAGGACCTTGCGCGGGTCATCTCTGCATGGAAAACGCTTGCCATTGAACCCGGCGCCACAGAACACGTGCGCATGGTCAGGGCGGTCTACCGGCCGGGGCAGAACCGCGACTCCGTGCTCGCCCGGGCAACCGCGCTGCTTCGTGAAGATCTCCTTGTCTATCAGAGGGCGAACGAACTCCTCTATGGCCGGATCCCGCAGATGCGGTTTTCAAGTCCGGAGGCAGAGCACCTCTACTGGAGCGCATTCAGCCTCATGCGGCAGGTGATGCTACCGCCGGAGGGGAAGTGCGGATACAACTACTATGTCTTCTCCCGCGAACCACAGTGGGGGTGGGGGCACGGAGGCCAGGTGTTTCATGAAAGTCTGACCATGCTGGCGTATGCCATGATGGATCCGGTGAGCGCGATGCATTCGCAGCGGGTCTACAGGGAGCGGCAGTACAAGGACGGCTACATCAACTACCGCACCGGTCCGTATCTCGATGAGACGATTCCGCACAAGAACCAGCTGACCACATCGGCGCCCTGGTACGCCTGGCAGAACTGGGAGGTGTATCTGATGACGCGGGACAGGGCCTTCCTCGAGGAGATGTATGAATCGAGTGCGCGCTTTTACCGGTATTACACCCAGCACAGGGATTCGGACGGAGACGGGCTGTGCGAGTGGGGAGGTGAGGCGGTGCTGGAGTCTGTCCGTGATGCCCGCGTCGCCATCTGGGATGAAGTCGGATGGCCGGCGGAGTTCGAGGCACTTGATGCGAATGCGATGCTTGTGATGGAAGCCAAAGCGCTGGCGCAGATGGCGCGTGAACTTGGACGCGGCGGCGAAGCGAGCGACTGGCAAAAAGATGCCGAGACGCGGACGAAAAGGATCAATGAAGTTTTCTGGGATGAAGAGCACGGGTTCTATTTCCAGGCTGACAGGAAGGACAATGATTTCACGTACGCAAAACCGGATGATCTCAAGCGGGAAGAGATGATCGGCTTCCTTCCGCTGTGGGCAGGGATTGCGGATTCTGTGCGTGCTGCCCGGCTGGTCAGCAAGCTCACCGATCCTGCGAAATTCTGGCGGCGGTATGGCGTTCCTTCACTCGCCGCAGATGACTCCTACTACAATCCGAAAGGATACTGGAACGGGCCGGTGTGGGTGGAGTGGATGTATCTCATTGAACGGGGCCTTCTGGCGTACGGCTACCGGGCTGAGGCACGTGAACTTGTGAACCGTGTCTCCGCCGGAATGATTGAACAACTGAAGAAGGACCACAATCTGTGGGAATTCTACAGTCCGGATGAAGCGTGGGCCGGATACCACAAGACCTACATCTGGGCGGGCATCATCGTTCGGATGATGCGTGACGTGGCAGAATAAAGGGACCTCTCATGATGGTGCAACGGGTGTTTCGGGGATTGACGGTGCTTCTTTACAGTGCGTCACTGGTCGCAGGAGCACAGAACATACGGGCGATTGATGTGGGGACGGGGAAAGGACTCACGGTCAGAGGGTACACCGGTGCTGACGGGCGCCTGCAGCGCATGCCGCATCCTCTTCCGGTTCTGAGTCTGCGTGTCAATGACACGCTTGTGTCATCCAGTTCTTTCACATCCTGGAAAGAGGGTGACAGCATCCGCTGGAAGGCCCCGCGGTATCTTGAAGGCACACTGCGCATCCATTCCCCCTTCGTGCGCGGCGTCCATGCGTCCGTCGTCTTCCGGAATACCTCGCGCGACACCGTCCGGCTTTCGGATGTCGTTCCCCTCGGTGAAGGTTCAGACCGGGTCTTCATTCGTGCCCATGGACCGCAGACCTATCAGCACCGTCTGAGCCGCTCGGCGCTCTTCCGTCCGGGGAGAGGACCTATCGGCGTCGTGCTTCCGGACAACGCCTGGGAGATGGGATTCTGTGATGTGACAGTGGGCGGTGGACGGTCATTGACTGCCATCGCCAGGCGCGCGGACTCTGCGTCCGCCGAACTGCGCCGGTTTCGCGCGGTGATTGCGCCGAACGGGTGGGTGCAATACACTATCTATGCTGATGACCACGCGGGTGACTGGCGTGACGGACTGCGGATGATGTTCCAGGAGCGCTGGTTGTACGACCTCGAGACATTCGACAACACGCTGTTCCAGCGTACCGATCTGTCCTGGATCCGGAAGAGCTATCTGTTGATGCTTCAGTTTGCGTGGGATCAGGACTACTTCGATGCGTTGACCCGTGAGTACAAGTTCGACAAATTTCTCTCGAAGTGGGATCCGTTGCTCGGCGGGTTTGAGGGGTACATGATCTGGCCCACCTGGCCGCGGCTTGGTGTCGATCAGCGAAACCAATGGGATATGTACCGTGACCTTCCGGGCGGGCTCGAGGAGATCCGCCGTCAGGTCCGTTTCGCGCAAGCCCAGGGGACCCGCTATTTCATAGCCTACAATCCATGGGATGAAAGCACGCGCAGGGAGGACCACATTGCCGGAATGGAGGAGATGCTCCGTGCAATGCAGGCCGACGGCGTAGTGCTCGATACATGGGGGCAGTCGAGCAGGGAATTCCAAAACGCTGCTGACCGCGTGAAACCGGGCATTGTCATGTACAGTGAAGGAATGGCTGTACCCAAGGACATGCCGGGTATTGTTGCGGGAAGAGTGCACGATGCGATCTACATGCCCCCGCCGTTGAATTTGAACAAGCTCATCAAGCCGGACTTTGCCATCTTCCGCGTGATACAGCTTGCGGAGGGGAGGATACACCGTGAAGTTGCGGTGTCGTTCTTCAACGGATATGGTTCCGAGCTCAACATCATGCGGCCCGGGCGGCCAGACTGGATTGCGGAGGAGCTGGCGTATCTCGGACGCACGACGAAGATCCTGCGTGAGAACAGCGCGGCGTTTCTGAGCACTGCCTGGGATCCGCTTCTCACAACCTCGGCTGACAGCATTTGGGTGAATGCATGGCCTGCGCCATCAAAGACCCTCTTCACCGTATACAATCTCCGTCCGGAAGGGTGGAGCGGCCCGCTCTTCCGCGCCAGGATGCCGAAAGGCCATCATGCCGTTGACCTCTGGAATCACGAGGAACTTGCTCTGGAAGTCATCAGTGACAGCGTTACGGTTCCGGTCACGGCGGATGGCTTCAGCCGTGCATGGCTCGGCACCCGGCAGGAAGGAAGCGTGGACTGCATCGCGTTCCTGCCCACACTGCTCTCCACTTCGCTGGATCAGGATTCGCTGAGTGTAAGCGCGACGCGCGGGACGAAAATCGTGGTCTGGGCAGGAACACCGGGATACAGCACCCGGTCTGCCGAGCTCCCCTCCGGCACACACGCCATTTCACTCCTCAACCGTCTCGGCAGACACGAGGAAAAGGTCGTCGTGCAGCTGTTCGATTCGACGGATCTGCTGGATGAGCGCGTGCTGAATATTCCGCTTGCGACACCGCGGTTGATTTCACGGAAAGCGCGGACTGATCCCGCCACGTCAATTCCCAAAGGAATGGTGAAGATACAAGCCGGATCATTCACATACCATTCCACGCGGAGTTTCCTCAGTCCAAACGAAGTAATACCATATCCTGGTTCGGCAACGCCGAAGACCTACGCGATCCCCGCATTCTACATGGACACCTATCCGGTCACCAATGCGCAATTCAAGGAGTTTCTGGTGGCGACAAAATACGCGCCCCCCGATCCGGCGAATTTTCTGAAGCACTGGAACGGAGGAAGCCCGGCGGCAGGAATGGAGAACCATCCGGTTGTGTACGTCGACCGTGGTGATGCGGAGGCATATGCCCGGTGGGCAGGCAAACGGCTCCCCACTGAAGTGGAATGGCAGTATGCGGCACAGGGCACCGATGGACGGAAGTATCCCTGGGGCAAGGACTTCGATTCGACGCGATGCAACTATGGCAACACCACCACGACGCCGGTCGATGCGTATCCCACAGGAGCGAGTCCGTTTGGCGTCATGGATCTTGTCGGAAATGTCTGGCAGCTCACCGGGGACGTCTACAACAACAACACGTTCAACTTCGTCATGATGCGGGGAGGATGCTACTACAATCCCACCTCGAGCTGGTGGTATTCCCGTGGCGGGCCGCAGCCAGTCGACAACCCGCAGATCCTGCTTCTCGTCTCACCGGGCTTCGACAGGTGTTCGACGGTGGGATTCCGGTGTGTGAAGGATGCAGGGCGGTGAGGATCCGAGTTGTGTGGGAGGCCGGCCCGAGACAATCGGCCGGGCAATCAGAAGTCTATACCAAACCAGCTAAGGTCGATCTCATGACACGACGATTCTTTCTCGAGGTTCTCTTCCTTGTGTTAGCCGCCAGCGGATTGCTGGCGCAGCAGACACTCGAGAACCTCCTCTCGCCGGCGCTGCTGCCGCAGCTCAAGGAGGGGCGTTTGATGCAGCTCTCCAGCGGCGACACGACGGGCGGGAATACCGACTTCGTGGCAATACAACCCGGGAAGACCGCGGTCATTGCCGACATCCCGGGACCGGGGATGATCGTCGGGATGTGGTTCACAATCATGTCATCCGACAAGCATTTTCTCCGGCGGATGGTGCTGCGTGCGTACTGGGACGGCGAGACGTCGCCCTCGGTGGAAGTTCCCGTCGGAGACTTTTTCGGTACGGGCTTCGCATACAAGCACTACATCACCCCCTTCCTGGGCATGTCCAGCGGCGGCTACTACTGTTATTTCCCCATGCCGTTCGCCAGGTCCGCGCGGATGGAGATTGTCAATGAGACCGGCCAGGAAGTGCAGTCGTTCTATTATCACATCAACTACCGGCAGTTGACGCAGCCGCCTTCGCCGGACATAGCCTATTTCCATGCGGTCTGGCACCGGGAGCCGCGCACACAACCCGGCCAGCCGTACCTGATCCTCGAGGCAAAGGGCAAAGGGCACCTCGTCGGGGTGAACATGAACATGCAGGGCATCGACAACGGGATGCAGTACCTCGAGGGAGACGAAATGGTGTATGTGGATGGAGAAAAGAGACCTTCTCTGCAGGGAACGGGGACAGAGGATTATTTCAACGGAGGGTGGTATTTCAACAAGGGAGAATTTGCTGCTCCGTACCATGGCCTTATTCTGAAGGATGACACGCTGGACCGGATTGCGGCCTACCGGTTCCATATACCCGATGCCATCTCGTTCTCCTCCTCTCTGAAATTCACAATCGAGCACGGGGATCAGAACACAGAAATCGCGGACTACAGCAGCACCGCATACTGGTACCAGCTTGAACCACACGCGCCGTTCCCGGCCATGCTGCCGCCGGGAGCGCGCATTCCGCTGCGCGTGGTTGTGCCCGGCGGAGGAATCGAAGCCGAAGACATGGTCCCGAAGGATCCCGGACTCATGACCGAGACCGAGGACATGACGCGGTTC
>Ga0316603_10000598_pt1 | contig 18200 bp, 11 predicted proteins | sample OWC_soil_day10_n_FD_207649 | JGI IMG/M metagenome (GOLD analysis project Ga0316603, IMG submission 207649) | Wetland soil microbial communities from Old Woman Creek delta, Ohio, United States - OWC_soil_day10_noCT | ecosystem: Environmental > Terrestrial > Soil > Wetlands | place: USA: Ohio... | reverse complement strand
AGGTACGGGGAAACATTTGTCGTCAGTGAGCCAAATGGACTATTGGCCGATTGCCAACGATGAGGAGCGGGAGTCATGGTCGGAGAGGTATTACGTGACTCCACCAGCGCGTCATCACGGAATTTATGGACGCCGATCCGGGATTGGAAAGCCGCGCTGACTCGCTTTACTATCCAGCCTGGAGACCGGATCAACCGCCTTTAAGAGCCTATTTCAGTAGGCCAGTTGCGCGCCAAGTGTTGATGCCGCAGGCGAGATGCAACATGGCGATAAAAGTTCGGGAAGTTTCTCCCAACGAACCAAGATGCGGCGGAAGCGATTCATCCAACTATGAGTGCATAAGGGCACATAGCCGACCGGCTAATTTGCTATTCATCCAGCCAAAGCAAGCGACCTGCCTCCCTTCCCCGCTTAGCGAATCAGAGTACTCGGCAACCCCGCCAGGGGCAGCTTGCGGCCCAGTTGCCAGGGAATCGCGGCGCGGACGAAGGCGATCAGGCGCTCGATGCACACCGCCGTTGCCGGGGCACCAGCGGCGCTATCGAGAACGCATTGAGACGGGCAGAAGGCGGAGAGCACCAGCGGCTCGGCCGTCTCGATCCGGTACTCCTGGCCGGGGCCGAGGATGACGTCGCCACTTTCCCGTTCCACCGTCAGCCAGACTTCGCCGCTCAGGCAACGCAGGCGCTGGCCCTGGGCGCTGCGAACCAGGAAGCTGTCGCGGCGGCCGAGTTCGATCCGGATTTCTTGCTGTACGTGGGTCATTTGGCTATCCTCCATTCATGCGTTCCATTAATGCGTCCAGGCGGTTGCATCGTTGCAAGCCAAGTCTGGACGCCTTTACAGCCATGTACAAACGTGAAATCCGCATACTGTTGATGAGCGTTACGCATGAATGATCCGGTCAGCCTGCGCCAGTTACCGAGCCTCGACCCGCTCAAGGGTTTCGTCGCGGCGGCGCGCCACCTGAGCTTCACGCGGGCGGCGGCGGAGTTGTTTCTGACCCAGTCCGCCATCAGCCGCCAGATTCAAACCCTGGAGGAGCAGCTCGGCCTGCGCCTGTTTCAGCGCAGTACCCGTCAGTTACGGCTGACGACGGAGGGCGAAATCCTGTTTCGCGCCGCCAGCGAAATGCTCGACCGCCTCGGCGGCGTAGTGGCGAGCCTGCAGGCGGCCGAGCGCAAGCCCCGCGTCACGGTGTCGGCGACCATCGCCTTCGTTTCCCTCTGGCTGGTGCCGCGCCTTTCAAACTTTCAGGCCCGCCATCCGGACATCGACGTGCGCATTTCCGCCGACAACCGGGTGGTGGATCTGGAGCGGGAGGAGGTGGATCTGGCGGTGCGCTTCACCGCGCCGACCGAGGCGCCGCGGGGCAGCCGCCATCTGTTCGACGAGAGCGTGTTGCCGGTGGCGAGCCCGGCGGTGGCAGCCGCCCTCGGCGGGCGTCTCGACGCCGCCAGCCTGGGGCGGGCTACCTTGCTGGCGTTCGAGGACGGCAGCGACTTCGCCACCCTCAAGTGGTCGGCCTGGCTGGCCGCTCTCGGCCTCGCCGGCAGCCAGCCTCAGGCGATGATCCAGTTCAACCATTACGACCAGACCGTGCGCGCCGCCGAAGCCGGCCAGGGCGTTGCCCTCGGTCGCAGCGCCCTGATCGCCGAGGCTCTTGCCGCCGGCCGCCTGGTACCCTTGGTGGACCAGGCCACAGCCATGGATGACCGCGCCTACTTCCTGCTGCGCTCCGGCCGGCCCCGCACCGAGGCGGTCGATGCCTTTGCCGCCTGGATGGAAGATCAGGCGAAGTTGTAAGACAACATATATAGTTCGCGGATGAATCTGACGCCCGCGGTCGACAACCCGCCCGACGAGAAATCCCTGCCGCGCCTGCACCTGGCCGGCACCCTGGCGCTGGTGATCAGCCTGACCCTGGCCCTGGGCGGCTATTTCACCTATCAGGCGATGGCCGACAACGAGGCCTCCCTGCAACGCCTGGAAGCCGACCTGACCTGGCAGCAGGAAACGCGGCTCAAGACCGAGATGAACTCCGGTCTCGACTACCTGGAGTTCGTCCGCTCCCGCACCGAAGACGTGTTGCGCCAGGCCCTCCACGAGCAGGTGGACAGCACCCTGCAAGTCATGGAGGGCATCTACCAGCGCGAGAAGGGGCGGCGCCCCGAAGCGGAAGTGAAGAAGCTGATCGTCGAGGCCCTGCGGCCGATGCGCTTCTTTGAAGGTCGCGGCTACATTTTCATTGACGACCTCAAGGGCCTCTGCATCCTGCTGCCGATCGCGCCGCAGCGGGAAGGCAGCTCCCTCTACGACAACAAGGACGACACCGGCCACTACATCATGCGCGGCCTGATCGAGGCCGCCACCAATCCGAAGACCAAAGGGGAATCGCGCTACCGCTGGTATTCGCCGGACAACCCCAAGGCCATGTCCGACAAGCTGGCCTATGTGCGCCTGTTCGAGCCCTACGGCTGGATCGTCGGCACCGGCGACTATCTGGAAAAGTGGGAACAGCGCTTGCAAAAAGAGGCCATCGAGCGCATGCGCGGCCTGCGCTTCGGCCGCACCGGCTACTTCACCATCCATGACCGTCACAGCCGCATTCTGCTCTCTCCTGCCCTTCCCACCCTGGAGGGCAAGCTGGTGGCCGATCAGCCGCCAAACCTGCGTCCGATTGGCGAACAAATTCAGGAAAAGGGCCGCCAGGGCGGCGGCTTCCTCACTTACGACCTGCCCACCAGTGAGCCCGGCAAGAGTCAGCGTAAACGTGTCTATGTGGCCCAGGCGCCGGCCTGGGGCTGGACCCTGACCACCGGTCTGCTCGACGACGAAATGCAGGAAGCCATCGGCCAGGAACGGCGCAACCTGGCCGCCGGCCACAGCGCCTATCTGATGCGCCTGGCCGTCGTGGTGCTGGCCGCTCTGGCGGTCGCCACCCTGATGTCGATTTTCTTTTCACGCTGGCTGCGGCGACTGTTCCTGCGCTACCACCAGGCCATCGAGTCCCGCAACCAGGCCCTGCTGGAAAAAACCCGCGAGGTGGAACTGGCGGCCAAGGTGTTCGAGAGCGGCAGCGAAGCCACCCTGATAACCGATGCCGACGAGCGCATCATCGCCGTCAACCACGCCTTTACCCAGATCACCGGCTACAGCGCCGACGAAGTCATCGGCCAGACGCCGCGCCTGCTGACCTCCGGCCGCCACGACAAGACCTTCTATCGCGAGCTGTGGACCACCCTCCAGGCCAGCGGCCAGTGGTCGGGCGAGCTGTGGAACCGGCGCAAGGACGGCAGCATTTTCCCGCAATGGACTTCCATCGTCGCCGTCCGCGACGGCGACGGCCCGGTCAGCCACTACATCGGCACCTTCATCGACATCTCCGAACGCAAGCAGGTGGAAGAGCACATCCGCCGCCTGGCGGAATACGACGCCCTGACCCAGCTACCCAACCGCCACCTGATGCAGGAGCGGCTGGAGCGGGAAATCGCCTCCGCCCAGCGCAGCGGCGCCGGCCTCGCCCTGCTGTTCCTCGATCTCGACCGCTTCAAGAACATCAACGACTCCCTCGGCCACACGGTGGGCGACGAGGTGCTGCAACAGGTGGCCAGACGCCTGGCGGAAAACGTCCGCGTCGTCGATACCGTCTGCCGCCTCGGCGGCGACGAGTTCGTTCTCCTGCTGCCCCATCTCGACCACCCGGAACAGGCGATGCAGGTGGCACAGAAACTGCACGACGTGCTCGACCAGGCCTTCCATGTGCGCGACTACGACCTGACGGTGACGCCGAGCATCGGCATCGCCCTCTACCCCCGCGACGGCGAGGACAGCGACACCCTGCTGAAGAACGCCGACTCCGCCATGTACCGCGCCAAGAGCCTGGGCCGCAACAACTGCCAGTTCTACACCGAGGACCTCAACACCGCCGTTTCCGAGCGCCTGGCCCTGGAAAACGACCTGCGCCGCGCCCTCGGCCGCGACGAACTGCTGCCCTATTTCCAGCCGGTGATCGACCTCAGCGACGGTCGCATCGTCGCCTGCGAAGCCCTGCTGCGCTGGCAGTCACCGGATCGCGGCCTGGTGATGCCGGACCAGTTCATTCCCCTCGCCGAAGAAACCGGCCTCATCGTGCCCATGGGCGCCAACGTCCTCGGCCAGGCCTGCCGCCAGCTACGGGCCTGGGACCGGGCCGGGCTGCCGCCCCTGCGCATGGCGGTGAATGTGTCGGTGGTGCAGTTGCGCCACTCCCAGTTCCCCGCCACCCTGCGCGCCGTGCTCAAGGAATGTGGCCTGGCGCCGCAGCGCATCGAGCTGGAAATGACCGAATCGGTGCTGGCCAATGAGAGCGAACTCACCCATACCCTCGACGAACTGTCCAAGGTGGGCGTCGGCCTCGCCCTCGACGATTTCGGCACCGGCTATTCGAGCCTGTCCTACCTCAAGCGTCTGCGTTTCGACACCCTGAAGATCGACCGCTCCTTCATCTCCGACCTGCCCGCCGATGCCGACGATGCGACCATCACCCGCACCATCCTCAGCATCGCCCGCGACTTCGGCATGGCCACCGTCGCCGAAGGCGTCGAGACCCAGGAGCAGTTCGACTTCCTGCGCCAGGGTGGCGGCACCTACGCCCAGGGTTACCTGTTCTCCCGCCCCCTGCCGGCGGCGGAATTCGAGGCTCTCTGGCGGCGCAGCCTGGAAGGTTGATACCGGCCGGCGACGCTTACTTCCCTGCCACCCGCTGGGCAATGTGGCCGAGGGCGTCTTCCACCTGGTCGATCAGGATCAGGCACAGGTCGCCGGGCTGGAGCTTGGCCAGGGCGGTGTCGATGGCGAGGAACTCGCCGCGTATCTCTTCCACCTGCTGCGCCCGTTTCGCCCCTTCCAGACCCTGACGCAGCAGGCCCACCACTTCGCCGTCGGCGCGACCGCGCTGGCACGCGTCCTGGTAAAGGATGACGCCATCGAAGGCATCGCCAAGGATTTCGGTCTGGCGGCGGATGTCTTCATCGCGACGGTCGCCGGCGCCGCTGATGACCACCCAGCGTTGCTTGGCGGGCAGAGCATCAACGGCGTTCACCAAAGCCTGAATGGCGTCCGGATTGTGGCCGTAGTCGGCGATCAGGGTTGCGCCCTGATAGTCGAAGACGTTGAAGCGGCCGGGCGCCGTGCTGGCGTCGGCAACGAAGCTGGCGAGGGCCTGGCGGATGGTGTCCCAGGGCAGGCCGAGAGCCCAGGCGGCACCGACGGCGGCCATGACGTTATCGACCTGGAAACCGATATCGCCGCCGCGGGTGAGAGGAATTTCCTTTAGGGAGAGGCGCTGCTCGAAGCTGCCTTCGGCGGCGACTATCGCATCGCCGTCGCGGAACAGCACCCGCTTGCCCTGGACGCGATGGGTAGTGAGCACCGGGTGGTGAGGATCGGCGGCGAAGAAGGTGACGCCGCCGGGGCAGGAAGGCGCCATGCGCACAACAATGGGATCGGTAGCGTTGAGCACCGCCATGCCGTTGGCCGCCACGTTATCGACAATCACGCGCTTCACCACCGCCAGATCATCGACGGTATGAATGTAGGCCAGGCCCAGGTGGTCGCCTTCGCCGATGTTGGTCACCACGGCGACGTTGCAGCGGTCGAAGCCGAGGCCCTCGCGCAACACACCGCCACGGGCGGTCTCGAACACCGCCGCGTCCACGTCCGGGTGCAGCAGCACGTTGCGGGCGCTCTTGGGGCCGCTGCAATCACCGCTGTCGATACGCTGGTCCTGCACGTAAACGCCGTCGGTGGTGGTCATACCGACGCGCCAGCCGTGGCTGGCCTGGAGGTGGGCGATCAGGCGCACGGTGGTAGTTTTGCCGTTGGTGCCGGCGACGGCGACGATCGGGATGCGGCCGTTGTCGCCATCGGGGAACATGGTGTTCATCACCGCCTCGCCGACATTGCGGCCCTTGCCGTAGGAGGGCTGCAAGTGCATGCGCAGGCCGGGGGCGGCATTGGCTTCGACGACGCCGCCGTTCTGTTCTTCGAGGGGTTTGAGCACCGAGTCGCAGACCACGTCCACGCCGCAGATGTCGAGGCCGATCATGCGCGCCGCCGCGATGGCGCGGGCAGCGAGTTCAGGATGCACGTCGTCGGTGACGTCGGTGGCGCTGCCGCCGGTGGAGAGATTGGCGTTGTTGCGCAACAGAATGCGCGCGCCCTTGGCGGGCACGGACTCCGCCGTCAGGTTCTGCTTGGCGAGCGTGGCGAGGGCGATTTCGTCGAAGCGGATTTTGGTCAGGGAGGTGGCATGGCCTTCGCCGCGACGTGGGTCCTTATTCACCGTCTCCACCAGCTCGCGGATGCTATGCACACCGTCGCCGATCACCTGGGGCGGGTCGCGACGGGCGGCGGCCACCAGTTGGTCGCCGACCACCAGGAAGCGGTAGTCGTGGCCCGGCAGGTATTGCTCCACCAGCACGTCGTCGCGGAACTCAGCGGCTACCGCATAGGCGCCCTTGACATCAGCCTCAGTGCGCATGTTCACCGCCACGCCCTTGCCCTGGTTGCCGTCGAGGGGCTTTACCACCACCGCGCCACCCAGCTCCTGGGCAGCGGCCCAGGCATCGTCGGCATCCCGCACCGGGCGACCCATGGGCACCGGCACACCGGCGGCGCGCAGCAGCTTCTTGGTCAGATCCTTGTCCTGGGCGATGGATTCGGAAATCGCCGAGGTGCGGTCGATTTCAGCCGCCTGGATGCGCCGCTGCTTGGAACCCCAGCCCAGTTGCACCAGGCTGCCGGAGGTCAGGCGGCGGTAGGGAATGCCCCGTGCCACGGCAGCGTAGACGATGGAGCCGGTGGAGGGGCCGAGGCGCTCGTCCTCGTCCAGGTCGCGCAACTGCTTGAGGGCGGCGTCGAGATCGAAGGAGGCGTTATCCAGGGCGGCGGCGATCAGGTCACGGGCCAGTTGCAGGGCGAGGCGGCCGACAGCTTCTTCGGTGTATTCGGCCACCATCTGATAAACGCCGGCCTCCTGGGTCGCCGTGGTGCGGCTGAAGGTCACCGGGCAGCCGGCGGCGGCTTGCAGGCCGAGGGTGGCGTATTCGAGCACATGGGCGAGGGAAATCGCCTCGGCGTGGCCGGCGGGCTGGAGGAAGCCGATCTCGGGGAAGAGGGCGCGCAGGCGATCCTCAAAGCCCGGCAGTTCCTCGATGGAACACTCGGCGCCGATGCAGGAAACGATGGCTTCGATGGCCGTGTGGCGGCTCCACAAATTGGGGCCACGCAGGGCGCGGATGCGGGAAACGTCCATGATTAGTTTGTCTGTTCGGGCGTGAAGGTTTCAATGCCGGCGCGGATCAGCTCCGGAGCAATGCCAAGACCCCAGGCCGCAGCGACGGCGGCGAGGAGGGCGGTGAGGGCCGCAGCGCTTGGGTTGGCGCCGGCCATGGGAATGGCGGCAAGGGCAGCAAGGCCGGTGCGGTTGGCGCCCTGGGCCAGCACCAGTTGGCCGGCGGAAACGAACACCGCACGGGCGCCCGAGCCCAGGTGGCTGACCAGAGGCGGCGCATCCGAGGCACGGGCGAAGAAGATCACCTCGCCATCGCAAAGCTCGGCCATCTCCGCCACCCGTTCGTCGTCGGCATTCAGCACACCAACGCCCGTGGGCAGCACCAGGTCGATCTGGGTCCGCAGCACGTTGTAGAGGTGATCGGGGTCGTCGATGTAATGGTCGGGCAGCAGGGCCTGGGGATCGAGGCGGGTGACCACGCCAACCTGACAACGGTCGTAGGCCATGCCCTCGGCGACCTGGGTGCGGGGACCGTTCTCGACCACCACCGCCTGTACGTTGCGATTCATCAGCAGGCGCTGGGCCGGCTCCCAATGGGCGCAATCGCCATTTTCGAGGCGGCGGCTGTTGAGGAACAGGCCGTCGGCGCAGGCAAGGCCAGTGTAATTGCCAGCCAGACTGGTGAGATGGGCAGTGAGGCGAGCAACAACGGTCGTATTGGCACTTCCGGAAATCCCCACCACCGGTATACGTCCATTGCCGTTGTTAGGGAACAGGTGATCGACAATAGCCTGGCCCACGGGGCGCGGAGTACCTACGGCAGGCTTGATGTGCATCAGCAGCCCCGGCCCGGCATTGACTTCAACAATCGCTCCACCCTGACCGGCCAAGGGTTTGGAAATATCCTGAGTTACCAGATCAACACCAGCAATATCGAGGCCGATAATGCGGGCGGCAAGAGCCACGGTGCAGGCGGTTTCCGGATGTACTTCATCGGTACAGTCGAATGCCAGATTGGCATTGCGCTGGACCAGTACTCGCAGACCTTGTGCCGGCACCGATATCCCATCAAGGCCCTGGCGCTCCAGTTCGAGGCGCACTACTGGCTCCCGTTCGAGAATGATGGGTGTGAGGGGGTATTCCTCTTCCTCGCCACGACGAGGATCGGTATTAAGCTGGCTGTCGATCAGCTCCACCACAGATGAGCGTCCATCGCCGACAATCCATGCCTCTTCGCCACGGGTTGCTGCCACGAGTTTGCCGCCAACCACCAGCAAGCGATGCTCGATGCCAGGAATAAAGCGCTCGACGATAACGCCACTTCCTTCGGCGTCAGCCACATGCCAAGCGGCCTCGATTTCAGCCTTCGCTGTAAGGTTCATCGACACACCGCGAGCGTGATTTCCGTCCACCGGCTTCACCACCACCGGCAGGCCAATGTCTTCGGCGGCTTCCCAGGCCTCTTCCGGATTCTTGACGATGGAGCCTTCGGGCACCGCTACGCCGCAGGAGGAGAGCAGGGTCTTGGTCAGGTCCTTGTCGCCGGCGATGCCCTCGGCGATGGCCGAGGTGGCGTCAGTTTCGGCGGTCCAGATGCGGCGGCTCTTGCGGCCGTAGCCGAGTTGCACCAGGTTGCCTTCGTTGAGGCGGATGGCCGGGATGCGGCGATCCTTGGCGGTGGCGGCATCGACAATGTTCTGGGTCGAGGGGCCGAGCAGCAGGTCGTCGGCCATGTCGCGCAACACCTCCACGGCGGCGGCGACATCGAAGGGCTTGTCCTCGATCACCGCCATCACCAGGTCGCGGCCAAAATGCAGGGCCTTCTTGGTGATGTCTTCGTGCCAGGCCCGCACCACTACCTTATAGACGCCGCGCGTCGAGGTGCTGCGCGCCTTGCCGAAGCCACCGGCCATGCCGGCCAGGTTCTGCAATTCGAGGGTGACATGTTCGAGGATGTGGCCGGGCCAGGTGCCTTCCTCGACCCGGCGCAGAAAGCCGCCGCGCTCGCCGTAGCTGCAACGGTGCTCCACCAGGGAGGGCAGCAGGGCTGAGAGGCGGCCATGGAAGCCGGGAATCAGGTTGGAGGGAAAGTCCTCCAGTTCGCCAATATCGACCCAGGCCTCGATCACCGGCCGATAGGTCCACATGTTCGGTCCCCGCAGGGAGACGAAGTTCAGAAACTCGATGGATTTTTTGGACATATATTGTTTTAGGGCGAGTCTCATTTGCGGACTCGGTGATGAGTTAACGCCAACAATGGCGCTGGGCATACCGGCAGTGTAAAAAAAAGTAGGCCCGAATGTAAAAAAATTGGTAAGAGAAGTCCGATTCGCCGACAAGGTATCATTCCCGGTTGAGAAAGAATGCCGCCAGAACTCCGCCTCCGCCCTCCACGGGCCACCCCTTGCCGCAGCGCACAATGACCAACGAATCAACCCAACCCACCCTCGCCCAGTTCTCCGCCGGCAAACTGCCGGAAGCCTGGCGCAGCAGCCTGAGCCGCCAAATCGGCGCCGACGAGACGCTGCTGGCCTGGCTGGAACTCGATCTCGACCCGCAGCTGCGCTTCGCCGCCGGCCTCGTCGCCGTCACCAACCGCCGGCTGCTCGCCGCCAGCAACGCCGACACCTGGCAGGAATGGCCCCTGGGCGCCGACCTGACGCTGCTGCGCCGTGACCATGCCGGCGTCGGCAGCCTGGAACTCAGAAACGCCAGCACCCTGATCGCCCGCTGGCGCTACACCCTCGGCCGCGACGTGTCGGCGAAGCAGGTGGCCGACCACTTCGAGCGCCAGGTCGATGGCCTGCGCAGCGGCCGGCCGGTGGTGGCGCCGGAGGAAACCCTCTGCCCGGTGTGCAAGACGCCCCAGACCCCAGGCCAGGAGGAATGCCCCACCTGCGCCAAGAACGTCGATGCACCGCCCTCCACCTGGACTCTGTTCCGCCTCTGGCGCTTCGCCCGCCCCTATCAGTGGCAGTTGCTATCTGGCTTCCTGCTGATGCTCGCCTCGACGGCGGCGACCCTGGTGCCGCCCTACCTGACCATGCCGCTGATGGACGAAGTGCTGGTGCCCTACCAGAACGGCAAGCCCATCGACGAAGGAACCGTGCTACTTCTGCTCGGCGGCTTGTTTGGCGCCGCCATGCTGGCCTGGAGCCTGGGTTGGGCGAAGACCTACATCCTCGCCCTGGTGTCGGAACGCATCGGCGCCGACCTGCGCACCATCACCTACGATCACCTGCTACGGCTGTCACTGGAATACTTCGGCGGCAAGCGCACCGGCGACCTGATGGCCCGCATCGGCAGCGAGTCGGACCGCATCTGCGTTTTCCTCTCCTTGCACCTGCTCGACTTCGCCACCGACGTGCTGATGATCGGCATGACGGCGGTGATCCTGTTCTCGATCAATCCCTGGCTCGCCCTCGTTACCCTGCTGCCGCTGCCCTTCATCGCCTGGATGATCCATGTCGTGCGCGACAAGCTGCGTTACGGCTTCGAGCAGATCGACCGGGTCTGGTCCGAGGTCACCAGCGTCCTCGCCGACACCATTCCCGGCATCCGCGTCGTCAAGGCCTTCGCCCAGGAACGCCGCGAAGCCGCACGTTTCCGTGAAGCCAACGCCCATAACCTGGCGGTGAACGACCGGGTGAACAAGGTCTGGTCCCTGTTCTCGCCGACGGTAACGCTGATGACCGAAATCGGCCTGCTGGTGGTGTGGGCCTTCGGCATCTGGCAGGTGTCGCGCAACGACATTACCGTCGGTGTGCTGATGGCCTTTCTGGCCTACATCGGCCGCTTCTACGGCCGCCTTGATTCCATGAGCCGCATCGTCTCGGTGACGCAAAAGGCGGCTGCCGGGGCGAAGCGCATTTTCGACATCCTCGACCACGTTTCCAGCGTTCCCGAGCCCAGCAAGCCGGTGGCTCTGCCGGAAGTCAAAGGTGGCATCACCGTCACCGATGTTGGCTTCCGCTATGGCAACCGCGGCGTCTTGCGCGGCGTCGATCTCGACATCGCGCCGGGGGAAATGATCGGTCTCGTCGGCCACAGCGGCTCCGGCAAGAGCACCCTGGTGAATCTGATCTGCCGTTTTTACGACGTTACCGAGGGTTCGATCAAGGTGGACGGTATCGACATTCGCTCGGTACCGGTGGCCGATTACCGACGCCACATCGGTCTGGTGTTGCAGGAACCCTTCCTGTTCTTCGGCACCATCGCCGAGAACATCGCCTACGGCAAGCCCGGTGCCACTCGCGCCGAAATCGTTGCCGCCGCCCGTGCCGCCCATGCCCACGAATTCATCCTGCGCCTGCCTCATGGCTATGACTCCCTGGTCGGCGAACGCGGTCAGGCCCTTTCCGGTGGCGAGCGCCAGCGCATCTCCATCGCCCGCGCCCTGCTGATCGACCCGCGCATCCTGATCCTCGACGAGGCCACCTCGGCGGTGGATACCGAAACCGAGTTGGAAATCCAGAGCGCTTTGGACAACCTGATCCGCGGCCGCACCACCATCGCCATCGCCCACCGCCTGTCCACCCTGCGCAAGGCCGACCGCCTCGTCGTCATGGATCGCGGCCAGGTGGTGGAAACCGGCCAGCACGACGACCTGATCGAGCGCCAGGGCGCCTATTACCGCCTCTACACCGCCCAGACCAAGCAGCTCGATGCCATTGAAGGCCGCGCCAGCGGGGAGAACAGTGATGAGTGATCTGAACCTGCAACGCAATGGCTTCGGCCAACTGGTGCTCACCGATGATGCCGGCCAGGCCCACGAGGGCGTGGTGCCGGTACGCGCCTTCGCGGTTACCGCCCCCGACGACGGCATCGCCTTGGTCAGCGTCGATGGCCGCGAACTGTATTGGATCGAACGCCTCGCCGACCTGCCGGAAGGGCCGCGCCAACTGGTGACGGAAGAGCTTGCCAGCCGCGAGTTCATGCCCGAGATCCATCGTGTCCGCCACGTTTCCAGCTTCGCTACGCCGAGCCGCTGGGAGGTGGAAACCGATCGCGGCGAGACCAGTTTCGTGCTCAAGGCCGAGGACGACATCCGCCGCCTCACCCACCACACCCTGCTGATCGCCGACAGCCACGGCGTCCATTACCTGATCCGCGACCGCCAGACCCTCGACAAGGGCAGCAAGCGGCTGTTGGACCGCTTCCTTTGAGCCTATCTCAGTAGGCGGCGCGGCCCGCTGCCAAGCCGGCAGTCACGAGCTACCGGCATAGCGCTTCAACCCGGTCAAAGCGGTAGACGTCAATCAGGCTGACGATCAGCTCCGCTTCCAGGGGATGCGTGGCGCGCAAATTCTCGACGATGGCCAGGATGGCTTCCTTGTCCAGTCTCTTCGCGACTTCGGCCAGTTCGCCGCGCACGTCGGCCGGCAGGGCGCTCAGATCGGCCGCTGCGCCCGTTGCCCCAAGAAGCTCTTCTGAGGCCACCGGGGCGTACTCGAAATGCAGGCCGAGCAGGCGGCCGATAAGCTCGAACAAGCTGTTCTGCTCGACGGGCTTTCTCAGCATCTCGTTGCAGCCGGCCGCGATGATTTTCCCCCTATCCTCCTCGAACGCCGACGCGGTCAGGGCCACGATGGGAATACTGTCACCACTAGGGAGCGAGCGAATGGCACGGGCGGCCTGGTAGCCATCCATCACCGGCATGCGCATGTCCATGAGGACCAACTGCGGGCGCCAGGTCGTGAAGCTATCCACCGCCTGCTGGCCGTTGGCGGCGATCTGCACCTGGCAACCGATGCGCTTGAGCAATTGCTCCACCACTTGCTGATTGTCCGGGTGATCCTCGGCCACCAGGATGCGCGGGGCGGTCTGGCCGCCGGCCAGAGCGACGATGCGGGCGCCGTTGCCGACGTAGGGCACGGCATCGGTGGCCGCCAGGGGAATGCTGAAGGCGAAGACACTCCCATGGCCCGGTTCGCTCGTGACCGTAATCTCGCCGTTCATCAGGTGGACGAACTCCCGGCTGATGGTCAGTCCGAGTCCAGTGCCCTCGCCCTTGGCAACGCTGCCTGCGGTCTGATAGAAGGCATGGAAGATACGTTCCTGGTCCTCCGGCGCGATACCGGCCCCGGTGTCCGTCACTTCAAAACGGATGCGCGCGTCACTTTCTGGTTTGACGCGCAGGTCGATCTGGCCGCGATCGGTGAATTTCACGGCGTTGCCGAGCAGGTTAATCAATACCTGGCGCAGATGGTGGGCATCTCCCAATACATAGGCAGGCAGGTCGGGAGCGCATTCGACGACGAAGGCCAGACCCTTGGCCTCGGCGCGAATACGAATCATCTCCTCCACCGCCAACAGGGTGGCCGGCAGGTCAAAGGCCTCTCTGAGCAAACGGGTCCGGCCGGCTTCGATGCGGGAAATTTCGAGGACGTCGTTGATGAGCGAGAGCAGGTGGCGACCGGAACGGTTGATGGCGGCGATGTTCCTTCGCTGGTCTTCCGGTATGCGCGCATCCTGCTCCAGAATCTGCGCGAAACCGAGGATGGCGTTCAGGGGAGTCCGCAGCTCGTGGCTCATGTTGGAGAGGAAAACGCTCTTGGCCCGGTTGGCGGCCTCGGCGGCATCCTTGGCCTGGGAGAGTTCGGTGGTGCGCACCGTCACGACTTCTTCCAGATGATCGCGATGCTGGGTTAACTCGTGCAGGATGTTGCGATGCTCGGTAATGTCGTGGCCAATGCCCAGCACACCAATCAGGCTGCCGTCCGACGCCACCATCGGCACTTTGGTGGTTTCCAGCAGCGCCCGGTGGCCGTCGTCAACGAAGGTAATCCACTCCTCGTTGAGGCTCGGTCCGCCGGCGGCCATGGCTTCCTTATCTTTTTGCCGGAAGAAATCGGCCAAGGCCTTGTCGACGAAGTCATGGTCGGTCTTGCCGACGATCTCGGCCTCTTTGGCTCCAAAAAAGCGTTCAAAGGCGGGGTTGCAGGCGAGATATTTGCCATCGGCGGATTTCAGCCAGATTAAATCGGGGATGGTGGAAACGAGGGTGCGCAGGTGGGTGCGCTCAAGTTCCAGAGTCCTGGCGACCTGACGGATCGGATTGCCAAAGTGGGCGCTGATGCGGAAGGTGACGTAGATGCCAAGCAACAGCAGCAGCATCACCACAATGGTGATGAACAGCAGGCCCTTTTTGAGCGCATGTTGGCGATCCATTTCGGAAATGCCAACCTGGATGACGCCCATCACGGCATTGTCGTAGCCGCCCCGATAAGCAAGACTGACTTCCCGTACCGGCTCGCCGGCAATTTCGTATTGGCGCACCCGTGGCGAAGATTGCCCCGCCAGCACGGCGCGCACCAACGCCAGCGTGGCCGGATCAGCCAGTTGGTCGTTCTGGGCCGGGTCGCTGTGGGCCAGAACCTGGCCCTGGCCGTCGATGAGCCGCAAATAGAGAATGCCGGGTTGCGTCTCCTTCATCTCCTCAAGCATCAGGCGCACATGGTACTTGCCGGAGAAACTGACCCGGCTGACCGCATTCGCCAAGACGCGGGTGGTCAAAGTAGACAGCCGATCCTGCTCGTTCTCCATCACGCCGCGCAAATACAGCCCGCCAGCCAGCAGCACGGCGATCATCAGGAGGAAAATCAGGCCGCCAAAGGCCAGCCCCAGACGCCGGTCGACATTCGCCAGATTCGGCAGCGTGTAACTATCCCGAGCAGTCAGGGGTTTCATTATTTCACTGCGGTGCTGTCGCCCCGCCACATGGGCTGCCTTGCTGCCCAGGGTTTCTTGAACGGCGCCGGCATCGGCCCGAGCCAGCCCGGATAGCGCTCCAGCGTTTCCAGGGTAATCGGAAACACCGGCACCAGGATTTGGCGCGCCACCGGTTGGCGGCGCAAAACAGCGTAGGCCGCCTTCATCGCCTCGCCCCCCAGGGGGCCGCAGAACTGGGCCGAATCAATGCGGGTCAGGCGGCGCGCGCGGATGTTCTCGACCGACAACGGGTCGCCGTCGATGCTGGCGACGGCGATCTCGTCGCGACCGGCTTTGGCCAGCACATCGACCACCGCCAGCCCGCCGCCGTCATTGACGGTGAAGATGGCATCAATGCTGTTGCGGGCCGGGAAATCGCGCAGAATTTCCTCCCCCGCCTTGCGGCCGGAAACCGGCTCGACGGCCTCGTAGGTCTTAAGAATCTTGAAAGGCTTGCCGTGGTCGCGCAGCGCATCGAGGAACCCATTGAGTCGCTCGACGGTGGAGGACACCAGCGGGTACTCCACCAATACCAGGCGCAACGGCGTCGGGCCGGGAAATTGCGCCGCCAGATACTCGCCATCCAGATAGCCGGCCTGGCGGTTGTCGGACGTGACAAAGGCGGCCAATTGACCGCCGCTGATGTACTGGTCGTAGGCCACCACGGGAATCCCGGCGGCGTTGGCCGCCTTGAGAGGGCCGGCCAGCGCGGCGTTATCCGTCGGTTGCACGATGATGGCATCCGGCTTTGCCGCCACCATGGCCTGCATCTGCGCAACCTGGCGATCGACCCCGGCGGCGCCGTCACCGGCGACCTCGGGCAGCAAGCTCACCCCGCGCTCGCCGCGACTGGCGGCAGCCGCATTGATGCGCTCCGCCTCGGCTTCCAGCCCCTTGCGCATGGCAACCTGGCCGGGGATATTCATCGACCAGTACAACACCCCGACGCGAAACGGCTGGACCAAATCCTTGGCCTCGACCGCAACCGTCTGACCTAATAGCAGGAGAAAAATAACCGCCCAGCGAAACATCATGGCCCCAATGGAGGTTTGTCGCCACCAGATGGCGACACCGCCAAAACCTCTAGCGGATGTTTGTGAACACAAAGTTTGGAATAGCTTGCCGAACTCCCGATCCAGTTGCCGTGGTATGAGGAAAGCATTACGGGAAGGCAACCGGACGAGGTCGAATCCTACGCCGAAAAATAAGGGGCGTCAGCCATCAGGTCGCCGACAGTCCCGGCGCATTACCTGATCCGCGACCGCCAGGCCCTCGACAAGGGCAGCAAGCGGCGGCTAAACCGGTTTTGGAAGGAAAAACAAAACGGGCACCCAGTTGGGTGCCCGTTTGCGAATCTGGCGCGCCCGACTGGAGTCGAACCAGTTACCCCAGCCTTCGGAGGGCTGTACTCTATCCAAATGAGCTACGGGCGCGGGGTCGTGAAGGATAGCGCGTTTCGCTTTTCCAGTCCATAAATTCGCTATAATCAGCCGCTTATCTGCTCGTTTTTCCCTATTGAGGTGAAACCATGTCTCTGCTGAATTCCCGTGCGCTGGCCGTGGCCGGCGCTGTTGCGATGATTGCTCCCCTCGCCCTGGCCATGGGCAGCAAGCCCGCTGGCGACGATGAAGCCGCCGCCGCCCGCATCACCCCGGTGGCGAAGCTGGAGATGGCCTCCGCGCCCAAGGCTGCCGCTGGCGGCGCGGGCCGCAGTGGCGAAGAGCTGTACAAGGCGGTTTGCACCGCCTGTCACGACACCGGCGCTGCCGGCGCACCCAAGATGGGTGACAAGGCGGCCTGGGCGCCGCGCATTGGCGTCGGCCTGGATGTCTTGGTGAAATCAGCCATCGTCGGTAAGAACGCCATGCCGCCGAAGGGTGGTTCCGACGCCAACGACGTTGAGCTGGCCCGGGCCGTCGTCTTCATGGCCAACAAGTCAGGCGCCAGCTTCAAGGAACCCGCCGCTGGCGCCAAGCCGGCCGCCAGCGAACGCAGCCCCGAACAAATCGTGCAGCAAACCTGCGTCAAGTGTCACGAAGCCGGTGAGAAGGGTGCGCCCAAGATATCCGACCAGGCAGCGTGGAATCAGCGTGTTTCCAAGGGTATCGACGCCGTGACCAAGACCGTGATCCGGGGTCATGGCAACATGCCGGCCCGTGGCGGTCTCGCCGACCTCACCGATGCCGAGTTAAAGGCCGTCATCGCCGCTCTGTTCAAGAAGGTCGGCGCCGAAGTCAAGTAAGTGTAACTTCCAGCTATCACGGGGCGGGTTCCAGCGGAATCCGCCCCGTTGTCGTTTACGCGCCGCCCTTCGCCGCCAGCATGGCCTTGAACTGGGCCAGGCTGGCCTTGCGCGCCGACTTTTCTTCCACCGTGGCGGGGCCGGCTTCCTTGCCCGAACGCTTGAGTTCGTCGCCCATTTCCTCGATGAAGCGGGAGGGTTCGCAGGGCATGATCTCGCGGCCGCGCTTGCGCCGTTCGCAGTAGCTTACGGTGAGGCTCATGCGGGCGCGGGTGATGCCCACGTACATGAGGCGGCGCTCCTCCTCCAGCCGGCCTTCGTCCATGGAATCCCGGTGGGGCAGGATGCCTTCCTCGACGCCGACCAAGAACACATGGCGGAACTCCAGACCCTTGGCGGCGTGAAGCGTGGCGAGTTGCACCGCGTCCTGTTCCTTGTCGTTCTTATCGAGCATGGAAATGAGGGCCACGGTCTGGGTCAGTTCGAGCAGATTCTTGTTCTCTTCCGTGCCCTTGGCGGCGAGCCAGTCGGTGAAGTCCTTGACGTTGCCCCACTTGCTCTCGGCCTCGCGCGGGTCGCAGCTTTCAAACAGCCAGTTCTCGTACTGAATAGCATTCAGCAGGTCGAACAGCACCGGGGCCGCCGGCTCGCGCTGGGCGCGGCTTTCCATGCGATTGATGAAGTTGCAGAACTCGCGCAGGCCGGCCAGGGCCTTGGCGCTGAGTTCGGCTTCGATACCGGGCGCGAAGACGGCGGCGAACAGGCTCTGGTGGCGCCGCCCGGCCGCCTTACCCAGCGCCTCCAGCGTCGCGCCGCCGATGCCGCGCTTGGGCGTGGTGAGGGCGCGGATGAAGGCCGGATCGTCGTCGCTGTTGGAGAGCAGGCGCAGGTAGCTGGTGATGTCCTTGATCTCGGCCTTGTCGAAGAAACTCTGGCCACCGGACATGACGTAGGGAATCTTCTGCTCGCGCA
>Ga0316603_10000597_pt1 | contig 18203 bp, 14 predicted proteins | sample OWC_soil_day10_n_FD_207649 | JGI IMG/M metagenome (GOLD analysis project Ga0316603, IMG submission 207649) | Wetland soil microbial communities from Old Woman Creek delta, Ohio, United States - OWC_soil_day10_noCT | ecosystem: Environmental > Terrestrial > Soil > Wetlands | place: USA: Ohio... | reverse complement strand
TTTAAAATTTAATATTAATACTATACCGGACAAATATAATACTATATCGTACTAAATCAAAATTGCTGCGGTTTTTTTATTGGGGCTAAAGGTTTGAAGCTACTAAAAGTTGGCGATTTCGAAGCACAAAACTGTCTGCCACCACTAAATTTTATACGAAGCTCAAAACTTTATCTAACCAATTAACCGCCATTTTTTTAGGTGCTGTAAGCAGCTGACCTTTAATATGTTCATCTAACCTTTTTCTCTTTTTGATATATATAAATAATAACTTATAATCATAACTAGAATAAAGTAAATAGTGGAAAATTGAAAAATGAAATAAACGAGTTATTAGGTAAAAATGCTCCACAGCTACTTATATCCCAAATGCACTACGGGTTCTAATACACATTTTCTAGGATTGCTAATATCTTTATTAAAGTAAAAACATCCAATAAATAATAAAACTTATTTTCTTCCCTCAAAACCTTTTTCAGGAGCCCATTCACATTTTCCAACTATATGATAACGACAATTGCAGCAATTGTTTCCGTCTCCGAGTGTTTTTGTTCTTTCAAAACCATTACCCATTAAGTTTGAAAACAAATAATCCATTCTGCAAATTCCAGGCAACATATTACGCACATTGTTATCTTCTGCCATTTTTAATATTGCACACTCGGTAATATCTAATTCAAATGTATTTTTATTAATTTCACGATAATCTATTTTCCAATCGTATGGGTGCAATTTGCCTTTTTCTTGCCGTTTGATATGCTCTGATGCTTTTTTACGAAATCCATTAATGTATGTTTTCCCAACTAACTTCAACATTTTTTGTGGTATAATCTCACACATCTTTTCATTCATAAGCCAAATATTCTTATCTATTTCATCATCTAAAACTTTCAATTCTTTAAAAGCTTTGTACCAAGCTATATAGCAAGGACCAAATTTATAATTAAAGGAAAAAAGACTTTTCCCAATATTTGGCATTTTACCAACTATTTGAGGCAAGTATTTATCAGAACTTTTTTTAAAATCTTTCCAGAACTTTTTATCATATTTTTTAATTAGTTCTTTTTTTGATTTTAGCATTGTAATATCGTATATTATTCTTATCATTTTATTGCAATTCCTTCATGAATAATTCCTGTTAAAATTTCTGGATATATTTTTGCATTTTTAATAGCATACTTTTCTATATTAAAACCGGCTTTTTCAATAGCATTTCTATAGTTCCTATTTATATTACATCCATAAGCCAAACATGTATAAATAGGGTTGAATAAATTTTGTATTTTACGTACTGTGTCTTTTTTTGACTGCCCATGTTCCAAAAAAATGAATTTACCATTCGATTTTAATACTCTTTTAATTTCAAGTAGTGCTAAATCAATTTCTTTCGTACTACAAAGTGTAAAAGTTGAAACAACTGTGTCAAAGCTATTATCCGGAAAATGCATCTTTTCAGCTGTATCGTTAAATAACGATACAGAAACATTAGTCAAAGGTAATTTTCTGACATATAAATCTATTGCAGTTATACTATTAATTTCCTTTGGGTATAAATATAAATTAATCCCTGTTCCTATTCCTATTTCTAAAATATTCCCTTCAACTTGCTTCAACAAATTTCTACGTAGTTCAATAATTTCTTTTTTTCCGATGTTTTTGTTCATTAAATATGGTAATATTTTATCTCTATATAAGTTCATTATTTCTTCTTTTTATAATTTTATTTCAAGTTGTAAATGATAATTGGCAATATTGATAGTGTCGAAAATAAAATTATCTGATAAATATAGTCTAAAAATGAAGAGTCAATTTTGTCGACAATTGGCTCTCTTTTAAATAAACGTATAAAAATTAGTCTTAATGGTTTTTGAAAAATCAATAATGATAGAGGGCTTGAACCTCCAAGTTTTATAACATCAAGTCTGTATGGTAAATAATAGTCTATAAGATTAGCGTATGCCAAGATTAGAATTGCAATTAAAATACTGTAGTTGTAATATTTATTGATTTGAAGCATCTTATAATCGCCAAAGAACCAAACTCCTAATCCAATAATTAGTATATTTGAAGTAATAGTTCCAATGCTGTTGTTGACAATTACAAAAAGCGACAAAATATTCAATAACAATATAAATCCAATTACAATCGGTATAATTTTAAATCTTTTCTTAATATTTACAATTTCTGTTTTCTTCTGTTTTTCTTTAATGTCAACCTTGCTCAGTTTTATTTTCTCTGGTTTTGAAAGCTGTCCAATGTCAATGTTAGGATAATTGAATGCTTTTAAATCATTTATTTTATACACTTTGCCTTTAAATTCAATTTTATAAATTTCGTGGTCTTCTGTTTGTGCATATACAATGTCATATTCTTTATCATCGTCGGGTACATAAACTTGTAGCTTTTTACCAATTATTTCACTTGGATATAATTCTTTGTTCTTTGCAACTGTGTAACCTTGAGTATTAAATGTATAGTCAAAATCTTCTGGATAACATAGATAATTCACCAGATAGTTGAAATCTTCGTTTTCAATTCTTTTGTCAACTTTAATCAAAAATGTTTCGTCATTTATTTTATATAGTTCAAAAATTACTTCAAAAGTCAAATCGTCTGTATAAAGCTCAATCCATTGTAACAACGCTTTTTTTATGTCGTCGTACGAGCTGTCTTTTATAACTATAAAATTCTCCATTTTTGTTTTTTTAAATGCCACCTAACGACCGAGGCTATGGGCATTTGGCGGTTTGCGGGAGCATTCGCTGTCGTGGAACGACAAAGTGAATGCGGGAGCAAAACTGCCGAAATGCACGTCAGCCAGCCTGTGTCCATAGGCGCGTGTTAGCATCAGTAATTTTTTATTCAAGTCGTGATTCAGGAATGTATCCCCACCGCACGAGTTCTTGTTTGTCGATAATTTTCTTTATTCCTCCGTCATAAATCAAACAGAATTGATTCGCAACGTCCAAAACATTCCTATAGTCATGGTCAGTCAATATTATTCCTTTAAATTCAGACGCTTTCAGAATTAGTTTCTTTATTTCACCAACTAAAATTGGCGAAACGCCATTAAATGGTTCATCAAGTAATAAGAATTTACAGTCTGTCTGCAATAATAATTTGATTTCAAGGTATCTTAATTCTCCACCTGATAAATGAGATATTTTACTTGTATTCAGTTTTTGCAATATCGGGTCTTCTAAGAAATTTTGAACCTGATCTCTACCCAAGTATAATTCAATTGTCTTTTCAATACTCATATGTTTGGGCAGAAATGAATCTTGTGGAAGATAACATATTTCATTTATTGTCTTATACGGTTGGTCATAAACCTTACCGTCAATTCTAATAAATTTTCGGTCTGCACTTAAAGTGCCAAAAAGTATTTTCATCAGTGTCGATTTTCCGGTTCCGTTTCGTCCAAGCATGCCAATAATATCTCCGGTTTGACATTTCAGATAAATGTCAGTCAGTACGACATGCATATCGAATGTTTTGACAACACTGTCAATCTCAAGCAAGTTTGGCATAATGTAAAATCATTATTAGTAGGTAACCTGTCAAAATATAAGTCGAAAAAGTCGTAACGAAAAGACTTAACTTTGAGATTCCTCGATTATAGTAGAAATAGTATTCATTTTTTCTTGACATCTCTTTGTATAATAGACATATTAACGGTCCACCAAACATACAACAGCGAATATACACAATGTGTAAATGCGGAGGTTCAGGCAAGGTTATTAATGTCAAAAAAACAATAAAAGCAAGTAGAACTGAAGTCGAAAGATTTAACACCAATGTGCTTTTGAAGTATTCCCAATGTAACGTGATTTTTACCATGTTTTTTATTTTTTTTATTATTGGTGCTAACACGTATATATACTCAGTTGAAAATGGATATGTTCAGTACAAATGAGCATATATTGCATTTATCTTTGCGAAGATAAACAATAAGTGGCTGTAAATTAACAATATACAAAACCTTACTATTTTCACAATACTAAACACATATCACATATTAAAAAAACTATTGTTTCTTTTACTCATATTAAAATCTCTAAGATACAAACTAAATCTTAAATCAGATATAATCTGTTCACTTAATTTTCAATTTATCTAAAGGACTTTTTATCTGTTCGAAACCCTTAGTGGTGATATGAGTATATATCTCTGTTGTTTTGCTGCTCGAATGTCCTAATAAACTCTGGATATTCTGAAACTTAGTTTCCGGTTAAAGTAATACAACCGTAAATTTATTAAAGTTTTTTTACTTAACAAGTTAACCTGAATTTATTTTTTAAACGGAAGATAAATATCTTAATGGAAGTATTTTGCCCGTACTTTGATTAAGTCAGAGGATGCCTTTCAGGTTAGTGAAATCTATATCTTCGAAAAAAATGTCAGACACAGTTTCTGTGAATACCTCCAAATATGGATACTGATAAAAATTTAACGCTTCTTTAAATGACAAGTCATTTTGTCCGGTTATCTCCGTTCGAGCCGCTTCAGTAGCATTGACCAGCAAGTCGACAAAACCAAACCTGACTACCTCACTGTTTTTACAATACTTTTCGTGTTACCAGAAAGAAAAATAACTGTGTGTGCATTTCCAGTTACCAGGAAGAAAAATCACTTTCATTCACAGCCACAAATCTTCGTATGCATTACATCGCGAACTGAAAAGATGAACGGGAACTGTCTCGTTTTCACAAACGTACAATTCCCGTTTCAAACAGATGAAAAAAAAATCACAATTAATATTACCTCAAAAAAATTATCTGTTCGGTGTATCCCAGAGTTTAGTCCGGGTACATTTGATTTTTGTTGTCTGATTGGCTATCTGAAGTCTGAAGTCTCCGGCTTCGAGCGTCCATTTACCCTTTTCGTTAACGAAAGCCAGGTCATCAGCCGACAGTGTTAGTTTTACTTTTTTCAGTTCACCGGGGTTGAGCGTTATTTTGTCAAAAGCCCGCAGACGCCGTACGTCGGGACTAATGGATGCTACCAAATCGCTGCTGAAGAGCAATACGGCTTCTTTTCCTGCCACTTTTCCGGTATTTTTCACATCCACACTTACACGGATACTGTCACCTGATACAAATTCGGATTTATCGACGGTTAAATTGGAGTATTCGAATGTGGTGTAACTCAAACCAAAACCAAACGGATACTGAACCGAAGTTTGCGCACCGTAATCGTAAGCGCCTTCCATTTTTCCTTCTATATTCTGACTGGGTTTGTGATCATAAGTAATCAAACCTTGTTCGAATTTTGGATAAGTATATGGCAATCGGCCACTTGGATTTACATCACCCGACAAAACATCTGCTAATGCATCGGCGCCGTAGTTTCCGGGTAAATAAATCTGCACTATTGCCTTTGAAGCGGGCTCTATGGTACGAATAAGGCGCGGACGACCTTCGTTGAGTATCAGAATAACTGGTTTACCAGTTTTTTGCAACGATTTGGCCAGATTGATCTGATTTTCGGAGAGCGTGAGTTCATCGAGGTTTCCGGGAGTTTCGCAGTAAGTATTCTCACCCAGGCAAACAACGATATAGTCAACATCCGTTGCTGCCGCGACAGCTTTATCAATTTCAGGAGCATTTTCTTCAAAATATTGTCCGTCCATTTTGTAGGTTACACCGGCTTCGTACTTCACATTATTGGTGCCAAATTCATTTTTCAAAGCTTCGAAAATGGTATTGTACTGCTGAGCAAACATTTCTACCTTTTCGCCCTGCCAGGAATAGCTCCAGCCACCGTTGAGGGTACGCATGGAGTTAGCATTGGGTCCCGCAACCAGCAGGCGAACACCTTTTTTCAGCGGAAGTATGTTGCTTTCGTTTTTAAGGAGTGTGATTGCTTCATCTGCTGCACTTTTGGCTACAGCCTCATGTGCTTTTGAACCAAAATCGGGGTATTCAGTCAAATCCCAGTATGGACGTTCGAACAGTCCAAGACGGAATTTCATGCGCAGAACTCTTCGTACAGCATCATCCACCCTTGCCTGTGAAACTTTGCCTTCCTGTACGAGTTCAACCAGGACATTGCAGAAATTCAGGTTATAAGGTACCATCACCAAATCAATACCTGCGTTAATTGACTTACAAACTGCATCTTTGAGATCAACTGCAATATGGTCGCGGTCAGCCAGATTTCCCACATCATTCCAGTCGGTAATCAGTACTCCGTCGTAATTCAGGTCTTCTTTCACCCATTCGGTAAGTAGCCGGTGATCAGCATGGACTGAAACCCCGTTGATTATTGCGGAATTGATCATAACAGATAATGCTCCGGCTTGCATTGCCTGACGATAGGGTTCGAAAAACTTTTCACGCAGATCGTTTTCAGAAATTACTGCCGGTGTGCGGTCCTTACCGTAAACAGGCACACCGTAACCCATGAAGTGTTTCAGACTTACAGCTATGTGATTTTTGTCAATCTTATTGTAATCATTTCCCTGGAAACCACGAAGTGAAGCCAATGCCATTTGAGCTGTCAGGTAGCTGTCTTCACTGTAACTTTCCCAGTGACGGGACCAACGCTGATCACGTGTTAAATCCATGGTAGGTGCAAAAGTGTAGGGAATGTTGCTTGCACGGGTTTCATAAGCAGAAATTTTTGAGCCCTCTTCCATCAGTGCTGTATTAAAACTTGCTCCCATGCCTACTCCCTGTGGAAACAGCGTGGAACCTGCTGTATAATTAGTACCGTGGATAGCGTCAATGCCGTAGAGAACGGGTATGCCGGTTTCTTTTATAGCCCGTTGTTGTATGGTTTTAATAATGTAAGCCCACATCTTAGTTGTTTGAGCCTTGTTGTTGGTGGTGTTGAGGATGGAACCCACCTTCATTTTTCCCAAAACTAAATCTAACGAATCAGGATGAAATTCAAAGGGATCTACACTTTGTTTGGGATCTGCCTGTTTGCCGATTACATCAAGCGTATATTGCGCCATTTGTCCCACTTTTTCTTCGAGAGTCAGGGTTGCCATCACACTGTCAACGCGTTGTTCGAGTGTTAATACAGGTACTTGTTTTGCAGCAACTTTCTTCTTTTTAGCTCCCATTATATCACTTCCTGCTCCTGAAATTAAAATAAGAGCAAGTGTTAATATAAAAAATTTAGTTTTCATCATTTATATTCTGTTTTTGTGTTATTCCTTATGGTATTTTATTCTATATCAATTATTTCTGAAACACCCTGACATAATCTATCTCATAAACCGCTGGAAGTTTCGTTGCGTCTATTCCCTGCGCTCCCCCCCAGTTTCCTCCCCAGGCCAGATTGAGTTTCAGATAGAACGGGGCGTTAAACGGCCAGGTATTTTTGTTATTTGTTTTATCGTTGACAAAAGTAAAATATTTTACTCCATCAACATAGGCATCGATTTTATCGGCTGTCCATTCCATAGCGTAAATATGAAATTCTGTTTCGGCATTCTGAATGGTTTTGGTGGCAGTTTTCTGCGTACCAATAGTATGGTTATACGCCATTGTATGAACAGAAGCCTGAACCACATTGGGCCGGTAACCTACATATTCCATGATATCCAGTTCGCCATCGAGGGGCCAGCTTGTGAAGTTTTTGGGCATCATCCAGAATGCAGGCCAGGTGCCTTTTCCGGCCGGGACTTTCAGACGTGCTTCAAAGTAGCCGTATGTCCAGCTGTCAATAGAATTCATCCGGATAGATAACACTTCTGAACCGACTTTTTTTGCAATGATTTTCAATACTCCGTCAGCAATAACTGCACATGTATCGGTGCCTCTGGCACCAGCAATATAATTCTGAATTTCGTTGTTGCCCCAGCCATTGGCGCCGGTTTCATACCACCAGCGTGTTAAACTGGGTAATGGAGTTTTGCCACTGCTCTGGCGCGGATCGTTGAATTCGTCCTGCCATTTGAGTGTATAGCCTGCCGGTACGTAATTCGGGATTGTCGCGGCAGCTTGCTTTACCGACAAGTTTTTGCTGTAAGTACCCGATTTGAATGTCAGCACGGCAGTTCGTTCGGTGTTCATGCCGTTTTTTGATAAGGTAATCTTCACACTTGTTTGTCCGTTATATCCCGAAGCAGGCGTAATAGTACACCAGGTCTGACTGGATGTGGCAGTCCATGAACCATTTGAAGTAACCGTCACATTTTGCGTATTCCCATCATCGGTAAAAGTAATATTTTCAGGTGTAAATTGCCAGGTTATTTCTGTTTTTGGAGGCTCTGGGTCGGGTCCGTTATTATTCCCGCATCCGGCGAATAAAACCAGAACAATTAATAACAGTTTGTACATTGTTTTCATTCCTATTTTGTGAACGTTGTTATTATTTAAACGCTTATAACTGAAAAAATGCATAATTTGGATTCAGGTTTTTTTGTAAAAAAAAGAAAAAAAGGAAGGGCTACAACCTTGTAGCCACTTCCATTTTTATTTGATTAGTAATTATTCGTTGAAAGAGAAATCATCGAAGAAGAAAATACCTGGTCCGGCATGTCCTTCCGCTCCGAACTGAATGACAATCTTATCGTAATCAGTACGGGTTGCCACATTACTGAAATCGAAGGTAAGTTCAATCCATTTGTTAAGTTCAAGATCGCCTTTCACAATTTCGGTCTGCGATTGCCATGCATTGCCACCCATACTGCTATCCTGCAATTTAACAGCCAGTTGCGGACGCAATTTGGCATTAGAAATCCATGAACCTGCCGTTGCCCAGTCGGTTGTATAATCGTTGGAAGGAATATACACTTTCATTTTGATCTTGTTCTGCTTTGTCAAATCGAATCTATACTTTTCAGCAGTAAATGAAACGTTGCTGTAGAAAGCAGTGGACTTCTGATAACGATATACTTTATCCGATTCATTGATAGGAACCGGCGCCGGATTATCGAATATTCCGGTTTTACCACCCATATCTTCTTTTGCGAAGTTAATTTTTGAGGTTCCTGTTTCAAAGTTTTCAGTCAGAGGCACAGCCTTCAATTCTTTCACTACTGGGGGAGGAGCAACATTTAATTCCTGTAGACAATAAACAAACACCCAGTCCTGACCTTCTGCTGTGTTATCCACACGCAACGCCATTACTTTATCTGTTTGATAAATGATTTCATACACTTGTGAACCGCAATAATAGCCCATAAATGCATTACCTGTAAGAGTTATTGTTGGGAATTTTCCACTTTCATTCAGCGAAAAGTTATAATTTCCTCCACTGTAGGGGAAGAAAACATCCTCTCCGCTAACTCCCGTCACGTCAAAACCTCCGAGGGATGCTGATGATGCTTTTCTTCCATAACCCTCACCGTTATTTACTATATTAAGTTTAACACCGGCTTGAATAAATGTAAATTTGAAATCATACATTTTCCAGGAAGCTTTTTCGTTAGCTCCGGCTCCCCACCAGTTTTGTCCGCGTGAACCCTGAGGACCTAACCCAAGGTGTCCCTTAATATCATAAGCAGCAGTTCTTTGATCATCGGGATATTGAGCTTTTAACGGTTTCAGGGCTTCGGCAACCTCTTTGCTGAAATTGTTATATTGGTCAAATACCCATGTTTTACCATCAGCATCGCCAGCTCCACCGGTCAAATTGACATAAGCAGGTGTGCTTATCAGATTATAATCATTTTGAGCAATGTGAATCACCTGACTTTTAGTGGCTGATTTGCCGTCGGGTGTATTCATAGTGAGCGTAACTGTATAGTCTCCGGCAAAAGGATACTGTCCGACAACAGTTTTTGCATTGCCTGATCCACCATTACCCAAATCCCAGGACATGGAGTAAACTCCGTTGATGGCTGTGGTGTTGGTGAAAGTAATTACATTCGCACTGGTAGATGATGGAGTTTGTGAAAAAGTAATCTGATCGGCAGTAACAGTATCCAGTGTTCCCAAAGAGTACTTATCATCTTCCTGAGGACTGCAGGCTGTCACCAGCATGAATGACAGCAGCACCCCGATTCCGTTTTTTATTATATTTTTCATACTTGTCTTTTTTTAATTATCCATCGAAAACAGGTTTGCTACATGAAACCTGTTTTCGGCAGGATTGTTGTTACAATAAATTAATTATACCCCGGATTTTGTTTTAATTCAAACTCAGTTCCCTTGGTTTTATCGATTTCAGATTGTGGAATGGGTAGATATTTTTTATTATCATTCCACGTACGTGTACTTAACGGAGTACTTTCGGTTAACAGCGAGGTATCGCCCCAACGTACAATATCCCAGAAACGGATGCCTTCTCCCACAAATTCGCGACGGCGTTCCAGTTTGATGTTGGCTACCGTTGCAGGTATCGGCTTATCTGTTCCGAAAGCACGATTACGAACGCGATCCAGACATGACTGAGCAGTGATACCGTCCACTGCAGGCTGTCCATGAATTACTACCAGTTCGGCATAATTAAGTAAGGTCTCTGCAAAACGGAAGATTCTGAAATTGTTGCAATAGTTTAGATCCACATCGCCCTGCGGATTGTAACCAACACGGGCAGCATATTTTGCCTGGAAAAGGTGTGTATCCTGAAAACGTGCGGTGTATTGCGAGCCTTCCCATTTGTTGATCGAGCCTTCGCGACGGGTATCACCTTCTTCGTACATATCCCAGGTAGCCTGGCGCACTGGACCAAATCCCCATCCGCCTTTGAAATCACCTGTTTTACTGCCGGTGCTCAAACCGTTGGGTGAAATGAATGCCGGAAGATTGGTTCCGTAACCCTGCCAGCCACTTGCCCATGTTTTTCCTTCGGGCAACTGGTTGCTTTCGAAAATTGATTCCTGACAGAACTCATTTTCATCAATCCACATGGTTGCAAAGTTGTTAAACAAACCATATTCGTTACTCTTGATGATTTCTGCCATATCTTTGGTTACTTCGGTATAGCGGGCAACGTCTTTCTGATACATTACCACGCGGGCTTTGAGCATCAGCGCTGCAGCTTTTGTAACACGACCTGTACTGGGGGAACCCTTTGAATAACTCATTGGCAAGCGGTCAGCACCGGCATCAGTTTTACCACAGGCAAAATCAAGATCTTTCATGATGGCTGCGTAAACTTCATTCGCGGTTAACTGTTTGGCCATGTAAGGAGCAGATGAAAGCGGAGCTTCGAAATACGGAACATTACCCCAGAATTTCCAAAGCCAGTGTACATAATAAGCACGCAGGAAATGAGCTTCGGCCTGATATTGGTTCAGCTTTGCTTCCGGAACATTCACTGCATTATCGCAGGCAATAATCACATTGTTACAACGAGCCAGACCGGTATAGAATATGCTCCATAATCCGTCAATATCTTCGTTGGGAGTAGTTGTGAACAACGACAACAGGTACAACTGATGCTGGTCACCGGCATCACCACCGCCTTTGTAGATATCGTCCGACCTAAGGTCAGACATCAGCGGAATGCTGTTGTAATTATTATTGGCGTAACTGTCGAACAGAAGTATCTGATAAGCCGAACCCAGATTGGATAGAATAGCTCCTTCGGTGGCAGAACCTCCTGCCGCTTGTTTTTCGGTGGGAAGAGCGGTTAAAAAGTCTTCTCCGCAGGATGTAAACCCTATAAGGGCTACAAACATTATAAATATATACTTTTTCATATGTATCATATTATTTTAGAATTAAAGAGAAATGTTAGCACCGACAGAAATTGTTCTTGATTGCGGATAGATACCACGATCAATACCAATAGTTGTATATCCTCCGGATGCAACTTCAGGATCAAACCCATCATATTTGGTGAGAGTCAGCATATTTTCAGCCATAACGAAAATTCTTAAATTTTCGATGGACACCTTCCGTGTCATTGATACGGGCAGTGTATAACCCAGCTGTACAGATTTCATACGTGCATAAGAACCATCCTTGATATAAAGATCGGATGAACGCCAGTTGCTGTTTGCATTGGCAATAGTCATTCGCGGTATCGTATTGGAAGTACCCTCACCATGCCAGCGCTGGAGTATCCATTCCGGACGATTCATAGCGGGTATATCGCCACGCTGCGAGAAATCAAAGATGTCGTTGCCCAGCGTTCCCTGGAAGAATACATTCAAATCAAAGTTTTTCCATTCAGCATTAAGTGTCAAACCAAATGTCCAGTCGGGCATTCCTTTACCGATTTTTACCTTATCTTCGTCGCTAATGCTTCCATCGCCGTTAGCATCAACAAAGCGTACATCACCTGGTTTGGCTGCCGACTGATATTTTTGTCCGTCTGTATTTACATACGCGTCTATTTCTGCCTGATTTTGGAAGAGACCATCTGTTTTATAACCATAGAAATATGGGAAAACCTCACCGTTTTTTCCCTTTACATAACTACCAACACCTGATGCTCCGGCATTTTCGTAAATTTGTTCTCCAGTTGCATTTCCAAGTTTGATCAACTTGTTTTTCAGATAGGAAGCGTTAGCCGAAACCGAATACTTGAAATCACCGGCAGTTTGTTTCCATCCTGTTTCAAATTCAAGTCCCCAGTTTTGCATATCACCCACGTTGGCAATAGGGGAACCTTGTCCCACGTAAGATGGGATAGGCTGTTCCATCAACATACCGTTGGTGATTTTTTTGAAATAATCGAAACTGAAAGTGAAAGCGCTTTTAAACAGATAGGTTTCGAAACCTATATCGGTTTGTTGCGATTCTTCCCATTTTACGTCGGGATTTGGTATTGAAGCAGGTGAACTACCATATTGCATTGCACCTCCTGTTTCACCCACTTTGGTCGGGTCTCCGTTATTCACTTTATATCCGCCTCCGAAGTAATAGTTCTGTCCTCCATCCATCAGAGAAGTGTAACGGAATGCTCCAATTCGTTCATTACCGTTTTTACCCCAGCTGAAGCGGAGTTTCAATGCGTCAATCCATTTTGGTCTGTCCTGCAGGAATTCTTCGTTGGTTAAATTCCATCCAAGTGAAAATGCGGGGAATGTAGCCCATTTGTGATTCGGTCCGAAGTTGGACGATCCGTCGCGGCGAACCGTTGCCTGAAGGATATACCGTTCGGCATAGTTGTAATCCAATCGCGCAAAATAGGATGCCAGAGTTGCCTGATTATAACCACCTGTACCACCCCAAACCCGTTCGAGTTTACGATCAGCAATGGCTGAGTTTATGTTGGCTTTCAGTGGATCAGTTTCGAGCAATTGCTGGTCATTTCCTCCCAGGTTGCGATAGGTATATTTTTGAGCCGATTGTCCGAGTACAGCAGCAACATTGTGTTTGCCTGCGAATGTTTTATTGTATGAAAGTGTATTTTCAACCTGCCATTTGAAGCCTCTGTTCATTTCGCTCTGAACGGTACTTACATCGACAGTTTTTCCCTGAGTAGCCAGAAAATAAGGGAAAGTATAACTGTCAAAGCCCCAGAATGCAAGATCGACACCATAACTGCTCTTAAATTTGAGTTCGGGCAGTACACTTAATTCACCCCAGAAGGTAGAAACAATTTTATCGCTGTTGTTCAATCCGCTGCTTGGCTGATTGAGCATAGCAACCGGATTAGCTATTTCCTGAAATCCCGAAGGAGGAATGGAAAATACCCGTCCGTCTTTGTCTTTTACGGCATTCGGATATTTGGCCAGGATGGCTGCTGCAGTCTCTTCGTCGGCATATACGGGTATCAACGGCGAGAAGGTCAAGGCACTACCGAGGATGGAACCATATTCCGAGTTGGCATCAATCGAAGAACTTTTGTCCCGGGAATAGCCCAGGTTAACACCTATGCGTAATTTATTCAAAAAATCGCGGCTTTTTTCTTCAAAAATGGTATGTGTTGAATTGGAACGTACACTCCAGCGATTGTAATTTGATTTACCATAATCACCACCAACAATACCCTGTTGGTCGAAATATCCTAATGACAGGAAGTATTGTGATCTGTCGGTACCTCCGGAAACGCTCAACTGATGATTTTTTATCGGAGCATTGTAGTTGAAGGTTTCATCCTGCCAGTCAGTTCCTGTTCCGGCGTTCATTACCTGTTCGTTGTTATATCTAGCCAATCCTCCATCGTTAATTAGCCCTTCGTTCATGATAACCATGTATTCCTGAGCATTAAGAACCGATTTCTTTTTCCATGGATTTTGCCATCCATAGCTTACATTGTAGTTGATCTTGGTTTTACCGGCTACTCCGTTCTTGGTAGTTACCAATACTACTCCGTTAGCAGCACGTGCTCCGTAAATAGCAGCCGATGAAGCATCTTTCAGGATTTCCACTGATTGGATATCCACCGGATTGAGGTAATTAATACCACCGTCAACCGGCATACCGTCAACGATATAAAGTGGATCACTGTTGTTTACGGTACCAATACCACGAATACGGACTTTAGAATCGGATCCCGGCTGTCCGGAACTTTGTGTAATCTGAACACCGGAAACTTTACCTTTCAGTACATCTTCCACGCGCGATGGCTTTGTGTTGTTCAGTTGCTCCGCTGTTACACGGCTGATAGCAGCAGTAACCACACTTTTCTTCTGTACCCCGTAACCGATAACCACCAGTTCGTTCAGACTTTTAGTGTCTTCCTTCAGGGTTATATTCATTGTTGACGGACTGTTTACAGTAAATTGCTGTTCGACATATCCGATATAAGTTACATGTACAACAGATCCGGCGGGAACAGAAAGACTGAAACTGCCTATAGCGTTGCTAACAGTACCCATTGAACTGTTGGGAATGGAAATGTTGGCACCGATAATCGGATCGCCTTTCTCGTCGATAACTTTTCCCTGAAAGAGAACAGTTGGTTGATTTTGCTGAGATGTCAGTTTTGGATCCTGACTACCGGCAATGTAGATTTTTTTGTCCCTGATTTCATAACTCAGGTTTCGTGAAGATAACAATTTTGTCATTACATCCGAAAGAGAGGCATTGTTAACATTAATGTTAACAATCTCATTCAGATTAACGACCTCTTTGCTGTAAGCTAAAGTATAGCCTGTCTGACGGCTGATACTTTCCAGAACTTGTTTTAAAGTTTGCTGACTTGAATTTAAACTTACCTTCTGTGCAAAGCCCATATTGCTCAGGCCTATAAACATCAGTGTAAATAAAATAAAAGTCCGCCTTTTAAAAAGTTGTTTTCTCATGGTATAACTTTTTTTAAGTGAAACAATAATATTGAATTTAAAATATTCCCGGATAATTGAAAAATCTATAAATGGAACATAACAGACAACAACAGTTAAATATTACCGCATTGCTTATATTCAAGCATTTATGAAAGCCAGATTTAAGATTTCAACAGTGCCGATCAATTGATCGTATGTCATCAACAATCAATAGACACACGATAAGAAAAAAAGTATGAGTTAAAGTCAGAATTTATTTTAAATAGATATTCACACTGTTGAATTTGGTTGTTGAAAATTTGACGGGAGAGATTTTCTGGAGTTCTTTAATTATGTTCTCCAGCGAAGTCTGGCTGGTTGTAAGGGTGTATGTATAGGTCAGTGCTTTAGGATCCTGAACATTAAAGTCGACATTGAATTTCCTGTTGAGAACTTTAATTACATCAGCCAGCGGAGTATCGTGAAACAATATGATATTGTCTTTCCATACGGACACTTCATAGGGTCTGTCAATATAATCAATGGTGCATTTCCCGGTCAGTACATCATAGACTGCCTGCTGTCCGGGCAATATCTGATAACTATCACAGGGAGTGTTGAAAATGATATTTCCTTTATCCAGCAGTATTTTCATTTCCCGTTCCTCCTGGTAGGCATGAACATTGAATGAAGTACCAAGCACTGTGACATTAGTATTATTGATATTTACCACAAATGGTCGTCGCTTATTGCTGGCGATATTGAAATAACCTTCGCCCTGAAGAAATATTTCACGTTTTGACAAACCGAACTTACGGGGGAATCGTAATCGGGTATCAGCATTCAGATAAGCCTCACTCCCATCCTGAAAAACAATATGCTCCTGTTTACCTTTGGGGACATATACTTCGGCATACACTGTTTTGCCGAATAAGTTAACCTGATTGTTGAGCTGAAAAGTGATTCCGAGAATCATAATAACCGGTATGAGCACTGCTGCTGCCTGCCAGTAAATCTTGCGCATCCTTTTATGTCTGATTTGCCTGTTTATTTCGGAAAGTATGTTAGCTGACTGAACAGACGAAAGAGTAATGTATTTATTCGGGTTTTCATCCAGGACACCTGCTTCGCAGTCCAGAAGGTGAGACAAGTATGCCTGGCCTTCAACTGTTTCAGAAAACCACATAGCTACTTCACGGGCTTCCTTTTTGCTGGCTATACCTTCTATAACCTTATCAATGGTCTCTTTTTCGAACGGATGCATATTAATTTCTTTATATTACCTTGACACAAGAATGAAAAAATAATGTGAGTTTTATATGTTAATTATTTATAAAAACATCAATTTTATTTTTCGAAAGTAGTCTCTGAGTATCTTTACAGACTCCTGATAGTGCGATTTGACTGTATTTACTGATATTCCCATCGCATCGGCAATCTCCTGATTACTTTTATTTTCATCAATTTTCATCTTGCAGATTTCCATTTTTTGGGGTGGCAGATTATTTATGCCTTCATAAAGAAAGTTGCTGAGCTGATTATCTTCGAGCATTTTCAGTATATCGCTGTCGTCCGAAATTTCAATCTGATTATTCTGATAATTCAACGAAATCATTTCCTTACTATCTCTTATCTGATTAAGAATGAAGTTCTTTGTCATCGTATAAAGATAGTTTTTAAGATTGATTTCTATTTCGATAAACGGACTTGAAACCCATAGCTTTACAAACACCTGTTGCACTGCATCACCCGACATCTCGGTATCTTTCAGATATCGGTAAGCAAGGTTGTACAGATATTGATGATACTTATAATATACAATTGTAAAAGCCTCTTTATCCTTTTTTTTTATTAACTGGAATAAAGCGGCATCTTCATTGTCTGCATATTTTGAGAATTGGGTTCGCATAGTTAAACCGTAAATTTTGTTCTCATTTATCAGCAAAAGTAATGATTATTTCAAATTGATTACGCTACAAAAATGTATTTTTATAAAACTATCAATTACAGCACACCTGAAGCCATTAAAAAAATTAAAATATGATATTCTTAAATACCTTCATAAAATAATTCCCGGTAGCAATATTGATCATTACTCAATAATTAATTACTGAAAACCACCTTCGTGAACTATTATCAAATTGAAAGATATAAATTCCGTTATTTTAATCCCGTTGATACTTACGTGATTGCCGGTGAGGAATGAAAATGTTTATATTTTATTCAGATAGAATAAGATATTAAAAAAGAAAGAAATACCTTTTTATCATTTATGGAGTAGAATACGGGACTAAAAGTCATTACCATTTTTTAGTTCCCTTTTGATAAACAGGTATTTCTCCTGCTCATCATGAAGATTATTTGGCTGGATAATTTCGAGCAATTCAAGTGTCTCGTACAGAAACAGAGCATCCTGAATGCTTATGGAATTTTTTATTTGAGAGAAATAACCATACTTATTGGCATACTTATTAATAAACGATAAAAACCTCCCGACATATGTTTTCTTTTCATCTAACTCTCTTTCCGCCTCCATGGATATGATCAAATCTATATTTTCTCTGTCAATAACGATTTTTACAGATTTATTCTTCTTCATATAATTCATGGCAAATGTCGTGGTTTCCAACACTTCTATCTTTCTCTTATCAGGTGGCCATTGCGCTGCATTTTCACACGTCCAGGTTTTTCTCGGAAAATGAAACTCAGATTTTTCATTGAGTCTTACCATCAGAAATGTTTCAGATAATTGTTTCTTTACTACTTCCTGAAATTCCTGTATCTGCTTTTTCGAAATTTCTGAGGTGCTATCCGGATAATCTTTTCCGGTCAAAATAATTCCGCCTTCTTCTGAATATAGAAATTTTAGCAAACGTGCCAATCTTAGTCGTTCCTTATAACTGGCATCTTCACGGTCTCCAATCAGGAACAAATCCCATAAAATAAGATAATAAAGCCCTTCAAGTCTTTCATCGGGCTTATCTATTGATTCGATTTGCTGGAGTATAATCTTTTCACGATGGTTAGTAACAGGATAATGTTCTGCCTTAATCATATAGTTTTCCTTGCTGAATATTGGGGCATTCATAGCTTATTTCCTGAAAATTATATAATTCTAATGATTTATAATAATGTATTT
>Ga0316603_10000595_pt1 | contig 18226 bp, 14 predicted proteins | sample OWC_soil_day10_n_FD_207649 | JGI IMG/M metagenome (GOLD analysis project Ga0316603, IMG submission 207649) | Wetland soil microbial communities from Old Woman Creek delta, Ohio, United States - OWC_soil_day10_noCT | ecosystem: Environmental > Terrestrial > Soil > Wetlands | place: USA: Ohio... | reverse complement strand
CGGGGTCCAGGTCCGTGCCCTTGAACGCGGCGGGCCTGGCGTCGATCACGGCGTTCATGGCCTTCGTGAAGCGCTCGACCAGCGGCTCCGATTGCGCTCTCGTCACGGCCGGGGCCTGGTCCCAGGTCCGCTTGAGCGCGAGCACCTTCTTCCCGAACGTGTCGTCGGGCTCGGGGTCCGCCCCGTCGGGCACCGTCAGCACCGCCTCGAGATCCGCGCACAACTGCTCGCGCTGGGCCAGCTGCTGCGCCACCTCGTGGTCGTTGCGGTGGGCGTACCGGTCGAAGAACTTCTCGCACGCGCTATGGAAGCGCGCGAGCAGGACCTCGGACCGGTTGCGCTTCACCGGCCCGACCTGCCGCCATTCCGCCTGGATGCGCTTGACCTCGGCGAGCGCGCGGTCCCAGTCGGTGCTCTCGAGCAGCGCTTCGACCTGGGCGCAGATGGCCTCCTTCTTCTTCAGGTTGGCCATCCACACGGTCTTGCGCTCGGTCAGGTCGTTCTTGCGCCGCGTGAAGAAGCGGTCGCAGGCGGCGCGGAACCGCTCCCACACGGCCTTCTCGTGGCCGGGCGTCACCGGGCCGATCGTCTTCCATTCGGCCTGGAGGGCCTTGATGGCCTCGGCGGTCCGGATCCAGTCGGTCGAATCGGCGAGCGACTCCACCTGGGCGCAGAGCGCCTCCTTCTTGCGGAGGTTCTCGACGCGTTCGACGGCCAGCTGCTGGAAGAACGACTCGCATCGCAGGCGAAGCTCGCCTTCGATGATCTTGTAGCGCTGCCACAACTCGCGGCCCTTCTCGCGCGGCACGGCCCGCACCTTGTGCCATTCGTCCTGGACGAGGCGCAGCTGCCTGGCCACCACCGCCGGGTCGGCCTGCTCGCGGAGCGCCTCGAGCCGGGTGATGAGCGCCTCCTGCACGCCCGCGTTGGCCCAGCGCTCCCAGCCATCCGCCTCGCGCAGATCCTGCACGCGCGGAAAGATCGCGGATTGCACCGCCTTGAGACGGGACACGATCGCCTGCTGATCCTGCCGGGACGGCAGCGGCCCCGGCGCGTCGAGCGCGGCCCGGATGTCGCGCAGCACGCGCTCGGCGTCGCGCAGCGTCAGGTGCTCGCCCTGCGCCAGCTTCTCGGCCTCCTCGCACAGCTTCTGGAGCCGCGCGAGATTGTCCTGCTGGTGCCGCGTGCGGGCCTCGCGCACGGCGGCGTCGCGGGCGTCGATGCGCCCCTCCACGTCGGCGAGGCGCGCCGACATCGCCTCGTCGAGCGGGAGCCCGGCGATGAGGGCCGTCCACTCGCGGCGCAAGGCGTTCCAGCGGGTCCGCGCGTCGGGGAGATCCCTGGCGGCCAGCACCTGCTCCGCCCCGTCCAGGAGCTGCGCCAGCCTGGCCATCTTCTCCGCGCGCTCGTCGGGCGAGAGCTCCGCGCGGGCGGGCGTCGGCTCCTCGGCGGGCGGTGCGGCCGCGGCGGTCTCGGCCGGTCCGGCGGGCCCGGCGTCCGGTGCCGCCGCCAGCTCGGGTGCGGCCGGCTCGGGCGCGCTCGCGGGCGCGGGCGGGGCATCGGGCGGGGTGGGCTGTTCCGGCAAGGCTGGCTGGACGTGGTCGTGTTCTGGTGCCACGGTGTTCTCGCGCGCCTCATCGCACATGCCGGAAGGGAGCGCGTCCCGACCTGGCGACTGGCGGATTCAGCTCGACGGGCAGGCGCCCCAGGGCGCGGGCCCGGCGGCCGCGGATTCGTGTTCGGCCCGGCCGCCCCGGCCGGGCCACGCGTGCCGATCTGCGTGCGTTACGTCGTCACTTCTTCTTTGCGACACCCAGTTCGCCGAGTTTCGCCGCCAGGTCCTGCCCGGCGGTCGCCGTGCTGACTTTCCTGTCGATGAACAGGATCTTGCCGTCGGTTCCGATGTAGAACGTCCAACGCTGCGCGAGCTGGCGCTCCGGCGTGACCACGCCGTAGGCGGACGCGACCTGCTTGCCCGGATCGCTCAGGATCGGGTAGTCGAGGCCGAGCGACTCGGCGAACTTCTTGTTGTCCTCGGGCGTGTCCACGCTGGCCGCGAAGTACGCCACGTCGTATCCCCTGATGAGGTCGCCGCTCTCACGGAGCGACTTGCACTCGGCCGTTCAACCGCCGGTGAAGGCCTTGGGAAACCACGCCAGCACGACGGCCTTCTTGCCCGTGAAGTCGGCCAGCGTGTGCGTCGCGCCGTCGGAGCCCGGCAGCGAGAACGCCGGCGCCGCGTCGCCCGCCTGCGGGCCGCCTGCCGGTGCCTGGGCCATGGCCACGGCGGCCATGGCCAGTCCCGTCACGATCATCGTCGCCATCATCATTCTCATAACGAGCACCTGGGAAGGTTGTTCAGCCCTTCGTCCCGAATCCCGAATCCCGAGTCCCGAGTCCCGAGTCAGTCCCCTCCCACCGCGCGTACGCCGGGTGGTCAGGCCTGACGGCCACGAACGTGCCGCGGCAGCTCGCGCGCTCCGCGCCCCCGGCTTCGAGCGTGGCCTCGACGACGGCGCGGTCGCCGGCGGATTCGACCACCCGCGCGCGCACGCGAAGCGGGCCGCCGCTCGGCGTCGGGCGCCGCAGCCTCACGGCGTAGTCGGCCGTGACCGTGAACGGCGGTGCCGCGGCGCCCGCGCGCTGCATCAGGTGGTACGCCGCCGTCCAGTTGCAGTGGCAGTCGAAGAGCACGCCGATGATGCCGCCGCTGACGTAGCCCGCGAACGCCTCGTGGTGCGGCTCCGGCGTCCAGTCCAAGACGACCTCGTCGCCGTCAACGCGGCTCTTGATGCGCAGGCCCTGCGCATTGGCAGGCCCGCACCCGAAGCACGTCGTGCGCGGGGCGTACCGATCCTGAAGGCTCTGGTCCGTCACGCCTCAGTCCAGTTTCCGCAGCTCTTCGTCGATGCGGTCCGCCTCGTCTTCCGTGGGCGGCAGCGCGGCCGGCCCGGCGCTGGCCGGGGCCGGGCTCACGGCTCGCAGCCGCTTGATCACCACCACGACCAGGCCGACGCTCGCGACGAGGAACACCCACGGCGCCACGTAGATCAACCGGCTGAACCCGCGCGCCGGCGGTTCGGCGAGGATCCGATCGCCGTACTCGGCCACGTACACGTCGAGGATCTGCTGCGGCGCCTTGCCCTCCGCGAGCAGCCGGCGGATGTTCTGTTTGATCTCGTCGGCTGCCGGCGACTGGTGGAGGGACACCTGCTGGGCCCAGCAGCACGGCGCCATCAGCTTGGCTTCGAGCTGCTTGGCTTCGCGCTCGAGCGCCTGCGGGTCGGCCGCAGCGACGGCCAGCCACAGCGCAATCGTCACCTGCGTCAGCGAGCCCATGGGATGGTCCCTTCGGATTCCGGGCGGGCCGGTCAGAGCGTGGCCCGGGCGCAAACCTTGAGTGTAACGCAACGGCGGCGTCCACTCCAGCCCGCCTTCGCGGCGGTCCGGCGGCGCGCTTCAGCGTTCAAACAATTGGATCAGCCGCGGCTTGACCACTTTCCCCATCGCGTTCCGGGGAAGCTCGGGCACGACGAGGAGGCGCCGCGGCAGCCGGGGACCCGACAGCCGCGACCGCGCCCACTCCCGGAGTTCCGGCAGCGTAATCGCCGCCTGCCCGCGTGCTGCCACGACCGCGGCCACGCACTCTCCCCACTCGGTGTCGGGCAGGCCCACGACGGCGCAGTCGGCGATGTCGGGGTGTTCGCGAAGGACCGCTTCGACCTCCAGCGCCGAGACCTTCTCGCCGCCCGTCTTGATGATGTCGATCGACGATCTCCCGAGGATCCGGAACGCCCCGCTCTCTCGCACGGCCACGTCGCCGGTGCGGAACCACCGCCCCTCGGCGAAGGCCGCCGCCGTCGCGTCGGGACACTGCCAGTACTCGCGGAACACGCCGCGTCCCCTGACCAGGATTTCGCCTGGCACTCCATCCGCCACATCGTCGCCCGCCTCGTTCACGAGCCGCACCGCTACGCCGGGCAGCGGCGCGCCGACGAACCCGGGCTGGCGCTCGCCTCGCAGGGGGTTGGACAGAACCATGCCGGTCTCCGTCATCCCGTACCGCTCGAGCAGTATGTGTCCGGTAATCGCGCGCCATCCCTCCAGGACGGCCACCGGCAGCGCCGCGGATCCCGACACGAAGAGACGCAGCCTCGACGCACCTTGCGACCACGCGCGCCTGACCTCAGGCGCGGCCTCGCGCCAGGCGGCGATGAGACGGCCGTAGATCGTCGGCACCGCCATGAACACCGTGATCTCGCCGCTCGCCAGCCGCTGCCAGACCTCTGCCGCATCGAAGCGCCCGGCGACTTCGCAGGCGGCGCCGCTCCACAGGGCGCACGCGAGGATGTTGACCACGCCGTGCGTGTGATTGAGCGGCAGCACGTGCAGCGCGCGATCGTCCCCGGTCCAGGCCCACGCCTCGGTGAGGCACTCGACTTGGGCCGTCAGGTTGCCGTGGGTGAGGACGACGCCCTTGGGGCGGCTGGTGGTGCCACTCGTGTACAGCATCAGGGCACGCCGCTCCGGGACGATGACGGGAAGGACCGGCCACTCCCCGAACCGGAGCCGCGCACCCGGCACGTCTGCGTCGAGCGCGGCGACCCGGATGCCGCGCGCAGCGGCGAGCGGGACGAAGGCCGCAGCATGCTTGGAGGTGACAATCGCCTCGGTGGCCCGGCTGTCGTCGAGGATGTGCTCCCACTCGAGAGGGGTCTGCTGCGGGGAGAGCGGCACCGACACGCCGCCGGCCATCCAGGTTCCCCACTGCCCGGCCACGTACGTCACGCCCGGCTGCGCCAGCAGCGCGACGCGTGCCTCCTCGAGATCGGCGCGGGCGTCGAGCAGCGTCGCGGCCAGGCTCGCGGCGCGGGCGGAGAGGCTCTCGTAGGTATGCGCGCCAACGGCGTCGACGACGGCGGTGCGCGCGCCGAAGCCGACGCCGCGCCGGACGAGGGCGGCCAGCCGGTTGAGCTCGCGCGTGGGGTCGCAGGGAACGATCGGCACGAAGGCCTCATTCTATCCCCGGGGCCACGCCCGCGCGGTCACGAGGAGGAGGCAGGCGCCTGCCCGGCTCCGGCAGCCGCGCACGGCCTCCGGGCGCATGAATGCCGCCGACCTGCGCGCGGCCCCCGCCGATCGTCCGTCGTCCCGCTGGAGGGTCCCATGCCCAACGTCGGCACCGACCTGTCGCACTGCCGCATCGTCGAGGAATCCAGGGACGGGGGCCCGCCTCCGCTCCGCCTGATGCATGCGAAGCTACGGCGCGGCGGCGCTGGCCGGCGACCTCGCGACTGCGCGCACGGCCTACCAGGACTTCCTCGCCTGGTGGAAGGACGCCGACCCAGACCTGCCGGTGCTTGTCGCGGCCAAGACGGAGTACGAGAAGGTGAAGTAGGCGTGTCCGCGCCTGCAGGCGCCTGTGGCCGAAGGGCGCTGGAATCGCAGCCCTGGCTGGCTATGTTTCCGGCGGGCTTTCGCCGCGCTCACTGAACCAATAGCGCAGGAAGACGAGGTCGGCGGCGTCCTTCTCGCGATGGGTCACCGCCTTCATGCGCCACAGCAAGCCAGGCGACGCGAAGGGGATCGGCACGCCATCCACCTCGCGGACGTCGACCTGCCGTGAGGCTTCCGCGTATTCGATCCCTCCCGCTGACCGCATCAGGTCGACGAGAATCTCGTCGGCCACGCGGACGACGCTGTACTGACCGAGTTCGCCCGGCTGCAGTTCGCGGACGGCCTGGTCCGGGAGGGTCGCCAGGGCATCGAGCACGCGCGACTCGTTGACGGCGTCGGTGGCGACCAGCAGGTCGATGTCCATCGTCCGACGGTTGTACCCTGCCGCGCGGATGGCGAAGCCTCCGATGACGATGTACTGGGTTCCGCGCGCGTTCAGCTGCCGGCAGAGGTCCCGGAGGTCTTCGAGGGTGGGTTCGCGGGCTTCGAGGTCCGGGCCGGACGCGCGATCATCCTCCACAGCCATTCGTCTGCCTCTTCGTGCGAACGAAAACGGTAAACGCCCCGTCCCACGCGAAGTCCACCGAAGGCGCGCTGCCAAGCGGTGGCATCGGCTCTTGTGCTCGCGGCGACAGCCAGGGGATCCGGGCCCCTCGTCCGGCGGCCGACGACGCGGTCCACTCGCTCTTCGAAATTGACGGGTGCAGGCGACACGGTTGCTCACAGCCTAGGCAATTCCTGGCGTGAATGCAACCTGCCGTTGGGCCGCGTGCGCCAAGGGCTCATTCGACTACCGTCCTGCCGCCCGACGCGGGAGAGCCGGGCCTCCCTGCCCGACGCCCGGGCCCGAGTCGAACAAACCGGACAAAGTCCGCTATAGTTCCCGGCACGGCGGCGCCCGGCGCGCACGCCTGACAGGAAAGGGACTGGCCCATGCGCGCATCACGGTTCGTGCTCGCCCTCGTTCTCGGTGTCGTCCTGATCTCGTCCAGCCCGGTGGCGACGGCCCCCACGGGTGCGCAGCAGGCTGCCCTGCCGACACCCGAGCAGTTCTTCGGATTCCGGATGGGCGCTGACACGAAGCTGGCGCGCTGGGACAAGATGCTCGAGTACTACCGGCTGGTGGAGAAGGCGTCAGACCGCGTGCGCGTGCGCGAACTGGGCAAGTCGACCGAGGGCAACCCGTTCGTCGTCCTCGAGGTCGCGTCCGCTGAGTCGCTGACGCGATCGGATTACTACCGCGGGCTGCAGCGCCGGCTCTACTTCCAGGACGGCGCGCCGACGGACGCGCAGCGGGACGAGATCTTCCAGTCTGGCAAGGCGGTCGTCGTGGTCACGTGCAGCATCCACGCGACCGAGGTCGGCGCATCGCAGATGGCGCTCGAACTGGTCCATCGCCTGGCCACCGATTCGTCCCCCCGCGTGAAGCACGTCCTCGACAACGTGATCTTTCTCCTCGTCCCGAGCCTCAATCCCGACGGGCAGATGATGGTCGTCGACTGGTACAACAAGAACCTCGGCACCGAGTTCGAGGCGTCGCCGATGCCGTGGCTCTATCAGAGGTACGTCGGCCACGACAATAACCGCGATATGTACATGTTCACGCAGGTGGAGAGCCGGATCACGGCGAAGCTCCTGTGGCACGACTGGTTTCCATCGGTCTGGCTCGACGAGCACCAGATGGGCTCGAACGGCGCGCGCATCTTCGTGATGCCGGCGACCGACCCGATCAACCCGAACGTGCACCCGCTCGTCTACCGCTGGAACGGTCTGTTCGGGCAGGCACAGGGGGCCGCCCTCGAGGCCGCAGGTAAGGACGGCATCATCTACAACTCCACCTACACGAACTTCTGGCAGGGCGCCATGGCCTGGAGCGGCTGGTGGCACAACCAGGTGGGCCTGCTCACCGAGATGGCGTCGGTGCGCGTCGCGTCGCCAACCGAGCAGCAGCGGGCGCAACTGGGCCGGCCGCCCGCGCCGGCAGCCGAGGGCGGGCGCGGCGGCGGGCGCGGCGGCGGCACCGGGCCCCTGCCCGCGCCGACCGACGTGATGCCGCGCACCGAGTACCCGCGCCCCTGGCTCGGCGGCCGCTGGACGCTGCGCGACATCGTCGACTACGAGCTCATCGCGACGATGGCGACGCTCGAGTACGCGGCCGACCGCCGGGAGACGCTGCTCCGGCAGATCTACGAGGTGAACCGCGCTACGGTCGAGGCGGGGCGCAAGGGCGACCCGTCCGCCATCGTGATCGCGCCTGATGCCCAGCCTGATCCGCTCGCGGCGAACCGCCTGGTCGATCGCCTTCAGATCGCCGGCGTGAAGGTGTACCGGGCCGGCGCGGCATTCAAGGCCGACGACAAGGACTACCCCGCCGGGACTTTCGTGGTGCCGATGGCGCAGGTGTTTGGGCGCTACGCGAAGGACATCCTCGAGAAGCAGACGTACCCCGAGGTCCGGCGGTCGCCGACGTCTCCCCCGGAGGCCCCGTACGACGTCACGGCGTGGTCGCTGGGCATGCTGCTCGGTGTCGAGGTCACGTTCGTGAAGAACTCCCTGCCCGAGGGTCTGGCCCTCACACCGGTGCCGGCTTCGCCCAAGCGCGCCGGCGCAGTATCGGGGTCAGGCACCTTTTTCGCCTTCGACTACACGGGACCCGAGGGCGCCATCGCCATCAACCGGCTGCTGAAGGCCGGCGCCTCGGTCGGCGTGTCGCGACCGCCGACGGGTGCGTCCGGCGCTGCAGTCGTCGAGGCGTCCGGTGTGCCGCTCAAGACGATGCAGGAGGTGGCGGGCACACTGGGCCTGCAGGTGCGCGCCGCAGCAAGGCGGGCAGCCGCGCCGGCCAGGACGCTGAAGTCCCCTCGCCTCGCCCTCTACCAGCCCTGGACCGCCAGCATGGACGAAGGCTGGACGCGCTGGGTGCTCGAGCAGCACGAGTTTCCGTACGCGACGCTGCACAACGCTGACGTGAAGGCCGGGAAGCTCCGGGATCGGTTCGACGTCATCCTGTTCGCCGACCAGCAGGCCGGCAGCATCGTCTCCGGAAACGCCGCGCCGAACACGCGCCCCGAGTACCGGGGAGGCATCGGCGACGAAGGCCTCGCCTCGCTCAGGACGTTCGTGGCTGCCGGCGGCACGCTCGTGATGCTGGGGAACGCGTGCGACCTCGCGACCGAGCATTTCCCGCTCCCGGTGAAGAACCTGAAGCGGGGCCTGACGCGGGACCAGCACTTCGCGCCCGGCACGATCGTGAAGGTCGAGGTCGACACCGCTCACCCGCTCGGCGCGGGCGTCGCGGCCTCGACGTACGGCTTCTACAACAACAGCCCGTTCTTCGCGCTCACCGAGGGGTTCTCGTCGCAGCAGGTGACGGTGGCGGCACGCTACCCGAATGCCGGCGTCGTGGCCTCGGGGTGGCTGCGCGGCGAGGAATCGATGGCCGGACGTGCGGCGGTGGTGGCCATCGATCTCAAGCCCGGCCGCATCGTCCTGTTCGGTTTGCGCCCGCAGCACCGCGCCCAGACGCAGGCGACGTTCCCGATGCTGTTCAATGCGCTGTACCTTGCGGCGAGTCAGTAGCCAGTAGCCAGTAGCCAGTAGCCAGTAGCCAGTAGCCAGTAGCAGTTGGACACCGTGCGGCGAGTCTCGCTTTTCTACTGAATACTGCTACTGGCTACTGACTACGACGATCGCTTGTCGCTCCTCGAGTAAAACGACTTCACCGCCCTCGCCAGGATCTTCCCCTGCCGCTTCTGATCGAGGGCGGCGCGCTCGTCCTGCTTGCCGGCCAGCGCGGACTGCTCGCGCCTGAGGTCGAGGTAGCTCTCGTGCCGGCGGGCGTCGAGCCGCCCGTCGGCGACGGCCGCCTTCACCGCGCAGCCGGGCTCCATCTCGTGCCGGCAGTCGCGGAAGCGGCACTGCGGGGCCAGGGCCTCGATGTCGTCGAAGGTCGCGCCGAGGCCGTCACCGGTGTCCCACAGTTGAAGCTCACGCAGCCCGGGGGTATCGATGAGCAGACCGCCCCCGGGCAGCACGATCAGCTGCCGGTGGGTGGTCGTATGCCGGCCTTTCTGATCGCTCTCGCGGACCGCGCGCGTCCGCTGCACGTCGCGGCCGACCAGCCGGTTCACCAGTGTCGACTTGCCGACCCCGGACGACCCGAGGAGCGCGATGGTGCGGCCCGGCGCGACGTACTGCTCGATGGCGGCCAGTTGCGCGTCGAGCTTCGTGCTCACGGCCAGGACCGGCGCCCCGCCCGCCGCGGCCTCGACTTCGGCGACCCGCGCCGGCACGTCGCCGCACACGTCAGCCTTGTTCAGGACGACGACCGGCGTGGCGCCCCCCTCGTGGGCCGTCGCGAGATAGCGCTCCATCCTGCGGAGGCTGTAGTCGGCGTCGAGGCCCATCATCAGGAAGACCGTGTCGATGTTCGCCGCGACGATCTGTTCGTCGGTCTCGTCGCCCGCGACCTTGCGGGAGAACTTGCTCCGCCGCGGCAGCACGGCGAGGATTACGGCCCGGCGTCCTGCCTCGTGCGCCCGCAGTGCCACCCAGTCACCCACGGCGGGGAACTCGCGCCTCGCCGCGGCGCGGTGCCGGAGGCTGCCGGCCACGGTGGCCAGCAGGTCCGCGTGTCCCGTGTGCACGGTGTAGATGTGCTGGTGTTCGAGCGTTACGCGGGCAGGGACGGAACCCACGGCGGCATGCTCCTGAAAGGCCGCCGCGAAGCGGCCGTCCCAACCGAGCGCCTGAAGGTCCACGCCCCCGAGGGTACCACAGGCGCGCGGGATGCCCGTTCCCGCGGGATCCGCGTGCCGGCGTCCTGCGTCATAGCGAGGGCGCCTCACTTCGAGGTGCGGCACAGGTTTCGAGGTGGAGAAAGTTATGGTTCGTGCAATCGCTCTTGCGGGCGTCCTGTTCACCGCCGCGGCGCCGTCCGTGCAGGCCCAGACGTGGACCATCGACGCGTCCCATTCCGCCGCGCATTTCGCGGTCCGCCACATGATGGTGTCCACCGTCCGCGGCGACCTCGGCAAGATCGCGGGCACGGTCACCTTCGATCCCGCCAGGCCGTCGGCGGGTTCCATCGAAGCCACCATCGACGCCACCGGCATCGACACGCGCGAGCCGGGCCGCGACAAGCACCTCAAGAGCGCGGACTTCTTCGACGTCGAGAAGTTCCCGACGATCACCTTCAAGTCCAAGAAGATCGAGCCGGCCTCCGGCGGCGGCTTCCGGGTGACGGGCGACCTGACGATGAAGGGCGTGACGAAGGAAGTCGTGCTGGATGTCGAGCCCCTGCGGCCGCAGATCAAGGATCAGCGCGGCACGGCCAGGACGGGCACGGCGGCCACGACGAAGCTGAACCGCCAGGACTTCGGCATCTCCTGGAGCCGGACGCTCGACGGCGGCGGCGTCGTGGTGTCCGACGAGGTGTCGGTCACGATCGACGTCGAACTGATCGCTGCGGCGCCCGCCGCGAAGTAGCCCCTGCCCTATCTGAGCGGCGGCGTGCTGTCCGGCGGACGCCGGCGGCGCGTCGCCTGCTCGTACGCGTAGGCCAGCCTGATCAGAACGGGCTCGGACCAGGCGCGGCCGAAGAACGTGATTCCGGCCGGCAGCCTCCCTCCCCTCGTGTACCCCATCGGCACCTGAATCGACGGGAACCCGGTCGTCGGCGAAAAGAACTGGCTGTTGTCGCCGTGGGGCGTGTTGAGGTCCCCGATGAGGCGCGGAGGGTTGCTCCACGTCGGATACACGAACGCGTCGAGTCTCAGGGCGTCCATGGTCTTCGTCACCGCAGCCCTGACGGCGCCGCGATAGGCGCGGTCGGCCTCGCACGCCGGGGACTCGGGCCCGTACTCCGGGCCGGCCTCGGCCTGCTCGAGCCGGCGCTGGACGCTCGGGTGGAATCGCCCGCTCTTGACGATCTCCGCGAGACTCTTCACGGGAACCCGGTCCCCGTGGGACGCGAGATACCGGTTGATGTCGTACTTGAATCCCATGCAGGGCCCGGTGTCACGCGGCCGCCGAATCTGGTCGAGCCCTTCGACCGTCGCCGGGTCCACCACGATCGCGCCCGCCCGCCGCAGGTCCTCCACCGCCGCGAGAAACACCCCCGCCACCTCAGGGTCGGTCGTGTCGCGTTCGTAGGCCTGGCGGAGCACGCCGATGCGCGCGCCGCTCAGGCCGTCTCGCACCAGCGCCTTCGCATAGTCCTGGGGCAGGTGCTCGCGAGCGGCCGCGGTCACCGGGTCGGCGGGGTCCTCGCCCACCACCACCTGGAACACCGCGACGGCATCCTCCACCGTGCGCGCCATCGGGCCCGCGACGTCCGCGAGCGTGGAGAGGGGCATCACCCCGCCCCGGCTCGTCAGGCCCATCGTCGATCGGATTCCGACCAGCGCCTGGTGCGACGATGGCCCGCGAATCGAGTTGCCGGTGTCGCTGCCGAGGCCGACGGCGCCCAGACTGGCTGCCACGGCGGCCGCGGTGCCGCCGCTCGAACCCGCCGTCACGCGGTCGAGCGCGTACGGGTTCTTCGTATAGCCCGGCAGGATCGAACTCACCGTCTCGTACGGCGTGAAGGCCCACTCCGCCATGTTCGACTTGGCGAGCACGATGGCGCCGGCCTCTTTCACGCGCCGCACCTGGAACGCGTCCTTCTCCGACACGAAACCGGCCAGCGCGAGCGATCCGTTCGCGCTCTGCAGGCCGACGGTCTCGAAGTTGTCCTTGACGACCATCGGCACGCAGTGGAGCGGGCCGACGCTCCCGCCGGCGCCGAACCGGCGGTCCAAATCGTCTGCGAGCGTCAGCGCATCGGGGTTGGTGACGACGATCGCGTTGATGGCGGGGCCGTTCTTGTCGAACGCGTCGATGCGGCGGAGGTACTGCTCGACGAGCCCGCGGCAGGTGAGGCGCCCGGCGCGCATGGCCGCGTGGATCTGCGCGATCGTCGCCTCGTGCGCCTCGAAGGGGGGCGGCGCCTGCGCCGCGGGCCCGGCCGCGAACAGCAGGAGCGCACACGACGTCAGCCCGATGGCCGCGTGGGAGATGCTCGTCATGGGTTCCCGTCCTTCGGGCGCTACCATCGCAGCGCGGCCAGCAGCGCGGCGTAGGTCTCGATCCCGCGCCAGAAGTGCCCGACGCGCAGGTTCTCGTCGTGCGAGTGTTGGCTGTTGTCGTAATTGACGATGGGCACGCCGATGACGGGCAGGCCGAGGCGGTCGAAGAGGTGCATCGGCACGCTGCCGCCCAGGGTCGGCGCCTTCACCACGCCTCCCCCGAGGGCCTCGTCGAGCACGCGGGCCACCGCCGTCGACACCGGCAGGTCCATGGACGTGCGCGTGGCCGGGTAGCCGCCGCCGTAGTCGAGACGGGCGACGCGCGTGTGCGCGCGCCGTTCCTCGGGTGTGGGCGCGCGACCGCGGACGACGAAGTACCCCTGCTTTCCGAGGTGCGCGACGACCCGGGCGAACTGCCGGTCCGGCTCGATGTCCTTCACGAGGCGGAGGTCGAACGACGCCTCGGCGCGGTCGGGCACGACGTTTTGGGATTCGTCGCCGACGTAGGCGCTGCGAAGACCGCGGATGTTCAGGGACGGCTCGTTGATGAGGTCGGCGAGCTTCCGGCCGCCGCCCTCCGCCTCGCCGAACTGCAGGTCGCGCGCGAGTTCGGCGTCGTTGAACGGCAGGGCGTCGACCGCGGCCCGCTCGCGGGCGGTCAGCGGCACCACGTCGTCATAGAACCCCTCGATGAGGACGTGTCCCGACGCGTCCTTCATCGAGGCCAGCAACTGGGCCAGCCGCATCGCCGGATTGGGCGCCCAGTTGCCGTAATGGCCGCTGTGCAGGCCGCGCACCGGCCCGAAGACCGTCAGATTGAAATCGAGCACGCCGCGGTTGCCGTAGAAGACGAGCGGCCGGCCCGACTGGTGGACGGGGCCGTCGCCGGTGATCAGCAGGTCGCCACGCACGAACTCGCGGTTGGACTCGAGCGCCTTCGCGAGGCCAGGCGAGCCGTTCTCCTCTTCACTGTCGAGCACGACTTTCAGGTTCACGACCCGTGTCATGCCCTTCGCCGCCAGCGCGTCGACTGCCGCGAGCATGGCGACGATGGGTGACTTGTCGTCGGACGCGGAGCGCGCGTAGACCCGCCAGTCGTCCTGGTAGGACGCGCCGGCGGCCGGGAACGGGCGCAGCGTGCCGCCGGCCTCGATACTGGCGGTGCGGAGGGCGGGCTCGAAGGGCCCGGTGCCGGTCCAGGCCTTCGCGTCCACCGGCTGGCCGTCGTAGTGGGCGTAGAAGACGACCGTCCGTGCGGCGCCCGGCGCGCTCAACTCCGCGAAGATGATTGGGCCCCGCGTCGGGATCTCTGCGAACCGCACCCCGAAGCCGCGCCGTTCGAACATGGACCTCAGCCGCTCGGCATTCCTGCGGATGTTCGGCTCGTCGGAGGCAATGTTGGGCATCGCCAGCAGGTCGACGAGTTCTTGTATGATCGGTTGCTCGTGCGCCACCCTGTACTCGCGCACCGCCGCCGCGATGGCAGCCGGCGACGGCGGGGCCTGCGCGGCCCCCACGCTCACCAGCGCCGCGAACCCGACGAGCACGGTCAGCCGCCGATGCCAGTTCACGCTCATGCCGTTCCTCCGCCGACGTGATGGGCGGTTCCGGATGGCCGAGTCCAGTCCGAATCGGACTGGCGGGCGGACCGCCCGTGCGCGTGGTGCCGCCCCGCTCCGGGGCTACCGGGGTACCGCGCGCGCCGGGATGCCGATCTTTCGCATCAACGCCTCGAATCGCGGGTCGTCGCGCATGCCGTCGAACGCCGGGTCTGCGGGCACGTGCAGCAATTGCGGCAGGCGGACCGCGTAGGCCTTCTCGAGCCACGCCATCGCCGCGTCCCGTTCGCCGGCGTCCGCGTAGGCCGCCGCTACGGCCATGTAGTTCGCGACCGTGCCTGCGGCCGCAGGCGCCAGCCGCTCCGCGCGCGCCTTCATGGCCGCGCGCGGCCCGCCGCGACGGAACGCCTGCTCGAACGTCCGCCACGCCTCGGAGTCGCCGCCGAGGCTGAGCCGCTGTTCGGCGAGCGCCTCCTCGTAGCGGTGCTGATACCAAAGCGCATCCGCCCGGGTGCCGTGAACCCAGGTGGCGTCGGGAAACAGCTGAAGCGCCCTCCGGGTCTCCGCGATCACGTCGTCGTACCGGCGGGTAGCCAGCGTGTGGAACATCACCACGATGTTCGCCAGCCTCGACATCGGGTCGTAGTTCCTCCCGAGCTGGACCTGCTCGAGGCTCTCATCGAGTCTGCCGTGAATCATGAGGTAGTCGGCGTACAGGTGCCGCACCATCGAGTCGTGTGGATTCAGCGGCACCGCACGATCGATGCGGCGCCGCGCGCCTTCGAAGTTCCAGTCGAAGTAGAGCTCGATGCCCCCCAGCGCGGCGTGCCCCAAACCGTCCGATTCGTCGATGGCCAGTGCCCGCTCTGCCGCCTCCCGTCCGGCCCGCGCGGCGTCCGGCGCCGGCGTCCGTCCGAAGACGCCCGAGAGCAGCGAGCAGGCGGCCAGCCCGCTCCAGCCTTTCGCGAAGCCGGGGTCGAGTCTCACCGCCTCCTCGAAATGCCCGCGTGCCTCCGCGACATTGACCGCAGAGGGTCCCTGGTTGATCACGTGCTGGCCGCGGAGGTACGCCTCGTACGCCTCCGGCCGCACCGGCTTCGCCACGACGCGGGCAGGCGGGGAGGGCGGCGCGGCGCCGCCGAGGTTCGCTTGAACCTCGCGCGCGATCGCGCCGGACACCTCGCTGAGCAGCGCCAGCACGTCCTGAAGCTCTCGGTCGTAGCTGTCGGCCCACACGTGCGCGTCGGTCTCGCCGAGAATCAGCTGCGCCGTGATACGCACCTTGCTGCCCGTGCGCAGGACCGACCCCTCGATCAACGCGTCGACGCCCAGATCTCGCGCGACGTCCTTCATCGGCTGCGCCCGGCCCTTGAACCGCATCACGGAGTTCCGCGAGGTGACGTTCACCGTGCCGAGCCTTGCGAGTTCGGTGATGAGCGCCTCGTGGATGCCGTCGACGAAGTACTCCTGCGTGGCATCGCGCATCAGGTTGTCGAACGGGAGCACGGCGATCGAACGGATCGCGGTGCCGCGTCCGCCCGCCGGTCCGGCCGGCCGCGGCCGGAAGACCAGGGCGCCCAGCGCCGCGGCAAGTGCCACAAGGGCTGCCGCGGCGCTGATCGCGAGCCACACCCTCCGCCGCGGCCTCGCGGCCTTCTGCGGGGCATCAGGCATCGTGGCGGCGTCTGGCGGCGGGACCCGGTCTGGCCCAGGCCCCGGTGCCAGTGCGCGTTTCGCTTCGTCGGCGACCTCCTGCAGGTCGTTCCGCAGATCGAGCGCCGACTGCAGGCGATGCCGGACGTCCTTCTCCAGGCAGCGGCGGACGATGCGCGCGAGGCCCGCGGGTACGCGCGGCGCGATCGCCTCAAGGGGCCGTGGTTCGGTGCCGACGATCGCCGAGGCGACCTCGATCGCGGATTCCCCCCGAAAGGGGCGCACGCCCGCGGCCAACTCGTAGAGGATCACGCCGAAGGCGAAGAGATCGGCACGCGCGTCGACGCGTTCGCCCCGCACCTGCTCGGGGGCCATGTACGACGCCGTGCCCAGGATGCCGCCCTCGGCGGTCAGCGCCTCCCTGGCGACCGTCGTGCCCTCTCCATGGACCGGTTCCGCCCGCTCCGTCGCGAGGCCGAAGTCGAGGACCTTCACGCGGCCGTCGTCGCCGATCATGATGTTCGCGGGCTTCAAGTCGCGGTGGACGATGCCCCGCTCGTGGGCCGATGCCAGCGCGTCGGCCACCGGCGTCATGAGCTCGAAAATGCGGGCGGGCGGCAGGCCGCCGGCCCGGTCGATCACGTCGGCCAGCGTGCGTCCCGCCACGCGCTCCATGACGAGGAAGCGGACGCCATCGGCCTCCGCAACGTCGTGCAGCGTGACGATGTTGGGATGGTTCAGGGAAGCGACCGTCCGGGCCTCGCGCTCGAAACGGGCCAATCGCTCGGGGTTGCCGGCCACATCCGCCGGCAGCACCTTGATGGCCACCTCGCGCCCGAGGCGGGTGTCGCGGGCGAGGTACACCTCACCCATTCCGCCCGCGCCAAGCAGTCCGAGAATCTCGTAGGCTCCCAGCCGCGCGCCAGCCGCAAGCGCCATCGTGGACCCCAGTTGCGGCCAACCGCCCCGGAGAGGCGGCCTCGGCCGCCTTCAGTATGCACCCGCAGGCGCTTCGCCCGAAGCCCGAAGCCCAAATCCCGAATCCCTAGCCCCGAGCGTAGAATAGTCCCATGGCACCCACGCACCCGGTTGCCCTCGTCACGGGCGGCTCGAAGGGGATCGGCCGCGCCATTGCCGCGGCGCTCCTCGAGAGCGGCACCCATGTGCTCATCTCGGGCCGGAACGCGGCGGACCTGGCGTCTGCCGTGGAGGTCCTGTTGCCGCTCGGACAGCCCTCGGGCGCGGGCGTGGCCTCCTTCGCCGGCGACGTGCGCCGCGAGGAGGACGCGCGTGCGATGGTGAAGGCCGCCGTCGAGCGGTTCGGCGGCCTCGACATCCTCGTCAACAACGCCGCGGTCGGGATCCTCGTCGAAACGGCCGCGATGACGGGCGAGCAGTGGCGGGAGACGGTCGAGACCAACCTCAACGGTGTCTTTTACTGCACGCACGCGGCGATCCCGCACCTGCGCGCGCGCGGCGGCGGCTGGATCGTCAACATCAGCAGCCTGGCCAACCGCAACCCGTTTGCCGGCGGCGCCGCCTACTCCGCCACCAAGGCGGGCCTCAACGCGTTCGGCGAGGCGCTGATGCAGGAAGTGCGGTACGACGGAATCCGCGTCACCACGGTGTGCCCGGGGTCCGTGCGGACCGGGTTCGCGGGGTCAGACGCCGGCGCGGCGGCCGACTGGAAACTCGCGCCCGAAGACGTGGCCCGAGTCGTCGCCGATCTCATCTCCCATCCCGGCCGGAGCCTGCCCAGCCACGTGGACATCCGGCCGTCGATGCCGCCGCGGAAGAAGTGACGAGGGAGTGTCGAGGGTGAAGCCTCGACCTCCACCTCGCACGCTGCTGCCGCGGGCTACTTCGCGCCGCCGGTGTACTGCCAGGTCCCTTCCTTGAGCATCCGCATCACTTCGTCGATGGCAGCCTGCAGTTCACGGTCGACGCCCTTCAGCTCGTCGTCGGGCGTGTTCTCGGCCCACACGTCCGGGTCGACGCCGTAGTTCTCGAGGTTGACGCCGTAGTTGTTCGGTTTCGTCGGGTCGTAGGTCACCACCAGGGACCCCGGCGTGCGGATGCTCCCGCCGTTGACCAGGCCATAGCTGCCGGTGGCGATCACGGCGGCCGCCGTCGTGTTGCCGACGATGCGCCCGAGGCCGAGCTGGCGGAACCCGAGCGGCGTCACTTCGCTGTCCGAGCCCGACCGGAAGTTGATCAGCATCACTTTCGGGCCGGCGATGGCCTGCCGCGGGCGGCGGCCCCAGGTGCGTGATCCCCACCGGTTGTTCCAGTACTGGTACGGCCGCCGCTCCAGGATGTCGAGCAACTCCTGGTCGATGTTCCCGCCGCCGTTGAACCGGATGTCGACGATGATGCCCTTGCGGTCCCAGAGCTCGTTGATCTCGTTCTGGAAGCGGCGGAGCGGCCCGGCGCTCATCGAGCGGATGTGCACATAGGCGATCTGGCCGCCCGTGACCTTCTCCACGAACT
>Ga0316603_10000594_pt1 | contig 18243 bp, 8 predicted proteins | sample OWC_soil_day10_n_FD_207649 | JGI IMG/M metagenome (GOLD analysis project Ga0316603, IMG submission 207649) | Wetland soil microbial communities from Old Woman Creek delta, Ohio, United States - OWC_soil_day10_noCT | ecosystem: Environmental > Terrestrial > Soil > Wetlands | place: USA: Ohio... | reverse complement strand
GTGGGAATTCCTCAAGGCAAACCCGAACATTGTTCCCACCGGGGGATTTCATAATCCGGCCGGAACTGGAACGGGAGAGTATGGTGATGCCAACGATTCCGACGAGCGTCTCTGGGCCGCTGCCGAGCTCTTTGAAACGACCGGTGAATCTGCGTATCGTACGTTCTTCGAGAACCACTATAACGAGAGCGGGCTTATTACGTATGCAATGGGGTGGCAAAACGTCCGCACGTTTGCCCAGATAGCGTACCTCTTCGGAAAGCAAACGGGCGCAAGCGTCACAGTGAAATCTCAACTTCGGAATGCTCTGAACTCCTACTGCTCTTCCCTCTCGGCCACATCCGCGTCCGACGGGCTGAATGTAACCTTATCGCTCGGGGACTACTACTGGGGCAGCAATAGCGTCGCGCTTAACAACGCAATTCTCCTGATCTGTGGTTACGAGCAAACCGGAACCCAACAGTACTATGTCACTGCTTTGCAGCAGCTCAATTATGTGCTCGGGTGCAACAGCCATGCTATGTCGTTCGTGACAGGAGTTGGCGTCCGGTACCCGATGTACCCGCACCATAGGCCATCAGGAGCTGACGGCATCGCGGAACCCGTTCCCGGCCTGCTTGCCGGCGGTCCGGACAGATACCTTGACGATGAGGTCTTGCGCGCCCATTTCACGAGTTCCACTCCTCCTGCCCGATGCTATATCGATGATGTGGGCAGCTATGCCTCCAACGAGATCTGTATCAACTGGAACGCACCGCTGGTCTTTGTCTCAGGCTATCTGAACGAGTCGCCCCTCGTGACCGTTGGCGGAGAAAAATTGGACCTTCCCCAGCGATTGGAGCTGCAGCAGAATTATCCGAACCCGTTCAATCCAAGAACAGAGATCGGGTATTCCGTTCCGACAGCGTCGGGACGAGCCGGTCCACAGAACGCGGACCGAGCCTCGTCCCCCGCTAGCGGGGGACGGGACCTCGTTTCGATCGGTGGTCGAGGCGGGCAGGTGCCAGGGGTCAGTGAGGTGAAGCTCACGGTGCATGATCTGCTCGGGAGAGAGGTTGCGGTGCTGGTCAATGAAAAGAAGCTCTCTGGGAGCTACCAGGTCACGTTTGATGGAACCGGTCTCGCAAGTGGAATGTACATTTACCGCTTGAGGGTGGGGGCATTTGTCGAGTCACGCACGATGCTCTTGCTCAGATGATGGATCCCTCCTGAGAATCCTCGGGATCGTTCCCGGGGGGGGGGTCCTTCGGAAGAAATGGCGACGAGTTAGCTGAGCGGCGCTTTTGTGGTTCGTTTGTCGTGGCATTCTCCGATTCCTTGAGCGCCGTCGAGTGAAGCGGCTGAACGGATTCTCCCTACTGTTTCGAGTGCCGGTTCTCCAGATCCAGAACGATATCCCAATCACCCGTCCCGCCCCGCTTCCAGAGCGTCAGGTAGTACCCTCCCTTCTCGTCCGCCCGATTCTCCCCGTACGAGTGATAGACTCCATAGGTGTAGCCTAGGTCGCCATCACGGGATATGCCGCCTCCCAGCTGACGACGAAAGAATGTGCCCGACCGGGAGTCGAGCAGCTTCTTCGCCGAGTCGGATCCTAGGATGGGAAGATGACCGGGCCTGAAAACCCGCGCATCCGGACTCAGCGAGGAAACCAGGTTTCGGACAGGAACCGGAGCGAGTGAATCTCCAAAAACTTCCCGTTCCTGCGCGAGGAGCCTTGACCACGCAGCCATCATGGAGCTGGTGTCCGGCCTCACGAGAGAATGCTGCCCGCTCCGGCTCCGCGGTGACGAGAACTGCACCTCCTCTGGAGGAGCCGGGTGCGAAACACCCAGGTCTAGATCAACCTTCCACTCCCGTCCTCTCTTCCTCCAGACACTCACGAAGTCGCCGTAGGATGGCGGAGCCGTGGAGTCTGTTCTGTCACGTGCCATCCATGGACCAGTGGTGTATCCGAGATCTCCCGAAGAAGAGACATCGGCGAAGCCGGGAGACCAGGATAATGCGATAGAAGGCACCGGATGGGTCCGGAACCATTCCTGGCCATTGACGGGATGCGGGCGGAAGATGATGGCGTCATCCGAAAGAAACGCCATGAAAGCGGAGTCCATCCCCTTCTCCGCGGAAGTGCGGGCAAAGGCCCGTTCGGCGCTGACAAGCGATGTGACATCCTCCGTTGTCGTGTCGTCGTGCGCCGCTGCGGTTATGGCGCACAGAAGAACGTTAGCGGAGAAGATCATGGAAGGTGTACGCATGGTTGAAGATATGGAAAAGAAATGGAAAAAGGAGAAGCGCCACAGACCGCAGGAAACCGGAGAATGGCCCAGCCGGGCCCCTCTGGTGTGCAGTCCCGCACACCCTGCAATCGGAGCCCCGTTCCGTGCCAGGCGCGGAACGGGGCGACGCAGGTAACGCCTTCAGAAGCCGAGCATGACGGAGAACACGTGGTTGCCGTTGAACACATTCACCGAGCGGAACGCATAGTCAAACGTGAGGTCAACGGAGCCCACCGCCGAGTGGATACCGGCACCGAAGCTCGGGCCAAAGATGTATTCCCGGTCCGCGGAACTCTGTTGCGCAAAATCATACCCCCCACGCAGAAAGAAGAGATCCTGGTAGGCATATTCTACCCCCACCAGATACTCATCGTCTGAAAAGTTCTGGCTCTGGAACCCGCCGGAGATACGAATGGAGTTATCCCCGGCGAATGACCGACGGTAACCCATGCCGAATTCAATGGAAGACGGAAGCTCAAACGATGCCGCCTGGATCTGATAGTATTGCGGCGGGCGATTCTGTCCTTCCACCGTGGCCTGAGTGAGCAGCCCCGATCCTTCAAAGGTCATTTGCTCGCCGATGTTCTTCACGGCAATGCCGATATCGAGGCCGTCAATGCTGCCGAGATTGGCATAGACAACCCCTATGTTGAATCCTACCCCGGTCGCACTCACATCTCCCATATGTTCGGAGATCAGATTGGTAGTAAGCCCCACCGACACGCGATCACTCAACTGACGTGAATATGTGAGTCCGAGCGTGAAGAACTGCGGGCTGAATTTCTGGCCCGTCCCGTCCGGATTTTGAGTGGTCGTAACCGGGATATCGCCGATGGAAAGGGATTTCAGCGCAAGCGACAGAACACCGAAGCCCTCGATGTTGGCTGAGACCGCGCCGTAATCCACCCCGATATCCGCAATGTAGCTCATGTGCGAAATGTATACGTCCACCGAATTGTTCATCCGCGCAGCACCGGCGGGGTTGTAATAAAGAGCTTCCACACCTGTCGCCATCGCCGTCCCCGCGCCTCCCATACCGATAAAGCGGGTCCCCACAGGAATCAGAAGCTCCGCAGCACCATTCGTTCCGGCGCGGTTGCCCGAGCCGGCTTCGGCAACGCCTGCCGTCAGAGCCAACAGCAGCATGACGGCACACATGTGATTGATCTTCTTCATAGTGTATGAACTCCCTGATTGTCCACTCTGTGTACCATTGTACGTCATCAACCGCTTTCAATACCGATCCAGGATCTGTTGCTCCTGGACTATGGCTACCTTGAGTATTTTGGTCGCCCCTCCCACGCCCGGCATCGTAATGTGCACGATGTAGAGGCCGCTGCCAACCGGCAAACCCGAGTCGTTGTTCAAATCCCACCGCTCGAACACGCTGGTGCTGCTCTTCTGGATACGGCGCACCATGACACCAGCCAGGTTGAAAATCTTGATATCGGCCTCGGCAGGCAGATGGCTGAAAGTGATGAAGCGCTGATATTTGTTCAACTCCTCGGTGTTCACGCCGTAATACGGATTGGGAAAAGCATTGATCATACTGATGTCCGCCTGCGCCAGAGCAGGATCATTGGTAACTCCTGGAGCAGTCCACGTGAACACATCCGCAGGGGTATTGATATGATTCGCCTGGATCAGGAACTCATCCGCCGTCGTTTCAGACCAGGGTGGGTCATTGCGCCGGGCAACCGTCATTACCCACATCAACGGTGTCGAGGAGTTGTTCGACAGATTCACCTGCAGCGCCGGATCAGGATTGTCGCCGGTGTAAGGGCTCTTGAAAATGAACGCGAACTCCCGGGCTACACTGTTGTCTCCGTTTGTGTCATTGGGCCAGTAGCGGCCATCCACAGTGCCCTCTTCCACATTGTTTTCAAAGCAACCCACCGCCAGCCGTGTCGGTGGCGTGGTCTCCATATCCCAGGCCGAGAATGGGACGGAGTAATCGTAGCCTTGATAAGGATACCCGGTTCCCGGATTGACGATCCAGGGAGCAAATTCGGGTTTTGCGGCGGGTGACCCGGCTGCACGCAGATACCGGTACGCTCGCGAGTAGTTCGTGTCGGCCGCGGTCGCATTCGGATCCCAGAGAGTCGCGTCCACCCTGGCGATCTTCAGGAGGACATTCCGGTAATCCGACGCCTGCAGTGTTGTGCCAATGCCCCCGAAGGCGAAATTCCCCGCCATGCCGATTGTACCGTTCTCGGGGTCATACGCCTCGGGATCGGCAGTAGTGCTGAATCCTTCAAGCCCGAGTCCGGGGAAGCCACCGACCGGCGAGAACCGTCGCGTCCCGCTCGGGATTGACCAAGACTTCATCCCGGGCACAGGCCCCGTGACTTTCACCTGCATTCCGTGGACAACAACATAGCTCTGATCATCGGTCTGGTTGTCCTGATTTCTCAGCAACGTATCCCGCGTCGTATTGTCCACCAGTTTCCACGTTACAGATTCCCCTGGGGACGAGAACATAACGCTGTATGTATGCCCTGTCAACTTCGAGGGATCCACAATAATCGGGATCACACTGCCATCGCTGGGTCCCTCGTGAGTGATGGCTTGGATCGTATCACCACCAACGCCTTCATACCGCTGACCGGGTCCGGGACCATGGGGAACCACCGTGAGAATGGAGAGTGGGGTTTCCAGGTTGTTCGGCACGGCGTTCGGGTCGGGACTGTAACTGTAGGCAGTGACCGCGAAGTAGTACTTGATCCCATTGATCAACGGGTTCCCTCCATTGAGGGCATCACCGGTGATCGTGATGAAGTGCTTGAGACCGCTATCCGTTCCAAACTGGACCACCTTGTTCATCACCACGCCGCTCACCGGGTCGAACACGGGGCTTTGTATTCTGGTGATCCCATCCCCTGCAACATCGTAGGTTGTGATTCTCTTGGCATCTTCAACGGTTGCAGAAGCTGAAGGAAGCTGATAGACGTTATAGCCCTGAAACTTGAAACCGCGGACGTCCCAGTTCTCCGTGGCCGCCACCTGCCCGGTGTTCTTTCCCCAGTCGAGCACGATTTCCCGATCGAGTTCGCTTGCCGTCGTTTTGGGCGGAGGAGGCGGGGATGGGAGCTCAAAGTTATTGTTATAGGACTGCTGGGCCACTCTGTCAAAGAATTTCAGGAGGCCAACTGCGGAAAGGCGATCCACGCCGGGAATTGCTCCCGCAGCAATCTCTGCCACGACAACTTCCTGCGTGTCGCCCGGAGCCATCGCGAAGGGTCCTGAAGAGAGTCCTATGCGCCGGTCACCGGCCCCGAATTGCCGCCCGTCCACCCATCCCGTTCCGGCCTGAGGGTCACCCGTCAGGGTGAAAGTGCTCGGATTTCCATCCGGATCTTCAAACAGCTGACCGGTCAGCCCAATCCGTCCGCGCATGAAATTATACATCTGGACCGAACCCGCGGGATCCTTCAATGTCGGGTCGGCCAGGAACGGATCTTGTTTGATGAAGTAGAAAAATGCTGTCATCGGCAGGCTCTTATACCCGCCGATCCGATGACCCCTGAAAAAGGTCGTATCTCCAGGTGAAGCCACGCGCGGGCCCTGGAAGAAATCGAAACCTGCGGAAGGTGGAGGCAACTCATTGTAGCTGGCATCCACGTTGTTCGAATTGTAGATGTATCCGAGACTCAGCGTCGTGTCACATCCCGCAAGATCATCTTCGGCATTTCCCAGATCAGGGTCTGCCCACTGGCAGACATACATGCTGTCAAACGTCTGGTTGCTCTTGTTGATGATCAGGTAGTTTTTGAAGATCATGCTGCCGAGTGCACCCTGTTGCGAGTAGGCCCAGATCGTGAATTGACACTCGATCCCGAGCGGTTGAGCCCCGTAGAGGTTGGCCACGTTCGTTGGGTTCAGATCGTTGGTCACGAACCAGACCGTCTGATCCGCTCCCGAAACACCCGGAATGTCCACGGATGGATCGTACACCCCGTTGCTGTCTACATCGTTGAACGGAGCACCATCGGCCACAGGCCATTCATTCCAGTCCAGTTCATATTGCGCCCGAATCTCAGCGGCCGATATGCCTTCATCGGCGATTTCGGAGGTGAGATCCCCGCTTCTGTAATCAGGCCGCACCCGGTAGATACGGTTCTTGGGCAGATTGGGATCCTCGGCAACCCCGGGCGAGAGGATTTTTCCCGGCTGCAGTCCTGAGGAGTATGATGAGCCACCCACTCTCGGTTGAGGGTCTCCGCTCACCTTCGCTCCCCAGAGGAAGCCGGATTCGTAGATGGGTGACTTGCCGCTCCCCTTGGGGAAGATCAAGCCCGAATTATTCTGTTGGACATTGATATCCGCTATGCCGTTGCTCCGCAGTGGGGTGGATATACTGTTGATGTTGAGAAAGGTGACCACCGGGGTACCGGTCACCTTCGACACCGGAACAGTGTTTGCGTCTGCTTTCTTCCCTTCCGTGTTCTTCTCCGCACCGTCTGCAGTCATGGCCGTGAATGCCGACAGGAGAACCATGCAGACACGCAACAGGTAAGGTAATCGTTTCATGAATTTTCTCTCCCAATAGTTCAGTATTCCAGCCGGAGGGCGAGCCGAATCTGCCGCGGTGGACCGTAGAAATAGGGCACAGTACTCAGGGACGGCGCATTCTGATATCGCTCATAGTAATCGATGTTGATGGCACGATAGAGCGCTTCGTATTGTGGCCCATAGGTGTTGATCAAGGGCTGGCCAAGCGCCGGATCGCTCAGGTACCCGTCATCGTTGGTGGTGCCTGTCCGCAGGAAGACGTTCTGGGTGTTCCTGGTATCAAACAGATTGATCACGAACACCGAAGCATTCAGTGCCAGGCGATCAGTCAACCAGAATGTCTTGTCCACACGCAGGTCCACCTGGAAAATCCAGGGTGTGGTCGATGCATTGAGCGGTTCAATCGGCTGCCGGCTGCGCGCTTCCCCCTCCAGATCAGCTCCGCCGACGCCCCGGGTGAATGGATGTCCGGAGTTGAACGTGAGCAACGCCGAGGCACCCAGTTCCTGGAGGATCGGTCCGCCATCATCTCTTCCGAAGCGGTAGTCCACATTGATGTTGCCGCGGAAGGCGTTGTTGTACTCCAGCGGTGCAATGTAGACAGGGGTAAAGAGTGTCACGTTATCCAGCGGAGCGCCCACGATGCCGCGGTTGGAGTTGGGATACGATCCCGTTCCCCGGGCATCCTGGAAGGTGAAAGAGGCATTGACCAGCACCCGTTGCATCCGCCGCATGGCAAATGTGACCTCGAACCCTTTCGTTGTGGCGAAATCACCGTTGGTGAAGATGTAATACGCACCGAGTGGCGAGCCCTGGCCGGTGCTCTGCTGTGAATAGACCACTTGATCTTTGATGTCTTTGTAGTAGCCGGTGATATCCACTGAGGCGAAGTCGGCTACCTGCTGTGTGAAGCCAATCTCATATTGCGTGGTTCGGGTGGGACGGACATCGAATCCGACCGGTGTGCCGATGAAGAAGCCGCCGCGCACGTTGGCGGCCGTCAGGTAGAGCCCCTGGAAGATGTCGCGCAACCGTGATTGCTGCACGAACTGCCCGAATTGCGTATGGAAGACCGTGCGCTCGGTGACCGGGAACGAAAGACCGATCCTTGGGCTAACACCGTGGAACGGAGCAACATCCACAAGACCTGCAGGGTCAATCTCGCCGGTTTGATGATTGATCGTGAGCTCGGGATGAGCCGGATCAACAAAGGCCTTGTTGTCGGTATGGATGTAGTCGTACCGGAGCCCGATGTTGAGGATGAGATCTCTGAACTCGATCTTATCCTGGATGTAGGCAGAGGCAAACACCGGTTGCTTGGGAGCTTCAATGCCATTGCCATCAATTTCATTCCCCCAGACATCATATCCGAAATTGTTCGCCCCGGCATTGATGAGCACCTGCTCCGATGTCACCTTGTTCGGATCGCCGTCCGGGAGCGCGGCATTGGTATTCAACAGATTGGCAAGCGAAAAGACCTGATCGCTCGTCCACGCATAGTTGCGCAAGGTGTAGCGCTGGTAGTCGCCACCGACCTTGACCGCGTGCTCGCTGCCGATCTGGGTGGTCAATGAGCCCGTGATGGAGATATTCTGCCGCTTGATTTTCTGGTATCCTGCCAGAACATCGCCGGGCGCGTTGAATGGGAAGCCCATGACGATCTTGCGGGTCGGACGTATGTAACGACCCACCTGGCCGCTGGTAATGTCCGCCGCGGTCCGCTCCCACACGATCCCTGCTTCAGCATTGGCGATACTGTCGCCATACGCTAGGAAGTCGTTCCTCAGGATAGGATCCAGATTCTTCTGGCTCTGGAAAAAATAGCCGAAGGTAATGTCATAGTACGTTGTGGGATTCAGCAGGTGAGTCAGCTTCAGGCTTCCCGAACCGTTGTAGGTATCAATCTCCTCAACGCGTCCTCCGTTCAGTATATTGGCGATCGATCCGGAATTCCGGTGTGTATTGTAGGGATTAAACGACGTCCCGGTTGTATAGGTCCCAGCAAACCGCAACGCAATCGGTTTCAAATCCATGGTGATCGTGGCAGTGTAATTGTACAGCTCAGCCGAGTTCTTCAGCAATGGACCACCTGGATATTCCATGTTTACCACGTCACCCGTTTCGCCAACGAGGGTGCCAATGCTGATCCCGGGATAGGGTTGGGGAGCCTGATCCCGGTTGTAGACGTAGTTGAAGAGTCCAAAGAGCTTGAACCGCTCGTCGAAGATCGGCCCGCTTACCGTTCCCGTGAGCTCATTGTATCCATACCAGTAAGCTCCCAGACGCTGGTCTCCCGAGAAGGCTTCCGACTTCGGTTGAAAGGAGATGTTATCCGTTGCGAACTGCAGTGAAGCCTTCCAATCCACAGTTCCCGTCCTCAGGGACTGCTGGATAATGCCGGAGTTCGCACCGCCGAACTCCGCGTTGTACCCGCCGGCCTGCACCTGGATCTCCTCGATGGCGTCCTGCACAAGCGTCACCGCACGGCCGCCCATAACCGGGTTGGTGATCGAGACCCCGTCCAGATAGTATCCCACCTCATCGAGACGTCCGCCGCGGATGAAAACCGTGTTGTCCTGAACCACGACACCAGGCGAGAGCGCAAGAATATTGTTGATCCCGCGCACAGGAAGAGCGGCAATGTCCTCGTTCGTCACGATCCGCACCGCATTGGTGGCGCTCCGGTTGACCAGGGGCTTTTCAGCAACAATTTCGATCGCCTGAAGCGCCACCGCTTCGCTTTCGAGGACGAAGTCCTGATAGGTGGTCAGGTCGTTGTTGACGCGGAGGTTCGACACCGTGACGGGGGTGTAGCCGATTCGTGTCGCCCGAAGGGTGATAACGCCGACAGGTACGTTCAGAATGGTGTATTCACCGTTGACATCGGTTGCTGCACCCAGTGTGGTGCCAGCAATCGACACGTTGGTCCCGATGAGGACTTCACCGGATCCTTTGTCGATGACTTTGCCTCTGACTGTCCCTGCCGCAAAGACCATTGCGGGCAACAGGAAGACAAGCAGAGCCAGAAGGACCTTGCGTTGCATGGTATTCTCCTTGCGAGCGTGATTGAGATAGAAAGCACTATCCTGCCTTCGCCTCGACCGCAACGAAAGAGCACGAAAGGTTACGTTGGTAGGGAAACGTCTTTAGGAAGGTGTTGCAGGCCCCCGCACGAATTGCTTCTCCAGGAAAAATCCTGAAAGACGGCGGTCACTCACAATGATGACGAAGATGAGATCTCAGGAGTTGCGGCAAACCAGAGAATTTGCGACGAAGTGCTGGATAAGCGGGTCGAGTTGCAGGAGAGAAAAGGAGAGATCAGCCGCGGAAGGCACAAAGACAACTCTCTGTGGCCCGTTGTGATTGTCTTGCACTACAGACAACCTCAGGCCCGCGCGAGGCGTGAGAACACTTTTTCCCGGAAGGATCTGCTCAGGGTGAGGCGGGTACCATCGTTCAGGATGACGGCGTACTCGCCATAGAAGAGAGGCTGCATTTCTTTGATGCGCTCGACATTGACGATGGTCGACCGATGGATGCGGACGAACCGGTCGCCGGAGAACTGCTGTTCCATTTCCCCAATCTTCTCGCGGATCAGGAATTTCCTCCCCTGCGCGTAGAGTCGCACATAATCTCCCTGGGCCTCGATCCAATCGATCTCGTCGGTTTTCAGGAAGGAAATGCGCCCAGCGGTTTTTACCATAATGCGTTCGCGGGGCACCGGAGGATGTGCACGGGTAGACTCGTTCAGGAGGTCGATAAGCTTCTGATTGACGGACCCGTCGCGCCGCTGGTGGACCTGCTCCTTGGCGCGCCGCAGGGAGTCCTGAAATCGTTCGCGATCGAACGGTTTCAAGAGATAGTCGAGCGCGTGCACTTGAAAGGCCTGGACGGCGTGCTGGTCAAAGGCGGTGACAAAAATCACGATGGGAGTGAACGTAGCGGAGACTTCATGCAGAAAAGTGAATCCATCGATTCCAGGCATCTTGATGTCCAGGTAGAGGAGCTCCGGCTTCAATTCCCGCAATACCGTGATGGCTTCCTCCCCACCTGCAAATTCTCCAACGATCTCGACCTCTTCATCCTCCTTCAGCAACCGGCTGATCTTCCGCCGGCCGAGATCTTCATCGTCAACGATCGCCGCCCGTATCGTTTCCGTCATGGTCATGATTAACGTTGTGCGCCGTCCTGAACGGGATCTCCAACGTCACCACGACGCCTCCTCCGGGAACATTGGCCAGGTCCAAACGATGCGCAGAACCGTAGATATGCTGCAAGATCGCCCGGGTGTTGGCAAGGCCGATCCCTTCTTTGTATCGCGGGTTGCTCCCTCCCTCCGCAAGACCGGTCCCGTTATCCTCCACCTCCAGCCGGAGTGTGCCGTTGTGCCGTTTCGCCCGAATAATGATACGCCCTCGGCGCGCAGAAGTTGCAATGCCGTGGCGGATCGAATTTTCCACGATCGGCTGCCAGAGAAAGCTCGGCACCTGCGCATCCAGTGTCTGCGGCTCGACCTCCATCTGCATAGAGAGCGCTTCCTGAAAGCGCGTCCGTTCGATCTCGAAGTAGCACTGCATGAATTCCAGGTCCTTTTGCAGCGTCACCATTTGCTGGCCCGAATTCTGCAGCGTACACCGCAGGAAATCGCCGAGGCGCGCAATCATCGTGTCCGCCGCCTCGGCGTCTTCATGAATCAACTCCGAGATCGAATGAAGCGTGTTGAACAGGAAATGCGGCTGGAGCTGCGTCTTGAGCGTCTGGAGCTGGGCTTCAGCCAATTGTGTCTTGAGTGCTGATGCCCGGACCTCATCTTCCCTGATCTTGCGGGTGTATTCGAGCCCCTGATACATCAGCACGATGACCCAGTACACAAGCAGCCCGTAATCGAAGAAACCGATGGTCAGTTGGACGAGCCGTTCCCAGGAAAACGGCCACTTTTCCGTAACGTTCAGCGACATCACCACGGCCTCGTAACCGATTCGTTGAAACAGCGCGATGCAGAGGCTCGTGCCAATGTGAATCATGATGTTGCGCTTCCACTGTGCCTGCTCAAGCGGAAATCTCCTGGCCATGTAGAGCACCAGAGGCGTGAGAACAATCCAGAACATGCTGTACACGAACGATGGCAGGACGGCCCCTCCCCAGAATGGCACAGTGTATCCTTCCCGCATGTACGCGAAGTACGTCTGTGTCGTCATGACCAGCGCGTATATCAACCACGCCCCGGGGATGAGCGCCCATCTTACCCATGGTCGTTGATGCGGTGCTACAAATGCCATAGTCCTGGTCCTTTCCTCAGTCGCACGAAGGCGATGTCGTGTTTTATCTGTCAAGCGGTTCACGTCCCTCTTCCCCCCCGGCCTTGTCCATGATAAGGATCTTCCGCCACTGAGTGAAGCCCACTCTGTGACGTTCGTCGTGCTTTACCAGCAACTCGTCGCATTCTTTGTTTCTTCCGCAACAGATGTGAAACCCGACGGAGTTCCTTCCGTACCACTGACCAAGAGAGATCACGCGATATTCACCATCACATTTAAGGAGGAACCCATGAAAGCTCTGACCCGCATTTTCGCATTGGTCGCGATGCTTGCGGCCGTCACGGTGTCGGGGGTTGCCAGCGATGACGAGAAGCCATCGTACGACAAGAACCAGGCCGAGATGAATCTTCTGGTCGGCCTTGCCTCGGACAATCTCGGGCTCCGGGAAAGCAGCGCGTTCATGCTCGGAGAGATCGGATCACAGAAGGCGGTCGTCCCCCTCATGGCCATGCTGCATGACGGGGTCGAGTCCTCTCGCGTCGTGGCCGCTCTTGCCCTGACACGGATCGGGGAGGCCCGCGGCGTGTACGCCGTGAAGCAAGCGGCCAAGTTTGACTCAAGCCCGCGCGTGCAGAAGCTGGCCGCCTGGTACTACAACCAGTATGCAGTTCCCGGCAGCTTCGAGTTCATCGCGAAGGAAGAGACCGGCACGACCGACGAAATGGCAGTGCGATGATATGAAAGCGAACCTCTCCCACGGCGGGACCGGCACAGCTTGACGATACCGGTCCCGCCCCTGCTTTTTTCCGGGCAGATCACTCTCCGGCGGCAGGACCCACGCCGAACGAAAGAGAAAAACGAAACTCCCGTCCGGGCACAGGGTATCCGGACATCACCTGATACTCGGCATCTCCGAGATTCAACGCCTCTCCCCTCGCCTCCATCCGGCCGTACGGCATCTCCCACGCATACCCCACGATCGCGTTGAACACATGATACGCCGGAAGGGACGCATCGTTCGACGTCGTGGTGTAGCGCTCACCGACCGAGAGAAGATCCAGTTGAGCGGAGAACCCCCCGTGCCGGGTCCGGGCAGTGAGTTTGTGCATGTCATCGGGACGGTTCGGAAGCTTCTTGTCATATTCGTCCGGCCCTCCCGACTTGTTCCGCGCATCAAGGAATGTGTAGTTCCAGCCGACGGTGAGCAGGTCCTTCCAGGGAGCGACTGACACCCCTGCTTCGATCCCATGAATCTCCGCCTTGCCGACATTCACCGGGCTCCATACCCAGTCCGCTCCGGACTGCCAGAGGATGAGATCGGTTACCGTGTTCCCGAACCAGGCGAAGGAGGCCCCGATCCCCGCAAGCACCGGGACCTCAAGCGTCGCTCCCAGGTCGAAATCGCTCGCGCGCTCAGGCTTCAACTCAGGGTTGCCTGCTGTGTACGCATCCCTCGGCCAGTAGAGATCATTGAACGTCGGCGCGCGGAAGGAACGGCCGTAGTTCGCTTTGACGGATAGAAGCCACTCGTCTCCGGCGTTCACTACCAGCCCGATCTTTGGGCTCCACTGAGCGCCGAAGTCCGAAAACCGGTCCCATCGCAGCGCCGGGATAATGGCCACGCGCTGGATCGCCGTCGTGAAGGATGGGTACGCAGCAATCTCATCCACTAGGTACACACTGTGCAGGCCGCGACCGTATTCACCCTGGAGAGCGTTGCCGGAGTACTGGTCCCAACGGTATGCATAACCGGCCGTCAGAGAATTCCAGCCGCCGAGCCGCAGCCCGGCCTGGGCCTCCCCGCCTGCGGCAATATTGTGGCTGAAGTTGAGAACGGGCATGAACGCGAGTGGATCCTCGTAGTTGAAGAGCAGGTTGTGGTAGTAAGTCTGAACGCGGAGCGTTTGCATGACGCCTTCAAAGTCCTGGTCGTAGGCAAGACCAAGCAAGCCATTGCGATAGCGTTTCTCCGCTTCTGTATTCGGGAATGCTATGGTGCCGGGATCCCCCGCTCGGGAAACAAAGTACTGACCGGTGAAAGAAAGTGCCCGGCGATCATCGATGCGCCAGCGCTCCTTCCCGAAGAACATGTGGCTGAGAAACTCCGCATTCACCCGGCTGGCCGTGGAGTCATGCGTGGGATGAAATGTAAAATCACCGTCGCTCTTCAGGTATCGGTACGAGAGCGAAGAATAGGAGTTGCCCGACGAGAAGTCTCCTTTCACTCCGGCTTCTCTCGTCCCGAAAGATCCGGAAAGAACCTTGATGTCTCCCCGCACGCCATCTGACGCAGCGTGGTTTTTCGTGATCACATTGATTACTCCCCCAACGGCATCAGCACCGTACATGGCAGACGCTCCGCCTCTCACTATTTCGATCCGGTCAATCCCCTCCGCAGGAAGAGTCGTCAGATCCAACTCTCCTGTTTGGACATTGTTGACCCGCTGACCGTCCATGAGCACCAGCACTTGTCCGGCCGATGAGCCCCGGATCGACGGGGTCCTCACGTCGCCAAGCGCGCCGTACGGGCGAATGAACACTCCTGGCACTTCCTGCATCGCATCGCCGATGTCCTGCGCCTGGCGCTGTTCCAATCTGGCGCCGGAGACGACAGTGACATTGGTGGAGACTTCGCTCGCGCGCGACTGCATGCGCGTTGCTGTGCTGGTCACGGGATCAAGAAGATAGGGAACCTCGCGGATCTCAACGATGAGCGTGCTCTGTTCATAGGCGCGCAGAATCACTTCGGCGCCTGTGGCAGCATATCCGACCCGGGTGACACGCAGCGTGTAGTCCCCGGCAGCAAGGCCGGAAAACGAAAAGGCCCCATCACGTCCGGTCGCCGCGCGGAGCGAGGTCCCGGACAACTCCACCTGCGCATCGAACACCGGACGTTTGCTTCCCTGCTCAACGACGTGCCCGGTCAAGGTGGCGCCATCTTGAGCGGACAGAAGCCCGGTTGCGAGCGTGAACAAGCAGAGAACGATCGTCGTGCGTCTCATTGCTTCTTCCTTCCTGGATGATAGGCACCGCAGGCGAACACACAGGAGGAGGAAATGAACGCAGGCACAGCGAAGGTGCGTTCCTCGTCCGTGGCTGTCATCTTTCCATCTGTGTCCATCTGTGGCAACGAAAAGCCCCGGCCTTCCGAAGGGAAGACCGGGGCGCACGCGACACACGCTCACAATCTCCATTCCTTCCCGCGAAGGTATAAGGGGATGAGGTTCTGGCAGGTCTCCTGGCTCATGGTCGTTGCGTGTCCGTCACCTTCCCATGGCCTGGAGCCACAGTGGCAGACGAACCGGATACCATCTACAGTTGCGGGGCAGCTTCCGGTTTGAACGGAATTCCCTTTTCATCCCGTGATTGAAACGGGACACCAGAATTGTGGAGGGAATATACGGGACCGCGAGTGCTTTGTCAAGGGCGAAAACAAACGCGGGGTGCGCGGAGAACGATGAATACGGAAATACGGAGACACACAACGGGAGACACTACAGCGCGAGAAGCGAATGGCCTCCCACCACGGCGTCCAGAATCTGTCGCTGGTTCTGCTGGTGCAGCTTCATTGAGCCTGTCGCCGGACTGGCCGCGGCCCCTCTGCCGATGTAACGAAGGCTCTGCCCATCGCGCAGCTGCTGCCGGAGCCTCTCCTGCATGAAACTCCAGGCACCCATATTCCGAGGCTCTTCCTGCAGCCAGACGATTTCACGCGCGGCATGGTATTTCCCAATGATGTCCCCCATGAGTCGCTCAGGATAGGGATAGAATTGTTCTACTCGCACCAGGGCAATGTCGCCCGCATTGCTCTTTTCACGCGCCTCGACAACGTCATAGTAGATCTTGCCGCTGCAGAGTATCAGCCGACGTACGGCGTTCGGATCTGCACCCTGCGCATCGTCCAGGATCTCTGTGAACGCCCCTTCAGCCAAATCCACGGGACGGGAAACAGCGCGTGGGTGTCGCAGCAGGCTTTTCGGCGTCATCAACACGAGCGGCCTGCGTTTCAATCCGCATTTTTGCCGGCGCAGAAGATGAAAGTATTGCGCGGGCGTTGTCACATTGCAGACGGTAAGGTTGTCGTCGGCGCAGAGTTGGAGGAACCGCTCGAGGCGGGCGCTGGAATGCTCGGGTCCCTGCCCCTCATATCCATGCGGGAGCAGAAGCACGATGTCGCATGGTTGCTGCCAGCGCTGCTCCGAGCTGGAAATATACTGATCAATGATGACCTGCGCGTTGTTTGCGAAGTCGCCAAATTGCGCTTCCCAGATGACCAGGGAAAGCGGGTCGGCAACGCTGTAGCCGAACTCGAAACCGAGCACCGCCATCTCGGACAGAAGACTGTCATAAACAGAAAAGCGGGGCTGCCCTTCACGCACATGGTTGAGCGGGACGTATTCCGCCCCGGTCGTCGCATCATAGAGTATGGCATGACGCTGGCTGAACGTGCCGCGAGCACTGTCCTGTCCGCTGAGGCGCACATGCAGGCCTTCATGCAGGAATGAACCAATAGCAAGTGCCTCCGCTGCTGCCCAGTCAACTACCGTCCGTTCCGGGTCAAATTGCCGCCGTGCTTCCAGGAACCGATGAAGCTTCGGGTGAACGCGAAAACCCGATGGGACCGTCCCGAGAGACCCGGCAATCGTCCGCAGCAGGTCCAGTGTCACCGGCGGAACGGCACCGGCCCGCTTCGCCCGCACGTCCTCGGGTGAAACCGCCAGCGGGATATCCGGGATGAATTTCGCATGACGCTTCTGGGACGCCGCGAAGCCGCGTTCAAAACGCTGCTTCGCTTCCTCCTCGATCCGGCTGACCTCCTCGCGGCTGAGCGTTCCTTCCAGGATCAGCTGCTCCCCGTATGATTGACGGACAGAGACATGTTCTTTGATCTTCTGGTAGAGAATCGGCTGCGTGTAGCTGGGTTCATCCCCCTCGTTGTGACCGTACTTGCGATAGCAGATCATATCGATGACCACGTCCCGGTTGAACCGCTGCCGGTATGCCAGGGCAAGAGTCGCAACCCGTACCGCCGCCTCGGGATCGTCGCCATTGACATGGAGAATGGGCGCCTGGATCATCTTGGCGACATCTGTGGAGTAAGGCGTGGACCGGGCATCGTCCGGCGCAGTGGTAAACCCGATCTGATTGTCGATGACCACATGAATGGTCCCACCCGTTCGGTATCCGTCAAGCTGCGACAGGTTGAGCGTCTCGGGGACGACTCCCTGCCCGGCGAATGCAGCATCACCATGCACCAGAATCGGGATGACCTTCGTCTGCTCTGTGTCCCCTCCCCGTTCCTGTATTGCCCGCACCATCCCTTCCACCACCGGATTCACAGACTCCAGATGGCTCGGGTTCGGCGCAACCTCGACGATGATTTCCTTGCCGGACGGCGATCGATGCCTGCCACGGGCGCCCAGGTGATACTTGACATCTCCGGTCCCTTGCGTCGTCATCGGGTCCGGGTTCTCTTCAAACTCATCGAATATCTTCTGCAACGGCTTGCCGATGGTGTTGGCGAGTATGTTCAATCGGCCTCTGTGCGCCATTCCGAGGACGACGCGTTCAGATCCCTGATCGGCCAGATCGTCCAGAATCATGTCCAGGATCGGCAGAAACGTCTCTCCTCCTTCGATGGAGAAGCGCTTGTGGCCGATGAATCTCGCATGGAGAAACCTCTCGAACGACTCCGCGGCCTGGAGCTTTTTCATGATGCGCACTTTCCGCTCCGACGGGAGCGGGTCATGGTTGCGCCCCGATTCCATCCGCTCCTGCAGCCAGAGTTTCTGGACGGGATCCTGCATGAACATGTATTCTGCACCGATGGAAGAGCAATACGTCTCTCGGAGCATGTCCAGGATCTCGCGCAGGGTAGCGCGCTCGAGCCCCTTGATATTGTTGCTTCGGAACTCACGATCAAGATCCCAGATGGTCAGATCGTAATACGCCGGGTCGAGCTCGGGATGCCCGTGTGGTTCGTGCGACAGCGGGTCCAGATTGGCGATCAGATGCCCGCGCACCCGGTACGCATTGATCAGTTGCAGCACGCGCGCCTGACGCTCCACCTGTGCCCCTTCCGGGCCGCCTGTGACCACCGGAATCTTGTCCTGGGACCAGCGGAGGGGCTCGAAGGGGATCTTCATGTCCCTGAAGAGGCGATCGTAGAATTCATGTTCGCCCAGCAGCAGCGTGTGGAT